>Ga0070670_100002029_pt1 | contig 16574 bp, 13 predicted proteins | sample KBSS63metaG_FD_64665 | JGI IMG/M metagenome (GOLD analysis project Ga0070670, IMG submission 64665) | Switchgrass rhizosphere microbial communities from Kellogg Biological Station, Michigan, USA - KBS S6-3 metaG | ecosystem: Host-associated > Plants > Roots > Rhizosphere > Soil ... | reverse complement strand
GCGCTCGCGATGGTTGCTCCATTCGTGCGCCATCGCCGCCGCGCGCTCGAAATTGTTGATGGTTTCGCGCGCGGCGTTGCGCAGTCCTGCGAATTCGTCGGGCAGGACGATCTCCCGCATCCGCGCGCCGGCCTTGTCCAGCCGTTGCGCCGCATCTTCGATCGCGGTCACCGTCTCCGGTTGCGCCGTGTTCCACAAGGGCGTGCGGCACAGCCCAATGCGCGGCGCATCATCGAGCGGACGTAGTTGCGCGGGCGGGCGCAGTTCCAGCACGGCACTCAGGAGCTCGATGTCATCGAGCGAGCGCGCGATCAGCCCGAGCGTGTCCAGGCTCTCCGCGGCCGGGTACACGCCGTTGCGATTGAAGGCGCCAAAGGTCGGCTTGAAGCCGAACACGCCGCAATAGGACGCCGGGCGCAGCACCGAGCCGCCAGTCTGCGTGCCGAAGGCCGCCGGGACCATGAAATCGGCGACCGCCGCACCGGATCCGCTCGACGAACCGCCCGGCGTATGCGCGACGTTATGCGGGTTGGTGGTCGCGCCCGGCGCCATGCCGGCAAATTCGCACGTGACCGTCTTGCCCAGGATCACCGCGCCGGCGGCGCGCACCAGGGCGACGCAGGCGGCGTCGGTCGTCGGCCGGTGGCCGCGATAGATCGGCGAGCCCATTTCGGTCGGCAGTTCGGCGGTAGCGATGATGTCTTTCACGCCGATTGGCACGCCGTGCAACGGTCCGCGTGTCGGGCTGCGGTCGCGCTCGCGGGCCCGCCGCAGCGCCAATTCCGGATCGATGCTGGCCCAGGCGTGAACGATCCCTTCGCGCTGCTCGATGCGATCCAGGCAATCTTGGACCACCGCCTCGCAGGTCGTTTCGCCGGCGGCGATGGCGCGAACGGTCTCGCTCGCGGTGAGTGCGTTATAAGCGCCGGCGCCGATTGCGCGCGCCGTGCTCGGCATCGAAGCGCTCACGGAAATGACACTCAATTCTTGCCCGCGCGCGCGGCCGTGGTCCCGGCGATACGGCCGAATACCGCGCCGGATGTGAGCCCGGACCCGCCGGGATAGTTGAAATAGAACAAGCCGCCGACCAGTTCGCCGGCCGCATAAAGGCCGCGGATCGGCTGGTAGTCGGTATTGAGCACTTCGCCGTCGGTGGTGATGCGAACGCCGCCGAAGGTGAAGGTCAGTCCGCAGGTCACGGCGTAGCCCTCGAACGGCGGCTGGTCGATGGTGTTGGCCCAGTTGCTCTTGTTGACGGCGAGGCCTTCGGTGTGCCGACCGTCCTTGACGTTGGGATTGAACGGAATGTCCGTGCGCACCGCCTTGTTGTACTCGGCGATGCTCTTGAGAAACTGCTCGGCGTTCACGCCCTCGAGCTTGTGCGCGAACTCCTCGATGGTGTTGGCGACGACCTTGGTGATCTGCCGGATCTTGTACTCGTCGCGCTGTAGGTGCTTCACCTTCTGGTCGAAGATTTGCCAAGCGAACTGGCCGGGCTGCTCTAGGACCACGCGTCCGTATTTGGCATAGGTGTAGTTGCGGAAATCGGCGCCTTCGTCGACGAAGCGCTTGCCGGTGGCGTTGACCAGAATGGCAAACGGGTAGGAGTGCTTCTGAAACTGGTCGCCGACCGCGAGGTCGCCGAATTCAGGCGCATTCATCTCCCATTGCACCGCGTGGCAGCCGGACCAGTTGCCGCAAGGGCTCGCCCCGATATCCAATGCCATGCGGATGCCGTCGCCGGTGTTGAAGCGGGTACCGCGCACCTTGGCCAGGTCCCAGCCGGGACCGAGATAGCGCGTGCGCCATTCGGAATTCGACTCGAAGCCGCCGCAGGCGAGCACGACCGATTTGCTGCGCAGCTCGCTTTCGACGCCCTGGTGCCGGATGCGGACGCCTTCGACGCGGACGCCGTCATAAACAAGGCTGAGCGCGCGCGTCTCGTAGCGGATCTGGATGCCGCGCTTGGTCGCGGCGTCGGTCAGCATCTTGACGAGGCCGGGCCCCCCGCCCACCGCCTCGACGGTCAGGCCACCCCAGAACTTGAACTTGCCGTCGATCTTGAAGGCTTGGCGGCCGTAGATTGGGATGAAGCGCACGCCCTTGTCGCGCATCCAGCAGAACGTATCGAAGCTTTTGGTGACCAGGAGCTCGACCAGGTCGGGATCGGCGCGGTTCTGCGTCACCCGTGCCATGTCATCGAAAAATTGCTCCTGGGTGTAGGTGCCGAAATCGGTGGTCGCGATCTCCTGTTCGGTCAGGTCAGGCACCAGCGCCTTGATGTCATCGACGCCGTTGTAAACCACCCGGACCGATCCGGCGGTGAACCGGCTGTTGCCGCCGGATTCATCCTCGGGCGCAGCTTCCAACATGAGCACCGAGGCGCCTTGTTCCTGCGCCGCCAGCGCCGCGCTGAACGCCGCGTTGCCGCCACCCACGACAATGACATCCGCATCCAATTTCGGCATTCCAGACCTCTATGGCTTCTTGTCATTTCCCGGCGCGCGAAAGCGCAGTTCATTCAGCCGCAGCGACGGACACTCCGCCATGCGCCTTCGACCAGCCGGCCGGGTCATGCATGAATTTTTCGACTTCGGCGAGCTTGGCGGCGTCGAACTTGCCACCCTCCTTGGCGACCGCCAGCACGTCCCACCAGGTTGCCAGCGAATGCAGCGTCACGCCGAGGTCGTCGATGATCTTCCGTGCCTCCGGGTAGATGTCGTAGAAGAAGAACACCAGGACGTGCTCGACCTTCGCGCCGGCCTGGCGGAGTGCTTTGCAGAAATTGACCTTGCTGCGGCCGTCGGTCGTCAGATCCTCGACCAGAAGCACACGCTGCCCGTCGGCCAGATGGCCTTCGATCTGAGCGTTGCGCCCGAACCCTTTGGGCTTCTTGCGCACATACAACATCGGCAAATCAAGGCGGTCGGCCATCCAGGCCGCGAACGGTATGCCGGCGGTCTCGCCGCCCACGATCGCGTCGAACTGCTCGAAGCCGGCATCGCGCATGATCGTTGCTGCGCCGAAATCGATCAGGGTCCGGCGCACGCGCGGAAATGAAATCAGTCGCCGGCAGTCGGTATAGACCGGGCTCGCCCAACCGGAGGTAAAGATGAACGGCTTGTCGGTCATGAAGCGGACCGCCTCGACCTCGAGCAGCATCTTCGCCGTGAGCTCGGCCATCACCTTCTTGTCGGGGAAGCCTATGCCTGTTGTCATGATCCGATCTCGCCGTTACGCGCCGCCGCCGCCTCTGCCGTCATACTGGAAGCCGAGCGAAACGGGGGGCGGCATCCCCGGCACTGGCAAGCGGGTTGTGTGCCGGCGTTTGGTGCCGTCCGTCCATGCCCCGCTTTCGTTTGCCGTGACAAGCGGAGATTTCAACTGGCCACAACCTTCCACTCGATCGCTTCGCCGCCGCGATAGACCAGCGCCTTCTCGTCCGGCCCCTCGACCGCGACCTCCTCGGGCGCAGTCCACGAGGTCTTTTCGAGCGTGATCCGCTCCTCGTTGGGCGGCAGGCGATAGTGCTTCGGGCCGTTGAGCGAAGCAAAAGCTTCGAGCCGGTCGAGTGCACCTTCCTCCTCGAATACCTTGGCGTAGGTCTCGATCGCGACCGGCGCGTTGAACAGACCGGGAATGCCGTTCACCGCAAGCTTCTTCGCCATCGGATGCGGCGCGGAATCGGTGCCCAGGAAATAGCACGGTTCGCCCGAGGTCGCGGCCTTGCGCAGCGCCGCGCGGTCCTTCGCGGTCTTGATGACAGGCATGCAGTACATGTAGGGCTTGAGCCCCCAACCGAGCCAATCGGTGCGGGTCAGGATCAGGTGGTAGGGCGTGATCGTGCCCCCGACCTGGGGCGCCGCACTGCGCACGAAATCGACGCCGTCCTTCGACGACAGATGCTCCAGGATAAAGCGCAATCCGGGAAACTGCCGCGTCCATTTGGAGAGATAGCGCTCGATGAACATGGCCTCGCGGTCGAAGATGTCGATCTCGGGATCGACATCCTCGCCGTGCATCAGGAACGGCATGCCGATCTTTTCCATGCGCTCCAGCACCGGCATCACCTTGCGATAGTCGGTGACGCCCGCGGCCGAATTGGTGGTGGCATTGGCGGGATAAAGCTTCACGCCGGTGAACACGCCCGCCTTGAACCCCCGCTCGACGTCTTCGGGGTTGGTGTCGTCGGTGAGGTAGCAGGTCATCAACGGCTGGAAGGTCGAGCCTTTCGGTAGAGCGGCCATGACGCGCTCGCGATAGGCCACGGCATCCTTGGTGGTGGTGACCGGCGGAATGAGATTGGGCATCAGGATCGCGCGGCCGAAATGCCTTGCCGTGAACGGCATGACGGCCTTGAGCATGGCGCCATCGCGCACGTGCAGGTGCCAGTCGTCGGGTTTGCGGATGGTGATGCGGCTGGTCATTTCAGACCTCGCAGCGGGCAGGACGAGTCACCCCGCTCAACCGATCGGGGCTGCGGCGGCGGCGTAAGTTTCCCGTGGTGCTTCGTCGATCATCGCGCCGGTGAGATCGGCCACGCGGGCAAAGCCACGCTTCGCGCACCATTGCTCAAGCTCTTCGATGATCGCGATCATCCCCGATGGATTGCGGAAGATGAGGTAGCCGATCATCACTGCGCTCGCGCCGGCGAGCATGTATTCGACCACGTCCTCGACCTTGACAATGCCGCCACAGCCGATGATCGGGATCTTCACCGCCTTTGCGCATTGATAGACCATGCGCACGATGATCGGCTTGATGCCCGGTCCCGAGAGCCCGCCGAACTTGTTGCCGATGGCGGGTTTGAAGGTGTTGGTGTCGATCTTGAGGCCAAGGATGGTGTTCGACACTACCAGCGCGTTGGCTCCCGCGGCCTCCGCCGCCTGGCCGACGGCTACGACGTCGCCGGCGTTGGGCGAGAGCTTGCACCAGATCGGCTTGTCGGTGGTCTTGCGGATCAGGCTCATCACGTCGAACGTGTGTTCGGCGTGAAGGGCAAAATTGCCGCCCTTCGGGTCGCGCGTGGGGCAGGAGATGTTGACCTCGAGCACATCGATACCGGACGTGCTGACGTCGCGCGCCATGGCCTCGAAATCCTCTATCGTCGTCGCCGAGATCGAGCCGACCAGAGGCGGGGTAAAGCGCTTGTAGTCCGGCACCTGGTGGGTGAGGAAATATTCGATTCCCTTGGTAGGCAGGCCGATGGAATTGATCATCCCGCCCTCGACCTCGGAGACACGCGGCGGCGGATTGCCGGCGCGGAACTCGCGCGACACGGTCTTGGCCACCAGCGCGCCGAGGCGGTTCAAGTCGATCACCTGCGCGAGGTCGGTCGAAAAGCAGCCCGACGCGGGCATGATCGGGTTTTTGAGCGTTACGCTCCCGATCTTTACGCTCATGTCTACCATCCGACTGCCTCCTGCAGATCGAACACCGGACCTTCGATGCACACGCGGCGCAGCTCCTTCTTGCCGTCGACTTCGAAGGTGCGCACGCAGACGTAGCAGGGCCCGAGCCCACAGGCCATGACCTGCTCCATGGCGACTTGCCCGGGAATGCCGGCGACCTTGGCCATGCGCTTCATCAGTTGAAACAGGCGATTGGAGCCGCAGGTGTAGAACGCGTCGGCTTTGCGCTGCGCGATCAGCCGCGCGAGGAGCGCCTCGACGTTCTCGACTCCGCTGCTGCCGTCGCTATCGAGCACGCTGATGACGTCGCCGACCTTCGCGAACAGGTCGCCCGCCATGACGAATTCCGGACTGCGGGCGCTGAGAATCGCGGTCACGCCGATGCCGGAGTCGCCGGCGAGCTGGGAGATCGGCGCCAGGGTGGCGAGACCGACGCCGCGGCCCAGCACGACGACGTGCTTCCAGGCGGGATCGACAGTAAAGCCAACCCCCAGGGGCCCGACCATGTTGAGGTCGTCGCCGCGTTTGAGCTTCGCGAGGCCGTTGGTGCCGCGGCCCACGCATTTGTACAAGAACTCGATGCGACTTTTGGCCTGATCGATGCGGTAGACGCTTTGCGGTCGCCGTAGCCACAACTCGCCCTCATCGGGCGACGGGCAGAGCAGATTGAAGAACTGGCCGGGCTTGACCGTCAGCGCCTTGGGTGAAGCATCGACGATCAGGTGCTTGTATTCGGCATTGACCCAGTCGTGCGAAACCACCGGACACAGCGATTCCTCGGCCGGAATATTGGCCTCCGCCGGCGCCGGCGTGCTGCTGCCGACGATATAGGGTGCCGATGCGAACGGCCGATGCGCCATGGGCGTGAAGGTCCTGACCTGGTTAATGCGGTTGGCGTCCGCAGCCGCGCGGATCGAGAATTCAGTAAGCCGGCGGCTGTACCAAAATCAAGATTTTTTCCAAATTTTGGACAGTAAAGCTGGTGCCCCTACTATATTACCGTATAGCGTGGCTACTCTCGATGAGCGATCGCAGCAGCCGGACTGCGGCGGCATTCTTGAGCGACCGCTGCCAAAGCTCCTTGGCCATTTTCTCGTGCAGGGCGAGCGCCTCGGGCGCGGAGGTGATCATGGCCACACCCACGCGAATATTCGGCTGTTCGCCCAGACGGAACGGGCTCAGCGCCAGCACCTGCCGGTCGGGCTGGCGAAACAGCTGGAAACTCGCATGCGGTAGCGTATCCGGCACGATGCCGATCTGAACTCCGATCGGCTCCTCCTCCAACAGCGCGATGAAATGCTCGGCCTCCGCCCGCGCCAAGGCACGGCGCTCGCGCCGGACCTTCTCCGGCAGCCCGAGCCGGCCGACCAGGCCGTTGCCCAGGAAGTGCTCCATCTCGATCGCCGAGATGAGATTGACGATGCCGGGCTGGCGCCGGCGGTAAGTGTCCTTACGCTGGCGCAGCACCGCTGTGAGTTCGTCGACCTGATCGAGCGCGCGCTTGCGGCCCGGCAACCCGTCGGGAATGCTTTCCCGCAGGATGTCGCCGAGCGCCTGATCGAAGGCGTCGGAGGCGAGCAGGTAGGAGATCGGGCCGGCGAGCACGATGATGTGCTCGGAGGATTCCTCGATCTGCCGCATCCGCTCGAAATAGCTCACGGCCGAAGCGACGTATTCGACTCCCACGCCCAACAATGTCGGCACCGACACCGAGAGCAGCTCGGCGAGCTTTTCCAGCGTTTCGATTTTGGCGAGTTCGCCTTTCTCGAACCGGTAGAGCGCGGTGCGCGAAATACCGAGGCGGTTGGCGATCTCGTCGGCACTCAGTCCGGAGCCGAGGCGAAAGGCCTTGAGTCGGTTGCCGATGTCGTCGAAGCGAATGGCCATGACGTCGAGCGCAGCGAATGGCGAATGGCGAGCAGCGCGGAATGAGCAACCTGTTATTCGCCATTCGCCGTTCGCGGTTCGCCTCCCTGCAGCCGTTTCGCCGCGTCGAGGGCCGCGATGACGATGTTCTGATAGCCAGTACAACGACACAGATTGCCGGAAATCGCGATCCGTACCTCCTGTTCGGTCGGGTCCGGATTGTCGCGCAGGAACTCGATCAGCGTCGTCAGCATGCCAGGCGTGCAGAAGCCGCATTGGAGGCCATGGTGTTCATGGAACGCCTGTTGCAGCGGATGCAATCGATCCGCGGACGGCGCGATGCCTTCGACGGTGAGGAGCTCATGTCCGTCCGCTTGCACCGCGAGCATCAGGCAGGACCGCGCCGAACGGCCATCGAGGAGGATGGTGCAAGCGCCGCACACGCCATGCTCACAACCGAGATGGGTGCCGGTCAGGCCAAGCTGGTGACGCACAAAATCGGCCAGCGTGACCCGGACCTCGACCTCCTCGTCGTACCGCTTGCCGTTGACGGTCAGCGCGATTTTTCGCGTCTCGCCCATCCTAGATCCTCCCGTAGCGCGGACGCAGTAACGCCGGCCGGTTCACCGAGCAATTCACGGCCATGACAGGGCTCCTACAGCGGGATGACTTTTCTTCGAATCGTCATCCCGCTCTAGCCTTTCGTTGGAGCATGATCTTTTCCGAAAACCGGCATCCACTTTTCGGGATCATGCTCTAGTGCGGCCGCCCCGCTTGGGCATCGAGCAGGCGCGCATGCGCCTTCTCCAGGGCTCGCCGCGACAGCACCGCCGCCAAATGCTGGCGATATGATGCCGGCGCGTGCACGTCGTCGATGGCTTCGAGCTTGCGGCAGCTCTCGCACGCCGCGCGGAAAAGCTCGCCTGTCGGCACCTGTCCGATGATCGCCTGCTCGACCTCGCGTGCGCGCACCGGAGCCGTTCCCATCCCGCCGATGGTCACCGAGACGCGACTGAGCCTGCCGGCGCCGTCACTCTCGATCAGCACCGCGGCCGATGTGATGGCGAAATCGCCATGCCGCCGGGCGAATTCGACGAAGGCATAGCCGTGGTTGGGCGCCCATTGCGGGAAGCGCACGCCGACCACGAGCTCGTTGAGATCGATCGAGGGCGTCATATAGGCGACCGGAAACTCGGCGAACGGCAATTCGCGCTCGCCGTTCGGGCCGACAACCGTCAGGGTCGCGTCATATCCGGTCGCCAGCGATACCAACTCGGCCGCCGGATCGAGATGGCAAAGGGAGCCGCCGATCGTGCCGCGATTGCGCGTCTGCCGGTGTCCGACCTGTAGCAGCGCCTCGTGCATGATCGGCCAACGCGCGCGCGCCGTGTCGGAAAATTCCAGGTCGCGCTGGCGGGTCATGGCGCCGATCTCGAGCGCGCCGTCGACTTCGCGGATGTAGGACAAGCCTTCGACGCGGTTGAGATCGATGATGTGATCGGGCTGCACGAAGCGAAAGTTGAGCATAGGCATCAGCGACTGTCCGCCCGCAAGCAGCTTGGCGTTTTCGAGTTGCGCGAGCAGCCCGACGGCCTCGCTAACCGTTTTTGGATCATGATAGCGAAAGGGAGGAGGTTTCATCTGATGCCCGGGATCGAGCCGAGGGGTCGTTCTTTACATACACTAACAACTGTGCATCAATCCAAAAAAAACTCAATTTCCCAAATATGGGACAATCCGCGGTGATCGTTCTTTGTTTCGACGCCCACCGTCTCCACGGTGAAGGACGATGAAACCCGCGCCGTTTCGCTACCATGCGCCAAAGACGATCGACGAGGCGGTCGAAACCCTCGCCCAGGTTGCGGCCGAGGACGGACGCGTGCTCGCCGGCGGCCAAAGCCTGGTGCCGATCATGGCGTTCCGGCTCGCTCGCCCCGGCCACCTCGTTGACATCAACGGCGTGGCTGCGTTGCGACGGCTCGCTGTGGATGGCGACAGGTTGTCCATCGGCGCGTGCGTGCGCCACGCCGCCTTCCACAAGCCGGTCGTGGACGGACCCTTGGGGCGGCTCCTCGCCGCCGTCGTGCGTCACATCGCCCACTATCCCATTCGCACCCGCGGCACATTTTGCGGCAGCGTCGCCCATGCCGACCCGGCCTCCGAATGGTGCGCGGTCGCGGCCGCGCTGGATGCCGAGATGGTGGCGAAAAGCGCGACCGGCACGCGCTCGATCGCGGCGCAGGACTTCTTCCGCGGGATCATGACCACGGCGCTCCGCGAGGACGAGCTTCTCACCGAAGTGCGCCTGCCGATCCTTCCGGCCGACACGCGTTTCGGCTTCTACGAGTTCAACCGCCGCGCCGGCGATTTTGCACTCGCCATGGCGCTGGTCACCTATCGTCTGCAGGACGGCGTGATCAGCGAGCCGCGTGTGGCCGTCGGCGGGGTGGAGCCGCAGCCGCGCCGGATCGAGCAAGCCGAGCGGGCGCTCGCCGGCCGCGCGCCGGGTCGCGCGGCGTTCGAGGCTGCTGCTGCTGCGGTCGGGGCGGCCGTCGATCCGCTGGACGACGCCACGACCTCCGCATCCTACCGCCGCGATCTCGCCCAGACAGTCACCCGCCGTGCGCTCGAACAGGCCGCCGCATGATCGAGAAACGTGAACTGACTCTCATCGTCAACGGCCGCGATTACAGCGTGCGCGTCGATCCGCGCCGGACCTTGGTCGATGCCATCCGCGATGATTGCGGCCAGACCGGGACCCATATCGGCTGTGAGCACGGCGTCTGCGGCGCATGCACGGTGCTGATCGACGGCGAACCCGTGCGCTCGTGCCTGATGTTCGCGGTGCAGGCCGAGGGATGCCAAATCCGCACGGTGGAGGGCTTGGCGAAAGGCGACGAGCTGCACCCGCTGCAGCAGGCGTTTATCGAGAACCACGGTTTGCAATGTGGGTTCTGTACGCCTGGATTCCTCATGCTGGCGACCGGCGTGCTCGAGCGCGAGCCCGACATCAGCGACGAAGACCTGATCGACGTATTGGCGTCGAATCTCTGCCGCTGTACGGGCTACGAGAATATCGTGAAGGCCGTCCGCGCCGCCGCCGCCAAAATGACCGCTGGCCGATGACGAGCGGCAACAACAAATGGATCGGACAGTCGGTCGAACGGCTGGAGGATCCGCCCCTGGTCAGGGGGCGCGGCCGTTTCGCCGCTGACATTTCGTTTCCCCATCAGCTCCATATGCGCATCGTTCGCGCCAACCACGCTCACGGCAGGATTGCGGCGATCGACACAGCGGCCGCACGTGCCCTGCCGGGGGTCGTCGCCGTGTGGTCGTCGGCCGACATTGCGGATATTCCGCCGGTCGATTTTCGCGAAGGCCGGATTCCGGCGCTCGAGCCGTACCGGCAGCCGGTGCTTGCCGCCGATAAGGTGCGGTATGTGGGCGAACCGGTCGCCGCGATCTTCGCCGAGGATCCTTATATCGCGGAAGATGCGGCCGACCTCGTCACCCTGGAGATCGAAGAACTTCCGATCCTGTTGGACGCCGAGGCTGAGCCAGGCGAATTCTCGGCCGGCCGCAACACCGAAGTTGCCGTGATCCAGCAAGGCTATGGCGATGTCGAGGCAGCGCTTCGCGCCGCGCCGATGGTGGTGGAGCTCGAGCTCGGGATCGGCAGGCATTCCGGCGTGCCGTTGGAAGCGCGAGGCGCCATCGGTCGCTACGACGCATCCCGCGACATCCTCGAGTTGCACGGTGCGGCCAAGGTGCCGCATAGGAACCGCGACCTGCTCGCGCGCATGCTCAAGCTCACGCCTTCGTCGATCCACGTGCACGAATCGCACGTTGGGGGCGGCTTCGGCATCCGCGGCGAGCTTTATCCGGAAGACGTGCTGGTGTGCGTCGCCGCCATGCGGCTGGGTCGTCCGGTGAAGTGGATCGAAGACCGGCGCGAGCATCTGATCGCGGCCAATCATTCGCGCCAGCAGTTGCACCGCATCCGCGCGGCGGTCGACGGCGAGGGCCGCATCCTCGCCATCGACGACCGTTACTTTCATGATCAGGGCGCATATGTGCGCACTCATGCCGCGCGCGTCGTGCATATGACCGCCGGCATTCTGCCCGGCCCCTACCGGGTGCCGGCTTATCGCGCCATCGGGCACTTTCGTCTGACCAACAAGACGCCGGCGGCCACCTATCGCGCTCCCGGGCGCTACGAAACGACCTTCGTGCGCGAGCGGCTGGTTGATGCCATCGCGGCCAAGCTCGGCATCGATCCCAATGATGTGCGTCGCCGCAATGCCATCGCGCCCGACGAGATGCCCTATCATCGTCCGCTCGAGGCTTTGGGCGAGGAGATCGAATTCGATTCCGGCGACTATGTGGGATTGCTCGACAAGCTGCTGGTGGCGCTCGACTGGGACAAGCTTAAAGCCGGCCTGGCACGCCGCCGCGCTGCCGGTGAGGCGGTCGGTGCCGGCTTTGCGATGTTCGTGGAGAAGAGCGGGCTGGGGCCCGCGGACGGCGTGCGGATCGAGGTGGACACCTCGGGCGCGGTGGAGCTCATCACGGGCGGCGCCTCGCTGGGTCAGGGTTTCGAGACGGTGATGGCGCAAGTTTGCGCCGAGATTCTAGGCATCGACTACCGGCGGGTGCGCGTCACCCATGGCCAGACCGACCGCATCGCCTTCGGCATCGGAGCGCATGCGTCGCGCGCGACGGTGATGACTGCGTCCGCTACCTATAACGGCGCGATGAAGCTGCGGGCGAAGGCGATCGATATGGCCGCCGAGCTGATGCAAGCGCCGATCGCCGCGCTCGACATCGTCGAGGGCAAGGTGGTGCGCAAGGATCAGCCGTTGGGGCCATCGATAAGCCTCGGCGAAATTGCCACCCATCTCGCCCCGACGTCCAAGACGCTCGGCGAGCGCGAGCCGGGCTTGTCGGCCGAAGGCTGGTTCCGGGTGGACCATCAGGTCTACCCCTACGGTCTCCACTTCGCCGTCGTGAAGGTCGACCGGGAAACCGGGGGCGTTCACGTCGAATCCTACGCCATCGCCTACGATATCGGGCGCGCCATCAATCCCGCGCTGGTGAAAGGCCAGATCGTGGGCGGCTTCGCCCAGGGTCTGGGCGGTGCGCTGCTCGAGGAGTTCACCTACAATGAGCGCGGCGACCCGTTGGCGACCACGTTCGCCGACTATCTCATGCCGACGGCGCGCGAGACGCCCAAGGTCGACGTCATTTTGCGCGAGGATTACACCAGCCCGCTCAATCCACTCGGGATCAAAGGGGCGGGGGAGAGCGGTATCACCGGGGTTGGCGCAGCGATTGCGTCCGCCGTCGATGAGGCCATTGGAATACCGGGTGCCGTGACGCAACTTCCGGTCACGCCGCAGCGCCTGAAGCAGATTCTGAACGGCCGGGCCAACTAGTCCGTTAGACGGCGTTCGCGCGCCTTCGGGCTGCGAAGCGGAGTCTGGAAGCGGATTTCGTTCTGCTTCATTCGGGCGAGGGGCTAGACTGTCGGGCGGTAAACGAGGAGCGTCCAGATGACCGTTGCCGATGTCCGGGCCGCGAAGCGCACGAGAAAGAGACCGCCGGCGGCGTCGAAGCAGGATCTGCGGGCCTGGCTTGAAGCGTTGCGTGCGGCCGGCGAGGTGCAGGAGATCAACGGCGCCGAGCGTGAGGCCGAAATCGGCGGCATCGTCGACCTCTACATGCGCAAGATGGGTAACCCGGCGGTCCTGTTCGACGACATCCCGGGCTATCCCCGCGGCCACCGTATCCTCGCGAACATCCTCACCTCGGTGCGGCGCATCAACCTGACGCTCGGCATGCCGATCGACGGCTCCGCGATCGAACTCGTCTCCTATTGGCGCAAATACATGAAGGAGGCGCGCAGCATCCCGCCGGTCACCGTCACGTCCGGCCCACTCCTGGAAAACGTCAGCAGCGGCAAGGACGTCAATATCCAGACAATCCCCACACCGCGCTGGCATGAGCACGATGGCGGCTATTACATCGGCACCGGCTGCATGGTGATCATGAAGGATCCCGATACCGGCTGGATCAACTACGGCGCCTACCGGGTGCAATCCCACGGACCTGACCTGGCGACCGTCATGTGCTCCAAAGGCAAGCATGGCGATCTGATCAAGCGCCGCTATCACGAGCGCGGCGAGCCGTGCCCGGTCGCGGTCGTGGTCGGCATGCACCCCGCGCTGTTCATGGTGGCCGGGCTCGAAATTCCATACGGGAAGAACGAATACGACGTCGCCGGCGGTCTGATCGGCGAGCCGATCGAGGTGATCAAAGGGCCGCGCACCGGGCTGCCCATTCCGGCGCAGGCGGAGATCGCCTTCGAGGGCTTCGTCCACCCGAACGATCTGATCGAGGAGGGGCCGCTCGGCGAGTGGACCGGCTACTATGCCGGCGGCCAGAAGAAGGAGCCGGCGATCCGCATCGAGACCTTCATGCACCGCAACGATCCGATCCTGCTCGGGGCGATCCCCGGTGTGCCGCCCGACGACGACTCCTTCTATCGCGGGACCTACCGCTCCGGCGCCGTCTGGAACCAGCTCGAGGCTGCCGGCGTGCCCGAGGTGAAGGGCGTGTGGGCGCATGCGGCCGGCGGCAGCCGGCTCTGGCTCACCGTTGCCATCAAGCAGCAATACGGCGGCCACGCCAAACAGGCCGGCCTGATCGCCTCGCAGTGCCACGCCGGCGCCTACGCCAATCGCGTCGTGGTGGTGGTCGACGACGATATCGATCCCGCCGACATGGACCAGGTGGTATGGGCGATCTGCACCCGCTTCGAGCCGCGCGAAGGCATCGAGATTCTGCGCGGCTGCTGGAGCACGGTGCTCGATCCCATGGCCTATAGCAGCGAGGATCCGCGCAACGCCCGCGTGGTCATCGATGCCTGCAAGCCTTGGTCACGGCGCGCCACCTTTCCGATCGTGGCGCGCTCGAGCAAAGAACTCGACGCCCGCATCCGCGCGAAATGGGCGCATGTGTTGCCGCGGGGATGATGGCGGCGCCTTGCCCGCATCTTGCACGGTCGTATAGATGTTGAGCGTTTCACGACATGGAGAACGGCATGGCCCGCGTCGGTGCTGACACGATCTCGAAGCAGCGGATGCAGTATCGCGGGCTGCGCGGATGGCTCGAGCAAGTCGACAAAATGGGCGAGCTGCGCAAGGTCGACGGCGCCCACTGGGACGTCGAGATGGGTGCCATCACCCACATGCTCACGGAAAAAAGTCGCGGCGCGGCGCCAGCGATCCTGTTCGACAACGTGCCGGGCTATCCCAAAGGCTACCGTACGCTCTACGGGCAGCTCTCGTCCGCGCGCCGCATCGCTTTGACGCTGGGCCTGCCGCTCGAATACGAGCGCAAAGTCGATGTCGTGCAGAACTATCACGCCCGGATGCAGGACCTGAAGCCGCTGCCGCCGCGCTTTGTCAACGACGGACCCATTTTCGAGAACGTGATTGAGGGTGACGACGTCGACGTGCTGAAGTTTCCAGTGCCGCGCCACCACGAGCTCGATACCGCGCGCTTCATCGGCACCGCCGATTGCGTGATGACGCAGGACCCGGACACGGGTTGGTTCAACCTCGGCGCCTATCGCAGCCAGGTCTATGACGGCAAGACCGTCGGCTGCCAGATCACCGAGGGCAAGCATGGCCGCATTCATCGCGACAAATATTTCGAGCGCGGACAGCCGATGAAAGTGGTGATCCTGTGCGGCCAGGATCCGCTGCTGTTCATGCTGTCGTCGAGTCCGCTGCCCGAGGTGGGCGAGATGGACATCGCCGGCGGGTTGCGCGGTGAACCGATCGACGTGGTGCGCGGGCCCTACACCGGCTTCCCGATTCCGGCCGACTGCGAGATCGCAATCGAAGGCGAAACCGTGCCGGGTCAGGTCAAGCCGGAAGGTCCGTTCGGCGAATGGATGGGCTACTATTCCGACGACACGCAGGCGCGACCTTACGTCAACGTCAAGTCGATCCTCTATCGCAACGATCCAATCCTCACTTGCGCGCCGCAGCACAAGCCCGTCGACGAAACCGGCCTGCTCAAGGGCATCGCCGGGGCGGCGCAAATCTGGCGTGCGCTCGACGCCTGCGGCGTCCCTGAGGTTCTGGGCGTGTGGAACCACGAGGCCGGCCCCGCGACCCGCTTCACCGCGATTCAGATTCGCCAGCGCTATCCCGGCCATGCGCGGCAGGCGTTGCATATCGCCTCGTCCTGTCAGGGGGGCGCTTATGCCGGCAAATGGACGGTGGTGGTCGACGAGGATATCGACGCCGGCGACCTCGATCAGGTGCTGTGGGCGATGTGCACGCGCTTCGATCCGCTCACCGATATCGACACCATTCAGAAGGCGTGGGCCTCCAAGCGCGATCCGCTGTTCCTTCCCGGCAACTTCAACAATCGCATCCTGGTCGATGCCTGCATCCCGTACGACAAGAAGCTGAAAGGGACATTCCCCGTCACGGTCGACGTCAGCGCCGATCTGCGCCGGAGCTTGCGGTCGAAATTCCCGCAGTTGTTTCCCAAGCACTGATCGGGCGAGACCCGAGGACAAGTCATGCACCTGATCCGCAGCACGTCCACATGCGCCGGGTGGGGCCTCGCCGCCGCGCTCGCCCTCCTGCCCGCGGTACCGCCGGCTCACTCCGCCGGAGTTGAGGACTTCTACAAGGGCAAGACCGTCTCGCTCTTGATCGGCTACAGCGTGGGCGGCGGTTACGACGCCTATGGACGGCTGGTGGCGAGACATCTCGGTAAGCACATTCCCGGCAATCCCAGCGTGCAGCCGCAGAACATGACCGGCGCCGGCAGCCTCAAGGCCGCCAACTATCTCTATTCCGTTGCCCCGAAGGACGGTTCGGTCATCGGCACGTTCTCGCGCAGCCAGGGCATTGCACCGCTGCTCGATAAGGCCGAGTTCGACAGCACCAAGTTCACCTGGCTCGGCAGCGTCACCGACGAGGTGAGCCTCTGCGTCACGCGCCACGACGCGCCGGTGAAGACCTTCAACGAGCTTCTGACCACCACCGCCACCTTCGGTGGCGAAGGCGCGGGCTCCGATCCCAATATCTTCGCGCTGCTCTACCGCAACGTCTTCGGCGCCAAGATCAAGATCGTGACCGGCTATCCCGGCACCAACGACATCCAGCTCGCGACCGAGCGCGGCGAGGTCGACGGGCTTTGCGGACTCTCCTGGAGCACTCTCAAGGGCCGCTATCCGCATTGGCTCAAGGACAAGAAGGCCAACATCCTCGT
>Ga0070670_100002016_pt1 | contig 16607 bp, 20 predicted proteins | sample KBSS63metaG_FD_64665 | JGI IMG/M metagenome (GOLD analysis project Ga0070670, IMG submission 64665) | Switchgrass rhizosphere microbial communities from Kellogg Biological Station, Michigan, USA - KBS S6-3 metaG | ecosystem: Host-associated > Plants > Roots > Rhizosphere > Soil ... | reverse complement strand
GGGAATAATTTTCCAGCTCGTCGAGCAAGCAAAGCTGGAGGTGACTCCACTCGCGCATCACGTCCTTTTGGTTATAGCCATGATGCCATCGGTGCAGGCCGTGCTCGCTGGCGCGGCTTTTTTGCTCCGCCGCAGCCTCGGTTTTTTGCGCGGGATTTCGCGCTCGAAGAATTTCATCGAAGGCATCGAGCACCGCTGGAATGTGATCGTAGAATTCTTTTTGCGCCAGAGCCGTGGCTGTCGACAGGGACGGGTCACCATCTACGGCGCAGCGCCAGTTTTCTAGAATAGCCTCGCGCCGGGCAAGTAAGTGATCGGCCAGCGCGGCGAATTGGGTATCGGACATTTCGATTTGCTGGGAATTGCTCTCGATTTCTATCGGAAATCTCGTTGGAAATCAATTTTTAACACATTATGATTGGAAATATCTTAACGCTCCCGCCATGCTGAGTTACGATGTTGTTGAATGGGGCCAGCCGCTCGAAAGAATCGAGCGGCAAACGCCTATACCCACCGGTACCGAAGTTCTCCTGAAGCTAAAATATTGCGGCGTTTGCCACAGCGACGCTCATATTCGCGACGGCTATTTTGAGCTGGGTGGAGGCAAGCGTTTGCTGATGAACGAACGCGGTATGCGGCCGCCGGTTACGCTTGGACATGAGCCGCTCGGCACCGTGATCGCCGCGGGGCCAGAAGCTGTCGATGTTCCGATCGGCCAGGATCGTTTAGTTTACCCGTGGATCGGCTGCGGGACGTGCATGCGTTGTCGCGAAGGCATGGATCAGTATTGCATGGAGCCGCAGATGATCGGCATCCAGCGTCGAGGCGGATACGCCGATCACTTGATCGTGCCGCATGCGCGCTATCTCGTCGATTCGTCAGGTATCGACCCGCTCTGGGCGGCTACTTTGTCGTGCTCCGGCCTGTCGTCTTATGCCGCAGTCTCCAAGCTCCGTCCGATTCGCGACGAAGAATGGATTGCGGTTATCGGTGTTGGCGGTCTGGGCCTCTCAGCCGTTGGCATGCTGCGCGCAATCGGCCATCAACGAATCGTCGCGGTCGATATCGACAGCGATAAGCTAGTCACGGCGAAAAAGGCGGGCGCGGCAGCGACTCTGAATACACGCGAAGGTGATGCCGAGCAGGAGCTGAAACGAATTACCGACCATGCGCTTTTCGGCGCAATCGATTTCGTTGGCGCCGCGGAAACAGCTCAGCTTGCGATCAGCTCGCTGCGTAAAGGCGGCCGATTGATTCTTGTCGGTCTGTTCGGCGGGGAGATTCCGCTCTCGATTGCAGGTACAATCTTGGGTGCCATCACGGTACAGGGCTCGCATCTTGGCAGTATCGAAGAACTCAAAACGGTCATCGGGCTTGCACGCGCAGGCCAAATCAAACCGATCCCGATCGAGCAGCGGGATTTTTCTGATCTCAACCGCACACTGGATCAATTGAAAAGCGGCACCGTGACCGGCAGAGTGGTCATCGCAATTTAGCTCAGGCAGGTGTTCCGTTGGGAAAGCCCACGCCACAAGCCGTGAATATAGTCTCTCGATCCAAAATAGATCTTTGGTTGTTGGGTGCGATAGTTCTCGTGCCGGTTCTTATACTAGAATTTATCGCCGGCGACAGCGGAGTTAACCAGTACCGCGTTGATCTGCTCACGTTGCTCATCGTGATTATCGTCCTGGGCGGCATCGGTGGACTTTACGCAACTACACACTACACGATCACATCGGATATGCTGTTGGTGAGGTCAGGTCCCTTTGCTTGGGTGATTCCGCTGCGCGAAATTACACGCATCGAGCCGACGCGCAACCCCGCCTCCAGTCCGGCGTTCTCGCTGGATCGCTTGAGCATCTACTACGGTCTAGGCAATCGCTTGATGATCTCTCCCACAGACAAAGAAAACTTCCTGGCGACTCTGAGAAAGCGAATGCAAGCGCAGAACGAGGCGATCACTCGCTAGCCGCAGCGCATCTCCGAGAAATCCTGAAACGGCTTGCCCGATCCACAGTATAGAGACAGACAATGCTCACGTTTGTGAAGGCGCGCAGGTTGTGTTTATAAGAGTGTGTGCCATTTTCAAAGCTTGATCTTTCGCCTCAGGTGCTTGAAGGCGTGCGCGCCGCCGGTTATACCGATCCGACTCCAATTCAGCTGCGCGCGATTCCCCTCATTTTGGCCGGTCGGGACGTTATTGGTTCGGCGCAAACCGGAACTGGAAAAACTGCCGCCTTCGCACTGCCGTTGATTACGCGCCTTGGCACGCACGGCAAGCTGCGCGCGCTGGTGCTCGAGCCGACCCGTGAGCTCGCCGCGCAGGTCGAAACGGCGCTTCGCGATTATGCACGCTTTACGAATTTGCGCACCGCCGTTGTATTCGGAGGCACCGGTTACGGCAGGCAGGATCAGAGTTTGCGGCAAGGCGTGGACATCCTGGTTGCGACGCCGGGCCGCCTCCTCGATCAAATGCACCGGCGCATGGTACGGCTCGATCAGACCGAAATTTTGGTTCTCGATGAGGCCGACCGCATGCTAGACATGGGATTTTTGCCGGACGTGCGAAAAATTATCGAACGATGCCCGCGCAACCGCCAAACCCTGCTATTTTCTGCGACGATACCGCCGGAGATCGAACAGCTCTGCAGATGGGCATTGCGCAATCCGGAGAGTATCGAAATTGGTCAGCGCCGCTCGCCCGCCGAAACTGTGAGCCATGCTCTCTATCCGGTCGATATAGGTCAGAAGCAGGAATTGCTGGAGGAGTTGCTCCGGCGCACCGAGTACGATCAAGTGTTGATTTTCTGCCGGACGAAAAACGGCGCTGACCGGGTCGCGCGCAAGCTGCATCAGGAAGGTCACGCTGTCGCTGTCCTGCATTCGAGCCGAACCCAACGCGAACGGGAAAACGCCCTTGCCGGTTTTCGCAACGGCAGATATGAAGTCATGGTCGCGACCGATATTGCTGCGCGTGGAATCGATGTCGAGCAGATCAGCCATGTCATCAACTTTGACGTGCCGCATCATCCGGAAGACTATGTGCATCGGATTGGCCGCACCGGACGCGCACAGAGTGTCGGCGATGCGTTCACGATCATGACGGCGGAGGATTTGCAGGAGGTGGCGGCCATCGAGCGCTTCATCGGTCAGAAAATCCCCCGTGTAAAGCTCGACGCATTCGATTACGCGTATTGCCGCCTGCTTGATCCGAATCCAAAACCCGCCTTTGGCACTCGGTCGGGCAGACGATCCTACGCTCCAGGACGCGGCCGCTGGTAAATTCAACTCGCATGCCGATGAACCCCATACTCGACTTACCCGCTTTTGTGCACGCGGCTGGCGATGCAATCATCGCCGCGGGAGCAGATGGCAGGATTATATTCTGGAATCCTGCGGCGACGCGAATCTTTGGATTTAGTGAGGTCGAAGCTCTGGGTCAATCCCTCGATTTGATCATTCCGGAGCGTTTTCGCGCACGGCACTGGGAAGGGTATCGCCAGGTCATGGAAAGCGGGAAGAGCAAATACGCGGCAGATGTGCTGCGAGTGCCGGCGACTGCTAAAGACGGCCGCGCGCTGTCCATCGCATTTACGGTGACTTTGCTCGACGCCAGCGAAGGCGACCGCCTAATTGCGGCAATCGTGCGTGATGAAACTACACGATGGAACGAGGAGCGGGAGTTAAAGCGGCGCTTGGCTGAACTGGAACAAAGAGTAACATAGGTGAAAGCCGGTACTGTGAAAGCTTTTCGCCTCTGGTTTGGGGAACTGCTAATCTCCTGCCCCGCCAATAGACAAAAAACTGTTTCGTAACTCCGGCAACCTGGGTCCCGTCCGGGCCACTGCGGCTGTGTGACTGTGATCTCTTCCCGATCCACCATCTATCCGGGTAAAATTAGAGCGAAAGCGAAAATTTTGGATCGTCGACAATGGCGCCGGTTTATATTCTACTTTGCGCGATCGTCCTCCTGATGACCTTAGGCCGAGTGGTTTGGCGGCCGGCTTCGAAGGGAATCGATTGGGCTCTCGAAGTGGCCTTCATTCGGCTCGATTTTCCGCCAGCCCAGCGCATTATCGCGCAGCAACTCGCTGCCGGTCTCGCAGAAATTGTCGGCATGAAGATCAAACAACTCAAACCGGAGCATAACTTGAGCCAAATCGCCGAGTGGGCGGACGACGGCATTTACGCGAAGGACTTGATTACGCTATTTGTGGTTGCATTTAATGTGAAGTGCGACGCGAACACTACTTTCAGAGACTTGGTCGAGAAGGTCGCAAGCAAAAAAATCGCGCGCGGCCAATCGGCCGCACGGATCTAGTCGCTGCGGGATGCTGTCTAATTTACCATAGCGGCAAGAGGATGGCATTATTTTCGTACGAGCTTCAGTGGCACCATAATTGATCATTGACTTCACGCCGATGCACCGTGATTAAGGCACTGATCTTCGATTTCGACGGACTGATTATCGATAGCGAAAGTCCCGAGTTCGAAGCATGGCACGAGCTCTTTGCCGAGTATGGCAGAGAGCTCGGCCCGGAGCTCTGGGCCGATCTCGTTGGCCGGCCGCCCACGCATTTCGATCTTTACGGTTATTTTTGTAAACACATCGATCCCGTCATCGAAGTGGAGAAGCTGCGCCAAGACCGGCGCGCCCGGGTGATCGCGTTAACGATCACGCAGCCGATTTTGCCCGGCGTAGAAGAATATCTCCAGAGTGCCACTGCTCTGGGCCTAAGAATCGGCTTGGCATCGAGTTCTACCCGCGATCACGTGCGCGGTCATTTGGACCGGCTTAAGTTACTCGATTATTTCCATTCAATCCGATGCTTCGAGGACACCGACCGGCACAAGCCTGACCCCACGCCTTATTTAAAGGTGCTCGAAGATCTCGGCGCCAAAGCCGACGAAGCGATTGCGCTGGAGGATTCTCCCAACGGCGTGGCAGCAGCAAAAGCAGCCGGGATTTTTTGCGTTGCAGTGCCCAATCCGATTACCTGTCGGTTGCCTTTGGAACATGCGGATCATCGCCTGGCTTCGCTAGCAGAGGAGCCGCTGGAGAAAATTATTTTGCGCGCGACCGCGAATAGGGGCAGATGAATTCAGCTCGATGAAAAATCGAGATCGGTTTCTTTCAGTTCTGCGATTATTGCAAGAAGAGAGATGCCCATGAAACGCATCGGAGCACTGATCTTATTGTTTCTGTGCGTCGTTATTTCTTCCGCTAAGCTTTTGGCTCAGCCTCCTTTGGAAAAGCTCCGGGTGACTTACAGCGCCATTGGCGGATCGCAAGCCTCGGTTTGGATTCCGTACGAGGCAGGGATTTTCCGCAAGTACGGTTTGGACGTGGAATTACTCTACGTTGCCGGCGGCGGTCGCGCGGGACAGGTGGTTCAATCAGGTGAAGTGCCTATCGGTGTTTTTACGGGCGGTGCCGTGATCAATGCCAATCTTGCCGGCGGCGATCTGGTCGTGATTGCAAGCTCAATGAACGTGATGACGTTTGTGGTGATGGCGCGGCCGGAGATCAAGCGTGTCGAAGACCTTAAAGGCAAAAAGATCGGTGTTTCGCGGTTCGGCTCGGCTACGGACTTCGGCCTGCGCTACGCCGAGGAAAAATGGCCGGTGAAGCGCCAGCGTGATTTCACCGTGATTCAATCGGGCGGCGTGACCGACGTCTATAATGCCTTGCGCGCCGGCGCTCTGGATGCCGCCGTCGTCAATGCCGAGCTGGCGATCCTGGCGCGCCGTGAGGGTTATCGCGAGCTCGTCGACATTGCCAAGTTGGGGGTCAATTTTCCTACCTCATCGATCATCACGACGCGCTCGTACATCAAACGCCACGAAAACACCGTGCGCAAATTCATCCGCGCCTTCGTCGAAGGCGTTCACTTCGGCAAAACCCAGCGCGCTCAGACGATCAAAATCATGCAAAAATATCTGCGCAGCAGCGACGCGACGATGTTCGACGAGCTTTACGAGATGTACATGGTCCGCAACATTCCGCGCATTCCGCGGCCTTCGCCGGAATCGCTCAAGACCGTACTCGATCAGATGGCCGAAACCGATCCGCGAGTGGCTAATCTCAAGCCCGAACAGTTTATCGATGGGCGGTTTTTTCAGGAGCTCGAGAAGGAGGGGTTTATCCAGAAATTATGGAAGTGAGAGCAAAGCGAATGGATTGCTGAGACGAGCTGGAACTCAATCACAATGCTCTTTTCCCCCAAAGGCGATCTCCGACTGCCACAGAAAGTGATTTTAGGGTTGCTGTTACTTGACGCTGGTCTTAGTTAAACCGGATTTCTTTCCACAGCTTTTTGCTTCGTTTCGATGGGAATTATCCTATTCGATATAGACGGTACATTGACGGACACCATGGGCGTGGACACGCGGTGCTTTTTAAGAGCGTTCGCCGATGTCTGCGGTTTTACCGACGTCGATCCAGATTGGTCGGTTTATAAAAATACGACTGACACGGGAATTTTTCAGGAGGTTTTCGAATCGCGCCGCGGGCGTGCTCCAACTGCTTCCGAAACCGTAGAGTTTAGAGACCATCTCGTCTCGTTGTTTCGCTCCGCCGCGCTGCAGAGCCCGTTTGCTCCAATCCGCGGCGCTCCGGAATTACTCGCCCGACTGAAAGAACTTAGCGAATATGCTGTCGGTCTCGCGACGGGATCGTGGTCCGATGCAGCGCGGGTTAAGATGGCCAGCGCCGGCTTTTGCTACGACGAGTATCCGGAGGCTTCCGCGGATGACGCGCCGGATCGTGAAACCATCGTTCGAATCGCCGCGGCCAGGACGGCGGGTGATACATGCAAATGGCATCGGACGATTTACGTTGGTGATGGAGTCTGGGATGTAAAGATGTCCCAACTCCTCGGGATACCGTTTCTTGGTATCGGTGCCGGCGCACAAAGAGAGAAACTCCTCGCCGCAGGCGCGTCCTACGTTTTACCGGATTTCGCCGATCTCGACGAATTTTTATTCGTACTTGCTAAGCTCGAGTCGTACTGAACCCACAATTAGAAATCCTGACGCCGCTTTACTAGACTAAATTCTCATCATGGAAACCGAGCCACAGGAGGAAGCGCGGCCGGCCGTCGCTTCCGCAGAAGCAAAATCGGAGCTTCAAGATTATCTCGAGATCAGCCAGCAGCGTCACAAGCTGTTTCCGCGGGCGGCCGCCGTCGGTCTTGCGGCGGGAGGCGTCGCGGTGGTCTTTCGCGTCTTACTAGCGGCCGGCGATGCGCTCCGAAACGGTCTGGTCGAGTGGTCGCACTTCACGCCTGCATTCGGCTGGATTTTTCCTCTTGTCTTCGGTGCCGTCGGCGCAGCGGCGGCGGTTTGCCTGGTAGTATGCTACGCGCCCGAAACTAGCGGCAGCGGCATTCCCCATCTGAAAGCCGTTTTGCACCGATTGCGCGATCTCGCCTGGATGCGTGTGTTGGTCGTCAAAATGACCAGCGGCGTGCTCGCACTCGGCAGCGGGCTTGCGCTCGGACGCGAGGGTCCGACCGTGCAAATGGGCGGTGCAGTGGCCGACGGCTTGGCGCGCAGCATGAAAGTCTCTTCAGCCGACCGGTTGACCCTGACGGCTGCCGGCGCGGGCGCCGGGCTTGCCGCGGCGTTCAATGCGCCATTGTCGGGCCTGGTTTTTGTGCTCGAGGAAATGCGGCGCGACTTTCGGCCAGCGGTGTTCGGCGCGGCGTTTTTAGCGGCGGCGAGCGCCGACGTGGTCGCGCGATCAGTGGCCGGCCAATTGCCGGTGTTTACGGTGCCCAATTACGCAATGCCGTCGTTACTCGCACTGCCCGCTTTTGCTGTGCTTGGAGTCGCCGCTGGCGGACTCGGCGTGGCATTCAATCGCTCGCTCCTCGAGGGAGTTGATTTTGCGGCACGGTTCACTGGCCGGCAGCGTGTCGCGTTGGGCGCTAGCGTAGGAGCTGCGGCGGGTCTGGTGGCGTGGTTTTATCCGGTCGCTGCCGGCGGCGGGCACGAGTTGGGCGAAATGGTACTCACGAATAGGATCGGCATCATCGCCATCCCGATTTTGTTTCTGATCCGTTTTACGCTCACGGTGGCGAGCTACGGAACAGGCTCGGCAGGCGGCATCTTTTCGCCTTTATTGGTTCTCGGTGCGTTGCTCGGTCTTGGTGTCGGACACCTTGTTCACGGGTTAGCGCCCGTCCTGGCGCCGGAGCCCGGCGTATTTGCGGTGGTTGGTATGGCCGCGTACTTTACCGCCATCGTGCGCGCGCCGCTTACCGGGATTCTAGTAATCACCGAAATGACCGGCAGCTACGAACAGATGTTACCGTTGCTGACGAGTAGTTTTTGCGCATACGTGGTGGCGGAGTATCTGCGCGATTTGCCGATTTATGAAGCATTACTCGAGCGCGACCTGGAGCGCGGCGGATTTGGCAATGGGCGCGCGCAGCCGATTGTCGCCGAATTCGAAATCGAACCGGATGCACCGTTTGCTGGCCGATTGGTGCACGAACTCGGGTTGCCGTCCGGATGCATTCTGGTGCGCTCCGCGCTCGATGGGACTGAGCAGGTGGTTACCGCCAACACGCGTTTGCAGACCCATATGAAGATCACCGCCGTAATCGCGCCCGAGGCCGATAACGCATTGGAAATCCTCCGTTGCGGTTGCACGACGGCGTAAATTTTCACCGCACAAAACTAGAATCGAGTGTAGATACGATGAACCGTCCAGAACGAAGCATCTGCATATTCACAGGTTCCCGGCATGGAACGTCGCCGGCATATGCGCACGCAGCGACCGAGCTCGCTCAGCAGTTGGTTAAACGGGGTTTTGGCCTCGTTTACGGCGGCGGCAATGTCGGATTGATGAATATCATCGCCAACCGAGCCTTGCAGGATGGCGGTTATGTGATCGGAGTCATTCCGGACGCGTTGGTGAGCAAAGAAGTTGCGCATACAGGATTGTCCGAGTTGTGCGTGGTGCACTCCATGCACGAGCGCAAGGCGCTCATGACCGCCTTGGCCGCGGGTTTTATCGCGCTCCCCGGCGGCATTGGCACGATGGAAGAGTTTTTCGAGGTGCTGAGCTGGTCCCAACTCGGTCTACACAACAAACCATGCGGCCTTCTGAACGTCGACGGATATTATGATTCGCTGATCAATTTTTTCGATCACGCGGTGGCGCAGGATTTTGTCAAACCGAAGCACCGTGCTTTGCTGATCATAGAAAATCAGGTCGCGCAACTGCTTGACCGTTTCGAAACAATCCTGGGCGCGCCGATCGCAGAAAAATTCGACCCGTCGATTTCTTAGTTTCGTCGAGGCGGAGATTCTGCATTCAATGGAAAAGCTTGAGGGAGCTGATCGTTATGGATTCGATAAACCATCGCGCCAATGTTTTAACACCTGACCAAAGTAAGATCCTGACGGCACTTGCGGATCGTATTTTTCCCCGGACGGAAACACCCGGGGCGGTGGAGATCGGTGCGGTTCAGTACATCGAAGTTGCACTTGCCGGTGATTACGCAGCGCTCGCGCCAGTTTATCGCCGAGGCTTGTGCGCCATAGAGCGATGCGCGAAGTCGAAGTTCCGTCGGGCATTTTGTCTGCTCAGCGAAGCGCAAAAGGATCAAGTGCTGGTCGACTTCGAAACCGGCGCGGTGCCCGGCTTCAAACTGGCCGCGGATTTTTTTGAGATCTTACGTTGTCACGTCCTCGAAGGTGTTTTTTGCGAGCCTCAGTATGGCGGTAATCGCGACATGATTGGCTGGCGACTTGTCAATTTTCCCGGTCAGCAATTCGGTTACGCCGATGCGTACATCAACAAACGCGTAGATCTAGAGCCCGTGTCGGTGAATTCGCCCAAACCGCAGGGGAAGTAAAGTGGCGCAATCGAAGTCTGACGCATGCGATGTATGCATTGTGGGAGTGGGTGGGCTGGGCGGAATTATGGCGAAACAACTCGCCTCGGCTGGATTGAAAGTCGTTGGGTTCGAGCGCGGCCCTGCGCCGAAGCTCGAAGACTATGCGCCGCGGGATTCAATTCGCTTCCTGATTCGTCCCGAGCAGCTGGAATGGGTGCGTCACGAACCCACGACGACCAGAAACAAAACCGGCGACAAAAGCCGGCTCCAATACCGCACGAGTCCGCTCAATGTTCTCGGTGGCGCATTGCTGCACTGAACCGGCCAATCGTCGCGCTACATGCCCGGGGACTTTAGACTTTTCACTAACGAGATCGAAAGCGGCAATGCGGAGCGCGCAGGCGCTGACCTTACCGGCTACGATATTGTCGATTGGCCGCTGAGCTACGACGATCTCGAACCTTATTACGAGCGCTTCGAGTGGGAGTTCGGTATTTCCGGTGAAGCGGGCGCCAACCCATTCGCAGGCCCGCGCAAACGGGGCTTTCCGCTGGCGCCGCTGCGCCACAGTGCGCGGATGGAACTCTTCGCGGAAGCATGCAGGAAGCTTGGTTATCATCCCTACGAGACTGCAGTAGGAATTCTGTCCCGGCCGTACCGTCCGACCGAGCCGTTCGACTCGCGCATTCCGGAACGGCCCGCCTGCGTTTATTGTGGTCATTGCCATTTTTACGGCTGCCACGTTCATGCCAAGGCGGCGACGCTTTACACGACGATTCCGGTGGCGCTCGAGACCGGCAATTTCGATCTGCGAACCCGCTCGACGGTGTTGCGCATCAATACCGACGGCGATGAGCGTGTCAAAGGCGTAAGCTATTTCGATCCGGAAGGACAGGTGCGTCACTTGCGCGCCCGCGTGGTGATTTTGAGCGCCTTCGTGTTCGAGCATGTGCGTTTGCTGTTGTTGTCAAAGACGGGCCGGGGTCGGTTCGCCAACGGGCTTGCGAATAGTAGCGGGTATGTCGGACGAAACATCATGGCTCACGGCGATGTACGCGCCATGGGCGCGTTCGACGATTATATCATCAATGGCTTTATCGGCCCGGGCTCCGCGGCATGCGCATCGATGACTTCAACGGCAATAATTTCGATCACACCGGCTTGGGTTTTATCCCCGCGGCGGAACGATCGGCACCAGCGGCGATGGCACGCCGATCACGAGATTCGATGTGCTGCCGCGCGACGTGAGATCGTGGGGAAAAGAGTTCAAGAATTTCTATACGCGGTATTACACGCGAACCATGGATCTCAACATGCGACCGGAAACGTTGCCGCACAGAGACAATCGCGTCGATCTGGATCCGCATCATCGCGATCGCTGGGGCGTACCATTGCCGCGCGTGACTTTCGATTTTCACCAGAACGAGCGGCGCTTGCAAAAATTTCTGGCAGACGTCGGAGAGAGAATTATGCGCGCCACGGGCGCAAGCAAAGTGTGGACCGAAGAAAAAGGGGGGCCCAATCGTTGGGCGGGCGGCACAAGGATGGGCGCCGATCCAAAGAACTCAGTGGTCAACGAGTTTTGCCAGACCCATGACGTGCCAAATCTCTTCATCGTCGGATCTTCGGTGTTTCCCACGATGGCCGGTTATCCGCCGACCGCGACGGTCGCAGCGCTCACCTATCGAACGGCGGAGTATATTTTAGCGCAAAAGCAGTGGTTCGATTGACGGAAGCACATGGCGTAGACTCGATGCTCTGTTCGTCATTCCGGCGCACGCCGGAATTCAGACGGCCTTTTGGAATTGACCTCTCTTAAGCACGCATCCCGGTCCCGGATCAAGTCCGGGAGAAGCTTTCGCCGGCATAACGAATTCCTACTCGAATGGCGGCAACGAATTTCAGAGTCACAATATCAAACTAAAGTCTCTCCTTGGCAGCTGGAAATCGGTTACAATGCAAGTCTTGCAGTAGTGCCAATTTTATCGGGGAGAACGAATGAAACGAATTGTGATTTGTTTTGATGGAACATGGAACCGGCCGGCCGACGAAAAGTTACCGCCGGATCGGCAGGTGGAAACCAACGTTTGCCGTTTCTACAACTCGGTGAAAGACATCGGGACGGATGGGATCAAGCAACTCAAGTGGTACGACGAAGGAGTAGGCACGAAGTGGTATGACCGTTTCATCGGTGGCAGCGTCGGCGCCGGTCTCGAATTGAACATCGTGCAGGGCTACGAGTTTTTGGCCAAAGCGTACGAAGACGGCGATGAGGTTTACATCCTCGGATTCAGTCGCGGCGCGTACACGGCGCGAAGTCTGGTCGGCATGATCCGCAATTGCGGCTTGATCCTGCCGAAGCATCTCATGCTACGCGTACCGATGGCGTACGGTATTTACCGTGCGCGCGGTGATAGCGTTGATTCGTTCACTGCCAAAACATTCCGTGCCGCCTTTTCCCACGAGATCAAAATCAAATTCGTCGGTGTGTGGGATACCGTTGGCGCTCTCGGCATTCCGCTGCATTTGTTGCAAGATGTCAACATGAAATTCTACGAGTTTCACGATACGAATCTGAGCAGCATTGTCGAGAACGCGTTTCACGCGATCGCGGTTGACGAACATCGAATCGACTACCAGGTTTGTTTGTGGAATCCCAATGCGCCGGCGCAGCAAACCTTGGAACAGCGTTGGTTCATCGGCGCGCATTGCGATGTGGGCGGCGGCTATCCTGACCGTCGGCTCTCGGACCTGACGCTTCGCTGGATGCAGAACAAGGCGAGCATGGCAGGACTGGGGCTGAATCCAGTGGAGATCGGAGCAGAAAATTATCGCGGCGTGCTCACCGACTCGTACGCGCAATTCTTAAGCGGCATTTATGCGCAAAAAAAGCCGCGCCATTACCGCGCCATCGGCACGAGCCAGTTCGGCACTGAGATCGTCGATGAGTCGGTGCAGCGGCGCCGCAAAGATGATCCAAGCTACAAACCGCAGAATCCTGGGCTGCCGAAACTGACCTGAACAGTCAACTTGTTTTGCAGTTCTGACAATGACAACTCCGCTCGATATACTCGTCACAGGCGGCACCGGATATATCGGCCGCAATCTCATTCCGCCATTGATCGCGCGTGGTCATCGTGTGCGCGTGCTCGCGCGCGCGGACTCCGTTGCGCATGTGTCCTTAGGCGCTGCGGCTGTTATCGGTGATGCGCTCGACGATCAATCGGTCGCAACCGCACTGCACACGGGCGACACGCTGATTCATCTGGTCGGAACGCCTCACCCGACGCCCAGCAAAGCCGATCAGTTCGAAAAAGTCGATCTGATTTCCATCCGCGCGAGCGTCAATGCGGCGCGTCAAGTAGGAATCGATCATCTCGTTTACGTGAGCGTCGCGCATCCTGCGCCGATCATGCAAGCCTACCTCTGGGTGCGTACGCTCGGCGAAACGATGATTCGCGAGGCCGGAATCACGGCAACGATCTTGCGACCGTGGTACGTGCTTGGACCCGGCCGGCAGTGGCCAAAACTTATTTTGCCGCTCTACAAAATTGCCGAGTCATTTCCCGGTACGCGCGCCAGCGCCGAAAGGCTGGGCTTAGTGACGATCGAACAGTTCATGACCGCCATGATTTCCGCCGCAGAAAATCCGCCGCTACGAGGCCAGCGTCGCATCATCGAGGTCCCGGCAATCAGGCGCGCTCGTCTCGTGAAAGGCTGATTGTGAACGTCGAGATAAAAAATATTTTTGCCGATTTGCCTCAGCAGATTGGTGCGGAAGATTTTTTTAGGCTTTTTCAAAGCGGCTCTACGAACGTCGAGCGCATCGTGTCGCGCTCCCACTGTAGCCCGCCAGATTTCTGGTACGATGAGCCGGAGGACGAATGGGTGATTGTGCTTCGCGGTCACGCCACTTTGGACTTCGAGAAAGGTGAATCCGTGGAGCTTGAAACCGGTGATTATTTGACCATCCCCCGTCACGTGCGGCACCGGGTCGCGCGCACGAGCGAGGAAACCGTTTGGTTAGCGGTGCACAGCAAATGAACTTGTCCTGGACGAAGTGAGGGATCTTTCTTACGCCGGCTTCGGCTGTGCCCACGGCCTACCGAGCAGACTGTAAAAGATGCCTGAAATAAAAAACATCGCGACCAGAATCCAGAGCATCGGCTGATAAGTTTGCCAGCGGTCCCAGATCGCGCCGGCAATTACCGGTCCGACCACGCTGCCCCACACATAGAAGACACTCATATAGCCACGGATTTTGGCGAAGTGTTTGCGGCCGAACAGATCGCCGACCAAAGCCCAGGCGACCGGATAAGTCGCCTCGACGGTGGTGAATAGCAGGATGAAAATCCACAGAAAGCCGATGGAGCTGCCGAAGATAAGCACCAGGATGGAAACGCTGGCCGTGAAAAGAATCGATGAAACGAGGCGCGGCTTGTTGACGTTATCCGCAAGCCAGCCGAATACGAGAGTAGAAATAAACCCGAGCAACGCGAAGGAGCTCAGCAGAAAGGTTGCTTGCTGCTGGCTCATGCCTTTCCATACCATCATCGGAATGAAATGGGTGGAGATCGCGTGGTACGACGCGTTTCTGACGCCGGCGCCGAACACCAGCGCCCAAAAAGCGAACGAGCGGATCGCCTGAGCAGCGGTGACGTTCAGTTCCACGGTTCTCGGTCGCGCAGAGTGCTTCTCCTCCGTTATCTCAGCGGCGTGTTGGTCGCCATCGGGGCTCAAACCCATGCTTTCCGGCGAAGGCCGAATCGTCAGGCATAGAGGAATGCCAACCAGCAAAAAGGTCATACCGGCAATAGCGGCGCCCGCGCGCCAACCCCAGGCGTGCACGATGATGCTCAGGATCGGCGCGAGCAAAACCCCGCCTAGGCCATAGGCCGCGCTATTGATAGTCATCGCGCGAGCGCGCAGACGAATAAACCAGGTGTTGGTCAACGCCATTGGCGCATGCATGAAACCGCCGGAGTGTGTGAGCGAAATCAGTCCCGTATAGACGATCAAAAAGGCGCCGTAACTGTTGACTCGGGAAAGCAACAAATACCCGGCGCCCATCAACAGGACAGCCGCGAGGGCCGTAGCGGTCGAGCAGGTGACCGACAATCGGCCCTTCGATGGCGCCTTCGGCACGGGAAAGAGAGAACGCGAAGGACGTTGCTGTGCGACTGAGATTCAATTCCTGGCTGAGCGGCAGGAAAAAGACCGTAAAGCCGTAGCTGTGCAGTCCGGCCCCCAAGACACGCACGGCGGAAGCAGCGGCGACCATGCGCCAGCCGTAGAACAACCCGGTAAACTGTTTGACGATTTTGCCGACTTGAGTGGGTACAGGCCAAATCATTTCAGCAGGTGCTCAGCGCGCCGCACGGCATCGAGAAATGAATCAGGGGATTTCAGCTGACAAAAAGCCCGTCAGTCGGAGTCGCCGTTTGCTGCTGCCTTCAGGCGCCGTTCACGGGCGGCGCCAGCCAGCGCATCGATCAAGACTCGCGTGTCTTCCCAGCCCACACAAGCATCGGTGATGCTCTGACCGTAGACGAGCGGTTTTCCGGGAAGTAAATCTTGCCGGCCTGCTTTCAGATGGCTTTCAATCATAATGCCGAAGATGCGTTCATCGCCGGCGGCGATCTGGGCTGCCACGTCGTTTCCCACCTTCACTTGGTTGGCAGGATCTTTGCCGCTATTGCCGTGACTGCAGTCGATCATGATGCGCGCCGGGATGCCGGCCTGCGCGAGATTTTTGGCTGCGGCATCGACATTGCCGGCATCGTAATTTGGCTGTTTGCCGCCGCGCAGGATGATATGGCAATCCTCGTTGCCGGCAGTGGAAACGATCGCTGAATGGCCGGCCTTTGTCACCGAAAGAAAATGATGCGGCGCCTGAGCAGCGCGAATCGCATCCATGGCAATGCGCACGTTGCCGTCGGTGCCGTTTTTAAAACCGACAGGGCAGGAGAGGCCGGACGCGAGCTCGCGGTGGACTTGGCTCTCGGTCGTGCGCGCGCCAATGGCCCCCCAGGAAACCAAATCGGCGAAGTATTGCGGCGTGATCATGTCGAGGAATTCACACCCCGCGGGCACACCTGCTTCGTTCAATTCCAGCAGCAAACGGCGCGCCGAGCGCAGCCCATCATTGATTTGAAAACTGCCGTCGAGGTTCGGATCATTGATCAAGCCTTTCCACCCCACGGTCGTGCGCGGTTTCTCAAAATAAACGCGCATGAGGATCAATAAATCTGGAGCGTTGCGGTCTTTGACCTGTTTCAGGAGCGTTGCGTATTCTTTGGCTGCTTTGGTGTCGTGAATCGAACAGGGACCGGCGATTAGCACGGCGCGATCGTCCGCGCCGTGGAGAATCCGATGGATTTCCTGACGAGACTCATACACCGTTTGTGCCGCTTTTTCCGTGATCGGAAAATCGCCCAACAGCTTGGCTGGCGGCAGCAATTCTTTGATCTCTCTAATGCGGAGATCGTCCGTGCGGTACTTCATAGCTTTCGCAATGGCGCAATCCCGCCATTATAGACGAAAGTTCGGGGAAATCTACGAAGCCAACCTGCCGTAATGGCTTGTTTGTCCTTAGATCCTTCACTTCGTTCAGGATGACATCCCTCTGTCATTCTAAGCGGCAGACTGTGTAAAAACTACAATTTTGTTCAGCGTAGATTGAGCGAAGTTGTAGATATCCATCAAACAACGAGAGCGACCCCAGTTTTCAGCTATTTCGGATAAGAATGTTCAATC
>Ga0070670_100002014_pt1 | contig 16615 bp, 15 predicted proteins | sample KBSS63metaG_FD_64665 | JGI IMG/M metagenome (GOLD analysis project Ga0070670, IMG submission 64665) | Switchgrass rhizosphere microbial communities from Kellogg Biological Station, Michigan, USA - KBS S6-3 metaG | ecosystem: Host-associated > Plants > Roots > Rhizosphere > Soil ... | reverse complement strand
ATGGCGTAGCGGTTGTTCTCGATGATGTAGATGACCGGCAGCTTCCACAGCTCGGCCATGTTGAAGCTCTCATAGACCTGGCCCTGGTTCGCCGCGCCGTCGCCGAAGAAGGTGAGGCAGACGCTGTCGTTGCCGCGATATTTGTTGGCGAAAGCAAGGCCGGTGCCCAGCGGCGCCGGCGCGCCGACGATGCCATGCCCGCCGAAGAAATTCTTCTCGCGGGAGAACATGTGCATCGAGCCGCCTTTGCCCTTGGAATAGCCGCCGCGCCGGCCGGTAAGTTCTGCCATCACGCCTTTCGGATCCATGCCGCAGGCGAGCATGTGGCCATGATCGCGATAGCCGGTGATCATCTGGTCGCCGTCGCGCTTGGCCATCTGCATGCCGACGACCACCGCTTCCTGGCCGATATAGAGGTGGCAGAAACCGCCGATCAGCCCCATGCCGTACATCTGGCCGGCCTTCTCTTCGAAGCGCCGGATCAGGAGCATCTGCCGCAGCGCGTGGAACTCCTGTTCCTTGCTGAACTCGGCGGTGGCACCGGCTGAGGTTGCGGTCCCGGCCGGGTGGCGTTCGTCCGCGACTTCGTCCGCTTGCTTGGTTTGGGCGACAGCCATCAGCATCCTCGGGAGATCGCGGGTTCCATGCGTAGCCGAAACCGGCCCACGGCGGAAGTCAACGCATATCCCGGCCGGGAATCGCTGACCACCGCCAAAGCCTTGGCAGAAAAATTTATTTTGGGGAGAGCTGCGGCGAGTTCAAGGCCCGCGATGCGGAGGCTCGGCGAGCATCATGGTCAGGTCGTGGGGATGGACGTAGTCGAGCAGCGCGCGGGCGCGCTCGTCGAGCATGTCGGGATCGACCCCGTTCGACTTGAGCAACGCGATTCGACGCTCCCATTGGGCGCGCTCGACCTTGAGCTGCGCAAGCTCGGCGGACAGCTCCGCCATCTGCTGGTCGATGTCCTGCTTGGCCTTGATCCCGCGATTGCCGCTGAAGGCATTGACGCCGAAATAGCCGATGAGCAGGGCCGCTATCACGTAGAGGCCGAGCGCGGTGAGAATCGAGCGCGCGCGCTTGCGGGTGACCATGCGGCAACCATGATAGGCCGCCGCTTAAGGCGGTGTTAACGACCGCGGGCGCGCGATCGCATCTGGGCGCAGGTGCACCTATCGCTTGGCGAGCGCCTTGAACGCCGCCCGCCCGGCATATCGCGCCTCACGGCCAAGCTCCTCTTCGATGCGCAAGAGCTGATTGTATTTGGCGACGCGGTCGGAGCGCGCGAGCGAACCAGTCTTGATCTGACCACAGCCGGCGGCAACGGCGAGATCGGCAATGGTCGCATCTTCGGTCTCGCCGGAGCGGTGCGACATCACCGCGGTGTAGCCCGCTTTGTGCGCGGTCTCGACCGCCGCCAGCGTCTCGGTGAGCGTGCCGATCTGGTTCACCTTGATGAGGATCGAATTGGCGATTCCGTTGCGGATGCCGTCGGTGAGCCGCGCCACGTTGGTGACGAAGTTGTCGTCGCCGACAAGCTGGCAGTGCGCACCGAGCTTCCGCGTCAACAGCTTCCAGCCGTTGGTATCGTCTTCGGCCATGCCGTCTTCGATAGACGCGATCGGGTAACGCTTCGCCAGGGCCGCGAGGTAGTCGACCTGGTCCTCGACCGACCGTGTCTTGCCTTCGCCCTCATAGCGGTAGGCGCCGTCGGCGAAGAATTCGCTCGCCGCCGCATCGAGCGCCAGCATGACATCGTCGCCGGCGCGGTATCCGGCCTTCCCGATCGCTGCAACGACGAGGTCGAGCGCCGCCTCGGCGGACGGTAGGTTCGGCGCGAAGCCGCCTTCGTCGCCGACATTGGTGTTGTGCCCGGCGGATTTGAGCGCGGCGCGCAGCGTATGAAAGATTTCGACTCCGGCGCGCAGCGCCTCGGCGAAGGAGGCGGCGCCCAAGGGCACGATCATGAATTCCTGGAAATCGATCGGATTGTCCGCGTGCGCGCCACCGTTGATGATGTTCATCATCGGCACCGGCAGCAGACGCGCGGTGGCGCCGCCGACATAGCGGTAGAGCGGCTCCTTCTTGGCCACAGCCGCTGCCTTGGCGACCGCGAGCGAAACACCGAGAATGGCGTTGGCGCCGAGCCGGCCCTTGTTGGGCGTGCCGTCGAGCGCAATCATGGTCTCGTCGATCTTGACCTGCGCCTCGGCGTCCATCCCGCTCACGGCGTCGAAGATTTCACCGTTGACCGCCTCGACCGCGTTACGCACGCCCTTGCCGAGATAGCGTTCGCCGCCGTCGCGCAGCTCAACAGCTTCGTGCGTCCCGGTCGAAGCGCCCGAAGGCACGGCGGCGCGGCCGCGCGAACCGTCGGCCAGCAGCACGTCGACCTCGACGGTCGGGTTGCCGCGGCTGTCGAGGATTTCGCGGCCGATGATGTCGATAATGGCGGTCATGCGCACTCCCGATGCCCCTGCGCGCCGCCTTCTACAGGATCGGCGTGGTTCCGGCCATGTGGGGCACGAATGGCCGCAATGAAAAGGGCGAAGGCCGGCGCTTTATTCCCTCATGGAGCTGTCCTAGCCACTATTGCCGTGGCCGGGCCGGAAATCCGAGGTTCCCGGGAATGCTCCAGCGGCCAGATTTGCCCGTGTGATGATCCGTGGTATGCGGCCGCGCCCTATTGGTTTCGGAAGCGATGGCGAAGCGAATGCTCCAACTTGGTCGCCCTACGGCGATCCCAGCAACGCCCGACGAGGCGGTGCTCGACCGGGTCCGCAATCCGCACACGGACACGACCTACCTCGCCCGTTTTACCTTCCCCGAATTCACCGTCATGTGCCCGGTGACCGGGCAGCCGGATTTCGCCACCCTGGTGATCGACTACGTGCCGCGCGCCTGGCTCGTGGAGTCGAAGTCGCTGAAGCTTTATCTCAACAGCTTCCGCAATCACGGCGCCTTCCACGAGGCCTGCACGGTCGCGATCGGCAAGAAGCTCGTGCGTCTGCTCCAACCGCGATGGCTGCGGATCGGCGGCTATTTCCATCCGCGCGGCGGCATGCCGATCGACGTGTTCTGGCAGGCGGGAAAATTGCCCGCGGGCACGTGGGTGCCGGACCAAGGCGTCAGCACCTATCGCGCGCGCGGATAGCGAGCGAGCCGGTCAGCGCCGCAATGAGCGCTTTCATCTCTTGCGCCGGGTCGGCTGCCCGCATGACGCCGCCCATGACCGCGACGCCCGCGGCGCCCGCGGCGATGAGTTCGCCGACCCTCGCCGCATTGACGCCGCCAACCGCTAGCACCGGCACGTGGGCGGCGCGCGCGATTTCGCCGAGACCCTTGCGGCCAATCTCCGGGCCGTAACCCGGCTTGCTCGCGGTCTCGAAGGCGGGACCGGCGAGCACATAGTCGACCAGCGCAGCTTCGATGGCCGCCGCCTCGGTGACGCTGTGGATCGACGCGCCGAGGAGTTTTTCGCGGCCGATCGTGGCGCGCGCGAGCGCCGCATCGGTGCCGGCGGACAGGTGAACGCCGTCGGCTTCAGCAAGCCTGGCCAGCGTTGCCTCGCCGTGCAGCGTCAGTCTGGCGCCGTGCGCATGCGCGACCGGAAGGAGTGAGCGCGCCAGCAGCACGTGCTCGTCGTCGGGCAAATCCTTTTCGCGCACGCTCACCCAGCGGCAGCCGGCCGTGACCGCGGCCGCAACAATTGCGCGCAAAGGATGGCGCGCCTGGCGGCGGTCGGTGATGAGCAGAAGCGGCGGGTCGGGCAAGCTCACGCGCATCGGCCTGCCCTATTGCTGGCGCGCATTGTTTCCGCGTCACGCTCTTGAAGCGGGGATACTTCGAGCCGTCGGGCCGCGGCTTTGCGGAAATTGCGCGCAGGAGCGTGCACCCCTGCAAACTCGGCCCTCAGCGATTCGCCGGGGCGTAGCTCAGTGCCGCAGTGGCGCCCGCGGGCGCCAGATTGCGGGGCACGATGATGCGTTCGCCGCCGGCAAGTGTCGCGCGCTCGGGCATCCGGTTGATCTGCGCGAGGGCCCACAGCGGCACGTGATGGGCTGTTGCCAGGCTCTGCAGGGTATCGCCGGCCTGTGCCTTTATCGGGACGCCGCTATCCCACAGTTCGATCGGCGCACGCGCCGGCACCGCGTAGCGGATCGGCACCACCTCGCCCTGCCCGGCCGTCGGTGTCCGTGTAAGCTGGACGATCTTGGCGACCAGTTGCTCCTGGATGGCCTCGGCCTTCTCGATGTTGATGTGGATGATCTCGCCGTGATCGGCGAGATTGATGCTCGCATAGTGGCCGTGAAAGCCGCGGCCGCCGACCACGTCGCCGCCGCCCATGACGTTCCACGATTGGTAGATGTTGATGTAGCGATCGACATTTGGCGGCACCGCGTCGGCAATGCGCGACGGGTCGTAGGTCACGAGCAGGCTGACGGGAATGTCGGCGTTGTGCAGGGTTTCGGCAAACGCGACAGCGGCATCGCCTCCCATCGAATGACCGATCAGAATGATGGGGAACGGGTTGCGGCGGTACTCGCGGATAGCCTCCGCAGCCACGCCCCGCCAAACCAGATAGGTGTCGACGCTGGCGGGCAGGCCGGCGTGATTGATGCGATCAGCGAGTCTGTCCATGCCGGTCGAGTAGATGAGCCCGGCAACGCCGCGGAACAGATAGGCGCGACCGCGCGGCTGGTTCATTAGCGCGTCGGCGCGTGGTGACGGGTCGACCGGCTTGACGGCTTCGGCAGATCTGACAGCTACCGGCGCCGCAGTTGGAACTGGGTCGATTGGCTTTGTTTCGACCGCGGCCCGCGCGAACAGCGAATTGCCAAACGCAGCGGAAGGCCGCTGTGACGGCGCCGCTGCAGACCCGGGCTTCGCCGTGGCGTCGTCCGTCATTGCGAGGAGAGCGGCATCGCCAGTTCTTTTCAAGGAAGCCGTGCTGTCCAGATCGAGGCCAGTCGTCAGCCCGCCGCATCCGGAAAGGGATGCGGCGATCAGAACAGCAGCGATGCGCGATGCTTGCACCATTCGCTTGCGGCACTACCTTAGAACGCACAATGGGGGAACAGGCGAACGCATGCCTGGAGATTCTTCACCAGGCGAAGGTGACCGTTAAAATCTTAATTTCCCCCGAACAGCCCCACCCGGTCTGGCGGATACTACGGGTGAATCCACGGAATTACGCAGGCTTTTTTGTGGCAAAAAGCGACCTTCTCCGCCTGATTCGTAAGTTTGATGCATATCCACTGCGCGTTGGGGCTATAGAGCCCGGCCAAGCTCTTGCTCGCGACCCGACCCGCCTCAGGGGAATCGACCAGGCTCGAACCGCTCATGAACCGTGCTCCGCGCATCTCTTTCGTCTCGCTCGGCTGTCCGAAAGCGCTGGTCGATTCCGAGCGCATCGTGACCCGGCTGCGTGCGGAGGGCTACGAGCTTTCCCGCGATCACGCCGATGCCGACCTTGCCATCGTCAACACATGCGGCTTCCTCGACAGCGCACAAGCGGAATCGCTTGCCGCCATCGGCGCGGCACTTGCCGAGAACGGCAAGGTCGTGGTCACCGGCTGCATGGGTGCGGAGCCGGAAAAGATCACCGCCGCCTATCCGAACGTGCTGGCGATAACCGGCCCGCAGCAATACGAGAGCGTGCTGGACGCGGTTCACCGGGCGGCACCGCCGCAGCCCCGGCCGCACATCGACTTGATTCCCCCACAGGGCATCAAGCTCACACCACGGCATTACGCTTATCTCAAGATTTCAGAGGGTTGCAACAATCGCTGCACGTTCTGCATCATCCCTAAATTGCGCGGCAGCCTCGCCTCGCGACCGGCCGCCGACGTGCTTCGCGAGGCCGAGCGGCTGGTCGCCGCCGGCGTGAAGGAGCTCCTGGTCATCTCCCAGGACACCTCGGCCTACGGGACCGATCTCAAATACGCCGCCAGCGAGTGGAACGGCCGCCCGGTGCGGGCAAAATTCATCGATCTCGCACGCGAGCTAGGAGAGCTCGGGGTCTGGGTCAGGCTGCACTACGTCTACCCATACCCGCATGTGGATGAAGTGATCGCCCTCATGGCGGACGGCAAGGTGCTGCCGTACCTCGACGTGCCGTTCCAGCACGCGAGCCCCGCGGTGCTCCGGCGCATGCGCCGCCCGGCGGCGCAGGAAGAGACGCTCGAGCGCATCCGCCGATGGCGGGCGGCCTGCCCTAGCCTCACCCTCCGCTCGACCTTCATCGTCGGGTTCCCCGGCGAGACCGAGGAGGATTTTTCCCTGCTGCTCGACTGGCTCGGCGAAGCGGAACTCGATCGCGTCGGCTGCTTTCGCTACGAGCCGGTCGCCGGCGCGGCGGCGAACGATCTCGGCGCGCCGGTTCCCGAACCGGTCAAGATGGAACGCCACGATCGCTTCATGCAGCGCCAGCAGGAGGTTTCGCGCTGCCGCCTCAAGCGCCGGATCGGCGCCCGCGAGCGCATCATCATCGATGAGGTCAATCCGGCGCGCGGTCGCAATCACGGCACCGCCAAAGGGCGCAGCAAGGGCGACGCGCCACAGATCGACGGTACCGTTTATGTGAAGAGCCACCGGCCGCTGCGGGTCGGCGAAATCGCAACAGTAAAGATCGAGCGGGCGGACGCTTACGATCTCTACGGCACCGCGGTCGGATACTGACGAGACCGCGTTCGCGCGCGTTTCGCTTCGGTGTGTGTTCCTTGTTTTTCGCTGGCGTTGCCGAACGTTCGGCGCTTTCATGCCCCGCAAGAGGCGCTGGGCCGTGACTGCAATCTTCATCACTGCGACCGGGAACGACGTCGGACAGACCTTCGTTACCGCCTCGCTGATCAGGCATTTGCGGCAGCTGGGCCATCAGGTCGATGCCGTCAAGCCGATCGTGAGCGGTTACGATCCGGCCAAGGCCGCCGCCAGCGACCCCGGCATCCTGCTCTCCTCGCTCGGCTTTCCACTGTCGCCGCAGGAGATCGACCGGATTTCGCCGTGGCGCTTTCGCGCTCCCGTCTCCCCCGACCTCGCGGCGCAGCGCGAGGGCCGCACCATCGATGTCGACAGCGTCGTGGAATATTGCCAAAGCGCGCTGGAGCAGCGCCGCGAAATCCTGCTGATCGAAGGCGTGGGCGGCGTCATGGCGCCGCTCGATCAGCACCGCACCATCCTCGACGTGATGATGGCGCTGGAGCTGCCGCTCATTTTGGTGACCGGCAGCTACCCCGGCAGCATCAGCCACACGTTGACGGCGCTCGATTCGCTCTATCGCCGTGACCTCAACGTCATCGCCACGATCATCAGCGAGAGCCCGGGGAGCCAGATCGCTCTCGACGACGTGGTCGCGGTCATCAGCCGCTTCACCGATACGGTGATCAGCCTGCCGCGGCCGCGGCATGCCGGTGGCGATCCCTCCGGTGCCGCGCTCGGCCGGCTGTTCGATCCGCAGGGTCGCCGCACGCAGAGCAGCAGCAACGCGCAGAGCAGCAGCGGCAGCCCGCAGGGCGGTAGCAGCAGCACGCAGCGCTAAGTCGGCGGACGGCACGGTTTCGGCCGCTCAAGAAAAAAACCGCATCAGCAGGACGGTCTCGACCGTGGCCTCGAGATTGAACAGCGCGTGCAGCACGAACGTCAGCAGCGTCGAGCCGCTGCGCCAGCGTATCCAGCCGAGAAAAAGGCCGACGATGAAGATTTGCAGCATGCCGGCCCAGTCGTATTGGACATGCAACACCGCCCACAGGACCGAGATCACGACGATTGCCGGCCACGCCGAGCGCTCCGACCGCGCCCAGGCGCGGAACAGAAATCCGCGAAACATGACCTCCTCGCCGGCGGGGGCGAGGATGATGGCCGCGGCCGCCATGGGCACGAGCCATCCCTCCGCCGCCGCGGTGGCATAGGACTGCGTTTGAAACGATGTCACCAGGTCGCGGCCGCTGAGCAGGAGCAGTGCGTCGCCGATGGCGATGACGGCAACAAGGGCAACGATCCCGACGATGACCTCGCGCCGCGGTGGCCACGTCAGCGCGAGATACTCGGCAAATGGCGCGCGGGCACAGCGCACCGCGAGCGCGATCACAGCGATCATGATCGGGTTGGCGATCAGCAGGAACAGGGTGACCGTGACGCCGTCGAAGGGATTGGCCAGCAGCGTTTCGACATCGGCCACCCGCAGCCAAAGCAGCAGCGCAATCGCCACGCATTGGCTGACGATGAAGGCGAGCAGCGCCCAGCCAAGGGTCGCCCAGTAACCCCAGATCCTCATGGAGGCGACGCGGTCGGGCGCCGCCCCGCTACGGCACGAGGATCGAGGAGCCGGTAGTGGCGCGCTCTTCCAGCTCGCGATGCGCCTTGGCGGCGTCGCGCAGCGGGTATTTCTGGTTGATCGGGATCTTCACCGCCCCGCTGCCGACCACGGCGAACAGGTCCTTGGCGATCGCGAGCAGATCCTCGCGCTTGGCGGCGTAGGTGTTGAGCGTCGGGCGGGTGACGAACAGCGAGCCCTTGGTCTGCAGGATGTTGATGTTGAAGGCGTCGATCTGCCCCGACGCGCTGCCGAAGCTCACAAACATGCCGAGCGGGCGCAGGCAGTCGAGCGAGGCGGGAAAGGTCACCTTGCCGATGCCGTCGTAGACGACGTCACACAGCTTGCCGCCGGTGATCTCCTTCACGCGGGCGACGAAATCCTCCTCGCGGTAGAGGATGGTGTGATGGCAGCCGTTCGCCTTGGCGAGCGCCGCCTTCTCCTTCGAGCCCACGGTGCCGATGACCGTGGCGCCGAGATGGTTCGCCCATTGGCAGAGGATGAGCCCGACGCCGCCGGCAGCCGCGTGCATGAGCACGGTGTTGCCCTTCTCCACCTTGAAGGTGCGGCGCACGAGGTATTCCACCGTCATGCCCTTGAGCATCATGGCGGCAGCCTGCTCGTAGCTGATGTTGTCGGGAAGCTTCACGGCGCGATCGGCCGCGACCACGCGCTCGGCGGCGTAGCAGCCGGGGCCGCTGACATAGGCGACGCGATCGCCGCGCTTGAATTCCGTTACGCCCTGGCCGACGTCTACGACCTCGCCGGCGGCTTCATTGCCGGCGACGAACGGCAGGCCGCCGGGCGCCGGGTAAAGGCCGATGCGGAAGTACACGTCGACGAAGTTTACGCCGCAGGCATGTTGCTTGACACGGAGCTGGCCCGGCCCGGGCGCCGGCACGTCGATCTCTTCGTAGGTCAAGACCTCGGGGCCGCCGACCTTATGCACGCGTACCGCAGCAACCATTGTTCGCTCCTTATGACGCCGACCTGAAATGGCGCGCGATCATAGGTGGTCACCGAGGCGGTGCAAGGGATCAGTCGCCCGTGCGCATGAGCCCAACGATCACGAAATAGATCGCGATCACCCCCAGCGCGGCCGCGACCCAACCTGGCGGATCGAGGTTTTGCGCCAGCGCAAACAGCGCCAGGATACCCCACACCGCCAGCGCGGCGAGATTGACCAGACGCCAGCGCGGCACGCGCACCGGATGGACGAAGTGGATGGGCGCGAAGGTCGCCGCCGCCAGGATGACGATCGCTGTCGCGCCGGCCCAGGGCGGCGGCTTGACCACGAACAGATAGAACGCCGCTACATTCCACAGCGCGGGGAAGCCGCGGAAGTAGCTGTCCGCCGTTTTCATCCGGCGGTCGGCGAAATAGAGCGCGCCGGTCACCACGACGATGATACCGAGCGCGAGCCCGAGCGCCTTCGGCAACAGCTCGCTGGCGGCCATGGCGTAGGCCGGCACGAAGACGTAGGTCGTGAAATCGACCACGAGGTCGAGGGTGTCGCCCGACCAGCGTGGGAGCACCTCGGCAACCCGCAAGTGGCGGGCGAACGTGCCGTCGACGCCGTCGATGATCAGAGCGACGCCGAGCCACAGGAACATGCGCGGCCATTCGCCGGCGACCGCGGCGGTCAGCGCCAAGAGCGCGCAGGCAGCGCCACCGGCGGTGAACACATGCACGGCGAACGCCGCCGCGATTTGCGGCGCCGTGGCGTGCGTGCCCGACCCCTTTGGCTCCATCACCCGCGCCCCTTGCCTGCCGCGGGCGAGGTTAGGGAGGGCGCCGGTCGTGCGCAATCGCTCCCCCGTTGCTACCTTTCGAGGCGTGATCGCAGGAACAGACATGAGCGGTGGCAACGAGAGCCATACCGCCGAAGTGGCCGTAATCGGCGGCGGGCCGGCCGGCCTCCTTTGCGCCATCGCGCTGCAGGCAGCCGGGGTCGACACGCTGCTCATCGCCCCGCAGCCGACCGATGATCATCGCACCACGGCGCTGCTCGCCGGGTCTGTGACCGCACTCGCCACCCTGGGCGTTTGGCCGGCCTGCTTCGCCAACGCGGCGCCGCTCAAAGCGATCCGCATCGTCGATGACACCAGGCGGCTCATCCGCGCGCCCGAAGTCACTTTCACGGCCGCGGAGATCGAGCTCGACGCCTTCGGCTACAACATCGAGAACCGCCACCTCGCCGCCGCGCTCCATGGCCGCGCGACGGAGCTAAAATTGCCGCGCATCGCCAGCCCGGCAGCGGCGGTGACCTGTGATCGAACCAGCGTCACCGTCTCATTCGCGGGCGGCAGGGCGCGCGCGCGACTCGCGATCGGCGCCGACGGGCAACGCTCGATAAGCCGCGCCGCGGCAGGGATCGGCACGCGACGCCGGGCCTATCCGCAGACCGCGCTAGCGCTCAATCTCGCGCACGCGCGGCCGCACGCGGACACATCCACCGAGTTCCACGGCGAAAGCGGACCCTTGACGCTCGTTCCCCTCCCCGGCCGGCGTTCGAGCCTCGTTTGCGTGCTCGACCCCGCTACCGCCGCCGCGCTCGCGGCGCAGACCGACGCCGAACTCTCAGTAGAGATCGAACGCCGCGCCCATTCGCTCTTCGGGGCGATGCACATCGAGGGCGGCCGCGGCGTATTCCCGCTGGCGATCGAAACCGCGGAGGCGTTTGCGCGCCATCGTGTCGCGCTGGTCGGCGAGGCGGCCCACATCGTGCCGCCGATCGGCGCGCAAGGCCTCAATCTCGGCTTGCGCGATGCGGCAACGCTTGCCGAATTGGTCGCCGACGCGCACCGGCAAAACCGCGACCCCGGCGGTGCCGACCTGCTTGCCCGCTACGACGCCCTGCGGCGCGCCGACGTGATGAGCCGCAGCTTTGCCGTCGACATGCTCAACCGTTCGCTGCTCACCGATTTTGTTCCCGCACAGGGCGCCCGCGGGCTGTCGCTGTTCCTCCTCGACCGCGTAGGCCCGTTGCGCCGCGCGCTCATGCGCGAAGGCGTGACGCCGGCGGCCTCGCAGCCGCGCCTGATGCGGGGGGAGATGATATGAGCGGGTGCCATTTGGTGTGCACGACGGCCGTGAAAATCGGCTTGGCCGGATGCGCCCGTTCGGCCTACGGTCGCCGCCACGAAGAGGGTGGATGTACCAGCGGTCGAAAAACCGGGCGAAGATCGTCGCGTGAGCTTGCCGCAATGAAGATGGTCGCATGAAACTGCCGCGGAACTTCTTCAAGCCGCTCGCGATCGGCGCGCCGGCGCCTTTGCGCGAACTGCCGGTCAAGCTCGAGCGCATGATCCACTTCGTGCCGCCGCACATCGAGAAGGTGCGCGCCCGCGTGCCGGAGCTGATCCGCCAGGTCGACATAGTGCTCGGCAATCTCGAAGACGCTATTCCGATCGACGCCAAGGAAGCCGCACGCTCGGGCTTCATCGCCATGGCGAAGGCGTCCGATTTCGGCGCGACCGGGCTATGGACGCGCATCAACGCCCTCAACTCGCCGTGGGTGCTCGACGATCTGTGCGAGATCGTCGCCGCGGTCGGCGACAAGCTCGACGTCATCATGCTGCCGAAGGTCGAAGGCGCGTGGGACATTCACTATCTCGATCAGCTTCTCGCCCAGCTCGAAGCCAAACATGTGGTGAAGAAGCCGATCCTCATCCACGCCATCCTCGAGACCGCCGAGGGCGTCGAAAACGTGTCAGCGATCGCGACCGCGTCGCCGCGCATGCACGGCATCAGCCTTGGGCCCGCCGATCTCGCGGCATCACGCGCCATGAAGACCACGCGGGTCGGCGGGGGACATCCCGAGTACAAGGTGCTCTCCGACGCGGCCCCCGGCGCTGCGGACGCGCCGCGCGCCGCTTATCAGCAGGACCTCTGGCACTATACGACGGCGAAAATGGTCGACGCCTGTGCGGCTGCCGGCATCAAGCCGTTCTACGGCCCGTTCGGCGACATCGCCGACACCGCGGCGTGCGAGGTGCAGTTCCGCAACAGCTTCCTCATGGGCTGTGTCGGTGCCTGGACGCTGCATCCAAGCCAGGTGCCGATCGCCAAGCGGGTGTTTTCACCGGAGCCGGCGGAGGTGGCATTTGCGCAGAAAATCATCGCCGCGATGCCGGATGCGAGCGGCACGGTCATGATTGACGGCAAGATGCAGGACGACGCGACCTGGAAGCAGGCCAAGGTGCTGGTTGACCTGGCACGCCTCGTTGCCGCAAAAGACCCCGAAATGGCAGCCCGGTACCAGTTATGAACGAGCGTTCACGGCCGCGTCCCCGCCGCGCCACAATCAATCAACCTAATAGGCAGCATCGGCCGGCTGCCCGGGAACTCGCGGTCATGGACAAGGTCCGCAGCGCCAAATTTCAGATCGGCCAAGTGGTGCGGCACCGCCTCTATCCATTCCGCGGCGTCGTCTTCGATATCGATCCGACCTTCAGCAACACCGAGGAATGGTACGAGGCGATCCCGGCCGAAGTGCGCCCGCACAAGGATCAGCCGTTCTACCATCTGTTCGCCGAGAACGACGAAACCGAATACATCGCCTACGTCTCGGAGCAGAATCTTTTGCCGGACAACAGCGGCGAGCCGATCCGTCATCCGCAGGTCGCGGAAGTGTTCGTGCATGACGGCAAAGGCGGCTACCGGCCGCGTCACGCCACCACGCACTGATTGCGCGGCGCCCCCCTGTCTCGCAGCGGATACGTTGGTTTAGAGGCCGATGTTCGTCATGGCCGGACTTGTTCCGGCCATCCACGTCTTTGTTTTCGCACAACAGTCAAGACGTGGATGCCCGCGACGAGCGCGGGCATGACGCTTCGAGAAAGTCTGATGACGCGGCAGCCGCTTGGATTGCCTTGCCGCTTCACCGCGTGCAAGGACGCCGACGCAGCACCGGCTACTGCGTCTTGCCAGGCGCCGGCGGCGTTGCCGATGACGTTGGAGCGCCCTTCTCGGCTTCGAGCTTCTTGCGCGCTTCGTCAGCGCGCCGTTGCAGTTCGTCCTGCAGCTTGCGTTGCTGCGCCTCGAACTCCTTGGGATCGGTCGGCGGCCCGTCATAGGCCTTGGCGAAATCGGCGAGCGGCAAGGTGAGGCTGATCGGCTGGCCGGTCGAGTTGATCCCCTGGACCACGAGCCCCTGCCCCTTCTTCATCTTGCCGACCATGTCGGCGTTGGCTTCGTAGTCGGCCATGCAGCCGTTGGTGAAGCAGATCACGTAGGGCGCAGTCAGCGGCTGGTTCTGATCGACGATGACGCGCGTGCCGTGGACGAGCTGCATGCCGAGCGGCAAGGTCACACGCAGGATCTTTCGCTCCTGGCCTTCCGGCTCGATGAGGACTGCGGCCACGACCGGCATACCGGATTCGATGCGCGCGTCCTTGCCGGTGAAGCAGACCTGCTTCGCGTTCGGATCCGGCGTCTGCCCGGGCTGACCCTTGAGGCAGAATTTGGTCCACGGCGAATAGATCAACTGCACCTGCTGCTGCTGGCCGTTCTGGCCCGGTTGCGCCGGCTGCCCTCCGGGAGGTTGCGGCGGCGGCATTTGCTGTGCAGCAGGCGGCGGCGCTGCCTCGGGGGCTGCTGGCTTGGTTGGCTTCTTGGCGGGCTTCGGCTTGGCGGCCGGGGCTGCAGGCGCCTGGTCGGTCTGGGCCAAAGCGTACGAGCCCGCGGCGATAGCGAGCGCCGTCGTCAGCAGCGCGCTCGTAAGGAGGGCCTTGGCGGAAGTCGCGGCAATGGCAGCAAGCGTCCGGCTCACCGGCCTCGCCGGTGCCAGCGCGGTCCAATAGGTCATGAGTTGCAGTCCCTTGTTAGTGCTGCCGCACGCCAATCGACCCCGATCGACTCGCGCAACAACGGTCCGATATTGGGCCGACCCGACACCCGTCACCGCGCCACGCCGAACGGGCGCCCCCCTGCTCAAAGGTCCTTCGGCGTAGATTACGGCAACAGCGTGACACCGCGATGTGGCGGATCAGCCGCAGATGATCCTCGAAATAGCCCACCTCGGCGCGCAGATAAAGCCACCTGCCACTCGTCCGTTATCCTGGTGATAAGCCCCCAAGGCTCGGTTGCGTGGCGGCTGAACGCCACGCTAGCTCTGTGAAACGCCGCGAGTCGGCGCCGAACGGTGTTCGCACCGATGCAACTCCTGCCGACCGTCCGTGCCGCTGCCAGAATGCGGCTTGCCGTGTGCGGCATGCTCGCGCTTGTCGGCGCCACCCCGGCTGCGGCGGAGGCGGCCCACGCGATCGCCATGCATGGAACGCCGGCGATGCGCGAAGGCTTTGTCGCGCCCGACTACGCCAATGCCGATGCGCCGCAGGGCGGCCGCATGGTGCAGGGCGTGCTTGGCACCTTCGACAGCCTCAATCCATTCATCGTCAAGGGCCTTCCCGCCCAGTCGATCCGCGGCTACGTCGTCGAGAGCCTGATGGCGCGCGGCTATGACGAGCCGTTCACGCTCTACGGCCTGCTCGCCCGCACGGTCGAGACCGACGATGCGCGCAGCTACGTCACCTTCTCGCTCGATCCGGCGGCGCACTTTTCCGATGGATCCCCGGTGACCGCCGACGACGTGATCTTTTCCTTTCAGATCCTGCGCGATCACGGCCGTCCCAATCACCGCGCGTTCTACGCCAAGGTGGCCAAGGCGGAGAAGCTTGACGCCCGCAGTGTCCGCTTTGACCTCGGCGGCAGCAACGACCGCGAACTGCCGCTCATTCTCGGGCTGATGCCGGTGCTGGCCCAGCATGCGGTCGATGTCGCGCATTTCGAGGAAACGAGCTTGGCGAAGCCAGTCGGCAGCGGCCCCTACGTGGTCGCCGAGGTCGATACCGGCAAGAGCGTCACGCTCAAGCGCGACCCCAATTACTGGGGCCGTTCGCTGCCGATCAATCGCGGCCTGTGGAATTTCGACGCCCTGCGTTTCGACTATTACCGTGACGCCAACGCCTATTTCGAAGCGTTCAAGGCCGGCCTCTACGACGTGCGCAGCGAGATCGATCCGGGCCGATGGCGGACCGGCTACGACTTTCCTGCCGTGCGCGATGGCCGCATCGTCAAAGAGGCCTTCACCAACGGCCTGCCCAAGCTCAACTCGGCGTTCGTGTTCAACACGCGGCGGCCGATCTTCGCCGACATCCGCGTGCGCCAGGCGATCACGCTCCTGTTCGATGCCGAATGGGTCAACCGCAACTTCTTCTTCGATCTCTACCAGCGCAGCGCCGGCTACTTTCCCGGTTCGGAGCTGTCCGCTTACCACCGGCCGGCGGATGAGCGCGAACGCGCACTGCTCGCGCCCTTCCCCGACGCGGTGCGCGGAGATGTTCTCGACGGCACCTGGTCGCCGCCCGCGACCGACGGCTCCGGCCGCGATCGCGACAACCTCAAAAACGCGCTCGCACTGCTCGAGGCCGCGGGTTACGAGTTCAAGGGCACGAAGCTGCGCGAGCGCAGCAGCGGGCGGCCGTTCGGGTTCGAGATCATGGTGATGAGCCGCGACCAGGAGCGGCTCGCGCTTGCCTTCGCCGGCAACCTGGCGCGTGCCGGCATCCAGGCGCAGGTCCGCCTCGTCGACGCCGTGCAATACGATCAGCGCCGCGTGTCGTTCGATTTCGACATGATCGAGAACCGCTGGGAGCAGTCGCTCTCCCCGGGCAACGAGCAGAGCTTCTACTGGGGCTCGGCGGCGGCCGATGAGCAGGGATCGCGCAACTACATGGGCGTGCGCAGTCCCGCCATCGACGCGATGATCGAGGCCATGTTGCAGGCGCGCGCCCGCGATGATTTCGTCGCGGCGGTGCGCGCGCTCGACCGCGTTCTCATCTCCGGCACTTACGTCGTGCCGCTGTTCTATCTGCCCGAGCAATGGGTGGCGCGCTGGGCGTTCCTCGCGCATCCGGCGCGCACCTCGCTCTCCGGATATCTGCCGGAAACGTGGTGGCGTCAGCCGAAGCGGGCGCTGCAATGATCCTCGGCGATCCCGCTCTCCCGCCGGCACAGCCGCAACGCGGCCAGATCCGCGTCAGCATCGACGAGATGTTCCGCCGGCTGGCGGAGCGGCGGCCGAATGCGCTGGCGCTCGCCGATCCGCCGAACCGCGAAACCTTTACCGAGGGTGCGCCGCGCCGCCTCTCCTATGCGGAAGCCGACCGCCTGGTCGCCGCCATCGCCGGGCGGCTGCGCCGCATGGGCCTGCCGGTCGACGCCGTCGTCGGCGTGCAGATGCCCAACATCGTCGAGAACATTTTGGCCATGCTCGGCGTGCTACGGGCCGGAATGATTGTC
>Ga0070670_100002013_pt1 | contig 16615 bp, 16 predicted proteins | sample KBSS63metaG_FD_64665 | JGI IMG/M metagenome (GOLD analysis project Ga0070670, IMG submission 64665) | Switchgrass rhizosphere microbial communities from Kellogg Biological Station, Michigan, USA - KBS S6-3 metaG | ecosystem: Host-associated > Plants > Roots > Rhizosphere > Soil ... | reverse complement strand
GCGCCGGCGTCGGCCGCCGAGCCGGTGGACGAGCCGGTGGATTTCCCGACGTGGAACCGCTCGTATCCGGTGTGGTTCGTCCGCCGGCTCTCGCAGGCTACCTGGATCCTGCCGCTGGCCCGTCTCTTCGCGCACATCCAGGTGGACGGGCGCGAGCATCTCCGCACGCTTCGCGGTCCGGTGATCTTCGCAGCCAACCACCAGAGCCACTTCGATGTGCCGGTCATCCTGGCGTCGCTGCCGGGCCGGCTGCGCACGCGGGTGGCGCCGGCCATGGCCAAGGAGTTTTTCAAGGCCCATTTCTTTCCGGCCGGCGTCTCGTTCCGCGAGCGACTGGGCAACTCGCTCAACTACTACCTGTCCGCGTTCTTCTTCAACACGTTCCCGCTGCCCCAGCGGGAGGTGGGCGCCCGCCAGACGCTTCAGTACATCGGCGAGCTGGCCGGCCGCGGCTGGTCGATTCTGATCTTTCCGGAGGGGATGCGCTCGCGGTCGGGCGACATCAAGCCGTTCCGCGGCGGCATCGGGATGATCGGCGCCCGCCTCGACGTGCCGGTCATTCCAGTGCGACTCGACGGCATCGACCGGATCTTGCCGACCGGGTCGTCGTTTGCCCGCACGGCGCGGGTGCGCGTGGCGTTCGGTGCTCCGCTGAGGCTGCACGGTGACGACTACTCGGCCTTGGCCAAGCAAGTCGAAGACGCTGTCCGCGCCTTGTGAAGGATCACAACCTACAGAAAATGCAAGGTTTGCTCGAAAGCGCCCGATGTGGCACACTCATTGCTAAGTTGCGCTAGCCAAAAAGCGGCTAACCCCCTGAAAGGATTCGCTGATTGAGCAAGGACGATCTGATCGACATGCAGGGAACGGTGGTCGCCGTGCACTCGGGCGGCCTGTATCGCGTGCAGTGCGACGCCGGCCATGAAGTGCTGGCACAGTTGAGCGGCCGGATGCGGCGCTTCCGCATCAAGGTGGTGCCAGGTGATCGGGTCACCGTCGGCGTGTCGCCCTACGATCCCGTTCGCGGCATCATCACCTTCCGCGCTCGTTAGACCCTGTTCCAGCCCTTGAGCACGAACACCACCTCCTCACCAGACAAGCGGCGGCGCCGGCGGGGACCCGCGCGTCGCGGAGGGGCGGGGCCTGCGCCTCGACCACCGGAACCGGCCGTGCTGGCCTACGAGGCGGCGATCTTCGACCCGGCGCCCATCCCGTACGACGTGCTGCCGCTCGACCCGCGGCTGCTGAGCGGCATCAAGGATCTCGGCTGGTCGGAGACGCGGCCGGTGCAGAGCGGCGTGATCCCGCTGGCCATCGAGGGGGGCGACGTCATCGCCTGCGCCGAAACCGGCACCGGCAAGACGGCAGCGTTCCTGGTGCCGATCCTCCAGCGCTTTCTCAACGAGCCGGCGCCACACCCGCCGCGCACCCGTGCCCTGGTGCTGGCGCCTACGCGCGAGCTCGCGGTCCAGATCGAGGACCAGGTGCAGGGGCTCACCTATCACACGACGATCTCGAGCGTGGCCGTCTTCGGCGGCGTGCCGATGGATCCGCAGGAGCGCGCGCTCAAGGCCAACGTGGACATCGTGGTGGCCACGCCCGGCCGCTTGATGGATCACATGCGGCACGACTCGACGAACTTCACCGGCCTCGAGATCCTGGTGCTCGACGAAGCCGACCGCATGCTCGACATGGGCTTCTGGCCCGACGTGCAGCGCATCCTCGCGCAGCTGCCGGCGAAGCGCCAGACGCTGCTCTTCTCGGCGACGATGCCGGCTGAAGTGCTGAGGCTGACGCAGGAGTTCCTGCGCGACCCGAAGTACGTGCAGGTGGGGCGCCGCGGCGGCCCGGCAACCACCATCACCCACGCGATTCAGGAAGTGGCCGGGGCCGAAAAGACCAAGTGGCTGGCGGACTGGCTGCGCAAGGAAGCCATCGGCCCCGTGCTGGTATTCTGCCGCACCAAGATTGGCGCCGATCGCCTGGCCACGCGTTTGAGCGGCATGGGCATTCGCGCTGCGGCGCTGCACGCCGACCGCACGCAGCAGCAGCGCATGGCGGCGGTGGAAGGGTTTCGCACGGGGACCTACCCCGTGCTGGTGGCCACCGACGTGGCCGCGCGCGGCCTCGATATCGAAGGCATCGCGCACGTCGTCAACTTCGAGGTGCCGGATACGCCCGAGGCGTACGTGCACCGGGTCGGCCGGACGGGCCGCGCGGAAGCGACCGGGAGCGCCCTCACGCTGGTGGCTCCGGAAGAACTGCGCGCCCTCAAGGCGTTGGAGAAAGCTGTCGGTGTCCGACTTCAATAACGATCCGCTCGGCGTGCCGCCTGGCGCGGGTGAAACGGCGACCGCCGATACGCCCGACGCGCCGCCCGCAACGCCCACGACCGTGCCCGCGGCCGAGACGCTCTCGCCCGCGTTCACCCGCTTCCGCTCGTGCCGCTGGCAGCAGCCGATCGAGAACGGCAGCGCCGAGTTCTGCACGCACCGCGAGGTGAAGCCCTACGCCGGCACCACCGGGTTCGACCCCGAGGCGTGGTGCGGCGACTGCCAGTACTACAAGCTGCGCCGCGCGCCGAAGAAGCGGACGCCGAACAGCAACGACGACTGGGGCTACTGATACCGGTCGGCTTGAGACCCAAGGCTCGGGCTAACAGCTCAGGACGCCTTCGACTCCATCGTCTCGGACCCGCGCGACTTCGTTGCCGACGGCGCCAGCCTTCTGAACAGCCAAGCCCATAGTGCGCTCCAGCACAATGCTGCAACTGCGCCAAGGACGCCGACGGGGCCTCCCGACCGAAGCGCACCGATCGCGATCAGAAGCCCGCTGACTGCATTCGCCACTGCGATTCCGCGAAAACCGCCGGCGGTGGACACCCTCAGGTGACTACGAAAGGACGTGTCGAAGAGGAGACTGCGTCCAGTTTGCGCGAGGCAGGCTGCGAAAAAGCCGGCCTTCAACAGCGGATCGAGCTGCGAGAAGAGGACAGCCGTCGCCACGACGAGCAATAGAACGACACTGAACAACCGAAGCATCTTCGCCCCCCGGCCCTCGAGGCCTTGAGCCGAGAGCCTTCAAGCCTGCGGCTTCGGCTCTTCTGAAAATTCCTTCGCCAGGTGCACCCACTCGCCGTTGGGGGCGAGCTGCTGATAGGCGCGCCAGTGCAGGCGCGCTTCCTGCGACCGGCCGTTCTTCTCGAGCGTCACCGCCAGGTAGAAGTGCGCTTCGGCGTAGGTGGGGTTGAGGCGCAGCGCCTCGCGGTAGCACGCCTGCGCCTCGATGTAGCGCGCCAGGTCGTGAAAGATGTTGCCCAGGTTGAAGTGCGCCTCGAACACGTCGGGCTCGAGCGCGATGGCCCGCTCGTAGAGCGCCTGCGCCTCGACGACGTCGTCGCGTGAATAATGCAGGTTGGCGAGGTTGATGAGCGCCGGCACCATGTACGGGTCGATTTCGAGCGCGCGGCGGTAGGAGCGCAGCGCCGCGTCGACCTGCTGCGGGTCGCCGTCGTCGAGCACCGACGCTTCCTGGAAGTAACGCTCCGCCGACGACGGTTCTTCTGGCGGCGGGGCGTCCATCAGCGCCGCCATCGGCGGCGGCAGCTTGCGCGTGAGCTTCAGGATCTTCGCCACCGGGGCGTCGATGCGGAAGTCGAAGGCGAGCTGTCCCGATTTTTCCGCGAGCAGGTTACGAAGCACGGCACGGAACGGCACGCCCTCGGCCAGCTCGGCGTCGGCCTGTCTCAGCAGCGCAAGGTCTGGAAACGCGTAGTGGGTGTCGCTGCCGCTCCGCAGCGGACGAATCACGCCCCACTTCGCCATGTAGCGAAGATGATCGTCGCGCAGGAATCGATAACGCTCGAGGACGTTGCGCTTCGAGACCGCTGAACCGCTCGTCGTCACGCTGGCTTCACTATAATCCAGGCCCAGATGATTCTGGCCGGCGATGTGGGCGGCACCAAGACGCTGCTCGGCCTGTTCGAGCGTGCGCAGCCCCGTCCCCTGCAACGCCACCTCTTCCGATACTCCACCACCGACTTCTCCTCGTTCGGGGATCAACTCGAGGCGTTCGCACGCGATGTCGGCGGCATGCCGCAGCTCAACGCCATCGCGGTGGGCGTGGCGGGGCCGGTCGTCGGCCGCGTGGCGCGGCTCACGAACCACCACTGGGTGGTGGACGCCGACAAGATCGCGGCGCACACCGGCGCTCCCGTGACGCTCCTCAACGACCTCGAGGCCATGGCCTACAGCGTCGCGGTGCTGACCTCCGACGAGCAGGTGGTGCTGCAAGCCGGCGTCCCCCAACCGCACGGGAACGCCGCGCTGGTGGCGGCGGGCACCGGGCTCGGCGAAGCCGCGTTACACCGCGTCGACGGAGGTCTCGTGGCGGCCCCCTCCGAGGGCGGGCACGCTGACTTCGCGGCGCGCTCGGAGCGCGAGTGGGCGCTGGCCCAGATGCTGACAGGCCTCTACGGCCGTGCCACGGTGGAACACGTGCTGAGCGGGCCGGGTCTCGTGAACCTGCACCGTTTCACGCACGACGGCGGCAGCTGCGCCGCGGTGAAGGGCGTGGCCGAGAGCGATCAGCCGGCGGCGATCACCAGGGCGGCACTGGAAGACCGGTGCCCCCAGTGCGTCGAGGCGCTGGCCATGTTCGTCTCGGCCTATGGCGCAGAGGCCGGCAATCTGGCGCTGCGCACCCTGGCCACCGCCGGCCTCTACGTCGGTGGCGGCATCGTGCGCCACATCCTGCCGGCCATTCAGCGCGACGACACCTTCATGCGCGCGTTCCTGGCCAAGGCACCGATGGACGGCCTGGCGCAGCGCATTCCTGTGAAGCTGATCCTCAACGCCGAGACCGGTATTCTTGGTGCCGCGGTGCGCGCACAGAGTCTTGCGCGCGGGTGACTTTTAGGCGCTTCTTCATTGACTGATGTAGCCACATGACACGGCTGACCTGGGACGATTCCTCGAAATCAGGCCTGGTTTCGCGCTGGCTTCGCGACCTGCCGCCTGGCACCGGACATGCGGAGAGTATCGGCGTGCGGCACGCCCATCAGGCTCCCATCGTCCTGGCGCTCTTCATCCTGACCCAGGTGCTCGACGGCGCGCTCACCTACTGGGGTGTCACCCAGTTCGGGATCGGCATCGAGTCGAATACCTATCTGGCCAGTCTGATGCAGGCCATCGGCACCGCGCCCGCTTTGATTGCCGCCAAGGCTCTGGCGGTGGCGTGCGGCGTGGTGCTCTTCTCCACCACCTCGTTCCGGGTGCTGGCGGTCGCGACTGGCTGGTGCCTCGGCTTCGCGGTAGTCCCCTGGCTCGTCCTGGTCGGCGCCTTCGGAAACGTCTAACCGACGTAGTTGCGGGTCTTCAGACCCGCCCTTACGTCCGCGCCTGGCCCATGCCGGCGTCGAGCCGACGATCAGTCCAAGCGCAACGCGGGACGTGCGCATGCCTCAGCCTCGGGCTGAAATCTACGCCTCACGCGTGCTCCTGGGGTATACGGCTGAACCACAGAGATCCCGGCTGGGTGAACAGGAGAAAGAAGCAGCCAGCGTCGGCGACAAACGACACCGCTTCGAGGGCCACCTCGATCTTTGGCCTGTCCACTACGCCCCAGGAAGCAAGAAACTCCGCCAACGACAGCGCGACCAGGATCAGATACACCATCCGGCCCCAGTTTCGTCCTCGCCACAATCCCACGCTCAGCGTGACCGTCACGGCCAGCATCACCAGCGCCGCGACGATGAGCGTCGCCCACGATTCGTCATTCTCGGAGAAGCTCGAGAAGAACCCAAGGATCGTCGAGATCCACAACAGAGCGAGCGCCTGGAGGATCTGGTGCGGGCGTGTGCCGGGCGACGCCGCCGTCGTCACTGGGGAGCGGCGTACCGCTCGCGCGCGCGCTCCTTGGCTTTGCGGGCTTCTTCCTCGCGGTTGCGGGGAGGCGCGGTGGTGGTGAGCGAGCGAACCAGACGTTCGGCCGCCGCGGTGATGTCTTCGACCGCCTGGTTGAACGCCCCCTCGTTGGCACGGGACGGCCTGGTGGATCCGCTCAGCTTGCGGACGAACTGGAGGGCCGACGCGCGGATCTCGTCGTCGGTGGCCGGCGGATCGAAGTTCGCGAGCGTCCGGATGTTTCTACACATGTGGCAACTCGACCGTCTCGAGCAGATGGTCGAGCCACATGTTCGAGACCTTTTCCTGCACGGTGTTCTGCCGCAGGCGCGCGTTGAGGTTCGGGAAGTCCACCCGATCCATCTCCTGGTCCTGATTGAAGCACGAGAAGATGAATTCCTCGCGGCCCGTCACCGGGTCCACGTGCTTCTGCAGGCACTGCGCGCACACCTCTTTCATCATGCACTGCATCGGCGAGTTGATGCTGGCGATGCCCACGTGGTCCGGCCGCAGGTGCGCCTGCAGCACCCCGTGGCGCGCGGCCTTCACCGCCGCCATCATGCGATCGGAGCCGATGGCGATGATGCGCGTCACCGTGTTGAGCGGCACCAGCACCTCGCCGAGCTCGCCGGTAGCATAGGCCACCATCGCCTGCACGATGTTGCCGCGGAAGTGCGTGTCTTGCGGCCGGCCCGCCGGGATCTCGACGCCCATGTCGGTGCTCCAGATCACCTGGTCTGTCGACGCCTCGATCTCCTCGCGCTTGTAAAGGTCCTCGCCCTTCTTGTAGCCGGCAAAGTAGATGACCTTGTTGCCGTTGTCCTTGAGCGCCTTGGCGATGGAGAACAGCACAGCGTTGCCGAGACCACCCCCAGCCAGCAGCACCGCCTCGCCGTGCGGGATCTCCGTCGGCGTGCCGGTCGGCCCCATCACCACCACCGGCTCCCCGGGCTTGAGATAGGCGATGAGCCGGCTCGAGACGCCCATCTCGAGGGCAATCATCGAGAGCAGCCCCTTCTCCTTGTCCACCCACGCGCCGGTGAGCGCAATGCCCTCCATCAGCAGCGCCGGCGCGCCTGTCGACTTCGCCCGCGCGGCAAGCGCCTCGAAGTTCTGGAGCCGGTAGAACTGGCCGGGATGGAAGTGCCGCGCGGCCGCCGGCGCTTTCACCACCACCTCGACGATCGTCGGCGTCAGCCGCTCCACGCGTACGACCTCGGCGAGCAGTTCGCCGTCCAGCGTCGACACCAGCGTCTCCCACGCCTGCTCGCGTGACGCCTGGCCGGCCGCGTCGAGCGGCCCCTGCGTCTCGTCGAAGAGCGCCGTCACGTAGCGGTAACCGTGCTTGGCCGAGGCCATCGCCTTCACGACGTTGCCCGCGTAGCGCGGGTGATTGTCGCCGTAGTACGAGATGAGCCGGCCGGCGTCGTTGTGCGAGGTGAAGAAGCCGGCCGGGTCTGGCGTCAGCGTCACCGCCCCATTGACGCGCTCGGCGCGGAAGCCCTGGAAGAAGCGCTGCTTCGAGTCCATCTGGAAGGTGTTGGGCTTCTCCTTCTCGTAGGTGATGTTGGGCGACGTGCCGGCGGCCACCAGCACCGTCTTCGCGGGCAGCTCCACGGATCCGTTGGGGCCGTCGAGCCGCATCGCCACCGCGTGGTCACGATCGTCGGCCACGATCTCCTTGGGGTCGAGCCCCTCGGCGAAGTAGATGCCCTCTTCGAGCGCCTTGATCACCTCTTCGTGGTTCAGGCGATAGGCGGGCGAATCGGTCATCTTCTTGCGATAGGCGAGCGTGACGCCGCCCCAGCTCCGCACCAGCGGCACGAAGTCCGGCGCCTCGCCCGCCGCCGCGGCGCGCGCGCGCTCGGCCCGCACCGCCCGGCCGTGCGCGAGGAACTCGTCGAGAATCCCCTGCTCTTCCACGTCGCAGGCGCCGCGCACCACGTTCTCGCCCTGCTCGGCGCACAGCGCCTCGTAGCGCTCGAGCGTCTTCTCCACCTGGATCGGGTAGTAGGCGAAGAGCTCGGTGGCCGTGTCGATGCCGGTCAGGCCGCCGCCGATGACGATGGCGGGCAGCCGCGCCTGCAGGTTCGGCAGCGCGTTGCGCTTGAAGGCGCCGGTCAGCTGCAGCGCCATCAGGAAGTCGCTCGCCTTGCGCACGCCGCGCACCAGGTTGTGCTTCATGTCGATCACGGTGGGCTTGCCGGCGCCGGCGGCAATCGCGATGTGATCGAACCCGTGCGCCCACGCGTCCTCGATCGGGAGCGTCCCGCCGAAGCGGATGCCGCCGTAGATGCGCAGCTTGTCGCGGCGCGCCAGCAGGAGGTGCAGCAGTGTGAGGAAGTTCTTGTCCCAGCGCACGGTGATGCCGTACTCGGACACGCCGCCAAACCCCTCGAGCACGCGCTCGTCGAGGCGCGTGTAGATGTCGTCCCAGCTCTCGATCGGCTGCGGCGTGGCTCTGGCGGACAGAGCGGACCCTTCGCCCGTGAGGACGGCCGGGAGCGGCTCGATCTTGAGCCCGTCGATTGCTACGACGCCGAAGCCCTCGTTGAGCAGGTAATGCGCCAGCGTGTAGCCGGCGGGCCCCAGCCCCACCACCAGAATGTTGCGGCCGTTGTAGGGCAGCGCGTAGGGACGGCGGACGTTGAGCGGATTCCACCGCGTGAGCAGGCCGTAGATCTCCACGCCGTACGGCATCTTCAGTACGTCCGTGAGGATGCCCGTCTCGGCTTGCGGGATGTTGACCGGCTCCTGCTTCTGGTAGATGCACGCCTTCATGCAGTCGTTGCAGATGCGGTGACCGGTGCCCGCCACCATCGGGTTGTCCACCACGATGATGGCCAGCGCCCCGATGGCGTCGCCGCCCTTCCGCAGCAGGTGCATCTCGGAGATCTTCTCGTCGAGCGGGCAGCCGGCGAGCGGGATGCCGAGCGGGTTGTTCGTGATCGCGCCGGCTTTGTCCCTGAGGCCCTTCGAGCACGAGTCCTTGTCGCGCTCGTGGCAGAGCACGCAGTAGTGAATCTCGCTCAGGTTCTCGCGCGGCGTGTAGCGGCCGTCGGTGAGCGCGAAGCCGTCGCGGCGGCGCAGCTTCGAGTCGGGGCCGATCATCGACTCCGGGAGGTCGGCGCGCGGGCGCTGAATCTGGACGAGATGCTGGTAGTCGAGCGTCTCGGGGAAGCGGAAGACCACCCACTCCTTGTAGGCCGGATCGTGCAGGCAGGAGGCGCACCACCGCTTGAGCGCGTCGATCTGCTGAGCCAGGGCCGCCTTGTCGGCGTCCGAGCCCTCGGCGCGGATCGCAGTCTCCCGATCGAGCAGCTGGCAGCCGGCCGCGGCCACGGCGCGCTCGCGATCGAGTGCGGCAAAGGGCTCGACGAGCGCCTCGACCATCGCGGCGTCGCCCGCCTCGCGATGGACGTGCGCGCCGCCCTTGACGAGCGGCAGCGAGCGCTTGCGCACGAAGTCCACCTTGAACCGGAACAGCTCGTCGAGGTCGTGCGTGCGCGCACGCAGGCTGGTGGCGGCCCCGTCCGCCCGGAACAGGGTCTCGACGAACCGGCTGACGTGCGGCGCCATCCGTACGATCAGATCCGACACCTGCACCGGCGGCCGGGGCGCGTCCGGCGCCAGGCGGTACGCGTCCCACTCCGCCCACAGCTCAGGGTTGGCCGCAGCCACCTCCCGACAGAACCGCTCGTAGAGGTCCTCGAGACGGGCGGGCGCGTAGAGGTCGGCGTAGGTAAACCCCTCAAAGCCGAGGGGCATCGTCGTTGCGGTCGGACTCATGGATTGGCGGGATGCTCTCAGTGGGGCCCGGTCCTCCCGAGCCCATCATTGAAACGTACGTGATGCTGTCGGGCGAGTCAAACGGACCGGGGTAGACTTCCGGCAATGAAACTTGCTTCGACTCTGGCGGTGGTGGGCGCAGCCGTCCTGGGATTTGCCGCGGCGCGGTGGCTCAATTCGGGCCCGACCGATATTCGATCCACGCCGGCCGGACAGGTGGACATGTCTGCCGCGGCACCGCGGCTGAACGGACGGCCCGACCTCTCGGGCCTGTGGGAGGCCGAGCGTACACCGACGGCCGAATTCGTCCGGGTGCTCGGGCCGGGGCTCGCACAGATCCAGCCAGACCTGAACGAGGTCACCAAGCACACGATCAACGTGTTCTGGGACGTGAAACCCGAAGACGTTCCGCTTCGACCGGAAGCAGCCGCCCTCACCGAGGCGAGGCAGAAAAGCGGCAAGGATTTTCAAACCGCGTATTGCCTGCCGTCCGGCATCCCCGCCTCGACGCTGACCCTCCACGTGAAGATGGTGCAAGGCCCCCGTGAGATCGCTGTCTTGGCTGGCGGCGGCGATCCCCCTCGTGAGATCTACATCGACGGCCGCACACTGTCACAGCCCCCTGAGCCGAGCTGGATGGGCACATCCTCAGGTCATTGGGAGGAGGACACGCTCGTCGTCGAAACGACCGGCTTCAACGAAGGCGCCTGGCTGGACAACTTCGGTCATCCGCGAAGCGAGGCCATGCGCATCACGGAACGCTTCCGCCGGCGCGACTTCGGCCACATGGATCTGGAGATGACATTCGACGACCCGAAGTATTACACCCGGCCATTCGGCTTCAAGACCACCATGACCCTGCTCCCGGACGACCGCATGTACGAGTTCGTCTGCACGGAGAACCAGAAGTTCAGAGACCACCTGCCCAACTGAGCCTGGCGGCGCATTGACTTAGCCGGAATCCACGCTGTACGCTCGGTTTGTCGGGCCTGCACGTGACGATTACCTTGAACGGCGAACCTTACGAGCTCGAACAGCCGCTGTCGGTCACCGATCTGCTGGCAAAGCTCGAGATCGATCCGCGGCGGGTGGCCATCGAGCACAACCTGACGATTCTCAAGCGGCACACGTTCACCACTGTGGTGATTGGCGAGGGCGACCGGCTCGAAATCGTCAACGCGGTGGGGGGCGGATGACAGCCCACGGCAGGCCGGAAGGCCTGCAACCACAAGTGACACCGTGACAGACACCTCGTTCGTGATCGCGGGCCGCACGTTCACGTCGCGGCTCATCGTCGGCACCGGCAAGTACCCCTCGCATCAGGTGATGCGCGACTGCCACACGGCCTCGGGAGCGGACATGGTCACCGTGGCGGTGCGCCGCGTGAACATCTCGGACCGGTCGCGAGAGTCGCTGCTCGATTACGTCGACACCGATCGCATCTTCATCCTGCCCAACACCGCCGGCTGCTACAGCGCCGAAGAGGCCATTCGCACCGCGCGGCTGGGTCGTGAGGCGGGCCTGTCGAACTGGGTCAAGCTGGAAGTCATCGGCGACGAGCGCACGCTCTTTCCGGACAACGAGGCGCTCATCGAGGCCACCCGCATCCTGGTGGCCGAGGGCTTCGTGGTGCTCCCCTACACCAACGACGATCCGATCGCCTGCCGCAAGCTCGAAGAGGCCGGTGCCGCCGCGGTGATGCCGCTCGGCGCGCCCATCGGGTCGGGGCTCGGGATCCAGAACGTCAACAACATGCGGATCATCCGCGAGTTCTCGAAGGTGCCGGTGATCGTCGATGCCGGCGTCGGCACGGCGTCCGATGCCGCGCTGGCCATGGAGCTCGGCGCGGACGGCGTGCTGATGAACACCGCCATCGCCGGCGCCCAGTTCCCGGTACAGATGGCCGAGGCGATGAAGCACGCGGTGATTGCCGGCCGCCAGGCCTTTCTGGCCGGCCGCATCCCGAAGAAGGCGTACGCCACGGCCAGCAGCCCCGTCGAGGGCATGGTGGGCCGCTGAGATCGGCGCGAAAGGTGCCGTTTCGCGCTGACGGCATCTCGTTTCCCCGCGTCGCGGGGAGTTACTATCGCGCCGCATGAGCGACGCCGCCCGCCCCACCGAACCCATCGCCTCCATCGAGCACTATCGCGACCTGCTCGAGCGCCTGAACCGCGACTGGCGCATCGAAGGCTACGTGTCGGCCGACGGCTCGCTGGCGCGCCGGGCGCTCTACCAGGTGCGCCGCGTCCTGGCGCGGCTGCTGGGTCCGCAGGAAACCTTCAACTCCGAGCTCGTGCAGCTGGTCAACACGCTGGCGCCGATCCTGTCGTCGCTCGAGCAGGTGGAGCGCTACCGCGAAGCGCTGGCCGCGCGCGAGCGGCGGATGGAAACCGCCTTCGACCAGCTCCGCGCCGAGCAGCAGGAGCTCCGCACCGCTGTGACGGTGCTGCGCCAGTCGAACTACGACCTCGTACGTAGAGGCGGAGCGTCAGGCCCGCCTGCAGGCGGGGTTGAAGCCCCGCCTCTACAAACGACCTCGTCGGAGGCGCTCAGCGCGAAATACGTCGGCTTCGAGGACCAGTTCCGGGGGGCGCCCGAGGAGATTGCGGCGCGGCAGCGGGAATACGTGGAGATCTTCGCCGGGGCCGCCGACGTGCTCGACATCGGCTGCGGCCGCGGCGAGTTCCTGGCGCTGTTGAAGGAGCGCGGCGTGCTTGCACGCGGCATCGACGTCAACGACTCGATGGTGGACGTGTGCCTGCAGAAGGGGCTCGACGCGACGAAGGCCGACGCGCTCGCCTATCTGCGCGCGCAGCCGGCGGGTTCGCTCGGCGGGCTGCTGGCGGCCCAAGTCGTGGAGCACCTCGACCCGGCCTACCTGACGAACCTGCTCGACGCCGCCTACGCGGCGCTGCGCCCCGGCGCGCCGATCGTACTCGAGACCATCAACCCGGCCTGCTGGTTCGCGTTCTTCGAGAGCTACGTGCGCGACATCACGCACGTGCGGCCGCTGCATCCCGACACGCTGAAGTTCCTGCTGCAGGCGAGCGGCTTCGGCGGCGTGGAGATCCGCTATCAGGCGCCGTATCCGGAGCACCACAAGCTGCAGCGCGTGCCGCCGGCGCTCGGCGACGCCGCCGAGACGCTCAACGCCAACGTGGACAAGCTGAACTCGCTGCTGTTCACCTACCTGGATTACGCAGCGATCGGACGGCGGTCGTAATCGCGAGCCGTACGTAGTTTGCGGGTCTTTAGACCGGCCAGACCAGCGGAAAGCGGGCCTAAAGGCCCGCAGCCACGAAGATCAGCCTCGGTGTTCGCGGCCGGTCGACGAGGCGACGGCAGTGCCCGTCGAGTGGCGCTCGAGATCGGCGTCCACCATCATTTCGATCAGCTGCTCGAAGCTCACGGCGGGCGTCCAGCCCAGCTTTTCCTTGGCCTTCGCCGCGTCGCCGATCAGCAGATCGACTTCGGCGGGGCGGATGAACCGCGGATCGGTGCGTACGTACTTCTGGTAGTCGAGCCCGACGTGCTTGAAGGCGGTGTCCACCAGGTGCTTCACCGAGTGCGTCACGCCGGTCGCAATCACGTAGTCGTCGGCCGCGTCCTGCTGCAGCATCATCCACATGGCGCGCACGTAGTCGCCGGCAAAACCCCAGTCGCGCTGCGCGTCGAGATTACCGAGCGCGAGATGATCGGCCTTCCCCAGCTTGATTCTGGCGACGCCGTCGGTCACCTTGCGGGTGACGAACTCCAGGCCGCGCCGCGGCGATTCGTGGTTGAAGAGAATGCCCGACACGGCGAACATGTCGTAGCTCTCGCGGTAATTCACGGTGATGTAGTGCCCGAACACCTTCGACACGCCGTACGGGCTGCGCGGGTAGAACGGGGTCATCTCCGACTGCGGCACCTCGCGCACACGGCCGTACATCTCGCTCGACGACGCTTGATACAACCGGATCTTGGGGTTCACCTGCCGCACGGCTTCGAGCAGCCGGGTGACGCCCTGCGAGTTGAAATCGCCGGTGAGCAGCGGCTGATCCCACGACGCCGGCACGAACGACATCGCCGCCAGGTTGTAGAACTCGTCGGGCTGCACGTCCTGGATCACCCGCATCAGCGACAGCTGATCGAGCAGGTCGGCGGGCCGGAGTGTGATGCGGTCGAGCAGGTGCTCGATGCGCCACATGTTCGGCGAGCTCGACCGCCGGACGATGCCGGTGACTTCGTACCCCTGCTCGAGCAGGAGCTCCGCCAGATACGAGCCATCCTGTCCGGTAATGCCCGAGATGATCGCTTTCTTAGCCACGCACCTCATTCTAATCCGAGCGGTGCGGCGCCCCCGGCCGCAACCAGCGACCCAGCGCATCCTGCCATCCCGGCATCACGAAGCCGGCCGCCGCGAGCTTGCGCGGCGACAAGGCGCAGTAGGTCGGCCGTGCGGCCTTGAAGGTCACCTGATCGGACGTCGTGCGCTGCAGCACGGGAGCCACGCCAAGCAGGCGGGCGGACTCGAGCGCCACCTGCTCCCAGGTGGCGTGACCGTCGTTGACGCAGTGATAGAGGCCGGGCTCGGCGCCGCTGGTGACGAGATGGCGCGTGGCCGCGGCAATGTCGGGGGTGTAACCGGGCGACACCACCCGATCGGTGAATACCCGCACCTGGCGCCCTTCGCGGAGGCCGGCAACGATGACATCCAGGGTACCCCGGCGCCCCGTCCATCCCGCCGGCGCGCCGAAGAGGCTCTCCACCCGCAGCACGAACGCGCGCGGCGCATCGAGCGCGAACCACTCACCCATCAGCTTGGAGGACGCGTAGGTACTGCGCGGCGCCGGCGTATCCGCTTCGGTATAGGGCTCCGAGGTGCGGGCGCCGTCGAACACGAAGTCCGTGCTGTAGTGGACCAGCACCGCGCCGGCCGTCTCGGCCGCCAGCGCCAGGCTGCGCACCGCGAACGCGTTGAGCGCCAGCGCCTGCTCGGGGCGATCCTCGGCGCCGTCCACGTCGTTGAAGGCCGCGCAGTTGACGATGAGGTCGGGCGCCGCCGCCGCGACGGTGGCCGCCACCGCGGCAGGATCGGTAACGTCGAGCGCTCGCCGGTTCAGCGCCACCACCTCGGCGCCGTCAAAAGCGCGCGCCACGTAGTGGGCAAGCTGCCCGTCGGCCCCCGTCACGAGTACGAGGCGGGGATTCATTCGATCATGAAGCGCTGCGTCACGCGACCAGATCGTACCGCAGCCACTTCGACTCGCCAACTATCAAGAGCGCTGCCATATTCCCGCTGCCGTATTCCCCTACCCGCCCTTGATCAGTTGCCAGCGTCTCTGGCCGCGCTTGGCGCGGCTCGCCCGTTATGCCCCGCGGCGACCGGGTACGAAATCCGCGTCTGTGCCAGCATAACGGGCGATGGAAACCATCGATACCGCCGTGATCGGCGCCGGCGTGGTGGGGCTGGCCGCCGCGCTGGCGGTGGCCCGCCGCGGCCACAGCGTCTGCGTCCTCGAACGCGAGCCGCGTCCCGGCATGGGCACGAGCACGCACAACAGCCAGGTGATTCACGGCGGGATGTACTACCCGGCGGGCTCGCTCAAGGCGCGGCACTGCGTGGAGGGCGCGCGCCGGCTCTACGAGTTCTGCAGCACCTTCAGCGTGCCGCACGTCCGCTGCGGGAAGATCATCGTGGCGCACGACGACGCCGGCATCACGACGCTCGAATCGATCAAAGCCAAGGGCGAAGCCAACGGCGTGGAGGGGCTGCGCCTGGTGGATCGTGCCTTCGTCCACGAGCGCGAGCCGCACGTGCATGCGGTGGCGGCGCTCTATTCGCCCAACACGGGCATCCTGAGCGCCGAAGGGCTGGTGCAGGCGCTGGCGCGGCAGTGCGCCGCGCACGACGCGATCGTCCTGCCGGGATCGCCGGTGCTGAGCGCCGACGCCGGCCCCTCGTCAATCAGCCTGCGCACACCGGCCGAGACGATTGCCGCCCGCTCGGTGGTCAACGCCGCGGGGCTCTACGCCGACGAGATTTCGGCGGCGCTCGGCGGTGAGGCGTTCACCATCCACCCGTGCCGCGGCGAATACGTCGAGCTCGTGCCCGCCAAGCGCCGGCTGGTGAACGGGCTCGTCTATCCGCTGCCGCACGCCAAGGGACACAGCCTCGGTGTGCACTTCACCAGGACCATCTTCGGCAGCGTGACGATGGGGCCGACGGTCCGTTTCCAGGATCGCAAGGACGACTACGAGGGCGACCGCATTCCCGTCGAGCAGTATCTGGCTCCGGCACGCGAGCTGCTGCCGGAGCTGACGCTCGAGGACCTGCGCCTTGGCGGCAGCGGCATCCGCCCCAAGCTGCACGGTCCCGAGGAGTCGTTTGCCGACTTCCGCATCGAGCGCGACCGGCTCAACCCGCGGCTGGTGCAGGCGGCCGGGATCGAGTCGCCAGGGCTGACGTCCTGCCTCTCGATCGGCGAGCACGTAGCGGAACTGATCGAGGAAGTGCTGGCTTAGGGCTTGAGCCGTACGTAGTTGCGGCGGGTCTTTAGACCCGCCTCGGCGGAACGCCTCGCCAAGATGCATGGCGTGAGTGAAGTTGAATGTCAGGCCAGGCACCGGTGGGCCTATCACGTGCCCGGCGCCCTCGTAGACCAGGTGCTCCACCGCGTACGGACTGCACGCTCGGATCGATCGCGGGATGCATGACCGACGGAGCGCCTACAGGCGGCCCCTACGACTGCGCGTCCAGTGCCAGCCGACGGCGTAGAGCGTGATCGACGCAAGGAGCGTCGAAATCGTCGTCACCACCAGCCTCCGCGCCACCGGCTGCAGCGCGCGCAGCGTCGGCTGCGAGGGTGGACGACTGGCGCCAACCGCGGTCGTGGCCAGAACAACGGCCAGCACCATCGACGCCAGCAGCCATCGGCGCG
>Ga0070670_100002012_pt1 | contig 16624 bp, 17 predicted proteins | sample KBSS63metaG_FD_64665 | JGI IMG/M metagenome (GOLD analysis project Ga0070670, IMG submission 64665) | Switchgrass rhizosphere microbial communities from Kellogg Biological Station, Michigan, USA - KBS S6-3 metaG | ecosystem: Host-associated > Plants > Roots > Rhizosphere > Soil ... | reverse complement strand
ACAACCCATGTGAATCCGATCCGCCATGCCCGCGTCGTCATGTCTCTCTTAACGAAGGCAGGCTGCCGAAGGTTCGTTCACATTCGGCGAGCGTGAGTGAATCGGATTTACACGCCTATGGGATCTGCCACGAGCGGAACGCGCAGATGGTGCGAAAGCCGAGCCGCTCGTACACCGGGTGGCCTTCGGTGGTGGCTTGCAGCATCGCCATGGTGGCGCCGCGTTCGGCGCCGGCGCGGACGGTGGCCAGCGTGGCGAGCGTCGCGAGCCCCTGGCGGCGGCAGCGGCGCCGCACCGTGATGCCGTAGATGCCGGCGACGCCACAGGGGGTATGCAGGATGGCCGTCGCCACGGCCTCGCGGCTCCGGCGCAGGAGCATGTAGACGCGATGGGGTTCGTGCCGGCTCGGCCAGGCATGCACGGCACTCACCTGCTCCGCGACATCGCCCGCAAACCCGAACGCATCCGCGAAGACGTCGTCCCACTCGCGGTGCTGCCCCTCAGTCTCGACCACTTCCACGGTGACGCCGTTCATCTGCGGTGCGGGCAGCTCGGTGATGGGCGCGACCATGGCCGGGTATTCGTCGCCGAGCACCAGGCCCCGCTCCCGGAACGTCTGCTCGACGGTGCCCGCGCTGCCGGTGCCGATCAGCCACCGCACCGGGAGCCGCCACGAGCGGACGCGAGCCAGCATCTGGTCCACGTCGCAGCCGGTGCCGAGCACGCCGTTGTAGCTGGGATGCAGCACGCCGGAGCGATACCACGTGGCACCGTCCACCTTGCCGGAGGTGCCGCCAGGCAGCCGGGCGAACTCCTCCCAGAACCCGAAGGTGTCCGCCTCCATCGTGCGGACCAGATCCGCCATCGATACAGCCGGCACGCGGTTGCTGCCTCCTGGTTGCGGCTACCTGGCCCAGCGCCGCTCGGCGCCCTTGTAGGTGCCAAGCACGCGCAGCATCTGCGCAAAGTCTCCGAGCTGCGCCACCGCCTCCGCGCACGAGGGCTCGTCGGCGCGCGCGTCCACCTCGATGTAAAACAGGTACTCCCACGGCCGTCCGCGCAGCGGACGGCTTTCGAGCTTCGACAGGTTGATCTCGCGTAGCGCGAAGACGCTGAGCGCCTTGAACAGCGCCCCCGGCGTGCTGGGGAGCGCGAAGACGAGCGTCGTCTTGTTGGCGCCCTCTGCCGGAATCCCGCCGATGATCGCGAAGCGGGTGATGTTGAACTCGTAGTCCTGCACGGCTTCCTGCAGTACCTCGAGGCCGAACACTTCGGCCGCGCGCCGCGAGGCGAGCGCCGCGGCCCCGGAGAGCTTCTCTTCCGCCACCAGCTTGGCCCCGCCGGCGGTGTCGTAGACGGCTTCAACCGTCACGCCGAGGCCTTTCAGATACTTCTCGCACTGCGCCAGTGCCTGCGGGTGCGAGTAGACCACCTTCACGTCCGCGAGCAGGGTGCCGGGCAGCGCCTGCAGGCAGTGCACGACGTCCAGCTCGATCTCGCCGGTGATGCGCAGGTCGTGCTCGACGAGGAGGTCGTAATTGCGGTGGATGGTGCCGCCGATCGAGTTCTCGAGCGGGAGCACGCCGTGCGTGGCGCGCTGCTCGGCCACGGCGGCGAAGACCTCGTCGAACGTCTTGCAGGGTAGCGTTTCGACGCTGCTGCCGGCATAGGCCCGCGCCGCAGCCTCGCTGTATGCACCCGGCTCCCCCTGATAGGCCAGCTTCACTGCGGGTCCCTCATCGCCAGCCGCGCCTGCCAGTGGATCCAGGCCCCCGCCATCATGGCCGGCCCCGTGGTAGCCACCAGAAGCGCCCGGATCCACAGCGGCAGCGCGGCGTACTCGCCCATCGTGAATCCGTACATCATCGAACAGGTTTCGGCCGCCGCCGCGAGGCCGGCGAACAGCAGTTCGCGCGTCTGCGCAATCCTGGCGGTGAGGTAGCCGGTGAGCACCGCCACCATCAGGGTGCCCGCGGCCTTGGCGGCGAGCAGTGGCGTGTGGTTGAGCGCCGCGAGGTACGACGGCATGTCCCTGATCGCGTCGCCGCCGGACGCGTTCACCAGCGTGTATTCGAGCAGCTGGGTCAACGCCGAGAAGAGCACCAGCGCACCAAGGACGGCGGTGATGCCGCGGACGGCATTGATCGGCTCGACCTCGCTCACCGCAGTACCAGACGGATGATTCCGATGATCGGCGGCACGATCGCCCCGACCGATGCCAACAGACAGAGGCCCGCGATCACGATGTGATCGATACGCTCCGGCGTCAGCGGATCGAGCAGGCGTCCGACGAGATAGCCGCCAGCGAAGCCGCCGATGTGGGCGGCATTGTCCACTCCTGGGAGGATGAGGCCGTACGCGCCCATGCTGATCGCGTAGGACCAGGCCTGGTTCGATGCGAAACGGCTTCCCGACCGGCGTCCGTAGTACGCGGCGGCCCCAATGAGCCCGAACAGCGACGCTGATGCTCCTACTGTGAGGGGCGCGCCCAGGAAGGGCGTTCCTGGAGCGACGAATCCGATTGTCGAACTGAGGAAGAAGCCGACCACGCCGGCAAGCGTGTAGATGATGACCGTGCGGCCCGGGCCGTACAGCTCGGCGATGGCGGGTACGAGCTGCCAGACGCCCAGCATGTTGAACGCGATGTGAATGACATTGCCGTGCAGCCAGCTCGCACTGAGAAGCGTCAACCAGCGGCCGTCGACAAACACTGGAATTGCCCCGCTGCCGCCCAGGTACCGGAGAACGGAGCTTGATGGAGAAAGCAACCCTCCGAACTGTCCACCAAAAGCGGCCAGCGTCAGCACGTAGGAAAGCAGGTAGATGGCCACCGAGGCGCCGACGATGATCGGCATGAAGCCGAGGTCGTGGCCAAGCGCGCGGATAGCCGGTGCCCAGCCCCAGAGGCCCGGATGGGGGCGGCCGCAGTTGTAACAGGTGGCGTCGTTGACGCCTACGAGCACCCCGCACGAGGTGCACAGCACGGACCCGGTCCGCTGACGTTTCAGCACGTGGTCGATGATAGCCTGTTACCAGCGTTCAATTGCCCGCCCTGCGGGCGGGCGAGTCGTCTCTACATGCGTGTGATCGTTGCCCTCAGCGGAGCCACCGGTTCGATCTACGGCATCCGCCTCCTTGAATGTCTGCGCGACGCCGGCGTCGAGACGCATGTGGTGATCAGCCGCTGGGGCGTGCGGACGCTGCTGCACGAGACCAGCTATTCGAAGGAGCAGGTGGAAGCGCTGGCCACCAGGGCCTACGCCCCGGGCGACATGGGCGCCGCCATTTCGAGCGGGTCGTTCAAGACCGACGGCATGATCGTGGCGCCGTGCAGCGCCAAGACGCTGGCCGCCATCGCGCACGGCGTCGGCGACAACCTGATTCACCGCGCCGCCGACGTCATCCTGAAGGAACGCCGCAAGCTGGTGCTCGCCGTGCGCGAGGCGCCGCTCAGCGACATCCACCTCGAGAACATGCTGCGGCTGTCGCGCATGGGGGCGGTGGTGATGCCGCCGGTGCCGGCGTTCTACACCAGGCCGCAGACGCTCGACGACGTGGTGAACCATACGGTGGCGCGGCTGCTCGATCAGTTCGGCATCGAATCGCCCGGCCTGATGCGTTGGACGGGCGACATGGGTACGGGCGGCGAAGATTGAGGATCGAGATCGACGACGTCTCGAGACCGCAGGTGCTCGCGCTGCTCGAGGAGCACCTGCGGAACATGTACGAGCTGACCCCGCCCGAGCACGTGTTCGCGTTCGACGCGAGCAAGCTGCGGGCGCCGGGCATCACCGTCTGGACGGCGTGGGCGGACGGCACCTTGCTGGGCTGTGCGGCGCTGAAGGAGCTGTCGCCCCGTGAAGGGGAAATCAAATCGATGCGGACGCCCGCCAGCCTCCGCCGGCACGGCGCGGGCCGGGCCCTGCTCAATCACATCCTGAAGATCTCCCGGGAGCGGGGGTATTGGATGTTGTTCCTCGAGACCGGCCGTCAGCCGGAGTTCGTGCCCGCGCACACGCTGTATCGCAGTGCCGGCTTCAAGGACTGCGGGCCCTTCGGCGACTACAAAGACAACGGGAACAGCGTCTTCATGTCTCTTCCGCTGTGACGCGCGCGGCGTCGACGGCACGCTCCGCATCTTCCACGACCTGAGCGGCGTCGGCCGCCTCCGACGCTGTCTTTCGTGCCGCCTGCCGCGCGGTGTCCGCGGCGGCGGTGGCCTTCTCGAGCCGCGCTTCGAGCTCCTGCTTGTCCTTCTCGGCGTCCTTCAGTCTGGCGGCCGCCTTCTTCAGCGCGGCTTCCGCGGTGGCCGCATCGCGCCGGGCCTCGGCCAGCGCGCGTTCCGCGCTCTTGAGCGCCGCCTGCGCGGCCTTGCGGCGCTCGCCGTCGCGCGCGGCGGTGTCGGCACCCGCGGCGCCCTTGTGCTTTCCCTTGCCGTGGGCCGCCACGCGCTGATTGGCGTGAAAGGCGAGCACGCGTGCGTCGCCGGCGTTGCGGGCCGGCTTGTCGCCGGCAGGCCTCGGCGCCAGCGCCGAGATGGTCTCGAACCCGGGCGGATCGACGTCGGCGATCAAGCGGCCGGCCGCGGGCGCCCCGTCGAGCAGCCCCTGCGCGGCGAGCCCTTCGAGCGTCATGGTCACGCGGCGCATGACGTCGGGGCTGGGCTGGTGGCCCGACTCCGACAGGATGGCGGCGGCCTGTTTCGACAGCTCGGTGAGCGTCTCGCGGTGCGCAGTGAGCAGCTCGCGCAGGTTGGTGGCGTGACCGGCCAGCTGTGACGCCTGCGCCTGGCGGAGCCGCGCGCCGGCCTTCAGCAGGCGGTCGAACGGTTCCCGGTTGCGCCAGTACAGCTGGTTGACGACCCACGCCGACAGCGGCGGCTTGGCCAGCGATTTCACCGTGGCCGCCGCCTGCTTGTCGCCGGCTTTCTGGAGCCGGGAGGCCAGCGCGTTCCGGGCCGCCGTGAACTCGGGCAGCGCCAGCTGGAACAGCGCATCCACCTCGGAATTCTTGGTCGCCACGAGTGACCTAGTCTGTCACACCCCCTTCGTAGACTCTCGTTACGGAGGCGCTGCCTCCGGCATCCCAGTAACGGCAGCCCGGCCCACAGCGTGGCCGGCATTTTCCAGCGGGCGTAAACACCCGCGGCTACAGGCGCAGGTTGAAAGACCGGCGGCTACAAAGGGGAAACGGTCATGGCTCAGCTTCAGGCGCTTCGGCAAGCGGATTCGGAACAGCAGCTCGCATTGCAGGGGCTGCGGTGGCCAGCGGGCCGCCGGTCGGCGCACGTCCGGGTCGCCCGGGTGGATGGCCGCGAGCGGCAGACGCCGCTGTGCGCAGGCTGCCGGGCCAAGGAAGCGCGCTACGGCTTCCGGGCCGAGGGTACCGAGGCGGCTGGCGCCGACCGGCCGCGCACGCTGTGCTTCGACTGTTTCCGAATCGAGATCGACCGCCGTCGCCGGGCGGCCGAACAGCTGGCCCGGGGCTGGAACGCCGCTCAGGTGGGCCTGCCGCTCGAAGACACACTCAACGAGCTGTCGCGCCGCCGGCGGCGGGCGCAGATTGCCGCCCGGCACGCACTCGAACTGGCGTAGCAAATGTAGCGGGCGGTCTTAGACGAATGTAGCGGGCGGTCTTTAGACCGCCCGGCCCTACTTCGCCCCGCGGAAGGTTTCTGCCGCGCCGGGAGCGGTGAACTCGAGCGAGCGCCCGGCCGCGCGTCCGCTCGCGGTGTAGCGTCCCTGCAGCTGCAGGAAGTTGACGTCGTTGGCGAGCGGGCCTTGCGCCATCTTCGTGGTGACCGCCGAGGTCACATCGAAGCGCAGCGTGAGGTCGAGGCCGGTGCCGAGCGCGCGGACGGTGATGGCCGTCGGGCGGCCCTCGGGCGTGTTGGTCTCCTCGATCTTCACGTTGGTGGCAAACCCCAGCGGCCCGTCCGGGCCCAGCACGCCCACGAAGCCGGGCAGCCGATCGCGGTCCGCGGCGTCCTCGGGTGGGAACACGCGGCCGTAGACGATGGAGACGCCCTCGTGCTGCGCCTGGCCCCACTGCCACGACACACCTTTCCAGAACCCCCAGTTGTGGTCGTGATAGCCGCTGCCGTCGAGCGAGAGCGTCTCGCCCCCGATCGTCAGTGATCCCGCGAGCACGCCCGACATGACCGGCACCACGTACCCGGTGCGCCACCCCTTGGCACCCAGCATCTCGATCGGCGGCACCAGCCGCCCTGGCGAGCCTTCGAGCGTCACATCCCCCACCGCAGTGCCGCGAGCGCCGGCCAGCTCGAGGTGCACCCGGTAGCGCTGCCCCTCGAGCTTCACCGAGCTCGCCCCGATCGTCAGGTCGGGCGCGCCCGCCACGTCAGCGTCGGTCAGGAGCGCACTGGTGCCGTAGTTCTCGGTGCGGTCGCCTCGTTGGAGCTGGAGGCGCACGCCGGCCGCACGCCGGCCGTCGGGTGTGCGCGGTCCGACCAGGAACGTCAGGTAAAAGCGCGCGTCGGCCCCGCGGCCGTTGAAATACAGCCACTCCGCCCACGAGTCAGCCCATGCCGGCGCGTCAGGCACCGGATGAAAGCGGTCGATTTCCCGCAGGGCCGCTGCCGGCGAGCTGTGCGTCCAGGCGCGGTCCGCCTCGGTATCGATCCAGGCACCCACGCCGCTCGTCTCGCGATCGCCGAGGGCGCGCTCGAGGCTCGGCACCCCGCCGCGGCCGGTCACGCGGATCCGCTTGTCCCCGCTCGAGAGATAGAGATCGGCGGTCTGGGTGGGCGCCGCGGCGACAATGCGCGAGCGCAGCCCCTCGGCCTGCAGCGTGCCCGCGAGCAGCAGCGACGCGGGAATCTGGCGCCCCACGCGGATCACCACGTCGCCACCGCCGACGAGATCGGGCGACTGCGCCTGCTGCAGCACGATCTGCGCGACACCCAGCAGGATGGCCATCACCGCCACTCCGGCGCCGAAGCCGACCGACAACACACCGCTCCGCACCGGGTGTGCGGTGAGCGAGCGGAACGCCAGGCGGCTGATCATCGGGTGGCCTCGCTGTCCACGCGCCCATCGCGCATCGTCAGCACCCGGCGTGCACGGGCGGCGAGACCGTGGTCGTGGGTCACGATCACCATCGCCGTCCCGTCGGCGTTCACGCGATCCAGCAGCGCCGCCACGTGCTCGCCGGTGGCCTGGTCCAGCTCGCCCGTGGGCTCGTCGGCCAGCAGCAGTCGCGGGCGGTTGGCCAGCGCGCGGGCAATCGCCACGCGCTGCATCTCTCCGCCCGAGAGCTGCGACGGCCGGTGATCCGCGCGCGTCAACAGACCGACGTAGTCGAGCAGCTCACGCGTTCGCTGCCGGCGCTCGACGGCCGCGAGGCCCGCCTCGGACATCGGCAGCTCCACGTTCTCGGCCGCGCTGAGCATCGGCAGCAGGAAGAAGCGCTGGAAGACGAACCCGATCGAGCGCAGACGCAGCAGGCTGCGCGCGCGATCCGAGAGCGTGGCCACGTCGTGCCCCTCGAACAGGAGCGTCCCGCCTGTCGGCGTATCCACGCACCCCAGCATGTGCAGGAGCGTGGACTTGCCGCAGCCCGAGGGGCCGCGCACGGCGACGTGATCGCCGGGCGCGATGTCGAGCGACACGTCGCGGACCGCCGCCACCGGACCTGCCGGCATCGCGAACTCCCGGCTCACGTGCGAGGCCGACACGATCATGCCAGCACCCTCACGCTGGCGCCCTCACGAGAGCACCTCGTTACGCAGCGTCGCCGCAATCGGGAGCCGTGCCACGACCTGCATCGGGTAGAGCGCGGCGGCGACGGCCGTGACGGCGAGCAGCGCCGCATGCAGGCCGAGCGTTGCCGGCTCGAGAACGAAGAAATACATCTGTCCCGGAATGCCGGGCATGGTCTTGAGGATGCTGTCGAGCCCGCGGGCCAGCACGGCGCCGAGCGGCAGCGAGATGAAGCCGCCGAGCCCCACGATGAGCATCGACTCGCACAGCACATCGGCCACCACGCGCCGGCGCGAGAAGCCGAGCGCCCGGAGCGCCGCAATCTCCCCCAGCCGCTGGTTGACCGACACCGTCAGGAGCACGGTGATGAGGAGCAGGGCAAAGCAGAGCGTGACGGCCGTGAGCACCGACGAGATCTGCCGGAAGTAGGTGAAGCCGTTGCGCTGCAGGCGGCCGATCACCTGCTCGTTGGTGGCGACGTTGACGCGCGGTTGCGCGGCGCGAATCGCCGCCGCGGTCGCGTCCACTTCGCCGACGGCGCTCGCCAGGATGACGTCCGCCTCGTCGGTGCGGCTGGCGCAGGCGCCGTCCAGCACCTCCATGGCGCCGCCGGCGGTCGGGTCGCCCACGAGTTCGAACGGGAACTCGGCGACGCCGACGACGCGCAGGCGCGCGGGTGGCAGTACCTGATCGGCGGAGGCACAGCGGGTGCGGACGACGAGCTCGCTTCCGGCGGCGACGCGCATCGCGGTCGCCAGCGCCTGGCTCACCACCACCTCTCGATCGCCGGCCGGGTCGCGGCCGCTCAGCACGGTCCACGGCCGCGTGTCGCCCTGCACCCCCTCGAGCGTCAACGCCACGCCATCCGCCTCGGCTTCGACGAACCGGATGGCGAGCGCCGTACCTACCTGTGGCAGCTGCCGTATGGTGGTCAGCGTGGCCTCGGCGTCGCGGAGACGGTCGCCCACCCGGCGCAGGTCGCCCGACGCGGTGACGCGGATGTCGAATCCGGTGCGATCGAGCAGATCGCGCATCGACACGATCAAGCCGTCCGACAGCATGAGCATGTCGAAGAGCAGGGCGCCCACCGCGGCCACGCCGAGCACACCGAGGGTCGCGCGCGCCGGCTGCCTCAGGAGACTGCGCCAAGAAAAACGAAGCGCCTTCATCGGCGCGCCAACCGCAGCGCGTTGCGCCGCAAGAGCAGCCACGAGGCAATGACCGTGGCCGAGACCCCGAGCGGGAGGGCGATGAGGACGCACGTCAACGCCACCGACGGCGTCACCTGCACGAAGAGCAGGGCCGTGTCGTAGCGCCACTGGAAGAAGCGGTTGATCAGCCCCTCGGACACCAGCGAGAGGGCGAGGCCGAAGACCGACCCCGCGCCGGCGACCAGCGCGCCCTCGATCAACACCTGCACCAGAACGCGGCTCGTGGGCAGCCCGATCAGCCGCAGCACGCCCACCGTCTCGCGGCGCTCGTCCACGAGCATTACCGTGAGCGCGACCAGGAACACCGTCGAGGCGATGATCGTGACGATGGCGATGGCGAGGTGAAAGCGCTCCAGCACGCGGAACGGCCCCGCGGCCGCGCCGGCCTCGGAGGCGGGCCGTGCTGCCAGCCCCGGCAGCCGCGCGTTCACGTCGCGCGAAAACGCCCGTGCGTCGGCGCCCGGCGCCAGCCGGATGTTGATGGCGTCCACCGACTCGGCACCCTTGGGCGCGTCGGGCGGGCTGGTGAGCGCGAGCACGTCGGGCAGGTGCAGGCGGACGGCGTAGATCGCGTTGCCGAGGCGCGACGGATCGGGCGTCGGCTCGTAGACACCGGCCACCCGGAAGTCGCGCCCACGAGATCCGTCGGGGGGTGCCACCTGCACTACCGAGCCCACGGAAAGGTTGAGCGCCTCGGCGGCCTGCCGCGACACCAGCACGGCCGGCAAGTCGCCCGCTGCCTGCGCCGCGGCTGCTGCGGGCAGGACGAGCAGCGTCGCGAGGACGACGAGCGCCGCTTTCAACGGCTCATCTTCTCGATGCGGTCCCACTCGGCGTCGGTGACCGGCATGACCGAGAGGCGCGGTATGCGGGTGAGAGGGAAGGAGGCAAACGCCGCCACCGCCTTGATCTCGGCCAGCGTCACCGGACGCTTCAGTGCGGCCACCGGAACGATGTCCACCACGTAGGCCTTGCCGGTGGTGTCCGCGGGATCGGGATAGGCGTCGCTGGCCGCTCTGGCAATCGCCACGACGGCCTTTTCCTTGCCGGTGTGGTAGTAGAAGACGCGATCGCCTCGTCGGATCGCCCGCAGGTGTTTCTGGGCCACCGGATTCTTCACGCCAGCCCACACCGTCTTCCCGTCACGCTCCAGTTGGCCGTAGCCGTAGTGATCGGGCTCTTCTTTGAGCAGCCACTGCGCCATGGCTCGATTATATCGGCGTGCCGTATGCTGGCACGCGGGGACGCTGATGGCGATCACGCTCGGCTCGTTTCTCTTCGATCAGCTCTGGGCCCGCGGCGTCCGCCATATCTTCGGCATTCCCGGTGATTTCGTCCTCAACCTCTACGAAGCGCTCGAGCGCGACGGCCGCTTCGGCCTGGTGCGTTTGAGCCACGAGCCGGCGGTGGGTTTTGCCGCCGACGGCTCGGCGCGGATCACCGGCGGTCTCGGGGTGTGCTGCGTCACCTACGGGGCCGGCGGCCTCAACATGGTCAACTCGGTGGCGTGCGCGTATGCCGAGGAGTCGCCGCTGGTGGTCCTGTCCGGCGGCCCCGGCCGCATCGAGAAGCGCGCCGGGCTGCCCGTGCACCATGAGGTGAAGTCGTTCGAGTCGCAGCTGCGCGTCTACGCCGAGGTCACCGAATACAGCGCCATCCTCGACGATCCGCGCACCGCCGCGGCGCACATCGCCCGCGCGCTCGACGTGGCGGTGAAGATGAAGCGCCCCGTCTACCTGGAGATCCCGCGCGACATGGTGGACGCGCCGATCGACAGCCCGGCGGGAGACGCGGCCCTCGAGCTGACCACCGACGACGGCGCGGTGGCGGAGGCCGTGGCCGAGATCGCCGAGCGGTTGTCCACCGCCGCGCGCCCGGTGCTCATCGTCGGCGTCGAGGTACACCGTTTCCAGCTGCGCGACCATGTGGTGCGGCTCGCCGAACGGCTGGGCGTCCCCGTCGCGTCGTCCTTTCTGGGACGCGGCGTGTTTCCCACGCGGCACCTGCAGTTTGCCGGCACCTACCTCGGCGTGGTGTCGCCGCCGCCGCTGCGCGACGTCGTCGAGAACTCCGACTGCGTGCTGCTGCTCGGGGAATTGATCAGCGACACCAGTCTCGGCGTGTCGGCCCAGCGGCTGACCGAGAGCAACCTAATCATCTGCGTGGCTCGCGAAGTGTTCGTGGGGCACCACCGCTACCGTGACACGCCGCTCGAGCGCGTGGTGGCCGGCCTGGTCGAGTCGCCGGCGTTGGCCTCGTGGCCGGCGCACGCCGCGGCAGTGCCGGTGCCGGTTCTGGCGGGGGCGGAGCCGCGCTCGGCCGACACCGCGGCGATGACCGTCGCGCGAGTGATCGAAGCGGCCAACGAATTTGTCGAAGCGCATCCGGAGGTGCCGCTGGTGTCGGACACCGGCGACTGCCTGTTTGCCGCGGTGGAAATCCAGTCGAACGACTGCGTGGCTCCGGCATACTACGCGACGATGGGTTTTGCCGTTCCCGCCGCTCTGGGGCTGCAGGTGTCGAGCGGCCGCCGGCCGCTGGTGATCGTGGGCGACGGTGCGTTCCAGATGACGGGTCCCGAAATCGCGCACGCCGGCGGGCTCGGCTGCAATCCGATCATCGTGCTCCTCAACAACGCGCGCTGGGAGATGCTGCAGGCGTTCTATCCGCACGCCGGCTATAACGACACCGTGCCCTGGCCGTTTGCGCGCCTGGCGGAGCTGTGGGGCGGGCGGGGCGTGATGGCGGCCACGATCGGAGAGTTGCGGGCCGCGCTGCGCGAGGCATGGCGGGAGCCGCGCTTCACGCTCATCGAAGTGCCGCTGGCCAAGGGCGACATCTCGCCGGTGCTGAGCCGCTTCGTAAAAGCCTTCAAGGAGCGGATCTACCGATGAGCAACCCGGCATCCTGGGCCGATGCCAAGCGGGTGTTCGAGGCGGCGCTCGATCTGCCCGAAGCCGATCGCGCGGCCTTTGTCGACCAGGCGTGCTCGGGCAACACGGCGCTCCTCGAAGAGGTGCGCTCGCTCCTCACCTGGCACAAGGGATCCACCGGTTTCCTCGAGACGCCGGCGGGGCGCGTTGGTGACATGCCCACGGAAGCGGCGTCGGCCGTGCGGCTGATCGGGAAGTCGGTGGGGCCGTGGCGCATCCTCGACGTCGTCGGCAGCGGCGGCATGGGCGTGGTGTACCGTGCCGAGCGCGCCGATGCGGCTTTCCGCCGGCACGCCGCGTTGAAGGTGGTGCGGCCGGGGCCGGACTCGCCGCAGATCGTCGAGCGCTTCCGGCTCGAGCGCGAGACGCTGGCGTCGCTCGACCACCCCAACATCGCGCGGCTGATGGACGGCGGCACCACCACTGACGGCCAGCCGTTCTTCGTCATGGAGCTCGTCGACGGGGAGCCGATCGATCGCTATTGCGACGATCACCGCCTGACGATCGACGAGCGGCTCGACCTGTTCCGCAAGGTCTGCGCCGGCGTGCAGTACGCGCACGAGAACCTGGTCGTGCACCGTGACATCAAGCCAGACAACATCCTGGTGACCAGCGACGGCGTGCCAAAGCTGCTCGACTTCGGCGTGGCCAAGCTCCTGTCGCGCGACGGCGCGCAGCCCGAAGACCCGATGGCCACCGCGGCGACCTGGGCGATGACACCCGACTACGCCAGCCCCGAGCAGATGAGCGGGCGGCCCAGCACCACGGCCACCGACGTCTACTCGCTGGGCGTGCTGCTGCACGTGCTGCTCACCGGCGCCCGCCCGTACACGCTCACGGGCACGACACCGGCCGCCATCGAGAAGCAGCTGCTCGAGTTCACGCTGATTCCGCCGAGCGAACGCGCCGTCAGCAGCCCCGAGTCGGCGGAGCGGGCCGCACGCCGGGGCACCAACGCGCTGAAGCTGGCCAAGCGGCTCACCGGCGATCTCGACGCCATCGTCCTGCGCGCGCTCGGCCGCCTGCCGTCGTCGCGCTATTCGAGCGTGGAGCAGCTGGCGGAAGACGTGGCCCGGCACCGGGCGCACCGTCCGGTGCACGCGCGCGGGCGCGCCCGCGGCTACGCCACGCGGCTGTTCGTGCGGCGGCATCGCGGCGCCATCGCCGCGGCGGCGCTGCTCGTCGTCGTGCTCGTGGGCGGCGTCGTCGCCATCGTGTGGCAGGCGTCGCAGGCGGCCGAGGCGCGGCGGCGGGCCGAGCGGCGCTTCAACGATGTGCGAGCGCTGGCGGGGGCCTTCATCTTCGACGTCTACGACGCCATCGACGACGTGCCGGGCGCGACGCCGGCGCGGCAGCTGATCGTGCAGAAGGCGGTGCAGTATCTCGAGAGCCTCGCCCGCGAGGCCTCGGGCGACGCCGGCCTGCAGCGCGAGCTGGCGCGTGCCTTCATCCGCGTCGGCGACGTGCAGGGCAACCCGAACAAGGCCAACGTCGGCGATCCCTCCGGGGCCATCGCCAGCTACGAGCGGGCGATCGCGCTGGCCGAGGCGGTGCGAGCCGACGCGCCTGGCAACATCGAGGCGCTGCGGGTGCTGGCGCTGGCGCACCAGCAGCGCGGCGACGTGCTCGCCGTGACCGGCGACAAGAACAAGGCGCTGACCGACACGCAGACGTCGGCTGAACTCTACGCGCAGATTGGCCGTCGCGATGGCGCCACGCTCGAGGACCGGGTCGCGGTGGGGCTGTCGTCGATCAAGCTCGGCGATCTGCTGGGCAATCCGAACTTCCAGAACCTGGGTCGGGCCGGCAGCGCGAACCTCGCCTACACCAAGGCGCGCGAGACGTTCCGCCAGCTCGATCAGGCGGCGCCTTCCGACATCCGCGTGCGCCGCTACCTCGGCGTGACGCTCGAGCGCATCGGCACCATGTACGAGGACGCGAAGCAGTGGACCGATGCCGCCACCGCGTACCAGGAGTCGTTCGAGATCCGCCGCGGTCTCGCCGAGCGCGAGCCGACGCACCGGGACATTCAACGCGACCTCGGGATTGCCCACGAGAAGGTGGCCAACGTGCTGCTGGCACAGGGCAACGCCGCCGGCGCGGTGGCCGAACAGCGGCAGGCGCTCGCCGTGTTCGAGCGGCTCGGCAGCGCGGACCCCACCGACGCGAACGCGGCGCGCACCGTCGCGGTCAGCCGCGAGAATCTCGGCGACGCGCTGCGGAAGACCGGCGGCATCACCGAAGCGCTCGACCTGTACCGGAAGGCGCTCGACGCCCACCGCGGGTTCCGGACGCAGGACGGCCACAACGTGCGCGCCACCTGCGACGTGGCCCGGCTCGCGGAAACTCTCGGCGACACGCTCTCCTCGGCGCAGGCGCCCGGCTCCTGTGCCGCCTGGCGCGAGAGCCTGGGCGCCCGCCAGGCGGCGGGCAGCACGGCAACCTGCGCAGCCCTCGACGAGACGACGCGCCTGTCGCTCAAAATGGGCGACTGCTGAGCGGCATGGGTCATCAAACGTCGAACATCGGCGAGGTGACGCGGCTTCTGGAGCGGGCGTCGGCGGGCGACGCGGACGCCCGCGCCACCCTGTTCGACGTGCTCTATCGCGAGCTGCGCCGGCTGGCGGAGGCGGCGATGCGCGCCGAACGCGTGAACCACACCTTGCAGCCGACCGCCCTCGTGCACGAGGCCTTTCTCCGGCTCGCCAGCGACCACGGACGGTTCGAGAGCCGGGCCCACTTCCTGGGCGTGGCGGCGGCCGCGATGCGGCGCGTGCTGGTCGATCATGCGCGCGGCCGCAACGCGCAGAAGCGCGGGCGCGGCGCCACGCTCGTCACCGTGCCCAATCTCGACGACCTGCCGCTGCCGGCGCCCTCCGAGGACCTCGATCTCGTCGTCCTCGACGATGCGCTCTCGCGCCTCAGCGTGCTCGACGCCCGGCAGGGGCAGATCGTCGAGCTCCGGTTCTTCGGCGGGCTCTCGGTCGAAGAGACCGCCGCGGTTGTCGGCGTCTCGGAGCGCACGATCAAGCGGGAGTGGCAGCTCTCGCGCGCCTGGCTGCGCCGCGAGATCGCCCGCATCGACGGCGAAACCGACTCGAACGCCTCCCGCTGATCCGATCCCCCGCCGCCGGCCTGGAACCTGAAACAGCTATCCATTGGCGATCCGATGGCCGCTTTGCCCCGTTTCTTTCGCAATGCGAGGTAGGCGGAGGTATGGGGGTGCACGAAGGACGGATTCACCTCGACGAGGCCACAACCACGCTGCTGCAGCTGTGGGTGCGGGCGCCCTCGTCGCCCGAGCGGCTGGTTCGACGCGTCCGTATCGTGCTGCTCCTGGCGAGCGGCGTCTCGAAGACCGAAGCGGCCGCCCGGCTGCACGTGACCCGGCGGACGGTGGCCATGTGGGAACAGCGTTTCCGCGAGGGCGGTCCCGACGCGCTGCGCCATGACCGGCCGGGCCGCGGACGGCCCAGGGGCCGATCGAAGAGCGCCGTCGCGTCGATTGCGGCGGCGATGGCCACTCCGCCTCCGGGGCGCGATCGGTGGACGGCCCGGGCGCTGGCGAAGCACGTGGGGGTGAGCCACTCGACCGTGCTGCGCGTCTGGCGCGACGGCAACCTCTAGGTCAAGGCATTTCCGCCCGAATTGAATGGCTGGCCCCTGGCACAGCAATTTCTCGCCATTCTGAGCGGGGGGAGTGTAGGTGCCGAGCGAACACGGGGCGTTTCAGGTGGATGCCGCGACCATGGCGATGCTCGAAGGCTGGGTGAACTCGTCACCCCAGGCCCGGTTGAAACGGCGAAGCCGGATCATCCTGCTGCTGGCACGCGGCCTGTCGCAGGCGGCGGTGGCCTCACAGCTCGGGGTGAGCCGCCGCACCGTGGCCATCTGGAAGCAGCGCTTCCTCGACGGGGGCGCCACGGCGTTGCAACACGATCGCCCCGGCCGCGGCCGGCCGAAGGGGCGCAGCGCCGGCGCCGTCGCCGCCATCGTCGCGGCGATGGCCAGCCCTCCCGTCGGTCAGGAACGCTGGACCGCGCGTGCGCTCGCGAAGCACGTGGGGGTGAGCCACTCCACCGTGCTCCGCGTGTGGCGCGACAAGCAGGCCTCGGCCGGCTGAAGTCCGAGGCCTGACGCCTGAAGCCTTCCAGCGTCAGAAGGAGTACTTGAGCGCGAACTGCATGATCCGCGGGTCGTCCGCGCTCGTGATCTGGCCGAACTGCACGTTGTTGAAGTTGGTCACCGGCGCGTTCGCCAGCCCGGGATTGAACCAGTTGAACGCGTTGAAGGCTTCCGCGCGCGCTTCGATGATGTGCGTGCCGAAGCGGAACAGCCGCACGAGCGACAGGTCCACCCCCTTGTTGCCCGGACCCAGGATGCTGTTGCGCTGCAGATTGCCCAGCGTGCCGAGTGCCGGCTCGGCGAACGCTGCCCGATTCAGATAGTTGCGATACGACTTGTCGCCGTACGGGTTGTCGAGCACCAGATTCGGCCGCTGCCCCGCGATGCCGGTGCGCGCCGGATCGCTGGTGAGCGTCACGTTGAGTGGACGTCCGGACATGAAGCGCCCGATCGCCGACAGGCTCCAGTCCGACGCAATGGCATGCAGCGCGGAGTTCTTGAAGTCGGGCGTGCGCGCAAGGAGCGTCAGGTTGAACAGGTGCCGGCGATCGGTGTCGCAGGGACCGTAGTCGTAGTCCGGATTCGTCGGATCGACGTAGCCGGTGCCGACGTTCGGCGTGGTTCCGCCCTGCGT
>Ga0070670_100002009_pt1 | contig 16637 bp, 11 predicted proteins | sample KBSS63metaG_FD_64665 | JGI IMG/M metagenome (GOLD analysis project Ga0070670, IMG submission 64665) | Switchgrass rhizosphere microbial communities from Kellogg Biological Station, Michigan, USA - KBS S6-3 metaG | ecosystem: Host-associated > Plants > Roots > Rhizosphere > Soil ... | reverse complement strand
CGGGAGTGTCGCCGTATTCGGCGGTGAACCGCGAGAAGTCGATGCTGCGCCGATCGAGACGCGGCGGGGTCCCGGTCTTCAGGCGTCCCCACTCGAACCCGAACGATTTCAGCGATTCTGCCAGGTCGCGCGACGGAGGCTCGCCGGCGCGCCCGGACGGCCGCTGGTCGGGCCCCACGTGAATGAGGCCGTTGAGAAACGTGCCCGTCGTGACCACGAGGGCAGAGCAGTCGTACTTCTCGCCGTTTTCGAGTTCGATGCCGGTGACCCGCGTGGCTTCCGTGCGGATGCGTCCCGCCTTGCCGAAGATCCAGTCGATGTTGGATTCGGCGTCGAGCGCCGCCTTCACCCACCGGCTGTATTCGCGTTTGTCCGCCTGTGCCCGCGGCGACCACACCGCAGGACCACGGCTGCGGTTCAGCATCTTGAACTGGATGCCGGTCGCATCGATCGCAAGCCCCATCAAGCCGCCGAGCGCGTCAATTTCACGAACGAGATGCCCCTTCGCGGTCCCGCCGACCGCCGGGTTGCAGGGCATGTGCGCGATGGTCGCGTCCGAAAGCGTACAGATCGCGACCCGGCGGCCGAGCCGAGCCGCCGCCCACGCCGCTTCGACGCCAGCGTGTCCGGCGCCGATGACGATCACATCGTACGACGGAGTCATTTGTTTTAACAATTACTTTCCAATGCAAAACTTGTCGAAGATCGCATGCAGCACGTCGTCGGAGGTGCGCGTCCCGGTGATCTCCTCGAGCAGACTCCGCGCGGCCGCGACGTCGGCGGCGACGAATTCCTCCGGCGTCCCTGCGTTCGCCGCATCAGCCGCCCGGCGCAGCGCCGCCGAGGCGCGCGAGAGCAGATCGACATGACGGGCGTTCGTGATTGCCGGCGCATCGCGGTGCCGTTCACGACCGGCGAGCGCTGAGGTAATCGCCGCGCGCAGCTCGTCGAACCCGAGCGCGTCTTTGGCCGAGACGGCGATCGCGTCCACCCCAATGCCTGCGTGCGACCACGCGCGGGGGAGATCCGATTTGTTCGCCACTACGACGCACGCCGAACCGGACCCCTGCTGCAGGCCCGCCCGAGCGCCGTCGAGAAGGTCAGAATCGTCCTGAGTCAGCGGGCGCGAACGGTCCAGAACGACGAGTGCCAGATCCGCGACCTGCCGCGCCGCGCGCGCCCGGGCGATGCCTTCCTGTTCGACGATATCCGCGGCAGCGCCGTGCAGTCCTGCCGTGTCGACCAGCGTGACCGCCACTCCGTCGATGTCGACGACCTCCGTGACCAGATCGCGCGTCGTCCCCGGAATCTCCGTCACAATGGCGCGGCCGGTGCCGGCGAGACGATTGAATAGGCTCGATTTGCCGGCATTTGGTCTGCCGACGATCACTACCTGCGCCCCTTCGCGCACCATGCGCCCCCGGGTCGCGTCCGCAAGCAGCAACTCGATGCGTTCGCCGATGGCGAGAATTCCGCGTGCCGCGTGACCGGGCTCGACGAAGTGATAACCCTCCTCAGGAAAATCGAGCGATGCCTCGAGCTGCGCTGACAACTCGAACAGCGCGGCGTCGATCTCACGGATTTGTGTCGTCAGCGTTCCTTCCAGTTGATCGAAGGCGGCGCGCGCCTGAAGCGGCGTCACGGCGTCGACCAGATCCTGCACCGCCTCGGCCTGCACCAGGTCGATCCGGCCCCGGAGAAACGCGCGAAAGGTGAACTCGCCCGGCTCCGCGAGTCGCGCGCCGGCGTGCATCGCGGCGTCGACGATGGTACGGAGCAGCACGGGACTGCCATGCGCGCTGAGTTCGACGACGTCCTCGCCGGTGTAGGAATGCGGCGCGGGGAAGAACGTGACGACGGCGCGGTCTACCGCGCGACCGCCGGCGAGCAAACGCGTCAGCGTGGCGTGCCGCGGTTCAAACTCTGATGAGTGGCCGGTGAGCGCAACGCCGATCTCCCGCGCCGCCGGACCGCTGACGCGCACGACGCCGATCCCGCCTCGGCCCGGCGGGGTAGCGACGGCGACGATCGTGTCGTCCGGTGAGAACATCGGGTTCGCGGTTCGCGGTTCGCGCTTCGCGATTCGGGTTTCGCGGCTCGCGAGTCGTTACCGTCTGACGGAGATGATGACGGTCTTCATGAATGCGTCGCCGATGCTCTCCGACGACATCTGCGGATCCTCCGCGACTGTCAGGTGCACGAGGCGCCGCGCGTAGGGATTGAGCGGCCCCATCTCCTGCGGGCCGCTCGTCTTCGCCTTCTCCATCATGAACCGCGCCATTTGCCGCAGCTCAGCGTCCTTGGCTTTGCGATAGTCCATGCAGTCGACGACGAACGAGCGATCGTCCTCGAGCTCGCGCCGGAACGCGGTGTTGACGATCTGCTGCAACGCGTCGAGCGCCTCCGCCTTGCGCCGGAGCAGCGTCTCGCCCCCTTCGCCGCTCAGCTCGACGCGGATGTTGTCGCCGGCGTCCACCACGGTGACTTCGAGCGGCAGCCCCATGGCCGCAACCGTTTTTTTCGCGAAGTCGCGCACTCGCGTGTGGAGGTCCATCTACTTCCGCTCCTTGTCCGCCTGATCGGTCCGTCCGCCGCCGGCCGCTTTCATGCGCCGCTCCGCGGGCGGCCGGACGATCCGCACCTTGGGCGGTCCGATCAGCTTGTTCGTCAGCGCCTGCTGTCCGATCGTCCACAGGTTGCTGGTGGTCCAGTAGAGGACGAGGCCGCTCGGCATGAAGATCAGCCAGGCCATCATCACGAGCGGCATGAAGAGCATCATGCGCTGCTGCATGGGGTCCCCGGTCGTCGGCGTCATTTTCGTCTGGACGAGCTGTGTGATCCCCATGATGACCGGGGTGATGTACAGCGGATCCTGGACCGACAGATCGTGGATCCATGCGATGAACGGCGCGCCACGCAGTTCGATCGCGACCGACAGCATCGAGTAGAACGCGAGCAGCACGGGGAACGTGAGCAGCATCGGCACGCACCCGCTCGCCGGATTGACGCCGCGCTCGCGATAGAGGCTCATGAGCTCGGTGTTCATCTTCTGCTTGGCGGGATCGGTCATCTTCAGGTTCGTATAGCGATCCTGAATCGCCTTCACCTCGGGCTGGATCTCCTGCATCTTCCGCATCGACACCACGCTCTTGTGTCGCAGCGGGAACATCGCGATGTTGATCAGAATCGTGAGGATGATGATCGACCAGCCGTAGTTGCCAACGTAGCCGTTGACCCATTTCAGCGCGCGCAGCAGCGGAACCACCAGCCACGCGAACATGCCGAAATCGATCGACCGCGTGAGATCGCGGTCGACCGCGGCAAGCACATCGAAGTCCTTCGGCCCGAAGAAGAACCGCGCGTGCGGCGCCGCGTCGTTGTAGCGGACGGACCAGTCGATGAAGTGGGCGGCCGCGTTCGCTTCCGCGGCGCCAGGAATCGGCACGTCGAGCGTGCGGTATTCGACGTGCATCGGTTGTCCCGCGGGAAGCGCGGCGGCCAGAAAATAATGGTCGTCGACGCCGGCGAACCCGAAGATCCCTTCCTGCACCGCCGATTCCGCGACCTTGTTCGTCTTGACGCGCGTCACGCTGCCGTCGCGGTAGAAAACCGGCTGCGGCGGGGGACTGTAGGCGCGTTTGCTCGCCACGATCCCCGTGCCGATACCGGCACCCCACAGCACCGTCGGCACGACCGGCTTTCCACCCTGCGTCACCGTGGCGGAGAAGTCGATGACGTACGGCGATTGGTCGGAGAACACGAAGACCTTCCGCGCACTGAGGCCGCTGGCATCCTGGTAATCGAACGTCAGCGACGCGCTGCCCGATGTGACCTGCACACGATCCGCGCTCGGTTTGAAGAGCGCGCTCGCCAGCGTGGCGCTGGCGCCGGAGTCCGGAACCTGCAGCGTGAACGGGCGTGGTGTGCCCGCGGGCACACTGTGCGGGATGAGCTCGAGCGGCTCGCGGTTCGCGCCCTGGTATTTCTTGAGCCGCCAGCTCGTGAGGGCTCCGCCGCGTGTCGTGAAGACCGCCTGGACCGATTGATTCTCCACTGCGATTTCACGTTCCGCGGTATCCGCGACGAGCGTTGCCGGCGCAGTTGGCTGGGCAGTCTCGGGAGCGGTTGACGACGGCGTGGCCGTGCTCGGCGACGCCGCGGCCGGGGTAGGCTTGCCGGGCGGCGGCGCGTTCGGCGTCTGCGCATTCGCCGGCCGGCCGGGAGGCTCCGGCTTTGGCTGCGGCAACAGCGCCTGGAATGCGTACAGCACGACAAACGACAGGATGACCGCGAGAAGAACCCGTTTTTCCATGAACTCTTGCTAGCGAGGCCCTGGGTGGCGCGCCGGCACCGGGTCGAACCCGTGCGGGCCGAGCGGGTGGCACCGGGCGAGACGTCTCAGGGTCAGCATCGAGCCGCGTACGACGCCGAAACGCACCACCGCCTCACGGGCATACGCCGAGCACGACGGCATGAATCGGCATGACCCCGTAAATAGCGGAGAAATAAGTAGTTTGTACAGCTGGATCGCAGCGAGTGCGACGCGTTGGGCGACCGAGAGGCTAACGGGCGGCATCGGACGTTGCCGGCAGACGAGCAGCACTGCGTTTCAGGGTATTCCGGAAATCGGCTTCGAAATCCTCGTAGGCCGCATCGAACAGCTCACGGCGGGGAATGACCACGACGTCCATTCCGCGCTGCGGCCATTTTGAACGACGGAAAACCTCTCGAATCAATCGTTTAGCTCTGTTTCTTCTGACCGCATCGCCGAGTTTCCGGGAGGCGACGATCCCAAGCCGTCTCGTGCCGGCATCGTTTGGCGCGACGAGGATCGTCAGGTACCGGCCCTTGGTGCGGAGCGACAGGTCGAAGACTCTCTGGAATTCACCACGACGTCTGACCCGGCGATCCTTCGAGAAGCGCTCGGACGGCATGGCAGCTCTTCGCAGGCGCAGACGCCCGCTGCCGCTACGAGGAGGAAACCGTGAGGCGCTTGCGCCCCTTCGCCCGGCGCCGTTTCAGCACCTGTCGTCCTTTTTTCGTCGCCATGCGCACGAGAAAACCGTGCGTACGCTTGCGGCGCCGTCGGTTCGGCTGGAACGTCACACTCATCGTCGGAATCCCCTGCAGCGAGAGAACAAAGGCGGAGAAACCTCGATAGTACCAACCGGGTCGAGAACTGTCAATTCCGTCGGCGGGGACGGAGTTCACGATCGGGCAGGCGTTGTCGCGGCCCGAGCCGTATGTTACAGTCTGCGGTCCCCTGACTCCCGCGTAGGGGCTCCCCCCGAAGTTTTCCACAACTGTGGAAAAAAATGTGGAAAAGCAAGGGCTTGAAGGCAACTGGCGCGCTCAAATGACCGGCAGTATCTGGGACCTGGTTCTCACCCGCATCGAGACGAAGGTCAACCGGCACATCTTCTACACCTGGTTCAAACCCACGAGTTTCGTTCGCGATGACGGCGCTTCGCTGAAAGTTCGGGTGCCGAATGCGCTGTTCCGCGATTGGTTGACGAAGCATTACGCAGCCGTCCTGGACGAGGCTTTGTCAGAGGTGGATCGGAAGGGAACAGCCGTCACATTTGTCACCGACGCCCCCGAAACAGCCGAGCCAGTACCGGCGATTTCGTCCCGGGAAATATCCCCGGCCGCCAGTCCCGTCCCTCTCGACGCCGCTCCCGATATCGCCCCGGCGGCCGCGGAGGACTACCCGACCGTCGGACTCGCGCCGCGGTATTCGTTCGACACCTTCATCGTTGGATCGTCCAACCAGTTCGCGCACGCCGCGTGTCGTGCTGTAGCGGAAGCCCCCTCGCGTTCCTACAACCCGCTGTTCATTTATGGCGGAGTGGGACTAGGCAAGACGCATCTGATGCACGCGATCGGGCATTACGTGCTGAACCACCTGAAATCGCTGAAGCTCACCTATATCTCGTCCGAGCGGTTCATGAACGAGATGATCAACGCGGTTCGTTACGATCGCATCCTCGATTTCCGCGAGCGTTACCGCAGCGTCGATGTCCTGCTCGTCGACGACGTTCAGTTCCTCGCCGGCAAAGAAGGCACGCAGACGGAGTTCTTCCACACGTTCAATGCGCTGTACGACTCGCAGAAGCAGATCGTGATCAGCAGCGACCGTCCGCCGCATGAGATTCCGCAGCTCGAAGAGCGGCTGCGCTCGCGTTTCGAGTGGGGATTGATCGCGGATATTCAATCGCCGGATCTCGAAACGAAGGTCGCCATTCTGAAAAAGAAGGCGGAAACCGAAGGGGTTCCGCTGCCCGACAACGTCGCCATCTACATCGCGGGAAAGATCAAATCGAACATTCGCGAGCTCGAGGGATCGCTGATCCGGCTGATCGCCTACGCGTCGCTGACCGGGCGGGAGATCTCGCTGTCTCTGGCGCAGGACGTGCTGCGCAACGTGCTGCAGCACGACGAGCGCGCCGTGACGATTGAAGGCATTCAAAAGTTCGTGTCCGACTACTACCAGTTGAAGCACGGCGAGTTGAAGTCCCGCAACAACTCGAAATCGATTGCGATGCCCAGGCAGATTGCCATGTATCTATGCAAATCGCTCACGAACGCGTCGCTGCCGGAAATCGGCAAGAGCTTCGGCGGCAAGCACCATTCGACGGTCATTCACTCCATTCGCAAGATTGAAGATCTGCGGCAGCGCGACGGAAATTTCAACACGCTTATCAACACGTTCATGGAGTCGTTCCGCTGAGGATTCCCGTCTCCGGACGGGGTTTTCCACACCCCATGGGACACGTGGCCTGCGGATGAATTGTGGGTTACGGCAGCGGTCGGTTTTATCCGCCGGATCGCGCCGGAAATACCCGTTCGGTACCGAAACCGGGTCCACAGCCTAAATAGCAGAATTTCAAGGGGTAATCGCCCCGTTTTTGGTTTTCAACAGCGCCTCTTTCTTGTTATAATTCTTTGTTCCCTGATCTTCCTCAAGGTTGAAGAGATCAGCGCGACTTTCCTCCGAATCGGAAAGCGCCTTCCGCGCGAGGTCATCACCAACATGGAGCTGGTCGTACGCAAGGCCGATCTGCTGCGAGAACTGCAACTCTTCCAGGGCATCGTCGAGCGCAAGAACACGATCCCGATTCTCGCGAACGTCCTCATCGAGGCTGACGCCGATCAGGTGCGACTGCTGGCCACCGACCTCGAAGTCGGGCTGCGCAGCAAGTGTCAGGCGTCGGTCGCCAAAGGCGGCTCACTGACGCTGCCGGCGAAGAAGCTCTACGAAATCATCAAGGCGCTTCCTGAAACCGACGTGCGGATCGAGGAGGACAAGAGCGGCGTCAAGGTCGCCGCCGATCGCTTCGACTCGCGCATGCAGACGCTTCCACGCGAAGACTTCCCGACGCTTCCCGATGGCACCGGGGTGTACAGCGCCTCGCTGCCGCGCGATGTCCTGAAGCAGATGGTCGCCAAAACGCAGTTCGCGATCACCGGCGAAGATACGCGGTATTTCCTGAACGGGGCGCTGTTCATTCTGCGTCCGGATTCGATGAGCCTCGTCTCGACCGACGGGCATCGGCTCGCGCTGATCACCGTCTCGCGCGAGAAGGGAAAATCCAAGGCGGCGAAACCCGACGACGAGATGCGCGTGATCCTGCCGCGCAAGACGCTGCTCGAGCTCGGACGTCTGCTCGCCGAGGGGGATGGCGACATCCAGTACGAGCGCGGCGAGAACCACTTGTTCTTCGACATCGGTGGCCGGCTGCTGATCTCGCGGATGATCGACGGCCAGTTCCCGGCATTCGAGCGGGTGATTCCGAAGGGAAACGACAAGCGCGTCGAGTTCGATCGCGATCGCCTCACGAACGCGGTGAAGCGCGTTGCGCTGCTCTCGAACGAACGCTCGCGCGCCGTGAAGTTCCAGATGGACAAGGGCAAGGTCGAAATCGCCTCGAGCAGTCCGGAATTCGGCGAGGCGAAGGAAGTGCTGATTGTCGATTACGCTTCCGCGCCGGTCACCATCTGTTTCAATGCGCAGTACGTCCTCGACTTCCTCAGCGTCGTGGAAACCGACTCGATTGGCCTGGAGTTCAAGGACGAGATGAGCCAGGCCGTGATGAAACCCGTCGGCGCGGAAGGCTACGACTACACCTACGTCATCATGCCGATGCGGGTCTGATCGAATCTGATTGATGTCTGAACTGGAACCCCCAGACGAACAGCAGCGGAGACCCGCGGCCACGCCGGAGGCGCATACCGGGGCGGAGCCTGCCGCGACGCCGGCCGGACCTCACGCGTCCGGCAACGGGAACGGCCTGGGCGCCGACGACTACGGTGCCGACAAGATCAAGGTCCTCGAAGGTCTCGAGGCGGTCCGCAAGCGGCCCGCGATGTACATCGGGTCGACGGGTGCTCCGGGACTGCACCATCTCGTCTACGAAATCGTCGACAACTCGATTGACGAGGCGCTGGCCGGGTTCTGCGACCAGGTCAACGTCACGCTGCACATCGACAACTCGGTGACCGTCGTCGACAACGGGCGCGGAATTCCTGTCGATCAGCACGCGAGCGGCAAGTCCGCCGCCGAAGTGGTCCTGACCGTGCTGCACGCCGGCGGCAAGTTCGACAACGACAGCTACAAGGTGTCGGGGGGCCTGCACGGCGTCGGCGTCTCGGTCGTCAACGCGCTCTCGGAGACGCTGGATCTGGAAATCTGGCGCAACGGCGAGGTTTACAAACAGACCTACGAGCGGGGCGCGCCGGTGGGTTCGCTCGAAGTCACCGGCACGACGAAGAAGCGCGGCACCAAGATCACGTTCAAGCCCGACACGCAGATCTTCGAGACGACCGAGTACAGCTTCGACACGCTCGCGCAGCGCCTCCGCGAGCTCGCCTTTCTGAACGGCGGCGTCACCATCACGCTCGACGACGAGCGGGACGGCAAGTCGCACAAGTTCCTGTACGAAGGCGGCATCATCTCGTTCGTCGAGTACCTGAACCAGAACAAGACGGCGGTCAACGACAAGCCGATCTACATGCACGGCGAAAAGGACGGCACCGACGTCGAGATCGCCCTGCAGTGGAACGACGGCTACGCGGAGACGGTCTACTCGTTCGCGAACAACATCAACACCCACGAGGGAGGCACGCACCTCTCCGGCTTCCGCGCGGCGCTGACGCGCACGATCAACTCCTACGTGGGGAAGAACAACCTCGCCAAGGACCTGAAGGATGCGAACATTGGCGGCGACGACATCCGCGAAGGATTGATCGCGGTGGTCAGCGTGAAGATTCCGCGGCCGCAGTTCGAAGGACAGACGAAGACCAAGCTGGGCAACACCGAGGTCAAAGGGATCGTCGAGGCGATCCTGAACGACAAGCTGGGAGCGTATCTCGAGGAGAATCCGGCCGTCGCGAAGCGGATCGTCGCCAAAGCGATCGACGCCGCGCGGGCACGCGAAGCGGCGCGGAAGGCGCGCGATCTGGTGCGGCGCAAAGGCGCGCTCGACAGCAGCGCGCTGCCCGGCAAGCTCGCGGACTGCCAGGAGCGCGATCCGGCGCTGAGCGAGCTGTACATCGTCGAAGGCGAATCCGCCGGCGGGTCGGCGAAGCAGGGACGCGACCGGAAGTTCCAGGCGATCCTGCCGATCAAGGGCAAGATCCTGAACGTCGAGAAGGCGCGGTTCGACAAGATGCTGGGCAGCGACGAGATCAAGACCATGATCGCGGCGCTCGGGTGCGGCATCGGCACCGAGGATTTCGACCTCGGGAAGCTCCGCTACCACCGCATCATCATCATGACGGACGCGGACGTCGACGGATCGCACATCCGCACGCTCCTGCTCACGTTCTTCTACCGCCAGATGCGCGCGCTCGTCGACTCGGGCTACGTCTACATCGCGCAGCCGCCCCTGTTCCGCGCCAAGCGCGGCCGCACCGAGCATTTCATCCGCGACGAGCGCGAGCTCGAGAACTGGCTCACGCACCGCGCGGTCGAGTCGCGGGTCGTCGTGCTGCCGGACGGCACCCAGATGTCCGGCGCGGAGCTGGAAACCAAAATCGAGAAGCTCAGCCAGTTCCGTAAGTACCTGCAGGTGGTCGAGCGTCGCGGTCCCTCCCGCGAGGTCATTCTCACGTTGCTGGATCGGGGAGTCCGCGCCGACAAGGCGTTCTTCACCGATGAGGCGCAGCTCCAGGCCCTGGCGGACTCGTTGAACACGCCGACGCGGTCGGCCACCGTGCACCCCGACGAGGAGCATCAGGCGCACGGGATCCTCCTGGAGGATCGCAGCGGCGGCTACCCACGCCATCATCGCGTCGATCTCGATTTCGTCTCGACGACGGAGTTCCGCACGCTGGCGAACAGCTACCAGGACGTCAAAGGGGTCCGCGGCCCGATGGTCGTCAAGACGCTGGCCTCGCTTGAAGCCGACGAGCCGATCGAGGACGCCGGTCAGGCGACCGCGAACGACACGGCGATCGGCGGGGCACCGCTCGATGCCGCGACCAAGCTGGCCGCCGAACCGAAGGTGCCGGACGCGAGCTCGCTGCCCAAGGGTGCGGTCAAGGGCCGGGAGTCCGAAGTGCGCGTCGAGTCGCTCGACGACCTCGTCGAGTTCTTCATCGCCGCCGGCAAGAAGGGCATCGCGATCAACCGCTACAAGGGTCTGGGCGAGATGAACCCGGGCACGCTGTGGGAAACGACGATGGATCCGTCCAAGCGCACGCTGCTGCAGGTGAAGGCGGAGGATCACACGGAAGCGGACCTGATGTTCACGACGCTGATGGGGGATCAGGTCGAGCCGCGGCGGAAGTTCATCGAGGACAACGCGCTCGACGTCAAGAACCTCGATATTTGATCCTTGTCCGTGACGACGTTCGGCGCTGTCGCCGTCCGTTACGACGTTACGCGTCGTCGTAACGACCAACGTCGAACGAACCGCGATAGTATCCAACGTCGAACGAACGGCGATAGCGCCAAACGTTGAACGAACAGCGACAGCTTTCTAACGGATCCGATTTCACCGTAACGGATCCCATTCACCGACGAGACCCATGACTGAGATCGCCGCCTCGAAAGTCCCCGTCAACATCGAGGACGAGATGAAGCGCTCGTACATGGATTACGCGATGAGCGTAATCATCGGGCGAGCGCTGCCAGACGTGCGCGACGGACTGAAGCCGGCGCATCGCCGGGTGCTGTACGGCATGCGCACGATGGGGCTCGGCTCGAACCGCGCGTATCGCAAGTGCGCGAAGATCGTCGGCGAGGTGATGGGCAATTTCCATCCCCACGGCGACGCGTCGATCTACGACACGCTCGTGCGTCTCGCCCAGGAATTCAACATGCGCTATCCCCTGGTGGACGGCCAGGGGAATTTCGGCTCGATCGACGGCGACCCGCCCGCGGCGATGCGCTACACGGAAGCGCGCCCCGAGCCGCTCGCCGAAGCGATGATGACGGATCTCGACAAGGAGACCGTCGACTTCGTCCCCAATTACGACGAGACCACCGAAGAGCCAACCGTTCTGCCGACGACCTTTCCGAATCTGCTGGTCAACGGGTCAGCGGGAATCGCGGTCGGCATGGCAACCAACGTGCCGCCGCATAACATGCGCGACGTGATCGACGGCGTGCTGGCGGTGATCGATCAGCGCGGGCAGCCGCGGCAGGAGCGGCTGAAAGCGGTCCTGCGCGCCGTGCCCGGCCCGGATTTTCCCACCGGCGGAATCATCGTCGGCCGCACCGGCATCTTCCAGGCCTACACGACCGGCCGCGGCGCCATCACCGTCCGCGCCCGCGTGACCACCGAAGAATCCAAGAAGGGCGACAAAACGTCGCTCATCGTCACCGAGATTCCCTACCAGGTCAACAAGAAGCGGCTGATCGAGAACATCGCGGAGCTCTATCGCGAGAAGACGATCGAAGGCATCTCGGATCTGCGCGACGAATCCGACCGCGACGGGATGCGGATCGTCATCGAGTTGAAGCGCGGCGAAGTGCCCGAGGTCGTCATCAACAACCTCTACAAGCACACCCAGCTGCAGACGACGTTCGGGATCATCATGCTGGCCATCGCCGGCGGCCGCCCGAAGGTGCTGAACCTGCTCGAGGTGATCGAGAACTTCGTCGAGTTCCGGCGCGAGGTGGTGCGGCGGCGGACCGAGTTCGAGCTGCGCAAGGCGGAAGCGCGCGCCCACATCCTCGAAGGGCTGAAGATCGCGCTCGATCATCTCGACGAAGTGATCCGGCTGATTCGCGGCTCCAAGAGCCCGGCGGAAGCGCGTGAAGGCCTGGTGACGCAGTTCAAGCTGTCCATCGCGCAGGCGCAGGCGATCCTCGACATGCAGCTGCAGCGGCTGACCGGCCTCGAGCGGCAGAAGATTCTCGACGAGCTGGTCGAGCTGATGAAGACGATCGAGCGGCTCCGCGCCATCCTGTCGAGCGACGAGCTGCTGATGCAGCTCGTCGTCTCCGAGCTGAAGGAAGTGCGTCAGAAGTTCGGCGACGAGCGGCGCACGGAAATCATCGACGAGAGCGGTGAGCTGCGCATCGAGGATCTGATCGCCGACGAGGACATGGCGATCACCGTCACCAATACCGGCTACATCAAACGCACCGCCATCTCGACGTATCGCGCGCAGCGCCGCGGCGGCAAGGGACGCATCGGCATGCGCACGCGCGAAGAGGACTATGTCAGTCACCTCTTCATCGCGTCGACGCACGCCTACATCATGATCTTCACGGACCGCGGCCGCGGCTACTGGCTGAAGGTCCACGAAATCCCCGATGTCGGACCGGGCGGGAAGGGAAAGGCGATCGTCAACCTGGTCCAGTTCGAGGACGGGGAAAAGATCGCGGCGCTGCTCGCCGTCAAGGAATTCCCCGAGGCCGAGGGACAGCAGTTCGTCGTCATGGGCACCCGGAAAGGGACGATCAAGAAGACCGACCTGTCCGCGTTCAGCAACCCGCGTCCGAGCGGCATCATCGCGATGGGGGTCGAGGAAGGGGACTCGGTTATTGCCGTGGAACTGTCGGACGGCAAGGAGCAGGTGTTCCTCGGAACGCGCGACGGCATGGCGATTCGCTTCGACGAGACGGATGTGCGTCCGATGGGCCGCACCGCCTACGGCGTCCGCGGCATCAGCCTGCGCGAAGGGGACGAAGTGGTGGCGATGGAGGTCGTCCGCGAAGGGGGCACGCTGCTGACCGTCGCGCAGAACGGCTACGGCAAACGCACGGAGCTCGAAGAATACCGGCAGCAATCCCGCGGCGGCGTCGGCATCATCAACATCCAGACGTCGGACCGCAACGGCAAGGTCGTCGGCATCGCGTACGTGCACGACGACGACGAGGTGCTGTTGATAAGCCAGCAGGGCATGATTCTGCGGATGCGCGCCGGCGACGTGCGCTCCATCGGCCGCGCCACCCAGGGGGTCCGGTTGATTGAAATGGAAGACGGGGACGCGGTGGTCGGGATCGCCAAGCTGGCGGAGCGGGAAGAGGAAGAAGGCGAGACGCCGACAGAAACGCCGGTGTAGGGCGGGGTCTTAAGACCCCGCCCTACCGCCCCTACCGATACCGGCTGAAGCCCGGCTACGCCGGCTCGAGCTTCGCGTACTTCGCCAGCAGCTTCTTCACGCCCACCAGATTGAAACGGACGGTGATCTTCAGATCGTCGTTGTACTCTTCGACCGAAATCACCGTGCCGACGCCGAACTCCGGATGACGCACGCGCATCCCGAGGCGTATCGCCGGCGTTGATTGATCCTCGTCCTCGTACTTGTAAGGCTCGTGCTCTTCTTTGAACCGGGCTCCTTTCCCCCTTCGACCGTACGGATTCGTCCGGAATTCGTAATGCGCGTGGCTGAACGAGCTCTGGTAGGCCGGGGCGAACGAGGGCACGACGCGGTCCACGAGCTCGGCGGGGATTTCATCCAGGAAGCGTGACGGCTGCGTCGACTGGTATTCACCGAACACACGCCGCCGCGCGGCGCTCGTGAGAACGAGCTGCGACTGCGCACGCGTCATGCCCACGTAGCAGAGACGCCGTTCTTCCTCCAGCTCCTCTTCGTCTTCGCTGGAGCGCGAGTGCGGAAACAGCCCCTCTTCGAGCCCGGCGATGATGACCAGCGGGAATTCCAGCCCCTTCGCCGCATGCATCGTCATCATCCACACCTTGGCTTCGCGCGTGCCTGACTCTTCGTCCGCCTCGGAGAGCAGCGACAACCGGTCCACGAAGCCGCCGATCGACGCGTCCTCCTCGCGGGTCTCGTACTCGCGCGCGGCCGACACCAACTCCATCAGGTTTTCGACGCGCTCATTGGCCTCTTCAGTGTTCTCGTCGCGCAGGTCCTTCAGATAACCGCTCTGGTCGAGCATCTTGCCCATCGTGATCGAGACGCTGTCCTGACGCGCGACGTTGGCGAGCCCGACGATGAGATCCCGGAATACCCGCAACGACGCGGTCGCGCGCGGGGTGAGCCGGCTCTCATCCACGACGTACACGAGCTTCGCCCAGAGCGACCGGGCAGACGAGACTTCCTGAAGCCCCGCCGCGAGGAGCGGGGGAGCATCGGCCAGCACCGCGTCGGGGTCGATCGCCTGGAGCGAGTCCATCACGCCCTTGCCAATCCCGCGCGTCGGCACGTTAATCACCCGCCGCAGGCTCACGTCGTCGTGCGGATTGATAATCAGCTTCAGATACGCCAGCGCGTCCTTGATCTCCTTGCGCTCGTAGAAGCGGACGCCGCCGATGATCTTGTAGGGGATCCCCTCGCGCATCAGCGAGTCTTCAATCGCCCGCGACTGCGCGTTCGTCCGATAGAGCACCGCCATCGTCGCGTCGATGTCATCGCTGCGGAACTGCTTGATCGATCGCGTGATGAAGTCGGCTTCCTCGAGCTCGTCGTTGCCGCGGTAGGAGACGATCTTCGACCCGCCCTTCCGGTCGGTCCAGAGCCGTTTGTCCTTGCGGCTCCGATTCTGCGAGATGACAGCCGTGGCCGCGTCGAGAATCGTCTGCGTCGATCGGTAGTTCTGCTCGAGACGGACGATCGTCGCGTCCCCGAAATCGCCCTCGAAATCGAGAATGTTCTTCAGGTCCGCGCCGCGCCACTTGTAGATCGACTGGTCCGGATCGCCGACGACCGCGATGTTGCGGTGGATTTCGGCAAGCCGGCGGATGAGGAGGTACTGCGGACGATTGGTGTCCTGGTATTCGTCGACCATCACGTACTTGAACTTGCGTGCGTAGAACTCGCGCGTCGGCTGCGACGTTTCGAACAGTTCGACCGTTTTCAGCAGCAGGTCGTCGAAATCCAGCGCGTTCGCGTCGGCCAGCGCCTGGAGATACCGCTCATAGATCTTCGCGATCTGTTCGTCGCGAATGTTCCAGCTGCCGCGGAGCGACTCCGGGCCTTCCATCCGGTTTTTCGCGGTGCTGATGCGCGACAGCGCCATCCGCGGCGGCACGAGCTTGTCGTCCATGCCGAGCTCTTTCTGCGCCTGTTTGACCACCGCGACTTGATCCGACGAGTCGTAGATGACGAAGTCGCGCGACAAGCCAATCTTCGGGGCCTCGCGCCGGAGCAGCCGCGCACAGAGCGAGTGGAACGTCGACAGCCAGAGACCAGACGCCGCCGAACCAATCAGCGTCTCGACCCGCTCGCGCATTTCTTCGGAAGCCTTGTTCGTGAACGTGACCGCGAGCACCTGATCGGGCTGGGCATGTGCGTCACCGATGAGGTATGCGATGCGGTAGGTGATGACGCGTGTTTTGCCGGAACCCGCGCCGGCGAGGATCAGCAAGGGCCCGTCGCGATGCAGCACGGCCTCGCGCTGTTCCGGGTTGAGCTTGTGGAGGAAATCCATCGGGGGAACCTCGATTATAGCGGGTCGGCGCCGCGGTTCGCGGTTCGCGCTTCGCGGTTCGATGGCTGTTCGCGAGTCCCGCCGGCCTTGGATTTGCAGTCGAACGACCCGCAGGAGGACACGTGAGTAAACACAACAATGTGAATCCCGGCCAGTACAAAGTCGCCGGCAGAGACAAGATGGGAAAGCCACACGACGATCAGGACCAACCGAAGCACGCAATGGCGCGATCACGAAAACAAAAAGGCCGCGGAGCAAAGAACAAGAAAGGCTAACGCGCCGCCGCCGACCTGTTTGTGTCGTAGCGAGCGATCGAGGCCGTGCAGAAGCTGACCCGTTCGCTCGAGGTCGCGTTCGAACTCCCCGACGTGGTATGGCGCAAGCAGACCCAATACCTTGATGACTTCGAGATGCGTTACCAACTCCGCCCATGACCCGAGGGCGATGCGTACATGATGGCGATAACGGCCACCCGGGCCGGTCGCCTGTCCCTCTGCCACGTTGGATGGAATAGAGACTGCCGCTCGGCGCATTTGAGTCACCAACCCAAACCGTTCCGAGTCCGGCAGCTTCGTTACCATCTTGTAGACCGTCGCAACCAATTGGATTCCGAACTGCCACGCATCTAGGTCTCTGAAGCTTGTGAGCCGCGCCATAGAACGACCTTTCTGCCGCCGGTCGAAGTCAAGAAGATCGTAGAATTCGCGTACTCTTCACGTAAGCTGTTGACTTGCAAGGACGGCGATAGGTACGCAGGCAATTTGCGAACCGCGAACCGCGAACCGCG
>Ga0070670_100002008_pt1 | contig 16638 bp, 12 predicted proteins | sample KBSS63metaG_FD_64665 | JGI IMG/M metagenome (GOLD analysis project Ga0070670, IMG submission 64665) | Switchgrass rhizosphere microbial communities from Kellogg Biological Station, Michigan, USA - KBS S6-3 metaG | ecosystem: Host-associated > Plants > Roots > Rhizosphere > Soil ... | reverse complement strand
CCGATCATTGTTTTCGTAACGGCGTGCACCAAGGATCGGAAGCCGATTCTAGCGAATGATTTGGTCCATGAACATTTGGTCGATTCCTGGCGAGAGGCGAAGCCGTGGCTCGTTGGTCGCTATGTGATCATGCCCGATCACGTTCATCTTTTTTGTGCGCCGGCCGAATTGCGCCCGAAGCCGCTTTTACAATGGATGAGCTTTTGGAAATCTCGTTCGGCACAATACTGGCCGCGGCCTAACGAAGCGCCAATCTGGCAGCGACACTTTTGGGATACACAGTTGCGCCGCGGCCAGAGCTACGACGAGAAATGGGACTACGTCGTCGATAATCCGTTGCGAGCCGGGTTGGTCGAGCGGGCGCAAGACTGGCCATACCAGGGTGAACTGAACGTCCTAAGCTGGTGATTGGAGGGACGGGCGCTGTCCCGTCCGTGTTTCTGGTAATTCCTGGAGACGATGCCGGCTTCCACCCTTTAGAAACACGGACGACACGGCGGTCGTCCCTCCAAGCTTGCCCTACAATCTCTGCCGGCTTAGATGTCCGGCCATGGCCTGCTTTCGATCATTTGCCTTCGCCGTTGCCCTAACGATCCTGCCGCTCCCGCTTTTCGGCGCGCCTTCGCCCACACCGGCAGGCGCGAGCAACTCGAGTGTCCAGGAACAGGCGGACCAATTCCTCACCCTGATGAATGCGAGCTACCAGGCCCTCTACAAGGTGAACAGCGAGGCGCAATGGAAAGCGGTCACCGATGTCACGCCTGCGCATGACGCCGCGCTCGAAGCCGCCGGCAAAGCCTACGCCGCCTTCAACGGCAACCCCGCCGTCATAACCCAGGCGCGCGCGCTCTTGCAACACCGCACGGAATTGAACCCGCTCACCGTGCGCGAACTGAACCAGGCGCTGCTGAACGCGGCCGAGGGGCCGATGACGAACCCGCTTCTCGTTAGCCGCCGAATCGAAGGCGAGACGAAGCAGGCGTCGCTCTTGAACAGTTTCCAATTCAAACTCAAGGGAAAACCGGTCACGGCGAACGACATCGACAATCTCCTCACTTCGAGCAGCGATCTGGCCGAGCGCAAAGCCGTCTGGGAAGCGTCGAAGGAAATCGGGCCGACCCTGCGCAACAACCTCATGACGTTGCGCGATCTGCGCAACGGCGTTGCCGGTGAGATGAATTATCCCGACTATTTTTCGCTCGAGACCGCCGCCTACGGCATGAAGGCGGATGAGATGGTGCAGATGAACGAACAGTTCATGAGCGCTCTTCGTCCGCTTTATTTGCAACTGCACACCTGGACGAAATACAAACTCGCAGAAAAATATCATCAGCCCGTCCCGAACAAGATCCCGGCGCATTGGTTGAATAATCGTTGGGCGCAGAACTGGACCGGACTGGTCGAGTCCGCCGACCTCGACCCGTATTTCAAGGGCAAGACTGCGGAATGGATCGCGAAAACGGCGGAAGACTTTTATCTTGGCCTCGGCTTCAAACCGTTACCGGCGAGTTTCTGGGTGAAATCCGATTTGTATCCCGTGCCGGTGGGCGATCCACGGAAGAAGAACACCCATGCCTCCTGCTGGCACGTCGACCTGGAGAACGACATTCGGTCCCTGCAAAGCATCGAACCGAACTCGGAGTGGTTTTTCACGGCCCATCACGAACTTGGGCATGGCCATTATTTCGAATCCTACACCCGGCCCGAAGTGCCGCCGCTTTTGCGCCTCGGCGCGAATCCTGGATTCCACGAAGGCATCGGCGAATTAATTTCGCTGGCCTCGAGCCAGGTGCCGTATTTGCAGGCGAAGGGAATTTTGCCGGCCGATTTCAAGACGGACAAGACGTCGTTCCTGCTCGATGACGCGCTCGCGCGTTCGGTGCCGTTCATCTTTTTCGCCTCCGGTACGATGACGCATTGGGAGGCCGACATCTACGCGCATCACCTGGACACGGGCGATTGGAACGATCGCTGGTGGAAATACGTGAGTGAATTCCAGGGCGTCGAGCCGCCGGGAAAGCGGGGCGAAGACTGGGCCGATTACGCGACCAAGACGCACATCAACGATACGCCCGCCTACTATTACAATTACGCCTTTGCGACCGTCCTGAAGTTCCAGTTGCACGATTACATCGCGAAAAAAATTCTCCATCAGCCGCCGCAATCCTGTAACTACGCCGGGAATAAGGAAGTCGGCGCGTGGCTCGAAAACATCCTCAAAAAAGGGGGCACAGAAGATTGGCGCAAAGTGCTGAAGGAGGCGACAGGCGAAGATCTCTCGACTCGCGCGATGGTCGATTATTTTCAGCCGTTAATGGCCTGGCTGGACGAGCAAAACAAGGGGCGCAAGATCGGTTGGGATTGAGAAAATGTGGGAGAGCCTCTGTTCCCCGAGGGTCTAACGCGTCACAACGGGTCGGGGCGCAAAGGCCCGCCCCACATTTTCGGCAAGGGGAACGCTTGCCCTGCAATTTGATTGTCGGTTAGGCTCTGACCATGCCTACGAATTCTCTCTGGCAACGTTTCCAGCAATATTTCCTGAGCTACGACGATCTCGGGTTCTCGCTCGATATCAGTCGGATGCGATTTCCCGATGGTTTCTTCGAGGGAATGCAGCCGCGCGTCGAGCAAGCCTTCGCTGCCATGCACGAACTCGAAGCCGGCGCACTCGCCAACCCGGACGAGAAACGCCAGGTGGGGCACTACTGGTTGCGCAACCCAGGGCTCGCGCCTAACGACCAGTTGCGCGCCGATATTGTCGAGACCAACGCCCGTATTCGCAAATTCGCCTCCGACATTCACGTCGGCCGCATCCCCGCCCCGGGGGGAAGACCGTTCGAGCATGTCCTGCTCATCGGCATCGGCGGCTCGGCTCTCGGGCCGCAGTTTGTCGCCGAAGCGCTCGGCACCTCGAACGATCGAATGGATATTTTCTTTTTCGATAACACCGATCCAGATGGATTCGATCGCGTCTTCGAGAAGATTGGCGCCGGCATCGCGCACACCCTGGTCGTCGTCGTCTCCAAGTCCGGTGGAACCAAGGAAACGCGCAACGGCATGCTCGAAGCGCGCGCGCGTTTTGAAAAAGCCGGCCTGGAGTTTGAGAAACATGCGGTTGCCGTGACCGGTGTGGGCAGCGAACTGGATCAATACGCCGAAAGCAACCACTGGCTGGCACGCTTCCCGATGTTTGATTGGATCGGCGGCCGCACTTCGGTGATGAGCGCGGTCGGCCTGCTGCCGGCCGCTTTGCAGGGATTGGACACAGAGAATTTTCTGGCCGGCGCGGCGGCGATGGACGCACACACTCGCCAGCCACCGGGCGACAGGAACGCGGCCATGCTCCTTGCCCTGATGTGGTTTTACGCCGGCAACGGCGAGGGGAAAAAAGACATGGTCATTTTGCCCTACAAGGATCGGCTCGCGCTTTTCAGCAAGTATTTGCAGCAACTGGTGATGGAATCGTTAGGCAAGAAAAATGATCTCGACGGAAAAGTAGTGCACCAGGGAATCGCGGTTTACGGCAACAAGGGTTCGACCGATCAACACGCTTATGTCCAGCAATTGCGCGACGGCGTGCCGAACTTTTTCGCGACCTTCATCGAAGTGCGCAAGGATCGGGCGCAGGAACGATTCGAAGTCGAGCCAGGAGTGACGAGCGGGGATTATCTGCAGGGTTTTCTGCGTGGGACCCGGGCCGCGCTTTACGAAGGCGAACGCGACTCTATCACTCTCAGTATCCCGCAGGTGGACGCCTTCCAGGTCGGCGCTCTGATCGCTCTCTACGAACGCGCGGTCGGCTTTTACGGCTCACTCGTGCACGTCAATGCGTATCATCAACCGGGAGTTGAAGCCGGGAAAAAAGCCGCGACCCGGATTCTGCAATTGCAGCCCAGTGTGCTGGCGCAGCTCTCCGCCACGGGAGCGACCGCGGCCGCAATCGCGCAGAAAATCGAGGCCGACCCAGAGGATGTTTATCACGTCCTGCGCCATCTGGTGGCCAACAGTTCGTCAATCCAGATCCGCGGCACGAAACCGGGCGACGAAATATTTTCGCGGCTGTAGCCAGAACGGATCGGGCATAAAGGCCCTCCCACATCAGGGCCTTCCGCTATAACTCGCTTTTTCCGATAGCTGCGCTAGGTTCGCCCCCTTCCGCGAAGGCCCTTCGCGGCTCTCCAATGTCGCAAGCGGAACCGAATATTTTGTGGCCGGAGGTGACGAAGTTCGTCCGGCAGCTCAACCACGACCTGCGCAATCATCTCAACGCGGTCGAATTGCAGACCGCTCTCCTGGGGGAAATCGTCGAGGAATCGGAAGCCAAAGGAGAAATCAAGCGGCTGCGCGAAATGACGGGAGAAGTAAACGCGCATTTGCACAGGCTTTCCGCCAAACTGGCGAACATTCGTCCGGAACTGATGAGCTACCCGGCGAAGGATTTCGCGGAAGATCTGCGCGCCAAACTGAATCTCGCGCAACCCGAACAATCGGCTGCCATCGACTGGCGGCTGCCGCAAGGCGAGGAAATGCTGGAGATCGACCCGCAGCTTTTGGCGGAGGCGTTTCTCGAGCTCTTTGCAAATGCGTCGGCCCACGGGCGCGAGGAAGGGCCGCTCGTTTTCGAGGTGCGTGGAAGGGGCCAGACGGTCGAGTTTAGCCTGCGCGAACCGAAGGGGCAGCTCAACAGCGCGACGGAGCAGTGGGGAGCAAGTCCGCTACAACAGGTGCGGAGCGGTCATTATGGTCTTGGCCTCTTTCGCGCCCGCGGTATTTTTGAGGCGCATCATGGTAAATACCGGGTTCACTTCGATCCAGCCGCTTCGGTCCTCGAAACCATTGTCACTCTCCCGTGTAGCGGCGGCCAGTAACCGCCGTTCCCCCTCTGAACGCAGCTTCCCTCGGGCGTTCATAGTTCGCCGCCACACTTTTTGCCTGACCGATGAGCGCTGAGAACCGAAGCATCCTGATTATTGACGACGAGCGTCCCATCCTGATGACGCTCGGGGCATTGTTGGGCCGGCACGGTTATCATCCGGAGATGGCGGGCAACGCGTCCAGTGGCATGCGCCTGCTCGAGAGCAAAAAACCCGCGCTCGTTCTCCTCGATCTGCAACTGCCGGATGCCGATGGCCTGCACATGCTGGAACAAATCAAAGCCGAATATCCGGACACGCAGGTGATCATCCTCACGGCCCACGACTCGTTGAACAACGCGATCGAGTCGATCAAGCGCGGCGCCTATCATTTCATTAGCAAACCCTACGCGCCGGAAGAGCTGCTCAGCCTGGTCGAGAAGGCGCTGGAAAAGCAATCGCTCCTGCGCGAGACGCTCGAGCTGCGCGAGACCACGCAGCGTTTGCGAAAGCGCCTCGCCCAGGCCGAGACGCGGCTTGCGCCCGTGTTCAAGAGCAAGGCGATGCAGCAGATCGACGAACTCATCTCGGCGATGGCGCCGTCGGAAGCGAATGTGCTCATCACCGGGGAGAGCGGCGTGGGCAAGGAAGTGATCGCCAACATCATTCACAGCCGGAGCCGGCGCGCGGACAAGCCGATGGTAAAATTGAATTGCGCCGCCTTCCCGCAGGCCATGATCGAGGGCGAACTCTTTGGTTACATGAAGGGCGCCTTCACCGGTGCGACGAATGACTTTCGCGGCATGATCGCGGAGGCGGAAGGAAGCACGCTTTTCCTGGATGAGATTTCCGAGATGCCGGCGGAATTGCAGACCCGCTTCCTGCGCGTCCTGCAGGAGCGGGAGTTTCGCCCGTTAGGCAGCACGAAAACTTTGAAGGCAGATTTCCGCGTGGTGGCCGCGACCAATCGCCCGGTGCAGCAGGCGCTGGCGGAGAACCGGCTTCGCTCCGATCTCTATTACCGGCTAAATACTTTTCAGATTCATTTGCCGCCCTTGCGCGAACGTTGGGAAGATATTCCCCCGCTGGTCTCGACTTTTGTCAAAAGCTTTGCCGAGCAGCTCGGCAAACCGGAACCGACTCTGGCTCCGGAAGCATTTCAGAAATTGCTCGAGTACGGCTGGCCCGGAAACGTGCGCGAACTGCAGAACGCAATCGAATACGCGGTCGTGCTCGCCCGGCAGGATCAGATCACGGTAAAGGAATTACCCGCGGAGGTGCGGCTGCCAGTGGTATTGCAGCAGACGGAACGCGCGGCGCAGCAGGCGACAGGCCCGGCCCGCACCCTCAACGATCTGGAGCGCAACGCCATCCTCAACGCGCTCGCCCAATGTCACGGCAACAAGAAGAAGGCTGCCGAGCTGCTCGGCATTCAGCGGCCCACGCTCTATAATAAGATGAAGCGGTATGAGATTAAGCTGTAGGGGGGAAATCCGAATGTCGAAATCCGAGATCCGGAACAAACACCGGAATGTTCAAAATAGCGGAACTTACGAAAGTCCCCGCCAAGCTTCTCCTTGTTTTCTCGAGTTACTGAGCTTTCGGATTTGTTTCGGATTTCGATATCCGGATTTCGAATTTGGAGCGGGGCTCCGCTAGCCAGTGTCCGTTCATCAGGATAAAGTCTTGGCGCACGCTCGGCAGGAGCTCGAGACCGTCCGCCGCAACGAAACGTCTCACCTCCTCCCGCTCTACCAGAAGTTTCTCAAGATCGAAAACCACCGCCTCCGTTTGCGCCACCAAGCGGGCGGCGGCGGGCGCGAAGTCTGCGCCAGCCGCGCCTCGTTGATCGACGTTTTGTTACGCCATATTTTCGCGGCGGCGGCCGCGGCCGCGCAGGAAAGAACGCAGGCCAAAATCATACCGGTCAGTCTGGTGGCGTTAGGCGGCTATGGGCGCGGCGAACTGAACCCGGCGAGTGACGTTGATCTGATGTTTCTTCATCCGCATACCGGCAGGGTGGTGCCGGAACCGATCGCACAAACGGTCGAGCAGGTTCTTTATTTCCTCTGGGACATCGGCTTCAAGGTCGGCCATTCCACCCGCTCCGTGAAGGAAGCGGTCGCGCAGGCAAACAGCGAGATGCTGACCAAGACTGCGATGCTCGAAGCGCGGCACCTGACCGGCGACATCGAACTCTATCGACGTTTCCGCGCCCAATTCCGCAGTCACTGCGTACAAGGGCACGTCAAGAAATACATCGCGGCCCGGATGGAGGATCAGACGCGGCGGCATGCGAAATTCGGCAACAATATTTACCTGCAGGAACCCGACGTGAAGCGTGGGTGCGGCGGTTTGCGCGATTATCAAAACCTGCTCTGGATAACCTTTTTCAAGGAAGGCGCCCTCACCACGACCCATCTCGTTGGCAAAGATTGGCTCAGCCCGGGCGACCGCCTCCGCATCGATCGCGCCTACGATTTTCTGCTCCGGGTGCGGACGCAATTGCACTACACGAACGAGCGCGGGACCGACGTCCTGCACCTCAGCTTGCAATCGGAAATTGCGCGAAAACTCGGTTACCACCAGAAGACTCCGATCGCGCGGAGCGAGTCGTTCATGAAGGATTACTATGAGCACACGCGAAATATTTTTCGCATCACCGAGCGCCTGACGGAACGCTTCGCGACCGGCACAGCAACAACTCCGCGCCGGCTTTTTTTCCCGCTTCTGCCGCGGCAGCAGGCGCAGGAGGAGCACTTCGAGAATTTCTTTAGTCGCAGCGGCCATTTGCATGTGAGCGATTCCCAGCTTTTTGCCCGCGAACCGGCGGAAATGATGAAGGCCTTCGAACACGCCCAGGAGCGCAATCTCGAACTCAGTCCGGAACTGACCGATGCCCTCGGCCGGCGGCCGCGCTTCATCACGAAAGAGTTTCGCTACGGCAAGGTGCCGCGGGAAATCTTTTCCCGCATGCTCAGCCGCAAAGGGAAAGGGGCGCGTGTCCTCCGCCTCATGCACGAGGTGGATTTTCTCGGCCGTTATATCCCGGAATTCGCCAATCTCACCTGCCTCGTGCAGCACGAATATTTTCATCGGTATACCGCTGATGAACACACCCTCGTTTGTCTCGAAAAACTGGATGCCTTGACTGTTACCGAGGATCCGAAATTGCAGCCCTACCGGAAATTGTTCGAGGAAATCGCAGATCCCTACGTGCTTTATCTCGCCTTGCTCCTGCACGATACCGGCAAGGGCGTCGGAGCGCGGCCGCATTCCGAAGCGAGCGCCCTCTTCGCGCAAAGCGTGGCGACCCGTTTGCAGCTGGCGCCAGAACAACGCCGCTCACTCGTTCTCCTGGTCGATCACCACGTCACCCTTTCGTCCATGGCGCAGCAACGCAATGTGGATGACCCCGCCACGGTCATCGAGCTGGCCAACATCGTGAAATCGCAGTCGAATCTCGATCTGCTCATGCTCATAACCCTGGCTGATGGACAAGGCACGAGTGATGTCTGGTCGGATTGGAAGGAATCACTCGTCTGGAATCTCTACCATGCGACCGCGCGTTACCTGCAGGATCAAGAAGGGTTTATCGCCCAGGTAAAAATGGAGCGCGAACAGCTCCACCAGGCGGTCGCGGCAAAGCTCGAGCCCGATTTTGCGGATGAAATCGAAGCGCATTTCGATTACATGCCGGACAACTATTTTCGGACTTTCGGCGCCGAGGATATCGTCGCGCATCTCGATCTTTTCCGGACGCTCTGGGGCAATACCTACCTGCGCGACGAACCTGCCACCGCGCCGGCCCTGCGCTGGGAAGCGTTGCCCGAACAGGGACACAGCGTGGTCTCGATTTGCACCTGGGATCGGCGACACCTGCTCGCCAGCATTGCCGGCGCTTTTGCGGTCGCGTCTGTCAATATTCTGAGCGCCGACATTTTTATCCGAGGTGACAATCTCGCACTCGAGGTCTTTCGCGTGCGCGACAAAAATCTCGGGCCGGTGAGCGATCCCCGCGAGATCGCGGCCGTCGAGTCGAATCTGCGCACCGCGCTGCAGGAAGAGCGTTTTCATTTCAATCCCCTGCTTGCGAGCGTGCGCCTTAAAATCGCGACCCGATCACCGGAAATTGATTTCCCGACCCGGATCAGCATCGAAAACAAAAGCCATCCCACCTGCACCCTGATCCAGGTGGAAATGCCGGACCGACTCGGCCTCCTCTATGATCTCGTTTCCTGCCTCGGCCGAAACAATGTTTACATCACTCTCTCACGCATCAGCACTGACAAGGGGGCCGCGATTGATACCTTTTATGTGACCGACGCGACCACTCGCGCCAAGATCACGGACGCGAAACGGATCGAGCAGTTGCATCACGAACTGCACGAGGCGACGCTGGCTCGAGCCTAACGACGGCACCGGGACGCGGAGCACCCTTTGCCGAAACGTCCGATGCGTTTACCTTCCGCTTCCACTTTCCTATGAACGTCCTGATCCTTGCCGCTGGTTATGCCACCCGCCTTTATCCTTTGACCGAGAACAAGGCCAAACCGCTGCTCGCAGTAGCGGGCAAACCGATGATCGAATGGGTGCTCGATAATCTTGCTCCGATTCCCGACATTGGCACTGTCTACGTCGTCACGAACGACAAGTTCGCGCAGGATTTTCAGGACTGGGCGGACAATTACACCAGGGCGCAGCCCAAGATCCATTTTAAGATTGTGAACGACGGTTCGCGCAGCGACGCGGATAAACTGGGCGCCATCGGCGACATTCAACTGGTCATCGAGCGCGAGGAGTTGTCGAGCAAGCCGCTCATCGTGGTGGCCGGCGACAATCTGTTCAGCGAACCGCTGGCTGATTTCGCTGCGCAGGCGAAAGACTCGGCCGCGACCCTTGCCACTTACGACGTCGCAGATCTGGAGGCGATGAAGAAGTATTCCGCGATTAGGACGGATAAGGATGGAGTGATCACGCACTTTGAAGAAAAGCCGGAAAAGCCGGAAACCACCCTGACCGGAATTGCGCTCTATTATTTTTCGGCCGAGACGCTCGAACTTTTCGCAACCTACATCGCGGCGGGCAACAATCCTGATCAGCCGGGGCGTTTCATCCAATGGCTCTATACGCGGCGACCGATCAAGACCTACCAGATCAAGGGCACCTGGTACGACATTGGGAGCAAGGAAACGCTCGAAGAAGCGAACAAAATCTTCGCCAAATTTGCCTAACCTGAGAGGCGCCTTGGGCCCGGATTCGTGGTGCTCCGGTGGCGGGATCGGGACACTAAAGCCCCTCCCAAATTACTTCAGCCGCTCCTCATCGAATTCGATGAGATCGAAGTAGGTGCGGATGTCTTTCCGCCCCTCACCGCCTGCTTCCTTCAGGAAATGCACGAAGCGCGCTCTCTTCTCCGCGGTGTCGGGATGGCGTGAAATCATGGCCTGATTCCACTGCTCAATTTCTTCCGGCGCGTGCGCGGCGCCGTTTTTTCGCACCCAGGCGAGAATCGCCTCGTCGTCATCGCACTCATTGGCGATTTTCTCGAAAGCGTCCGGATCGAGCTGGAGAAAGGCGAGGAGATGTTTGTCGAAGCCGACCGTCTTGTAGTTATAACCTTCGAGCAGACCGCGGCGGTGGAGACGCGCTTTGTCGATCAAACGTGGGAGGTGGACATAGCCGCCCAGCCGCTCATAGGGACTGCGCGGAAGCAGTTTGGTCATCGCGGTGCGAAGCACTAGGGGGTGGCTGGTAAACCGAACGGGTGCTCGGGCGGGCGGCGCAGTTTGGCGATGACAGCGGGCTTTGTCGATTCCACACCGGAAAGCAATTCTGCCTGTTCATATTTATTCTGACCAATCGCCAACTGGCCGGAGAAGGTCCCGCCTTTTTCCACATTGATCGAGCGCGCTGCGACGTTGCCATCGAGCGATCCCGTGCTACGAATCGTCACTACCGTTTGGGCGGTAATCTCACCGATCATTTTTCCGCGGATCTCGATCGAGCCCACCTGCAGCTGGCGAAAAAACTGCACGTCGGCTTTCTTGCCGATGATAACGAGCGGCGCGCTCAACTTGCCCTGCACCTTGGCGGGGGCGCGGAACTCCGCCTTTTCGGTGCATTGCAGGCTGCCGCGCAGTTTGCCCTCGATGATCGCGGCCCTGCAGACGACGCTGCTGCTGCTCAAGTCTCCAGTGGAAGTGACGTATACGTCGCCGTGGGTGCGAATGGCGCGGCTAAAAGCGGTGTTCACCTTGTAGTCGCGCAAGTCCATGTGGACGCTGCACCCAGGACAAATGGTCGAGGTCGCGGCCGAATTTAGTTCCTGCTTCGTCCCGCAATCGAAGCACTCGACGGAGGTGGTGCGCTGCCTATTCCAGAGTCCTTCGACACGTTGCAAGAACGATTGCGCGCCCACAATGCCGCCGGACTCCGCCGCCGGTTTGACTTCGGCGCGGGCGACATTGGTAACGACGTAGTGCTTGCCGCATTGCCGGCAAAGTGTGTTCCTGGCCGCGACATACTCCATCTGTTTAAAGCCGCAGTGTGGACACTCCACACTTACCTTGGCAGGCGACTTTGCCACAGACGTACCGCGGTGAGGCTAAAAGTTAGGACCGACTGGCGTAGGCCGCCTTCGGCGCCAGCGCCTCATCATTGCGCACGATCTCAGGACCTTTCGATCCGCTATTGGAAGCAGCCGGCGACTTGCCGCTGGTCACCTCTGACTTACCGATGAAGGTGGCACCTTCCTCGATTACGAGGCGGGCCGCCTTCAGGTCGCCCTGGAGGGTGCAGCGCGACTTGAGTTCACAACGCTCACCGACGGTGATGTTGCCGTGCACTTTCCCGTAGACGGTGATTGACTTGGTTTTGATTTCGCCGCGAATGTCGGCGTTTTCCCCGATCGTCAGGACTCCATCGGAATTAATCTCGCCTTCGACTTTACCGTCGATCAGCAACTCCTTTTGAAATTTGATGCTTCCTTTGATTTCGACATCGCTGGAGAGGACGTCTTTGCCAGAATGTTCGGCCATATATTTTTGATGCTCGTTCATGGTTGGTGTTTTTGGTGTTTCCTCTCGATACGAAGGGAGACGGTTGTCCTCAGCATAACTCGGGCCGGTCGGCGGGGGCTCAACCGGCGACGCGGGCTTTTGCGGGATAAATTTCTTTAACACGCATCATTATTAGAAGCCGCGGTCGTCCGTGTCAACGACCCTGCGCTCTAAAGGCGACTTTTTTGCGCTTAATTGCGGACGCGATAGACTTTGCAGGCCCCATTTTGCCGGTCCAGAACTAAAAAAAGAGGCGCCTGCGAGGGGAATTGGTCGAGGACGCGCCCCAACGCCCTCGCCGGAACGGCACCCCCGAGGATCGCAGCCGAATTCTCCACCGTGCGCTCGCCATCGGACGCGAACACCCATCCTACTTTGTGCTGGCGGAGAATCGTCTCCGCTTCGTCTGCGGAGGTGGCAACAAAAAATCGTGCGCTCGCCACAATTCCGGGCAGACTTTCGTGCGAGCTGCCCGCGACCAGGGGCTGGCCCGACCAATAGGCCGTCTCGGGCGAGAGCCACCACGGCGCCAGGACCGACGCGCTCGGCTCTTGGCGCAAAGCACTGGCCGCGTCGCGCCATTGCGCGGCTTCGGTTCGATCCTGCGCGCGCCGGATCCGAAGTTGTTCGGTAGGCCAAAACTGCGTCTCCCAGAAATGCAGGAGCGGGAAGAGGAGGAGCGCCAGCGCGCCGCCGGCCAGCCACTCTTGCCTAACGACAGCGAGTTGCGCTGGAAGGGTGAAAAGAAAAACAATCACCAGAAAATAGCCCCAGCGCGCCTCCCAAAGCGTGAGACAAAAAGTCAGCAGGAGCAGAGCAGCGAAAACCCCGCGGAGCTGGCCTCGTCTCCACGCCAGCACAAGCAAAAATGGAGCGAGCAAAATCATCCCGCCACCCCAATCGAACCAGATTGGATTCGTTAGGCTAACCGGCCTGAGTTCGCCAATCGTGCTCGACCAGGACGCGAAGAATGGCTGCGATCCCGGCCATTCCGGCCAGCGCCGCTCGACCAGCGCCGCCAGCAGAACCACACCCAGGAAAACAAACCAACCGGGACGGCGCGGAGGCGCCGTCAGCTTTGACCAGCGATCCGCGGCGGAAAAGAGGACCAACCCGCCTAACAAGATGAGCGGCTCGTAGAGCGAGACCCAGAGCGCCAATCCCCAGCTCAACCCGCTTACCACCCCCCAGCCGCGCGACGCTCTCTCCTGCAAGGTCCATTCCGCCGCGAGTGCGATCAACAGCGCGAGAATGAGGAGCGACTGGTGATCCGGCCGGCCCAGTGCCGTCCCGTGCCCAAGGATGGCGCTGAGCGCGTAAACAATCAGGGCGGCAAATCGCCCCGGACCGCGCAAGCAACGCGACCACCAGCAAAGAAACCACCCACCCGCCAGAGCCAGCAGGGGCGATACGATTGCGCCGGCGAGATCGAGCGGCTGCGCGGTCCAGCGCGAGAGCGACCAGGAAAGGACGGCGATCAAATAATCCAGCGGCGCTGTCGTGTGGGGAACAATTCCAGCCGGAAAGTTCTCGAAATTGTGCCGCCTAACGACGAGCCCGGGATGCTCCGCGACCATCCGTGCTCGCGTCATCCGGGCATAACAATCAGAATCGACAAAGTAGATTTGCCCGTTTACAAAAACGTCCGCGAAATTTGCGCAACGCGTGCTGAGGATGAGCCCGCTGAGAATTGCAATTTCAACGGCGATGCGAAGAGAGCGGCCGACCGGGCGAAGCAAATTGGCGTTTGGCAATTCGAGTTTGGAGATGATTGGGCCCACCAGGATTCGAACCTGGGACCAAGGGATTATGAGTCCCCTGCTCTAACCGCTGAGCTATAGGCCCGAACGCTGATCCCATGAAAGCACGAACCGCCTTCGAAAACCAACTCCCAAAACACCTTCCTGTTGCTTACTTCCGCTCCTCCTCGTCTCCCCGTCTCGGCCGCTCGCATCGGCACGCCCTCTGCTTTTCCGACTGGCATTCCCGGCCGTTGCGCGGATAGAACCGGCTTCCCCATCTTATGTCCAAGCCTACGAAACCGCGACGCATCGTCCTAAAATTCGGTTCTGGCGTTCTCACCCGGAAGAACGCACCCGGGCTCGACCTGAAACAATTTTCTCGCATCAGCGCCGAAGTAGCCGCGCTGATTCACGCCGGCCACCAATGTGTCGCGGTCACGAGCGGTGCGGTTGCCGCCGGGACAAGCGCGCTTTCGTTGAGCGAGCGCCCAACCGATCTGGCCACCGCCCAAGCGAGTGCCGCGGTTGGTCAGTCCAAGCTGATGCGCGCCTGGGAAACCGCTTTCGCCCGTTACAAACTCAACGTGGCTCAGCTTCTCCTCACCTACAGCGATCTCGACAGCTACGTTCGCCGCGCTAACGCCGGCAACACCCTCGAGCGTCTCCTCGCGGCCAAGAATGTTGTGCCCATCATCAACGAAAACGATTCCGTCGCGACCGAGGAATTGAGCTTCGGGGATAACGACCGGCTCTCGGCCGAAGTAGCGACTTTGGCAGGCGCGGATTTGCTCATCATTCTCACTCAAGTCGACGGCTTGCTCGACGAGAACGGCAAGGTCATTCCGCTGGTGCGCGACATCGACCGGGTGAAAGGATTCGCCAACGGCAACAAAGGGCGATTTTCGCGCGGCGGAATGATTTCCAAACTGGAAGCGGTCAGGATGGCGGTCGACGCGGGCATCATGACCGTGATCATGAACGGCGGCCATCCCGATCGCATCGCAGCCGTCATCGCCGGCGATGCGTTGGGAACGCGCTTCCTGCCCCAGAGGAAATCTTTGTCCGCCGCACAACGGGCTCGCCGCAGTTGACGCGCGCTCCAAACGGGCGAGGCATTTACGATGGATCTGAAGGAGCAAATCCTTGATTTTGGTCGTCGCGCTCGCGCCGCGTCGCGTCGGCTCGCGCAACTTACTGCTGCCCAGAAAAATCGCGCGCTTCTCGCCATGGCCGACGAAATCGCGGCCCGCACCGCGACCATCCTCGCCGCTAATGAGCAGGACCTCGCCCATGCGCGCGCGCACGGACTTTCCAGCGCGATGATCGACCGGCTGACTTTGAACAAGGAGCGGGTCGAGGCCATGGCGAGCGGGATTCGGGATGTCGCCGCGCTGCCCGATCCGGTGGGCCAAATCATTCGCGAATGGACTTCGCCTAACGCACTGCGCATTTCCAAGGTGCGCGTCCCCATTGGGGTCGTCGGAATCATCTACGAATCGCGCCCGAACGTGACCAGCGACGCCGCAGTCCTCTGCACCAAGACCGGCAACGCCACCATCCTGCGCGGCGGATCGGAGTCGATCCACTCCAATCTTGCCATCGCCGCCGCCCTCCAGGAAGGCGGCGCCCGGGCGGGTTTGCCTAACGACAGCGTCCTCCTCATTCCCAGCACCGACCGTGAAGCCGTTCGGCTGATGGCGGAAATGGATCGTTACATCGATCTCATTGTCCCACGCGGTGGCAAAGCGCTGATCGAAGCCGTCGTCTGCGCCGCGCGCATGCCGGTGATCAAACATTCCGACGGCATCTGCATCGTTTACGTCGACCAAGCGGCCGACCTCGACATGGCGGTCGAGATCGCGGTCAACGCCAAGACACAGCGTCCCGGCGTCTGCAACGCGATCGAAACCGTGCTCGTGCATCGTGCGGTCGCGCCCGAGTTTTTGCAAAAGCTCGCGCCCCGTTTCGCGGAAAAAAACGTCGAACTGCGGGTCGACGAGACTGCTTTCGCGGAACTCGCGATGTTGCAATATCAGCCGCTCCGAAACGCCACTGAAGCCGATTGGAAAACGGAATACCTCGATCTCATCATGGCCCTGCGCGTGGTCGATTCGCCTGACGAGGCCATCGCGCACGTCGGGCAATTCGGCTCCCATCACAGCGATTGCATCGTTACGCGCGACGCCGACCTGGCGGAGCGTTTTCTGCGCGAGGTAGATTCGGCGACTGTCTACTGGAATGCCTCCACTCGTTTCACCGATGGTGGCGAATTCGGTTTCGGCGCCGAGATCGGCATCAGCACCGACAAACTCCATGCGCGCGGACCGATGGGGTTGGAAGAACTGACGACCTATAAATACGCCATCCGCGGTGACGGCCAGGTGCGAAGCTAAGGGAGACCGTCGCGGGTTTATTCCGTTCTCAGCGCCGTCATCGGCGTCACGCGCGTTGCCCGTCGCGCTGGGAAGAAGCACGCCAGCAGCGCCGCCGCCGCGAGTAATGCGCTCGACAAAACAAGCGCAACTGGATCTGCCGGGCTTACCTGGAAAAGCATCTGCGCCAGCACCCGCCCGATTCCAAGCGCGAGCAGAATTCCGATTGCCACCGCAAACGCGGTCTGCAACGCGCCCTGCTTCATGATCAGCGCGAAAACATCGCTGCGGTTCGCGCCCAGGGCCATGCGAATGCCGATCTCGCGCGTCCGTCGCGCCACCGCATACGCTTTCACTCCGTAAACGCCAACCACCGCAAGCAGCAGCGCGATCCCGCCGAAAATGCCGAAGAGCACCGCACCAATGCGCACAATCCAAAGCCCGATGTCTTTTTCCATAAAGTCGGAGAAAGCGGAGATTTTCAGGACCGGAATTTCCGGCTCGACCCCGCGCAGCGCCTGCCGCACCGTGCTGATCTGCGCCGCCACCGCCGCCCGGTCTTTCGTCGTCAGGCGGACATGCAGATTGATCATGCCGCTGTAGCCCTGCG
>Ga0070670_100002006_pt1 | contig 16650 bp, 15 predicted proteins | sample KBSS63metaG_FD_64665 | JGI IMG/M metagenome (GOLD analysis project Ga0070670, IMG submission 64665) | Switchgrass rhizosphere microbial communities from Kellogg Biological Station, Michigan, USA - KBS S6-3 metaG | ecosystem: Host-associated > Plants > Roots > Rhizosphere > Soil ... | reverse complement strand
ATTCACAGCGGGCTGACGATAAGCCTCGTCTACAAAGTCGACCTGCGCCGGGGTTCAGCCGCCTGGTTCGACCGCACCATCGCCTCGGCGGTCGTGACCGCGACGGTCCGCTACGACAACCTCACCCGCCGCTATTCGGTGACCCGGATGGTGGACAACCGGATCGATCGCGCCGACGAAATCGCGCGCGAGGACGCGGCCTGGGCCTGGCTGACCAGCCAGTTCGAACGATTGCCGCTCTTCCGGAGCGTCTCCCTCGAGAACAACGCGGAGTACTACGTTCGCGTACGGGCGCACACGACCCCGCGCAACATGTCGTTCGTCTGGCCGTGGCAGGCGGACGACGTGGTGGGGCTCGCGAAGTTCACGCTGGTGCGCTGACATGCGGAAGCCGCTGGTTCTCCTGTGCGCGGTCACGGCGCTGACGGCGGCGGTCGCCGCACAACAGCCGCCGATTTATGCCCCGCTCGGCGGCATTCCCGTCCTCGACACTTACCTCGAATCGCTGCGCCAGCAGGCGGGAATTCCCGGCATGTCCGTCGCGATCGTGCACGACGGCACGATCATCTGGGAGCGCGGCTACGGATTCGAGAACGTGGCTTCGCGAATCCGGGCCACGCCCGACACGCCCTATGCGGTAGGTGATCTGAGCGCCACGCTGGGCGCAGTACTGGTCCTCCAATGCGTGGAAGAGCGGAAGATCGAGCTCGACGCGCCGGTCGCGAAGTACGGCGTCCAGGGAGAGGCCGCGGCCGCGACCGCGCGTCAGTTGCTGAGCCACACGTTCCGCGCCACCGGCGACGCGCCATTTACCTACGCGCCCGGGCTCTACGCGGCGCTCACGCGTGTCGTCGAATTCTGCGCGGACAACCCCTACCGCAAGGAAGCAAGCACGCGCGTGCTGGAGCGTCTCGCGATGTTCGACTCCGTGCCCGGCCTCGACCTGCGGCGGCCCGAGGGCGAGGACGCCGCAGACGAATGGTTCGACAACGGTGATTACAATCGTTTCCGCCGCGTGCTCGACAGGCTCGCGGTTCCGTACAAAGTGGACAGCCGCGGCCGATTCGACCGGACCGAGCTGCAGTCGACCCCCATGCATGCGGCGGGAGGCCTCGTCTCGACCGTGCGCGACCTTGCCAAGTTCGACGCGGCGCTCGATTCCGAGCTGCTGATCCGGACGGAGACCCGGGATCTCGCGTGGACCCCCGCCACCAACACCCTGGGAGTCACGACGCCGACCGGGCTGGGCTGGTTCGTCCAGAGTTATCGCGGTGAGAAGGTCGTCTGGCACTTCGGTGTCGTGCCCAACGCCTATTCGTCGCTTGTGATCAAGCTGCCCGCGCGTAAACTGACCTACATCCTGCTCGCCAATAGCGATCGTCTGACCTCTCCCTTCAAGCTCGAGGCGGGCGACGTGACGGACTCCGTGTTCGCGACCGTTTTCCTGAGACTCATAAGCTGATTCATCACGCATGATTCGCGCGATGACCATCTGCGTGCTCGTCCTCATGATGCCGCGGGCGGCGGCGGCGGAATGGCACTTCACCCCGATGATCGGCGAAACGTTTCTCGGCCGGACCACGATCGTCGACCTCGAGGCGGCGACCGGCAAGCACCATCGCAATCTTGGCGGCTCGGTGGCGCTGCTCGGCAGCGGCATTTTCGGCGTCGAGGGGCTGATCGTGTGGACGCCCGGATTCTTTCAAACGGGCGACCAGGATCTCATCAAGAAGAGCCGCTCGCTGGGAGTGATGGGCAACGTGATGGTCACGGCGCCTCGCCGCTGGACCGAGTATTCCCTGCGGCCGTTCGTCTCCGGCGGGTTCGGCCTGCTCAATGTGTCCAAGACCGAGGTGCATGAAGTGCTGCCGACGCAGGTCAACGTGGTCGGCTACAACATCGGCGGCGGAGCGATTGGCTTCTTCTCGAAGCGTACGGGCGTGCGGTTCGATCTGCGCTATTACAACAACGTGAATTCGCCCGACAGCCCCGCGGCGTTTGGTCCGGTGCAGCTTCGCTATATGACCGCATCCGTCGGCGTGGTCATACGACGGTAGGTCGGGCTTCGTGGCTTCATGGCAGGTTCAAACCCTGAAGCCGTCACCTGATCATCAGCGGCACCTTCACGATCAGATTTTTTCCCGGTCCGATGTGGAGGTTCGTGATTTCGAGCGCCAGCTCGATGCGCTGATCGCCCGCGGGAGCATCACCCGTCACCTGCGGCCGGACGATCGTCGTGCTCTCCGCGTTCAACTGCAGCGGGGGGGTGAGCACAAACCACGCCGGGGCCTGGCGCACCGTGATCCGCATCGGGATGGCGGACGTGTTGCGCGCGCGCAGCACAAGCCCGCCTTTCCGGCTCAGTGTCTGCGAGTCCAGCGATACCGCGGCACTCCACAACCCGCGCAGCTGCTCCTCTGCACCCCAGACCTCATCGCCAAGCCACGCGGCGGTGCGGCGCGACACGAGCGCGTCGCGCACACCGTCGAGGTCGGCGGTCCTGGCGAAGAGCAGCGTAATCGGGCGGTGCCAGGTCGCGGTGCGCGGAGGCACCGGGTCGTGCGCATCGCTGTCCGCCATAATCGTCAGCCGGCGGTCGTCGATCCAGGCATACGACTCGTCGTAGAAGTCCGGCCCGTTTACGAGCTCCATCCCATTGAACAGGCCGGCGTCGAACGCGCGGGCGATCCGCGGGAACCACTCCGCCCGCGACACGCGGTAACGCGGATGATTCCAGAAGACGAACGCATTCTGTGCCTTCGCGCGGCGCAGCGCCTCCATCAGATCATCCGGCACGTTCAGCGTCTTCCAGTCCGTCACGAACAGCGCGTTGAAGTGGGCCGAGCCCTCCGCCAGCACGAGCGGCGCTTTTGGCGGGTCCGGCTTCGTGATCTCGATCCCCGGCACGAGAATGAGACCGAGTTGATCGGCGAGCGGCTTCGCGATGGCGAATGAACGGCCGATGTCCTCGTTGACATCCGACGCGTGCGGATGGTACTCGGCGTGCTCGGTGAACGCGATGACGTCGAGCCCGTCGCGCCACGCGTCCTGCAGGTGTACCGTCGGCCAGACGTTGCCGTCCGAGAACACGGTGTGCAGGTGGAAGTCCGCCTTCAGCGTCCGATACCCGGGCAGGTCCGGCACCGGCAGCGGCTGGCGCACGGGCGGCTGCGCGAACAAACCGATTGCGGTGAGAATCGCGACCGCCAGCCGGTTCACTTCTTGTCCTTCGGCGTATTGAACGACCGCTCCACCGCGTCAGTGGGGTCGGTCGAGACCGGTTGATCGCGCCACAGCCATCGCATCATGTCGGGGAGGATTGCGCCTCCCTGCTTCTGTCCGTGGCGTCCGATGCCCCAGGTGTAGTTCACGTCGTAGCCCTTCTCGGTCAGGGCCTGCATGAGCCTGACGTTCTGCAGGAACCAGTCGCGCCGCTCGTCGTAGGGAGTCGACTCATCGCGCCCGCGGCCGCGATTGTCGTTGCGTCCATCCTGCAGGAAGATCCGAAGCGGCTTCTTCTCGCTCTTCCGCACGATCCCCGCGTAGGCATCACCGCCGCGCAGATTCACGAAGCTGCCCACGATACTGAGGACCCGGTGAAACTCGTTGGGACGTTCCCAGGCGACGGTGAATGCCGCGATCGCACCGGAGCTCGCGCCGCCGATGCCGCGCTGCTCCGGATCCTTGGAGATGTTGAAGTCCTTCCGCAGCGCCGGCAGCAGCTCGTCGACGATGACGCGCGCGTATTTGTCGTCGAGGGAGTTGTACTCGGTTGGACGGTTGGTCGTGCGGTCGCCCCACTCCTGCGGCGTCGGCTCCGGCTGATCGGGGCGGCGTCCGGGGTTGATGAACACCGCGAGCATCACCGGAATCTCGCGGCGATCGATCAGGTTGTCGAGCACGTTGGGGGCACGCAGGTCGCCGTCCATGTTCTTGAACGCCTGTCCATCGTTGAAGATCATCAGGCTCGCCGGCTTTGTCGCATCGTACTGCGCCGGCACGTACACCCAGTAGGTGTGCTGAGTGCCGGGATAGGCCTCGCTCGGCAGCGTGTACGGGCCACGGACCTCGCCCTTCGCAACGCCGTCACGTGGAAAGGAATCGGGACCGAGCTGGTAATGGCTGTCCGTGTTCGGTACGGCGCCGGCCGCGGGTGCCGGAGGCGCCTGCCCCTGCGTCAGCGCTGCGGGTGCGGCGCCCGTCGCCAATAAAATCGCCAAAAGAAACGGTTTCTTCATCGGTACTCCTCAGGGCGCGAAGCGTAGCATAGCTGCCATATGATCGAATTCTCATTGTGGTGACCCGCTCGTTTGCCGTATTGCTCATGCTTGCCGCCATGCAGGCTGCCTCGCCGCGTCCGCTGATCATCGGCCATCGCGGCGCGAGCGGCCATCGTCCCGAGCACACACTCGAGGGGTACCGTCTCGCCGCAGAGATGGGAGCGGATTTCATCGAGCCCGACCTCGTTCCCACGAAAGACGGCGTGCTGATTGCGCGACACGAGAACGAGATTGGCGCGACCACGGATGTCTCCGAGAAGTTCCCCGCGCGCAAAAGCACGAAGACGGTGGACGGGCAGACGGTGAGCGGCTGGTTCACGGAGGACTTCACGCTTGCAGAGATTCGCACGCTGCGGGCGCGGGAGCGGCTACCGTTCCGGTCGCACGCGTACGATGGCAGGTTCACCGTGCCGACGTTCGACGAGGTCATCGCGCTCGCGCAGCAGCTCGAACGCGAGCTGGGACGCCCCGTCGGCATTTATCCCGAAACGAAGCATCCGACGTACTTTCGCGGCATCGGCCTGCCGCTCGAGGATCGCCTGCTCGAAATGCTCGAGCAGCATGGATGGAACAGGCGCGACGCACCGGTGTTCATCCAGTCGTTCGAACCTGGCAACCTTCGGATGCTTCGAGGCAAGACGCGGGTCCGGCTGGTGCAGCTGGTCGACGAACGGCGTACGGCGACGATCGATCCAGCGGGGCTGAAAGAGATTGCCGCCTATGCGGATGTGCTGGCGACGACGAAGGGGTTCGTGATCCCGGTGAACGCCGACGGAACGCTGAAGGAGCCGACGGACCTCGTCGCGCGCGCGCACGCGGCGGGTCTGCTCGTGCACGTCTGGACGCTGCGCGCCGATCCGCAGTTCCTCCCGGCCGGTTACGGAGGGGGGCCGGAGGAGGAGTTCAAGCAGTTCGCCGCGCTCGGCGTCGATGGCATCTTTACCGACTTCCCCGACGTTGCGTTCCGCGCGCTCAGAGGAACTGCTGCAGGAAAGCGATGATCTCGCGTCGGCCTTCAGGCGTTTCCTGGTGCGCCACGTCGTAGCGCAGCAGCTTCCACCGTTCGGGATGTCCCGCCTTCATGTAGACCTGCTTCAGCTCGTTGTCGATGACGTCAAGCCCTTCCACCGGCGTCAGGTTGTCGCGCAATCCGGCGAGACCCAGGTGAGCGCGCGGGGCAATGAGTGCGTTGATCTGCGCCGTCGTGAAGTGGTTCAGCAAGTCGGGAACGAAGTAATAGACACCGTGCAGTGACAGGGCCTTCCTCTTCAGCAGCGACTGAAAATCGGTGAGGCAGTTGATGTCGACGACGACCTTGATGCGTTCGTCGAGGGCGCCGAGCCACCACGCCATCGTGCTGCCCATCGACATCCCGAGCGTCCCTACCCGCTGTGGATCGACGCCGGGAACCTGCAGGAGGAAGTCCAGAGCGCGGAGGCTGTCGTAGACCATCATGCCCCACAGTACCTGGCCCTGCCACAGCATCGCTTTGAACATGTCCGCTTCCGGCGTGTGGCTGCGCTCGCCGAACACCCACTGGTCGATGCAGAGCGCGATGTAGCCGAGATCGGTCAGCTCTTCGGCATACGGCTTTGGCTGCAGGTAACTGCGCCCCTCGATGAATTCCTGTTTGCCGATCTTGTACCCGCCGCCGTGGGAATGGTCGAAGAGAATGGCCGGCGTGTTCGCCGCGGCATTGCGCGGCCGTGCGAGGTAGGCGGGCACGGTCTCGATCCCGTTGAGATCCAGATCCCATGTCTCGAGGATGTAGCGGCCGCGCTCCTCCTCCCGCCGTTTCTTGCCGGAGATGGGCCGTGTCCGATCCGGCACCTTGCCGAGCAGTCCGTAGAGCTCGCGGCGTCTCTGGGCGGCGCCGGCCACCCCAGTGGTTTTCTGCTTACGCGTCCTCGTCGGTGACCAGGAGGACAGCGGCACCATTCCGGCGGTCGCGAGCACGTCACGTCGGGTCATCATCAGGGGATAATACTTCGCGGTTCGCGGTTCGCGGTTCGCGGTTCGCGGTTCGCGGTTCGCGGGATTCGCGGATTAGGGGCACGCTCACTCTCGGATTAACGATTGGCAGATTAGGGATTCGGGATGGATCTTAGGAATCTCAAGCACCCCATCGTGCAACTCTCACTGGATCTGACGTCGATTGAGGAAGCGATCGATACGGCGGCGATCGGCGTCGAAGCCGGCGTCGACTGGCTCGAAGCCGGCACTCCGCTGCTGCTGGCCGAGGGCCTGCACGCCGTCGAGAAGCTTCGCGAGCGCTTTCCGCGGCACCCGATCGTGGCGGACCTGAAGACGATGGACGGCGGTTATCTGGAAGCCGAGATGATGGCCAAAGCGGGCGCCGACTTCGTTGTCGTCATGGGCCGCGCGCACGAGGCCACGCTGCGCCGCGTGATCCAGGCGGGGCGCGATTTCAAGATCCGCGTCATGGGGGACAACCTCGGCGCCGACGATCGCGTCGAGTGCGCGCGGTGGATGGAGACGCTCGGAGTCGACGTGATCGTTCATCACATCGGCTTCGACGAGCGCGCCATGATTCGCGGCCTCAGCCCGCTGGACGAGCTCGATGAGGTGGTGAAATCGGTGTCCATCCCGGTGCAGGCCGTCGGCGGTCTCTCGATCGAGCAGGCGATCGAATGCGCCCGCCGCGGTGCGCCGCTGGTGGTCGTCGGCGCTCCGCTGGTGATCGATGGCGAGGCGTTCCGTCCCGCGCACGGCAACCTGCTCGACAAGCTGAAGCAGATTTGCGACGAAGTGCACCGGGTTTAATCCGAGGGGCTTCGCCCCTCGGACTCCCCTACACCGTCGCTCGCGGGGACCCCTGAGATCCCCGCTCCGCTCCGGTGGCTCAGTCGCTGCGCTCGTTCGCTCAGGACCGATCACGGTTTCCCGATAAACGCCCGCGCTTGTTTGAGCTCCGGGCGTTCGGTGTCGCTCGGTCGGCAAATCGCGATCAGCTCGCGATAGTGGTGCCCGGCGCGATCGCGATTGCCGGCCGCAGCAGCGGCCCGCGCGGCGCCGTAGACGGCGCGGAACCTGTTCGGTTCCTTCACCATCGTGGCTTCGTACGCCCGCAGGGCATCCGCGGACCGGCCGGCGTCGAGCAGCATGTCGCCGAACAGTTCGCGCGCCGGCGCAAGCGGACCGGGGGTCACTGCCGACTTGTCTGTCGCGTCCTCGGCGTCCGCGGCTGCCCCGAGTTGCGCGATCGCATCGTCGCGGCGCCCCGACGCGTAGGCGACCCACGCTTCGGCGACCCGCCGCTGAATGTCTGCCTGACCCGTCCAATACGCATCGTTGGCGGCGGCGAGCTTTTCGCGTAGCGCCGCCAGCTGCTCGATGTCCGCACGTGCGGCATCCGCGCGTCCTGAGCGCGCGGCGCCGAGCGCGCGCGCGAAGCGCGACTGCGCATCCACCCACGGAAACGGCGTCGTTCGCGCCTCGAGCGCGGCTGCCGCCGCCCAGTCGCCGCGCTCCAGCGCGTAGCGCGCCGGTATTGTCGCCAGCGCGAACGATCCCGCCCATCCCGGCGCTGCGCCGATGTTGCGGGTGGGGTCGAAGTTCTTCGCTGTCTCGGGCAGCCGAGCGATGATGCGACGTGCCGCAGCATCCTGCGCGGTCTGCAGATACGCGTAGGTCATGTAATCCATGGCGTGCAGCGCCTCGGCGTACGAGCCGGTCTTCACGGCCGCATCAGCGGACGCAGCATTGGTCTTGATCGAATCGCTCCAGGCGCCGACCCGGGTGAACGTGTGCGACGGCATGTGCAGGGCGTGGGGCGCATCCGGGGCGATCGTCGCGTAGCTGCGCGCCGCGTTCAGCGCGCGTGCCGCCAGCGCCGGCTGGTCGTAGGCGTGGATGATGTAATGCGCAAGTCCTGGATGGTCGGGGTGTTCGCTGAAGAGCGGCTCCAGGATCGAGGTCGCCTTCAGCTGGTTCGCGTAGGTCTTGTCGGTGGGAAGCGCATTCTGGGCGACGGCCAGCGCGTAAAAGATTCGTGCTTCCGTATCGGCACCGAACTCGGTGCTCGTTCCTTCCATGGCCTTCTCGTAGGCGAGCGTACGTTCCCGCTGAGGAACCTTCTCGAAGTCGCGGAACAGTTCCGCGACCGCATCGATGTAACGCTTCTCACGCGGCGAGGGGGAGCCGGTCGTCTGTGCCTTCTGCGCCGCCGTGCGCCCCGGCTCCAGGACGGCCGGTCCCTTCAGCCCGGCGAACGGGTTGGCCCAGCTGCTGAGCGCGATCCCCCAATACGCCATGGCACACGACGGATCGCCTCGCAGAACGTCATTGAAGGCGGCAATTGCCGAATGGAACTCGAACGAATGAAGCAGCGCCACCGCGCGATCGAAGCCGGCCTGCACCGCGGGCTGACACGTGGTCTCGAAGTGGACCTTGCCGAGCGCTTCGGTTCCGTGCTGATGCTGGGCGGCAGTCCCTGCCGCGATCACGAGAACCGCCGCACATGCGCTAACGGTGCGGATAATCCGCCTCATGTGACCTCCTCTGCCTACAGTCGCCTCAGCCGAAGCTCGGTGATGCGCGCCTGTTCGGACGCCGCCACGCGCAGCTCGGATGCGGGATCGTTCTGCAGCCGTGCGTGCAGCAGATCGAGGATCTCTCCCGCGGACTTCCCGGTTGCGCACACGATAAAGATAAACCCGAATCGGCGTTCGTAACTGGCATTGGCGGCGGCCAGCGCGTCAAGGATGTTGTCCGGGGCGCCGCCGACGCGAGCCTGCTCCGATGCGGAGAGTTCATGGGTGGCAGGAAACCGCGCCCGCAGTTGCTTTCGATCGCCGATGCGCGGGTGCTGCGCGAACGCCTCGAGCCAGTCCTCCGGGCGGAGGGCGAACCACTCGCGGTGTGCCGCCTCGAACAGCGCCTCGTCATTCCGCAGCGGCCGCAGCGCGATCATCCGATTCACCCACGCCGAGGATCCGCAGCAGGCGCTGAGCAGCGTGCGGACCTCGTCGACGGTCGCGGAATCAATCCTCTGCGACGGTGGCATACACGCGCAGGCGGCTGATCCCGCCGTCCGGGAAGATGTTGAGACGAACGTGCGATACCTTTCCGGTGGACGCAATCTGGCTCGTGAAGAAATGACGCCGGCTGGGGCCGAGCGGTTCCCGCGGCAGCACCTCCGTCCACGCGGTGTTCGCGAGCTCGTCGAGCGTGGCGCCGGGCAGAAGACAGCCCTGGATCGACGCGCTTTCCGGATAGTTTCCCTTGAAGTGATTGGTATCGATCTCGAGACGGCGGACTGTGCCGGGGGTGCCAAGGCGGATCACCGCCCAGTCCGCCCGGAGGCCAGTCGTCGGATCGACCGCCGGGCCGCGGCGGCGCCGTGTTTCCCAGCCGTCACCCATGTTCCTGGCGCGGCCGGGCATGATCATGTTGTCCCTGGCGCCGAAGTGCATATCGCTCGCGCCCAGCACGAGGCCGCCGTTCCGGATGGACGCAAGATCGACGACGCCTCTGGTCCGTGCAATCGCGCTCCAGTCGATCTCCACCTCGCCGTAGACGCGGAGCCGCGCGACGCCGCCGTCGGGAAAGATGTTCAACCGGACATGCGTGCACGGCGCGCTGTCTTTGGCGGCGAAGAAGTTATCACTGTCGCCCTTCAACTCATGACGCGAGAGCAGCGGTCGCCAGGGTGCGCCGGCGGCGTGGTAGTCCGCCGCGCGCAGCGTGCCACGCGCATCGAGCACGTCGACGGAACCGTGTGACGGAAAATTGCCCGTGAAGTGGTGCGTGTCAACGTTCACGCCTTTGACTCGTCCACGCATGCCGAGCGCGATGACGCACCAGTCGTGTCCTTCCGTGCGCCGGCGTCGCGTCTCCCAACCGTCCATCCATTTTCCGCGGCTGGTGAACTTCCCGGCGATGAACGCGGGGGCTTCGGGTTCTACCAGGTTCGACTTGGACGCGAAGAACTCATCGCTCGATGCGATGGCCCTTCCGCCGACGCGCGCCGACGCGAGATCCGCAAAGCTGGCGAAGTCTGGGATGGTGTAGTGTGTCTGCATGCTTGTCGAGGCCGCGTACGGCAAATCGAGGGTTCGAGTGGTACGGCTCCACCGCCGCGGCGACCGTCACGATCTGCGCGACCTGACCGTGGCGATCCGCTTCGAGGGAGAGTACACCGAGTCGTACGCCGACGGCGACAATCGCGACGTGCTGCCGACCGACACGATGAAGAACACCGTCTATGCGGTGGCGGGCCGGGACGGAGTGGGGGAGCCGGAAGCCTTCGGGCTCGTGCTCAGCGATCACTTCCTCGAGCGGAATGCCCGGCTCGAGCGCGTGACCGTGGACATGACCGACCATTTCTGGAGACGCATTGCGGTTGGCGCACACGAGCACGGGCAGGCGTTCGTCCGGGCCGGCCCAGACGCCCGCACCGCACGGGTAGTCAGAGCCCGCGGGTTCGTGGCCATCGACGCTGGTATTTCGGACCTGCTCATTCTCAAGTCGGGCCGGTCGGCGTTCGAAGGCTACGCTCGCGACCAGTTCACGACGCTTCCCGAAGCGCGCGATCGCATTCTCGCGACGTCCGTCACCGCGACGTGGCGGTATCGAACTGCGGATGTCGACTACGGTACGACCTGGCGTGCCATCCGCCAGACGCTCCTCGAAACGTTCGCCGAGCACGATAGCCGCTCGGTCCAGCACACCCTGTACGACATGGGCGAAGCGGTGGTGCAGAACCTCGACGTCGTGGAATCGATTCACCTCGTCATGCCGAACAAACACCACCTGCCTGTCGACCTCTCGGTTTTCGGACTCGAGAACCGGAACGAGGTGTTCGTGCCGACGGAGGAGCCGCACGGCCTCATCGAAGCGACCATCGCGCGGTAACCGCCGCATGCGGCCGATGACCGTCGTCAGAGGCGAACGTGTCGTTCTGCCCGACGGCGTTCGGTCCGCCGCCATCTACATCAGCGAAGGGGGCCGGATCCTCGCTGTTGCGGGTTACGCGGACCCGCTGCCCGCCGATGTTTGCGTGCTCGACGCAGGCGACGCGGTGATTCTGCCCGGGCTGGTGGATACGCACGTTCACATCAACGAGCCGGGAAGGACCGACTGGGAAGGGTTCTCCCACGCGACGCGGGCGGCGGCGGCCGGCGGCGTGACCACGCTGATCGACATGCCGCTCAACAGCGTGCCCTCGACGACCAGCGTTGGCGCGCTCGAGGTCAAGCGCCGGGCGGCGGAAGGTCAGTGCCACGTCGACGTCGGCTTCTGGGGAGGGCTGGTGCCCGGGAATGGCGATGAGCTTCGATCGCTCGTCGCCGCTGGCGCTCGTGGCTTCAAATGCTTCATGGCGCCGTCAGGCGTCGACGAGTTCGCGCACGTGTCGGAGAAGGATCTTCACGATGCCCTTCCCATACTGGCCTCGCTGAGAGTCCCGCTGCTGGTTCACGCCGAGCTGCCTTCCGAACTCAGGGACGTTGACGGAGATGCGGCCGCTTACGGGACATGGCTTGCCAGCCGGCCCCCACGCGCGGAGAGCGCTGCCGTCGATCTGCTGATCGCGCTCGCGGGTAAACACCGCACGCACGTTCACATCGTGCACCTCGGCGCGGCGCTCGCGCTGCCGGCGCTCCGCCGCGCCCGCAGCGCCGGCATTGCCGTCACTGCCGAAACCTGCCCGCACTATCTCGCGTTCGCCAGCGAGCAGATCCCGGACGGCGCGGTCGAATACAAATGTGCGCCGCCGATCCGCGACGCCGCGAATCGCGAACAGCTCTGGCGCGCGCTTGCGGACGGCGACCTCGACATGATCGCGACGGATCATTCGCCCGCGCCGCGGTCGATGAAACAGGGTGACTTCGTCCATGCGTGGGGCGGGATCGCATCACTGCAGCTTGGCCTGGCCGCAGTGTGGACTGGCGCCTCGTCGCGGGGCCTCGGATTTGAGCACATCGCGCGCTGGATGGCCGACGCGCCCGCGAGGCTGGCAGGGATTGCGGGCACCAAAGGCAGAATCGCCGCGGGAGCCGACGCCGATTTCGTGTTCTGGAATCCGGACGAGAACGTCGTCGTCGATGGCTCGGCTCTCTTTCACCGCCATCCCGTCACGCCGTACAACGGCCTGACGCTGAAGGGACGAGTGATCAAAACCTGGCTGCGAGGCCAGGTCATTTTCGACAGCGGCGCCATACTCGGTCAGCCCTGCGGCACGTTCATATAGAATGCGCCGCAGATGAGCGCCATCACCACGCACGTGCTCGACACGGTCCGCGGCTGTCCAGCCGCCGGATTGCGTGTGCTGCTCGAACACCTGCGGCAGGATTCAACATGGCAGAAAGTCGGCAGTGGAAAGACCGACCTCGATGGCCGACTTCGAACGCTGATGGCCCCGGACGAGCCGCTCGCCGCTGGCGTCTACAGACTGAGTTTCGAGACAAGAGAGTATTTCGATCGTGCCGGCGTCCGCGCGTTCTATCCTTCGATCGCGATTACGTTCGAAGCGGCCGTGGGAGAGACGCACTACCACGTGCCGCTGCTGCTCAGTCCGTTTGGATACTCGACCTATCGGGGCTCCTAGACACCACGCCTACCGAAATGCCGCCTTGACGTCTGCGAGGCCCACCTTCAACGCCGCGCGGGCAATCGCGTCCAGTTCCGGATCAGGGCCAGTGAAGTGAAACGTGCGATGAACGTGGGTGTAGCGCTGTCCCGGCTCGAGCACGAGTGCGGGCGACGACGTCTCCAGCTCGTAGAACGGTCCAAGCGGCGGCTTTCCCGGCGCGGGCGGTCCGTCGTTGTAGCTGTTGATCACGTCACCGCCGTACGGCTCGCCGTGGATCTCCCACATGGAGTTCACGTATTCGCGTGCGCCCGGTGGCCGCGTGAACGTGACGATGGTGAGAATGTGGTTCGCGGCGTCGTAGCTGCCGGCAAGCGCCAGCGCGCGCCGCGGTGATACGCCGATTTTGCTGCGATACTGTCCGTCGCCGCGAAAGAAGATGACGTCATCCTTTACCTTCAGACGATCGGCGGGCACCTTGCCGAAATAGTCATCCTTCACCGGGCTACCGAGCGTGGCGGCTGCACCCGCAGCTATCGGCAGCACGATTGTGGTGTCCGGCGACGGAATCAGCTGCCCGAGGATCCAGATCGATACCGCACCCGTCTTCAAATTCCAGGGCTCTCGTCCGGCGTTCCTCACGGTGTTCGACGATTCGAACGCCACCATGCGGATGTTGCCGCCGGGCGTCACGCCGAGGCTGCCCGCCGCTTCTTTCGGTGAGATGGTCTTTACGGTGCGCTCGACATCGATCTCGAACGAAGCCCCCGAGTAGTTGGTGAGCGCCATCCGCTTGTGGAACTGCGCCGACGTCGGAGACTGCTTCGCAATCTCCCACCCGCCCCAGTCGAAGGCCTCCGGGACCTGCCAGTGGTCGAGATCGAACGCGTCACCTTTCTTGAAGTACAGCGCGAACTGCCCTCCCTCCGGGCCGAGCCAGAACCGATCCTCTCCGCCGAACACGTTCATGTGAGGCTGACGCTTTCCCGACGCGATCGCCTCCCGTCCGATCCATCCGAAGCTCGGCGCGTTCGGTCCACCCGTCGTGCTCGTCATGACGCGCCCCTGATATTCGGGCGCGACGACAACCTTCGCTGATCCGGACGGATCGGCGAGCACGATCACCTTGGTGTGCTGCTGAAGAAACGCGAGGTCGGCATCGAATGCCCCCGTTTGGGACTGTGCCATCGTTCCCTGCACGACTGCTGCCGCAAACAACGCTGCAAGCGTGATCCCCGGGCCGGATTTCCGCACGGCACCGAGTATAGGCATATGATTCGCCCGATGTCTGCACGTTTTCGAATTGCGGTAACGCTCCTGCTGCTCGCCGCGACACCGGCAGTATTTGTTCACGCGCAGGAGCGTCGGCCGAACATCATCTGGCTCGTTCTGGACGACGCGAGTCCTGCCCTCGGATCCTATGGCGATGCGCAAGCGATCACGCCCAACATGGATCTACTCGCCCGCGAGGGCGCACGATTCACACGCGCGTTTACGCATACCCCGGTGTGCTCGCCGAGCCGCTCCGGGCTCGTCACCGGTATTTACCCGACGACCGCGGGCACCCATCACCATCGATCGCTGCGGATCAACCCGCCGGCGACGGTCATGCAGCTGCTGCGCGAAGCAGGGTATTTCGTCGCGTGGCCCGGCAAAGTGGACTTCAACTTCGATCCCGGTGCGATCAACACGTTACCCGCCGGCGCCGCCGACAGCACCGCCCAGTGGCGGAACGGGCCCCCACCGAAGCAGCCGTTCTTCGCGTATCTGAATCTAGGCGTGGTCCACGAGGCGCAAGTCCGCGGAGACGCGCAGCTTCACGCGAAGAACACGGCACGGCTGAAGTCTTCGGAGTTTCACGATCCGGCCAAGATGCGGGTGCCGGCGTTTCTCCCGGACGCGCCGGAAGTGCGCAAGGATCTCGCGCAGTTCTACGACCTGATGACCGCGGCGGACTACATCGTCGGCGACGTGCTCGAGTGGCTGGATCGGTATCGGCTCACGGACAACACCATCATTATGGTTTTCAGTGACCATGGGACAGGGATGCCGCGGTCGAAACGCTGGCTCTACGACAGCGGCATCAGGGTCCCGTTGATGATCCGCTGGCCCGGGCACATCGCGCCGAACTCGGTCAGGAGCGACCTCGTGTCGCTCATTGATTTCGCGCCGACCGTGCTGTCGCTCGCGAGCGCGCAGATTCCGCGCACCATGCAGGGGCAGGTGTTTCTCGGAGACAAGCGTGCGAAGGAGCGCGAGTATGTCTTCGCCACGCGCGACCGCATGGACGAAACGCCCGAACGGATGAGGGCAGTGCGGGACAAGCGGTTCAAATACATTCGGAATTTCCACCCTGAGCTGCCTTACGCGCAGCTGAATGCCTACAACGAACAGAACCCGACCATGCGCGTGTGGCGTCAGCTTCACGCGCAAGGGGAGTTAACCGGTGCACCGGAGGCGTTCTTTGCCACGACGAAGCCGCGTGAGGAACTCTACGACACCGACGCAGATCCCGACGAGATTCAGAACCTCGCCGCGGATGCGAATTACAGGAAGATTCTCGAACGGATGCGCGGAGTTCTCGACAGGTGGATCAAGGAGACCAAGGATCTGGGTGAGGTAGCCGAAGAGGAACTCGAGAGGCGGGGTGTCCTGCGGCACCGATCTCCGGCTGGAGTTAACGGAGTGCAGGGAGGCAACGGAGGAATTTGAGCCGTGGTTGGTCCCTCCGTTTCCTCCCTCCCCTCCGTGAGCTCCTCAGAAATACAGTTTCACCCCGAGCTGCAGCTGGCGCGCCGGATACGTGGACGTAATCGTGCCGAATGAGCTCGACGAGACGTTGCCGTTGGCCGGCTGGAAGTTCGTCCTGTTGAACAGGTTGAACGCCTCGATCCGCGCCTCGAGCCGCGTCTGGTCGCGTCCCAGACCGAATGCCTTGTGCAGTCCGAGGTCGAACTGACGGAACGAGTCGGCCCGCGCGGCGTTGCGCGGCGCGTTGCCGAACGGCTGTGAGCGATCCGTTGGGATCTCGATCATCGCCTTATTGAAGTAGTTGTTGATCGTGCGTTGGTCCTCCGGCGCCAGCGGATCTCCGAGGAGGTTCGGCCGGTACGTCGGCAGGCCGCTGACCTGCGCCGCCGAGGCCGGCGAGTACGACAGGTTGATCGGCATGCCACTCGTCATGGTGTTGATGCCGACGACGCGCCAGCCGCCGAGGATGCCGTCGACGACCGCATTGACGTTCGCCCCGTAGCGGCGTCCCTTGCCAAAGGGCAGCTCCCAGACGAAGCTCGTCGTGTTGTTGAGCGGCTGATCGTAGCCGGAGCGGCCGAACTCCGACGCCAGGTCGCGATAATTGACGCGGCTGTTGTCGCCGTTCTGCACCTCGAGGTGTCCGGACGCGTTGTCGCGTGCGCGCGACCAGGTGAACGAGTTCAGCAGATAGAGGCCGCGCGAATAGCGCCGCTCGACCTTCACCTGCAGCGCGTGGTAGTCCCCTTTGCCGCCGGCGAACGCGGCCTGGATTTCCTGGAAGCCGGCGATCGGCCGGCGTGCCTGCAGGGTCGAGTTCTCGGTCGTTCCGTTCGGCCGCGCCTGGTTGTAGTCGCCGAGAATCAGGATGTCGCGGCTCCGGTTCCCGATATACCCGATGTCGACGAGCAGGTTGGCAAGGAGCTCGCGCTGCACCGAGGCGTGCCAGCTCGTGACGTTGCCCGTCGGCGTATCGCGCGGGATGTAATTCACGCGCGCGTTCAGCGTGCTGAAGTTCGCCGGCACGTTGAGCCCCTCCGGGTATCCCTGCTGCGTCGTCCGGAAACA
>Ga0070670_100002005_pt1 | contig 16657 bp, 10 predicted proteins | sample KBSS63metaG_FD_64665 | JGI IMG/M metagenome (GOLD analysis project Ga0070670, IMG submission 64665) | Switchgrass rhizosphere microbial communities from Kellogg Biological Station, Michigan, USA - KBS S6-3 metaG | ecosystem: Host-associated > Plants > Roots > Rhizosphere > Soil ... | reverse complement strand
ACGCGTCGCCATACTGCGGCGGCGATGACAAAGAAAACAGGTAGGTGGCGATATCGCGCGCGTCAGTTTCCGACAAGCGGAAATTCGGCATCACGGTCATGTTTTGGACCTGCAGCTCCGCACCGTCGTTCGGGCAGCGCGAGTGGAGCTCGGTGTCAAAAACATAAGGCAGGTTATGTTTCGCGTAATCGTCGGCCGTCAGGTCGCGCTTCTCTTTGGGACAATACGGCGCCCAACGCTCGCGCGGGTTGTGAATCCAGCGAACGATGTAATCGAAGTTTGCCTTCTCGCCGACCTTTTGCAGATTTGCGGCGAAGGTGCCGCCAATTTTATTGTCTTCGTCGCCAATCGAGTGACAACCGAGACAGCCGCGCGTTTCAAAAAGTTCTTTTCCGTGTCCGGCATCGCCGCGCTGTTGCTCGGGCAGCTTGCCTTCGAAACTATCCTGCCAGAGATAAGCGGCGATGGCCTGCATCTGCGCGTCGCCGTCGGCATCGCGCATGTTCGGACCGTTTTCATCGTGATGGCTGGCGAAGCGCCAGAAGGTAGGCATCTTGGTGCCGGGACGAAAGCCCTGCGGATCCAAAAGCCAAACCGGAATCCACTCCTTGCGCAACTTCAAACGCACGTCCTTCAGGTTTGGCCCAACCTTCTTCTGGTCTTGCATCAGGTACTTCGACTGCAGATTCAACTGATCAATACGCGCCGCCAAAATGCTGTTGGTCACTTTCAATGCTTCGGCCTGCGCCAACATCTTTTGCGCGTCCGCGTCGCTGGTCCCGTCGGGCGGGCTTTCGTCGAGTCTTATTTGTTTCTCGTTACCTATAATCTGGTCTTCCAGTTGGCTAATGTTTTGTCGCGTGCCGCTGAGCGCGTCGGTCTCGCGATCGAAACCTTCATAACGATGACAACCCATGCAGCCGCGCTGGTAGAAAAGATCGCGGCCAAGGTTCAGCGTGTCGGCGCCCTGCGTCACGCGATCTTTCGCGTGACACTGCTGGCAGCCGGCCTCGGTATTTTCCTTTTCAAACATGGGCCACAACCAAAACTTGTGACGCCCGTGGCCTTTTACTTCGCTCGTCGTAGCCCGGCCGTTGCCCCAGTGACAACTGGCGCAACCAAACTTGTCTGGTGCATGAATCTGCAGAATTTCTTTGTTGGGGTGGCTGACGAACGCGCGCGAAAGATTGTCAGGCTTCTTGCCTGGACCACCCGGCGCCAGATCTTCAGGCCGAAGATCGAGCGGCTCGCGGATCCCGACGTGGCAAACCTCGCAGCGGTCGACGATGTTGAATTCGTTGACACTGATTTGGTGCGGCAGAATGGAGTAGTCGAACTGATCCATCTTCCGCAACAGACCATCAATCTGGCCGGGGCCGAGTCCGGTCATGTGATGCTTCAGATAATCGTCGCGCTTTTTCCCGAGCTCGGTGGGCTCTTTTAGCAGTTCCGCTTTTTCGCCGAGCAGCTTTGCCTTTTCGTCCCGCAGGTCGTTAAAAAGTTTTTCCAGCTGCTCGTAGTTCACCTTCTGTGCGGTCGTTTTCCCGGAGCCATCCGGAGCGGGCATATCGACTTCCACCAGCTCGGCGCGTTTCTGCTGGGCTTGCGTGCGATATTTGTTTTTCGCGCTGGGGCTGGTAGCGATCTCGACGTTGTAGTTGATGACGGTGAGTTTGCCGCGCTGATTTTGAAACGGCTCGGTGACGGCGTCGAGCTCGCTTTGAATCTGCGCCACCTTATGATCGATCTCGCCGATATTGGGTTTGACGCGTTCGAGCGCTGACTGCGCTTCGCTATCGAGCGTTTGGTATTCCGGATCCTGCTTAACTTCCGCTTCGGTCTTGCCGGCCTGTTGCTTGATGCTCTTCAGATATTTGGTGTAGCGGCTAACAAACTCCTGCTGAATTCCCTTCCAGGGACGCTGGCCAAACGCTTCATCGTAAAGCGACCAGGCAAGCGTGGCAGTGAGCAGCAACGCACAGATGAGCATGATGCCGCTCGTGGAACGACTCACGATCGGATCCTGCGCCGGTACGTCAGGCTCTTTCCTTACCAACGACTCAGTAGATTCCGCCACTCAGGCTTGCCCTCCGCAGTCGAGAGAGTTTAGAGGCGGGCACCGCCCGCCGTTACCCCTTACGTGAAACGCGCATTCCTGCGCGACTTGAACCGGCGGGCGGTGCCCGCCTCTAAACGACAGACTCTTCCCGGCTTCCTGATCTAGATATTGAACCAGGGTGTTACCCAAACATACTTAATCGTCAGCGCCAGCCGCAGGATCAGTTTCACCGGCATTGCCAGCAACACACTCACCGCGAAGAACTGGAAAGTGACGTACTGCAGCAAGCTCGTGCGCGCTAAAAGTTTCTGCTCAAACGCGTCCTTCGGAAACAGCCGCAGCGGCCGCAGCGAAAGTTTTTTGAAATCCACCGTCATCAGCCAGTGGAAAAACAACGCGCCCAAAACATAGAAGCCGCTCACCACGATAAACCCGAAGATGAACTTGAATGGGTTGGTCGACAAAAATCCCAGGTGAAGGGCTTTGCCAATGCGACTGGTGGCGATCCAGTCATGCAGGTCGACGTTTTTGTCGAACACGACCGCATTGTGATCCCACGTTTGTCCCGGCCAGAACCAAATCCAGCCCGGCCCGCGAATGAAAGTGCCGATAACGATCAGCAGAATCCACATCAAAAAGCCCCAGGCAAACATGCCCACCGCGAAGCGGCGTTGCTTCAAGGTGTAGTAACCGTTGCCGAGCGGGTTCGAGTCGACATAAGGAAAAACCATCAGGCCGACCATGATGATCGAAGGCATCACGACTCCGGCGATCCAGGGATCGAAGTAAACCAGCATTTCCTGAAGGCCGAGGAAGTACCACGGCGCCTTCGAAGGATTCATCGTGAGGTTCGGGTTGGCCGGTTCTTCGAGGGGCGCATTCAGAGTAATGGACCAAACAAAAAGGACGACGGTTACAATAACCGCCGCCAGGAATTCGATGCGCACCAAATAAGGCCAGACGTGGATTTCGCGCGCCCAGCCCGGCCGCCAAGGCTCGGCTTTGCGGTGATGACTCTTCGCCAGCTTCGGATCAGACTCCAGTTCTTCAATCAGCTCATCGTTAGCCCGCGACTGCTTGATTCCGAGCCAGGTGAAGAACGGCACCAGGAAAAGCATGGCCACGATGGGCACGTTGTCCGGCGCGGAGGAGATCGTCCAAAGCTGGTGCCAGTCCTGTACAAAAAAGATCGCCAGCACCACCAGGAGCAATATTACCCCGAGACTTATGAGCCTGCCTTTGCTTAGTTTGAACTTCGCCATCCTGATTATTGGCCCAACTGACTTGTCCTCGACGCGTAGCGTCGAAAGGTCACGTCTTCTTCTTCAGCGCCTTCATCTCTGATTCCAGCATCACCGGCGCCGGCCCGGATATGCCGCCGTCCTTGCGTATGCGCCAGAAATGCACCGCCATAAAAATAGACGCCACCAGCGGAATGCCGATGCAGTGCCAGATGTACGAACGCAGTAAGGCGTTAGCGTCGACAATCGATCCGCCCAGTAATCCAAAACGCACGTCATTAAAAGGCGTCATTCCCAGTTGCACGCCGAATGGTCCTTCGGAACCAAACATCGGCGTCGCGCGCGCCATGTTTGTGCCGACAGTCACCGCCCAGAATCCAAGTTGATCGTCTGGCAGCAGGTATCCGGTGAACGAAAGCAGCAGTGTCAAGACAAGCAGCACAACGCCTACGCCCCAGTTAAACTCGCGCGGACGTTTGTAAGATCCGGTCAGCACGACGCGAAACATGTGCAGCCAGGTGGTGATCACCATCAGGTGCGCGGCCCAACGATGCATGTTCCTCAGCAGCTTGCCGAAGGGAACATCGTGTTCGAGGTAGAGAATGTCGCGAAACGCATCGACCTTGGTCGGGTGGTAATAAAACATCAAGAGCACGCCGGTGAAGGTCAGCACGATAAACAAATAGAACGTGATGCCGCCCATGCCCCAGGTGTACTGGTAACGCACTGCATCGCGATTAACCTTGGCCGGATGGAGATGGAGAAAGACGTTGGAAAGAATTGCGAGCGAGCGGTTGCGTGGATCGGAACGATCGTGCGAAACGCGGAAGATCGATTTCCAGAGTTGAGTCTCCTGAATGTCTTTATAACCCTTGGCTTCGTCGATTGCGCGAGTCTTGAGCGCGGTGGTGCTCTCCTTCGCTCGCTCGAGCAGGCCGGCGCTGGGTTTCTCGTCACCAGTCAGCTGCTTGGGTTCTGTCGCGTCAGGCTTTTCGTCCATAGTCTCTTTGTAGGGGCGGACCTATGTGTCCGTCCCTGTCACGTTGTCATCCACCCTGGTAGGGGCGGACACATAGGTCCGCCCCTACATTTCGTTAAAACGGCCGTCCCCACGTTTCCAAAAATTACAGCGGTATATACGCGCCCGGATCGTTAAACTCGTTCTTTTCGCCCTTGGGCCACTTATAAAGTTTGCCGATGTCCACCACGATCTGTCCTTCGGCGTCGAGCTCGACGTGCGCGCGATCCATCGGCCGCGGCGCCGGTCCTTCGAAGTTGATCGCTTCGCTGTCGTAACCGCTGCCGTGACAAGGGCACTTAAACTTATTCTCGCTGGCCTTCCAGTCGGGCGTGCAGCCCAGGTGAGTGCAGCGCGCATAAATCACAAAGATCCGGTCAGACGTTTTGTCCACCCAGATGCGATATTGCTGCTGCCACTTGGTGTCCACGCCGAGCGCGTAGTCAGAAGGAAAGCCAACCGAAAACTTGCTGGATGGCTCAAGGATTGATCGCGGCAGGAAGAACCGGAGAAACATCAGGAAGCAGGTGGTCAGAAAACCAACCACGCTTGCCCAAACAATCCGCCGCCGCATTTTGTTTACGGCCGGCTCCGGTGCGCTCTCAACCACGGCACCCGCCGGACGCGTTGGAGTCTTCGCAGTTGCCGGCAACGGTGGCTTGACGGCTGGAGGCGCGGTGGCTGGAACGCCGGCGGTGACAGTCTCGCCTGGCTGCGGCGCTGCGCTATTCGCTGCACGCTCTTGATCGAGCGGACTATCCACTATGCGAATCCTCCGTCAGTAAATTGCGCAAATACACGTCGACCGGAGCGATCGAGTGCAAACTATACAACTCCCCGCATTGCAGGGAACACTCTCTGCGCAAGTGCAAATATTCGTCTATACATGAAGAGCGCCGAACCAACCAATGAATTATTAAACGGCTCGGATGCGATATTTATAACCTGATTTCTAATTTACTGGCAAGCGGTATTCTCGGCGGGTACTGCTGTGGTGTGAGGCGAGTAGTTTAGAGTTCAGTCTTCAAGCTGTGGGTTTGTCTGTCAGGGGGCGCAAGCTAAAAAGCTTGAACTCTGAACTGCCTGCGTCTCGCGAGCGTCAGTCGCTGCGTGGACAGCGAACGCGCAGCGCTTTCGGTAGTATCTGAAATGTTGCCGGCAGCCGCCCCGGAATTTCTCCGTCCACTTCAACCTCAACACTTTCATTCGATTCGATCGGTCGAGCAAAAACTTTTGCCGCGAGGGCGTGTCCCACGTCGGGCATGCTGAGGTGCGCGCCCAGATATAACCGCGGCGCGTTGGCGAGGATCCGGGCCGCGCCTAAATCGCCGATGCTGATCACGTCAAACTTCCCGTCAGCCAGTTTGGCGTTGGGCGCGATCTTCATGCCACCGCCAAAATAACGCGCGTTCGCAACACACAGGTTGGCGACTGTCATGTGTAGCGCCGCGTCGTCGTCAAGTTGAACTACAACGCGAGTCGCCGATTTTTTTGCGGCAGTTTGCAGCATGGCAACGCCAAAAGAGATGCGTCCCGTCAGCCACTTCGGTCCCTTTGACGGCAGCCAGTCAGGGCCGCCCTCCTTCACGCGAGCGACGACGTCGGCGCTCATGCCAAAAGAAGCCACGCCGAGAAAGTATCTCGATTCGAGTTCGCCCTGATCGTTTGTGTAGGTAATTTTTCCGACATCGATGGAACGCGTTTGGCCGTCACTCAAAATTCTGGCCGCCCCCGCGGCGCGCGCAGGTATGCCAATCGTCTTGCGAAAATCGCCGCCAGTGCCGCTCGGGAGAATGCCCAGTTCAGCGTCGCTATCGGCTGAAAGAATTCCGTTCGCCACTTCTGAAATCGTGCCGTCACCGCCGCAGGCAATGATCAACTTGCAACCTTTGCGGGCTGCGCTTGCTGCCAAGTCGGTTCCCTCACCTGATCTGGTGGTGAACTTTGGGGTGAACGCGCCGAAGTGTGTGGCGAGTTCGCTGGCGATGCCCGGCCACGCGGCGCGCGTAGCGCCGCCGGCGGATTCAGGATTAACAATGACGACGGCTGGCGACATTAATTAGGCCAGCGGCCAAGGGCCCGAAGAAAGAACATAATCTTCCTGCATGCTGGCGGCACTGCTTCCAGTTCACGCGTTAATATTTTGGTCAGTGCTTCTTCCTACGTGGATCGAACTGCCAGTTGTATTCCGATTCAAAGCCCATAGAACGAGCCAGTCCGTCGAGCCCTGGAAACAGCGTGTAATATGTAACATTCATGCTATAGAGCTTTCTCATCGCTGTCTCTCGTAACTTGCTGGTCTTCAAAACATACTTCACGAGGACTTTTGGGTTTGAGTAATGACTCAAGATGTCTTCGATCGGTTCATAGAGAGTGCTGGGGATTATGAAGGTACCAGATTGGGCGATGAGCCGCTGATTCATAATGTGCGGCTCCCCGCAAACGGCGAATGAGTGCGCGTTGGGTAAGAAATACTTCTCGAAACTCCCTTTTATCCAGGGCCCCAGTTCATAGTCCGGTGACATCTCCTTCCGGTCGCCGTCGATCACCAGCGAGAGTGGCTCATACAGGGCCTTTCCGTTGACAGCCCAGACCGCCGCGTCCCGGGTCGCCCCTTCGAGTGCAAAAAACGCGGCGACATAGAAGGACCAGGTGAAATCAAGAAGGCGAGTTGGCGCACCATGATGCTGCATCATTCCAAGCCAGCGGAACGAGTCGTCGGCGTCGGGTATATGATCTAAGAACAGGTGCGCTTTACGTTTGAAGATGCGCAAGATGCGACCTTCTTGGTCAGCCCAGTTCGTGCGGTGTATTTTGGTTGAGTTGAACCGACGCGCGAGCGTGCTCTCTAACATCCAACTTGCATCACTTTGCCCACGAAAAGCCCAGTCCGCCGAAAGTGAACCCAAGGTTTCAACCAAGGTTTCCCACGAATCAATTCGAACTTCATCATAAATGCGCTTCTTCTTCCGGGTGCGAACGATCTTGTGGCTAGTGCTCATGTGTAACTCCTAGCTGCTTCTGAATTCTGATTGTTGATTGCGATCCTGTTCACCCAATTCGGCGATCTTGCTCATGACAAACTTTGAGATTTCGATATACGTGCGCGCGCGATCCGGTTTTGCCAAGTAGTCGGATAGATCTAGTTTCGGCCCAAAGTGGATGCGAATCTTTTCACCGCCGCGCCAGTTCCCCAGCACTTGTTTCGGCAGATCGTTTCCGAGTCCGGCAATAAAAACCGGAATCACCTGGGGCGCGGCATCCTTAATAATTTTTCCAATGCCCGGTTGCGCCGGTAGGTAAGAATACGGATCGCTTCCTTTGTTGCGCGTCCCTTCAGGATGAAAGCCGATCACGTTGCCGGGACCACTGCGACAAAGCTCAGTCAACAGCCGAAATGAAAACTTATCAAAGGCGCGCTTTTCGATGATGGGTTTTTCGCCCGAGGCAAAAAACGGCGGGTACATCGACCACCAACCCATAACCAGATTCACCAACAACCCGGCCATTGAATCGTAAAAGAAACGGCCTCGCACCGGAAAAAAAAGTTGCTTCCGCCAGGCGGTGTGACGGAAGAGCGTCGTCGACACCACGTACATGTCGAAGAATGAGCGATGGTTCGCGGCGAAGAGTATGGGCCGATCGCGCGACGCAGTCTCAATATTCTCGAGGCCGTAGACGCGCATGAGATTGTAAGTGGCCAGATGAATCCAACCGGTGCCGAAAACCTTCTGGCACCACGTCCAGAAACGTTTCCAACTGCCCTGATTCATTCGACGGATAAAACGAAAGACCGAGCGTTCGAACGAACTTAAGACTGCGAACTCTTCAAATGTGGGTTTGACAAACGGAGCCAAGGCTCCGCGGATTTCGGAATGGAAAGGAACTGTGTGGGTTGGATCGGACAACTTGCATTTGCGGCTTTGCCGCCGCACAGTGCGGAAAGCCTACGGCTTTCCGTTAGTGTTTGGTCCAAGAAAGAGGCTAAGCCTCGGTTGGAGGCACAGCCTCCAAAATACTATTAACCTTTACGGAAAGGCATAGCCTTTCCGCACTGTGCTGCGGCAAAGCCGCAAGAAATGATCGAAAGCTGCTTTCGATTCGAGTGTCACCGATCGAATTTGGACATTGGACATTGGACTTTGGACTGTCTTCAGTCAATCGAAAAGTACTTCGCTTCCGGATGGTGCACGATGATCGCCGACGTTGATTGTTCCGGGTCAAGCTGAAACTCCTCGGTCAGCTCGACGCCGATGCGCGCCGGCTCAAGCAGCTCGAAAAGCTTCGCCTGGTCTTCCAGGTTCGGACACGCGGGATAACCAAAACTAAAACGCGAGCCTTGATAGCGCTGCTGGAATAATTTCCTGACGTCCGTGGCGTCGTCCTGCGCGATACCCAGCTCTTCGCGAATGCGTTTGTGCCACATCTCAGCCAACGCTTCAGCACTTTCTACTCCCAGCCCGTGGAAATAAAGATACTCGGCGTAGTTGTCTGACTTGAACAACTCGTGCGCGTACTCGCTGGCTCTTCGTCCCATCGTCACCAGGTGAAATGCTACGACGTCCATCCGCCCCGACTCTTTCGCGGCAAAGAAATCTGCCAGGCAAAGATTTTTGCCGGAAGGTTGGCGCGGGAACGTGAAGCGCATGCGCTCCGTTTCCTGATTGTCGTCGTAAATTATTAGATCGTTGCCGGCGGATTGCGCGGGAAAGTATCCATAAACCACGCGCGGCGCCAACAGTTGTTCGCGCTTGCTGCGTTCCTTCAACTCCTCGTAAATCGGCCGCACCTTCTCGCGCACCAGCGCTTCATATTCTTCCGCCGGTCGCTTCCCTTGTTTGAACTGCCACTGTCCTTTAAACAACGCAGTCTCGTTGACGAAAGAAAACACGTCGTCGAGATCGATGTCTTCGACTACGCGCGACCCATAAAACGGCGCTTCCGGAATCGCTACATCAGTACGAACGGCGGAGCGCGTTGTATGTGTGGTATCACCGAGGCTCGCGGCTCCGCGCGGCTTCACGCGCTTGCTGATCCCGAGCTTTGCTTCTTCGCCAACACGATCTTCGATGTCTTCGGCCTGTTCGCCAACGCCGGCGGCGGCAGCTTTGGTTAGATCACCGGCGATGACTTGTTCACCATTGCCGCCAACCAGCCTGTCCATCGTATGGAGTCCCGCGAAAGCATCACCTGCGTAGTAAAGACTGCCTTTATAGATCGACTTCAAATCCTCATCGACATAACGACGCGTTAGCGCCGCGCCGCCAAGAATCACCGGGACGGTGATGCCGCGCTCATTCATCAGGTCGAGATTGTCTTTCATGATCAGCGTCGACTTAACCAGCAGCCCACTCATGCCGATCGCGTCCGCCTGGTGTTCCGCCTGCGCCTGGAGAATATTATCGATCGGTTGCTTGATGCCGAGATTGATCACCTTGTAACCGTTGTTCGTCAGGATGATGTCGACCAGATTTTTGCCGATGTCGTGAACGTCGCCTTTAACCGTCGCCAGCACCATGGTGCCCTTGGCCGTCGCGCCGCCCTTCTTCTCCATGAACGGTTCAAGAAAACGGACCGCGGCTTTCATGGCTTCGGCTGATTGCAACACGAACGGCAACTGCATCTGGCCACTGCCAAACAAATCGCCGACGACTTTCATGCCGTCCAGCAGGATGTTGTTGATGATATCGAGCGCCGGATACGATTCGAGCGCCGTGGTGAGCTCCGCCTCGAGGCCGATCTTTTCGCCGTCAATGATGTGGTTCTTCAGCCGCTCTTCAACCGTCGCGCCCTTCGATTCCTTCTTCGCGGCCTTGGCCTTGACGTTTTCAAACAACGTAGTGAAGGCGGTGAGTGGATCGTAGGTGCAGACCTCGCCGTCAAACTCGCGGCGGTCGTAAATCAAGTCGCGCGCGACTTTCAATTCCTGTTCGCCGATGCGATTCAACGGCTCAATCTTGCTGGCGTTAACAATTGCTGCGTCGAGTCCGGCTTCAACTGCGTCGTGAAGAAAGACGGAGTTGAGCACTACGCGCGAAGCAGGATTTAGTCCAAAGGAAATGTTGGAGACGCCGAGTATGGTAAAACAGCCGGGCAGCTCTTCCTTGATGCGACGAATGCCTTTGATGGTCTCGAGCGCATTACGACGGTCTTCTTCGATTCCGGTCGATATCGGCAGGGCGAGCGGATCGAAAAAGATATCGCTCGCGGGAAATGCTAGTTCCTGAGTCGCCTGTTCATACGCGCGCTTCGCAATAGCAAACTTTCCGTCAGCGGTACGTGCCATCCCTTCCTCGTCAATAGTTCCGATGACGACGCTGGCGCCGTAGTGCTTCGCGAGATCGATAACCCGCGTAAATCGCGGCACGCCGTCTTCATAATTCGTCGAGTTCAGGATGCTCTTGCCGCCCGCGTGCTGCAGGCCGGCTTCCATCTTCTCCCACTCGGTGGAGTCGAACATCAGCGGCAGCTTGATGTTCGTGACCAGCCGCGAAGCAAGCTCGTGCATGTCCTTTTCGCCATTGCGACCGACAAAGTCGACGTTCACGTCGAGTACGTGCGCGCCTTCGCGCTCCTGCTCCTTGGCGAGCGCGACCAGCCCGTCCCAGTTCTCCGCATTCAGCAGGTCGCGCATTTTCTTTGAGCCGCTCGCGTTCACTCGTTCGCCCACGATGAGGAACGACGCATCCTGCACGTACGGTTGTTGAAAATAGATTGACGATGCTGCGGGAATCAGTTTCGCGTCGCGCGATTTTGGCGAGAGGCGCTGCATCGCTTCGACTACCAGCTTCAAATGCGCGGGGGTGGTGCCGCAGCAACCGCCAACCACGTTCACGCCGAAGTCGCTCGCGAAGTGGATTAATTGATTGGTGAACGTTTCCGGAGTTTCGTCATAATGCATCTGGCCATCGACGACCGACGGCAAGCCGGCATTTGGCAACACCGAGACTGGCAGCGGCGCGTTCTCGCAAAGGTAGCGGATGCTTTCGGTCATGTGGCGCGGGCCGGTCCCGCAGTTCATGCCGATTACATCGATGGGAAACGGAGCGAGGGCCGTCAGGGCGGCTCCGATTTCCGTGCCGTTAAGCATGGTCCCGAAAACTTCGATCGTGACCTGGGCGATGACGGGCAGCCGAACGCGATGCTTTTCGAAGTGCGCGAAGATTGCGCCGAGGGCTGCTTTCGTTTGCAGCAAGTCCTGACAGGTTTCGACGATCAGCAAATCAACGCCGCCATCTACGAGGCCACGCACCTGCTCTGCGTAAGCAGCGCGCAGGTCGGCAAAGGAGATGTGACCGAGCGTCGGCAACTTTCGTCCCGGGCCCATCGAACCCGCGACCCAGCGGGGTTTGTCCTTAGTTGAATAATCGGCGGCAACACGTTTTGCCAAACTCGCCGCGAGCACGTTCATGTCGTACGCCTTGTCGGCCATGTCGTACTCGGCGAAGTCGACCGGTGTGCCGTTGAATGAGTTGGTTTCGATAACGTCGCAGCCCACATCGAGGAACGCGACGTGAACGTTTTCGACGGCGTCAGGCCGAGTGACGAGCAGGTTTTCGTTACAACCTTCAAACCGCAGCCCGCCAAAATCGTCGAGCGTGAGATTTTGGACCTGCAGGTTGGTGCCCATCGCGCCGTCAAAGACGACGATGCGTTCTTTTATCGTTTCGAGAAAGCTGGTCATAGAAGAAGTAAATCGTAAATCGTGAATAGTAAGGCCGCGGATGTCGGCTACAATCCTGCCCTCGATCTAGCCTGAATCGAAACGGTAAAGAAACGCCGCGCGCTCTATTTACGATTTACGATTCACCATTTACGAGGAAAGCCCCGCGCTAAACAACGCGGGGCTTTCCTGCAAAAGCCTATTCGATTAGTCTCACTCTGGAAAGACTCGCCGAGCTGTTTAGCCGCTTGTTTTTCGTGGCCGCAAGTCGCCTTAACTCACCACGTTTGTTCACTCGTTATTGAAACATCGCGATCTTTTGCTGTCAAGCAGCAGCGTCGATCTGGATCACCACAACTGTTCTAGTTGTAACTCGAAGCCCGGCAGGATTGGATCCCCGGAAAGGGTCGTCGCATCCGTGAGCACTTCCACTTCTTCGCCCTGACGATAGATGTAAACACGACGGTTAGGCGGATCGATGAACCAGCCTAACGCTGTTCCGTTGTCCAAATACTCCTGCATCTTCGCCTGTTGTGCTTTCAGAGTTTGCCAACGAGATCTCAGTTCGAACACGAAGTCGGGGCACAACGGCGCAAACTCTTCCTGTTCGTCTTCAGTGAGAGCCTCCCACTTTTCGCGCCGTACCCAGGAAACATCAGGAGAGCGGATGGCTCCGTTTGACAGAGTGAAGCCGGCATGCGAGTTGAACACGACGCCTGTGCCATCTTCCTCGGCCCAAATCACCAATTGTGCAGTAAGAGCTGCGTTGCGTTTGCCAGTTAACGAACCCGTGGGCGGCATCACTATCAGGCCCCCAGTTGACGTTAGCTCGAGACGCAGGTCTGGATTGTCGCGGCAGACTTGCTCGAACTGTGCGGGTGTCAAGCGGAGGCTCGTAAGATCCGGCATGAGAAACGGAGCGGCTTTCTCTGAAGGTGGCGAGATCGTCTGAACCATAATTACTCCCTGAATTCTGGTCAATGTTACTACCGCATCAGACGGGTGACAACGGAGGATGAGGCGAGGTATTGGGAAGGAATTACAAAAATTCATGCATGTGATGTCCCCGAATTTGATGGAGACCTGTTCGTGTATTTCGGTTTAGCTTTCGTGTGATTTAGTGGTCCGTTGTCTAGCGAACAAACCACGAAATAACACTAAACACAAACCGAACTACACGAAACAGGTCATGCCATCCGAGACTCCATGGCCCTCACATCATAGACTACAACCACAACACAGGCCCAGGTTTAACCGCGGCCCTGAATCAGGCGACGCGTATTCGGCGCGCGCTTGATGCGCGGCACGGTAAGCAGTCGTCGACCGCCAATCTGTTCCACGACGTGTTGCGCCGACATCATCGCGCCCTCCTGCCATCCCGGCAGTTGGGAAACCTGATCGCCTACGACAAAGAAACGGCGATCCGGCGCCAGCAAACGCGAGTAGGCCTTCGCGTCTTCCGCGCTGGTTGGGTCCCAGTTGGCCCAGCCGCCGCCTGCGTTCGGAATATTTTGCCAGGCAATCGAGATGGCCTTGTCCGATGGCACCAGTCGCTCGTCGGCAAACTCCGGATGAAACTTGACCGCGCCTTGTCGCGCCATCTTGATCCGATCCTCCAGGCTCATCTTGCCGAAGGCTTTGGCATTGTCATCGTAGTTGTAGACGCCCGTCAGCGTTCCGTTCTTCGTGAAGTAGTCGTACGACGGATACCACATCTGCGTAATCGGATCGTCGGTGTAACTGATACCGCCGTAGATTTGGTTTCTGTCATTTTCCCAAAAGCGCTGATTCGCCTGCCAACCGAGCTTGCAAGTCGGATCGTACCGGCACCGTTTCACGGCAGCGTCGAAGCCCGGGTCGAAGTTATTGTCGATGTTCTTGAGCAGTGGGAGGGGAATATTACTAATGCAATAGTCCGCGTTGAGTGTGCTGCGCGTTCCGCTGTTTTCAACCACGACCTCGACGCCGCTGTTGCTTATTGTGAGCTTAAGCACTTTTGTATTGTATTGAATGAGCGAACCGATCTTTCGCACAAAGCCGTCGACGATTTTGTCCATGCCGCCCACCGGCTGAAAAAGCGTCGGCTGCCATTCATATTCAAACGCCTGGTAAAAACGAAAGCGCCAGTATTCAGAACTGAGCAGGTCTTTTAGCTTGAGCGGCGTTCCGGGCTCACACGGCTGTTGCACTGTTATCTCACAGCCATCGCGGGTCGAGCCGGAATAAGTGAAACAGGTGACGCATTGCTTGCTGCAACTTATGCAGGCATCGCAACTGCTGTTGCACTTGTTGCACTTGTTTTGGCCACACTTATTGCACAGGTCGTTCTGGCCGAGGTCGCCGAAATTTTTCAGGAGACACAAAAGATTGTCGCGGTCGGCCGCATCGAGCTCGGCGTTGAGCGCACCCTGGTTCACAGCTTTCGCTAACATCTCGGCGATGTAGCCCTGCGTATCGTTGGCGATGCGCCTTTTGATTTGGGCTTTGCCGCCAAAAGCCTTGTCGCTCTGAAACAGGTTGGCCATCGTCTCCATTACGTAGATTTCCAGGCCCACACCCAACTCCTGGCAGTAATGAAGCGCCCGGCGATGATGGTAAGGCAAACGGCCGGGACCGAGATTTATGTAAAGGCCCTCGTCGAAGTTGCAAACCTGTTCGGTCTCAACGCCGTCCTCATTAATCTCTTTGACGACGGTGCCGCGCCGGGCAGTGTGATTTCGTCCTCCCGGCCGTTCAGTTAACTCGATTATCTTGCAATCGTAGTTGGCGCGCGTCAGTTCATACGCAGCAGTCAGACCCGCTATGCCGGCGCCAAGGATCACCACTGACTTGCCGGTGCCTTGCGGTATTTCCGGAGGCCCGGCCCACGCTTCCGGAAGATGGATCAAACCAAGCGCGGTCATGGTTTCGTACATCGCCGCCGACCCACCTGCCAACCCGACCTGCTCGAGAAAACGTCTGCGCGTAACGCCTTTCTTAGTTTTTGACATTTTGGTTCTCCTGGAGGACGTGAGAAAACTTGGTTGCCGCTTTTGTCCGCCTGTGCGGTTGATCCGGTCGCAAAACGTGGAGCCCGGCCCACAACGCTGCTACAAAATCCCGAGGTTATTACTTTTGACTGCTGATGAGAACGCTGCTCGAAAGAACGCGCTGAGAGAAATGTCTTCATACTCCTTTTCAGCTCGTTAATCAATCAATGTTTTTTGAGGAACCAAAAAGAGGCATGCAACCGCCAAGATGCCAAGAACGCCAAGCGATAGCGACATAAGGAAAGAAGGGATCGAATTACTAATCTCTCTTGGCGCACTTGGCGTCTTGGCGGTTGGTCTTTACCAATTGCGGATTACCATTTACCATCCTTAACAATGCGACGCGCCATCTACCCCGGCTCATTCGATCCCGTCACCAACGGGCATCTCGACATTATTGAGCGCGGCTGCAAACTCTTCGATGAAATCATCATTGCGATTCTAGTCAATCCCGACAAGCAACCTTTTTTCTCGATTGAAGAACGTCGCCAGATGCTCGAGGAGGTGCTGAAAACGATCCAGCGCCGCAACTGCGTGTTACGCGTCGACGATTTTGAAGGACTCCTGGTTCATTACGCCGTGGCGCAGGAAGCAAACGCGATCGTACGCGGCATTCGCGCGATCTCGGATTACGAATACGAGCTACAGATGGCCTTAATGAACCGGAGACTCGAGCCGAGTATTGAGACGGTGTTCATGATGCCGGCCGAGACCTACTCATACGTCAGTTCGCGTCTGGTAAAAGAAGTGTTTCAACTTGGAGGTGAACTTGACGGACTGGTGCCACCCCTGGTTGATGCGCGCATGAAAGGGAAAGTGAAAAAGGGCTGACTGGAAGCCGATCGACGACTGTTTATCGTCTGTTGAGACAGCGGGCGGTGCCCGCCTCTAAACGCGAGTGCGCCAAATCATGACGACCAGCAAAATCGCCGCCGCTCAATTTCAACCTGCCGACAATGTCGCGAAGATGCAAGCCTCGTCGACGCTGGCCGCCATGCAGGCTGCCGAGTCGTTGCGCGCGGAAGGCGCAGACGTGGTCGACTTCGGTCCCGGCGAGCCGGACTTCGATACGCCTGACAATATTAAGAACGCGGCCGCCGTAGCCATGTCGGCCGGCAAAACGAAGTACACCGCCACGGGCGGCACGCGTGAGTTGCAACAGTCGATCATCGATTTATACCGCAATGAGTTTGGAGCAAATTACGAACGAAATGAAGTGATGGCTACCTCCGGGGGCAAGCAGGCAATCTTCAATGCGGTGGTTAGCCTCATCAACCCAGGCGATGAGGTACTGATTGCCAAACCTTACTGGGTCACATTTCCTGAAGTAGTAATTTTCGCGCGAGGCGTTCCGGTCTTCATCGAAACCGAAGCTACGGGTTTCGTCTTGACTGCCGAGGAAGTGGCGCGGGCGATCACACCGCGCACCCGGCTGATCATCCTGAACTCTCCCTGCAATCCTTCGGGTCGGGTGATACCGCCGCTTGAGTTTCAGAAGATCATGGAGTTGCTGGTGGAACGCGGCATCTACGTGATCACCGACGAATGTTACCTCCGCTTCGTTTATCCGCCCGCGCAGGTTTTTAGTGCCGCCAGCTTGCCCGCGGAACTGCGCACGCGCCTTTGCGTGGCCGGCTCATTTTCGAA
>Ga0070670_100002001_pt1 | contig 16666 bp, 12 predicted proteins | sample KBSS63metaG_FD_64665 | JGI IMG/M metagenome (GOLD analysis project Ga0070670, IMG submission 64665) | Switchgrass rhizosphere microbial communities from Kellogg Biological Station, Michigan, USA - KBS S6-3 metaG | ecosystem: Host-associated > Plants > Roots > Rhizosphere > Soil ... | reverse complement strand
AGCGAACACGTCATTCGATTGAAGATTTTCGGCCGGGAATACACACCGCCTCAACTGTCTGCTTTCATTCTCAGAGAACTTAAACAGAATGCAGAGGCAGCATTGGGAGAAGAAGTGGTCAACGCGGTCGTGACCGTGCCTGCTTATTTCAATGATGCACAACGCCAGGCAACGAAAGATGCAGGACGAATCGCCGGGCTTGATGTGCTGCGCATCGTCAATGAACCTACAGCTGCTTCGCTCGCATACGGATTGAATGAACGCCAGCACGGTACGATCGCGGTATACGATTTTGGCGGAGGAACGTTCGATATTTCCATTCTCAAGCTGAGTGAAGGAATTTTTGAAGTGCTTTCCACCAGCGGCGATACGCATCTCGGCGGCGACGATATCGATGAACAACTCATCCGTCTGGTCATGAATGAAATCGGCGGTACACCGGATGTGTCGACAATCCCATCGATTCGGAAAGCAGTCAATAAAGCGAAGGAAGATCTGTCGTCCAGCCAGGAAACAGAAATTGTCGTCGACGCCTTGAAGTTCCGCCGCAAGATGACACGCACCGAATTCAATGCGTTGATCACCCCTATCGTCGAGCGAACCCTGAAGCCTTGCCGGCAGGCAATGAAGGATGCCGGCCTGAAACCCGACGCGATCAACGAAGTCGTCATGGTGGGAGGATCCACTCGCATCCCACTGGTGCGCGAGCGCGTCCAGGAACTTTTCGGACGCATCCCACACACGGAACTCAACCCGGATGAAGTCGTCGCACTGGGTGCTGCCGTTCAGGCCGATATCCTTGGAGGCGGGAAGCGCGACATGCTCCTGCTCGATGTCACGCCGCTCTCGCTCGGGATCGAGACCATGGGCGGCGTGCTATCAAAAATTATTCCACGCAATTCCACAATTCCTGCAAGCGCGACGGAACACTTTACAACCTATGTCGAAGGCCAGACCAATGTGAAAATCCATGTTCTGCAGGGCGAACGCGAACTTGTGAAAGACTGCCGGAGCCTTGCGCAATTCGATCTGAAGAATATTCCGCCGATGCCCGCGGGGATGCCTCGCATTGCGGTGAAGTTCCTGATCGATGCGGATGGAATTCTTAGCGTTTCCGCCCAGGAAGAACGTACCGGCAAGTACCAATCAATTGAGGTGAAGCCGACGTATGGCCTGACGGACGAACAAGTCGAAGGAATGATTCTGGAATCGTTCGAGTACGCAGAAGCCGATATCGAGGCTCGGCAAGTCATCGAAGCCCGCAATGAGGCCGAGCTCGTTCTCAATGCGACCGAAAAGGGACTGCGAGACGAGAACATCAGCGAACTCTCAGACGAAGAGCGGATCGAGATTCGCGAATCTGTGTCTCATCTTCAGGAAGCGATCAAGAGCGACAGCCATACCGTGATCCGTGAAGCCATCGATCGCTTGAGCAAGGCAACGCAGCGCCTGGCCGAACTCAATATGAATTCCGCCATTCGCGTCGCATTGAAAGACAAGCGAGTGAGGGAAATCCAATGAACCAGCATCTCACCTGGACCAGTATTGAAGACCTTGCAATCGCACTTGCCGATAAGCATCCGGATACCGATCCTCTGACTGTCCGGTTCACCGATCTCCACAAATGGGTCTTGGCGCTTGAAGGCTTCAGCGATGATCCCAAAAATTCAAACGAGAAAAAACTCGAAGCCATTCAGATGGCCTGGCACGAGGAGTGGCAGGACCGCAAAAGCTGATCGCTCGTTAGGACTGGCGGGCGAACATCGACGGGACCTCCATAAAGAACGGTGGTCCGCTTCCAACTATGAAGGACCCGGGGTGGTTGATTTGGGTCGAAATCTTCGACGCCCGATCCACCACCCCGGCTTCACGCCATATCCCCTCCAGGGGGATTGACACCGCGCTCTACTTCGTAGCCTTGACTCCGGAATATCGGCCCAGAGTTGTGGGAAATGCACGCGCGGCTTCTGGCGCCTTGATCTTGCTATCGGCTGAAAGGACTTCCTTTGCTGTCACGCCAGCGCCATAGACGTCTTTCATATCATCCTTGTCTGGCTTGATCACGACGCCCTTGAGTTCAATCCCGGCAAACAATCCTTTGCTTCGCGAATAGGAAAGAATCTGCGCCGTCAGTTTGGCATCCGTCGAAGCGCTAGCTGCCCGGCCTACGGGTCCGGCCGCAACGGAAGCATCACCACCGACGGTGAACTGGTCCGATAACAAACTCTTCATTCCATCCTTATTCATGAACAGAAGAATGAAATCGGTAGCTTCAGCACCGATCTGCAGTCCGACTCCCCCGCCTCCAAGATTGAAATAGGCCGGAGAGCTCCATCCTGATCCGAGGCGACAGCTGGCTACACCGCGCCCACCTTCTCCGCCGACAACGAACCCGGCTTTGAGCACCGATGGAAACACGGCAACGCAGGTTGCCGAATCAAACAGGTTCTGCGGAATTCCTTTGTCCGGCGTGTCCATAATTTCGGTAAAGACTTTCGCTGCCTTTTCCGATTGCTGAACCTCATCCTTAATGTCTGCCTTATTGGTTGCCTTATTGGCTGCCGTCGATTGTGCAAGCGACACTGTGCTGATCGACAGTGCCAGGAACACAACCGATAGCAATTTGAACGCTGATTGAGTTTTCATAATCTCCTCCTCTTTCTATCGTCAAATTTCGCATCCTTCGCCCTGCAATGCTGCATGAGCACATGGAGTGCCGTTATGTTCAATTTGCCAGGGATTCTCGCTGTTCCGTCATAAGGCTGCCGATTGCTTTTTGATTCCGATGAATAGAACCGGAATCCACCGTTTTCCCGGCCCGTGAAACCGCCTGAAAATCCAATTCGTCTCCAGAAATTTCCAACAACAGGAAGACCTGATCCTGGTCATAGCCCACTTCAGTCAACCCCGTCTTCCTCAGATCTCCTCTTCTCAGTTCACCTCCAGAGCCCGCTACAAAGTAGGAGATTCCCTTTTGTGCTTTTATACGTTCATAAACGTGATCGTGTCCCGTCAACACCACCTGAACCCCGTTTTGCACAAACAAGGGTTCCAAAATCTGCCGCAACTCAAGAGAAGAACCATGGAAGGCTGCCGAGGAATAAAGTGGATGATGAAAATAACAGATCTTCCAATCGGCGCCGGAATTCTGGAGTTCTTTGGTTAACCATGACAGTTCCTTGGGGTCCATGTAATTGCTGTCCAGAGCGAAGAACTGCGCGTTGCCTTTCTTGAATGTGTAGTATTGCTGATCATTCATGTTGAATGGCTTGTACGCTTTCTCCACGGCGGCGTTATCGTGATTTCCCAAGGATGCGTAGAACTTCACTCCATGATCCAGAAGCATTTTGTAGGGCAATTCGAATTTATTCTTAAAGTCCGTGGAAGTATTCCCGCCATAAATGTTGTCGCCGAGCATCAAGACGAAATCGAAGGGAAACTTTTCATGAAATGAATTCATCATGTCGGCGAGTTGATACTGACGTGTCGTGCCATTTCCCATATCGCCAATCGCGGCTAGCCGGACCGACCCCGACCGCACCGGTAATGTCAACTTCTGTCCCTGAACGATCAGGGACAGGTATAAAACGGTAAGCGTTGACCATAAGAGACGGCGTATATCCCTCACGTTGCACAGCCTCAGGGAATTGCATCCGGGATAAAGTCCACGATCAGATTCGTTTTGTTATCGAGCAACACGAACGTGTGGCCCAGGATTCGATACGTCAACTCCTTTGGTAACTCCGGAAGCCGGCTGAGTAAGGTGGGCGGAGTCGTCGTCACCGGACTGTCATCGGGATACACTCCATTTACGCGGACGACGATCGGCTTGGGCGGATCGCCCTCCTGCACCGTCCTGCGAACCACCTGCGAGCCTGGCTCCTGAAATGTCTTGCGAATATTGCTCTTAAAATACGCCGACGCTTCCGGTGTAAATATGTTCCCTTGCTGCAGATTGGGGCGAGCCTCAATGATCATTACTCGCAGGGTCAGGGCATGGGATGCAATTTCGGCCGAATCGTTTGACGATTTCAAACCTGGCAGTGAGGCCTCCAGTTTTTTCTGGAGAGCGACGTACGCTTTGATGCGATCGGAAAACTCTTTTATGAGCATGGCTTCCTGCGCGGAAGCGGATTTCTCATTTTGAATGGCCATGACTGGAAATGCGGGACCGGGAGTCGCTAAAGCGACGGCGAGGAGCCAAAAAAGAGTGCGCATGTCACTGATCCTCCGACTCGGCTAAAATTTCCTGAACGCGTTCTCGGACGGCTTCTTTCACCGCATTTTCAACTGTCTCTTTTACTTCCTTCGGGTCCAGAGTATCGGGACCGGCTTTCGCTACGACCTCCTTCACCGCCTCTTTGACGATCGGATTCAGAGGCGAGAGTTTGGCTACCGCATGCTTCATGCGTTTCTTCAGTGTTCGAGTCGGGATCTGCATCCGTGCCGGAGCGACCTTTAGTTGCCAGTCCGTCTCAAATGTTTCTAGCAATTCCTTTACCACTTTGCGGTCATGGATAATAAGGCCGACCTCGCGCCTGTTATCCAGTTCAGGCTGGCGCAAACTCTGGCTTCCGACGAATGCCGTTCGACGGTCCCGAATGATGGTTCGCGTATGTAATCGAAAAACGGGGGGGTGCACCTCCAGAAGAGAACTGTATTTCTTTCCGGTGGTTCCGATGACGCGAACGACAATGTTGTTCTTTACGCGGTCCGCCAGTGCGCGGAGCATTTCCCGATCTGCGATCTTAGGATCGTAAATCAGAAGTTCCGACTCTGCTTCACGAATGAAATCACCGAGCTGTTTGCGAGCATTCACGGGGCTGACAACGAAGGTATCCAACTTCGAATCAAACGGCTGGCGTGCGATATCGGCCTCAATCAGCCTCAGTGCTTCCTGAACATATTTACTTTTTCTGGTGACAATTCCGAATCCGCGACTGTGGGTAATATCGAGGTGCGTAAAATTAAACGACATGACATAGAGTTCATGGCGATCAATAACCATGAGTTTGTCGTGATAGCGCACGAGGTCATCCGACGTTCTCGCAACCTTGACGCCGGCCTCCAGAAGGCGCATCTCCAGCTTGCGTAGACTTTTTTCTCCGCCGCGATTGGCAGACGCGATCAATGCGTTGACGGAAACGCCACGGCTTACCGCAGCTTTTAGCGCCGATTCGATTTCTGCCCGATCGAACCTGAAAATCACGATATCGATGCTCTTGCTTGCCCCCTTAATCGCCGAAAGCAGTGGTTTGATTCCAGATTCAGGTTGAATCAGTAGTTTCACAGTGTGGTCCTCCGCGTGCACTTAGTGGTTTTGATACCCGGGGAGGTCCATATGACTAATCATGCGTCCAGAAGAGTCGCCATTGTCCTGATAGCCCTGTTTTTCCCGTTATCAACATATGCTCAGCAACTTGAAGCCCGCGACGTATTATGGCAGGACCGCGGCAACATATCGGAGTTGGATTTAATCGCGGGGCCCGGAGGAAGCGATCACCAGCCGGGCACACAATTCAAATTTCTCAAGGAGACTTTAACCGGGACCTCACCGAAATTTGAAGTGCAGGACGAGAACGGGGTCAAGTGGAAGGTCAAACTCGGGCCCGAAGTGAGAGCAGAAACTGCCGCGACGCGCCTGGTCTGGGCGGCGGGCTACTTTGTTGACGAAGACTATTACCGGCCGCAAATTCATGTCGATGGGTTGAAACCGCTCACACGCGGGCAAAAATATGTCCGGGATGGCAGTACCGTAATGGAGGCGCGATTGGAACGTCACCATGGCGGTCCGGACGAGGCAGAATGGAGCTGGTTCGATAACTCATTCATCGGCACGCGGGAGTTTAATGGCCTGCGCGTCATGATGGCTCTGATCAACAATTGGGACCTGAAAGATGTCAATAATGCCGTGTATGTCGGTCCCGATCAGAACATCTATATCGTTGCCGATCTCGGCGCTGTCCTGGGCAACACGGGGAATTCCTTTACGCGAAGCAAGGGTAACGCAAAAGACTATGCGAACTCATCATTCATCCACAAGGTCGCCGGCCAGTATGTGGATTTCGTACTCCACAGCCGGCCGTTCCTGCTGACATTCGTTTCCTTCCGGAATTACCGAATGAGGACAAAGATAGAAGATCTGGCTAAACATATTCCGATCGAAGATGCACGGTGGATCGGCGGCCAACTGGGACATCTCTCCTCGGATCAGATCAGCGACTGTTTTCGGGCGGGAGGATTCTCACCGACAGAAGTGGATACCTACACCCGGGTGGTCGTGCAGCGTATTGCAGCACTGAATCAGCTTTAACTGGCCTGCATCACTCCTATTCCTCAGTTGTCGGCGCGGTCGAACACGGCCTGCAGTGCATCAAACACTCACGTGTTCAGGCTTACGTCGAACTGGATCTTGTAGAGTTCGGCATAGAATCCATTGACCGACAACAATTCCTCGTGGGTTCCATGCTCGGCGATTTGATTGTCTTTCACGACAAAGATGTTGTCGGCATGCACGATCGTCGCCAGATGATGCGCGATGACAATAGACGTCTTATCCTTCATGAGCCGATCCAGGGCATCGATCACTGCAAGTTCGGATTGCGCATCCAGACCGGAAGTCGGTTCATCCAGTATGAGGATGGGCGTATGCCGGATCATGGCACGAGCGATTGCAATGCGCTGACGTTGTCCACCGGAAAGAGTCACGCCACGTTCCCCTACCATCGTGTCGTAGCCTTCCGGCATTTCCTTGATGAACTCGTCCGCGTTGGCCAGTTCTGCGGCGCGAATGATTTCGGTACGGCTGGATTCCGGACGACCGTAGGCAATGTTCTGCCAGACCGGCGCTCGAAAAAGCAGAGTATCCTGCAGAACAAAACTGATCTGCGATCGAAGCGAGCGAATCGTAAATTCCCGAATATCCGTACCGTCGATTTTGATCTTGCCGGATAGCGGATCATAGAATCGCGCAATCAGATTAATAATGGTCGTCTTCCCTGCCCCGGTCGGACCCACGAATGCGGCGACCTGTCCCGGTTGCACTGTAAAACTAACGTCCTCGATGATGGGCTCTTCGCTCCTGTACCCAAATGTCACGTGTTCAAACTCGATGTTGCCCTTGAAAGCGGGAGCGCGTCGCGCACGGGGCGAGTCCCGCAATTTGCTTTCGCTTTCCAGAATCTCCCGGATCCGTTCGAAACCGACACTGGCCTTTGAAACGGTATTGGTCATTTTCGAAAGGTCTCGCATCGGCTTGTACATCTTGCCCAGATAAAACAAAAACAGAACCAGTTCTCCGGGCGTCAATTGTCCGGCCATCACCATGCGGGCACCGAAACCCAGCATCAAACAAGTCCCGGTGGCGACGATAATTTCCACCACCGGCGACAATTTCATTTTCAAACTCTGGGCTTTCAGCGCGGTCTCGACATTTTCCAGGCTTTGGCGCTCAAATCGACGCTGTTCATAGTCTTCCCGTGCGAAGGCTTTAACCACTCGTATTGAAGAAAACACTTCCTGTACCGTGGAAACCAATTCGCTTTCTTTCTTTCTCACATCGCGTGAGGCGCTCTTGATCTTTCGAGTGAGAAGCAGAACGACCGCAAATAGAACTGGCGCAATCGCAAGCGAGATCAGAGTAAAACGCCAGCTCATGGACAGCATGATTGCGATCATGCCCACCAGCGTGAAGACGTTGGTTACAATGCCAAGAAGCGCCGTCGTTACAAAGTCCTGGACGCTTTCAATGTCGTCGGTGACGCGTCCGATGAGATCACCGGTTCTCTTTTCGTCGTGTTCCGCAAGAGACAGCCTTTGAATATGGTGATAAACCATTCGGCGCAGGTCATGCATGATTTGCTGGCCGATAGTGGTGGTAAGCCAGTTCTCCAAATACGAGCTTCCCGCACCGACAATCGCGATCACTGCAACCGCTGCAACTGCGAAATTGAGGACAGCAAGTTTGTCATTGCCAATCCAGGCGACGACAGCCATGGCCCAGGCGGGAAGATGCCGGCCTTGAAGAAGATAGTCCAGAACGATTTTCAGTGGCCAGGGCTCGAGTAATTCCATTCCCGCTGCGATGGCAACAGCTATTAAAGCCACTGTCATGCCCTTCCAATGGGGGCGCAGCAGTTCAAGGACGCTCAGTGTTTTGTTTTTTTTCAAGTTTGCCGCCTGATGACAATCGTCATGGCTAGAAGCCGCGGGTCATGGATAGATAAATCGCGTTCCCCTCATTGCTGTGACCTATTTCCAGCCTGACGCCGAAGTGACGCGTGTGCCGATACTCGACGCCGCCTCCGACGCCCGAATGCCAATTGCTCGCGCTGAATCCGGAGTTCTCGATAACGAACGAATCTGTAACGGAACGGGCATCTCCCCAAACCTGCCCGGTGTCGGCAAATGCGAATACATCTACTCCTCGAACGTCCGTTTTTGCGTATACGGTACGTCGAAGCTCTGTTGAAAAAATCACGACGTTGTTTGCGCGGAATCGATATGTCTCGTAACCGCGGACATATTCCCTTCCACCCAGCCAGGACAAGGCATAAAAGGGAATCTGGCTACCACCCTTGGGATTCTTGAACTGACCTCGAGAACGTACGGCCAGTACCGTCTTCGGGCTCGCGATCGGAATGTATCCCCGCATATCCAATTCTGCTTCGTTCCACCCATAGTCCGAAAATGCGTCGTGGTCCATCAATCCATCGCTTGTGGACACCCGACCGAAGATCTGTCCGCCTCGAGTCAATCCCACCGAATCGTTGCGACGGTCGTAAAGCAGATAAGCACCGGAAGACAGGATCTTTGTATGCTCCAAAAGGCCGGGCACCCACTGATCGGCCAGCTCAATGAGGTCCCCGGAGAAATTCGCATCAATGGGCGGATCTGTACTATTCCTTCCTCGAAAACTGTAAGTGTTCATGATCTGGGAATAGACGCCGCCTTGCAGGTGGGTCGTGAGTTCTCGATAAAACGAGCCCTGAGCACTCCGCTGCTCGGTCCGGAAATCCGTTTTGAAGTCCCGAGGGATTCGCGGGCCGATACCGAAGAAATTTCTGTTTCGTTTCATATAACTGACCCAGAGATCCACATGATTCCGGCTGCTGCCAACGTGCGGAATAAAGGCCTCCAGATCGGCGCGATGATCCAGCCACGAGGACACCAGAAGATTCGCGCGGAGTTTCACATTTGGAATCGCGTCTTTGGACGTGAACTGCACACCTCCACCAAAGCCGGCTCCCTGCTCAAACCCACCGAAAACTCCTCGGATATTTTTACTGCCGAGTGTGACGAGAGTTTCGCGAAGCGGCACACTGCGACACGTCGATTCGAGGCAGCGCTGCGTCTCGGGGTCGGAAACATCCTTTTTCGGACTTTGAGCATCGGCTTGAGAACTTTCAGCCTCAATTGCAGGGCTTTGAGCCCATGTGTTCTGAAGTTCCAGGAATCCGCACAGGAACACTGCTCCGATCGACCACGAAACATTCCATCGTGGATTCCATCGTGAATTCATGCTCATGACTGTCCCCCTACATCGATCAAGTCTCGGGCGATTTATTTCTTCAGAGCTGCCCGACTATGAAGGCTGACGATTAGTGGTAAACCAATGCTTCTTTTTGGCCCCTCGTGTGCCGCTTCGAAACTACCCAGCCATACAGAAACAAGAGGGCTACCCACCACCCACCACGCACGATTCTCACCAAACCGATTCGGCGACAAAGGAATTGTCCGTCACACGTTTGAGCTGTGCATTCATTCGCCGAAGATTGGCGCACCCGGTGCTCCATATCTCCGTAGTGGCCAGAATCTTAAGAAAGTGGAGCCCTCGTACCACTTAGGTGGTATTTCGGTGGACCGAATTATGACTAAACGGAAAAAGTGGTTGCTCGGAATCGGAATGGCTGCAGGCATCGGCCTGGTGTTTTTAGGTTTTCTGGCGGCCAGGATGACCCATCGCCTGGATCCCTATATTCGGGAGCAGGTGCTGCTCTATCTTCAGAAGCGGTTTGACAGTGAAGTCGAAATTCAATCGGTACAGATATTTCTTCCAAAAGCATCGTCTCTGCGAATGTGGCTGACCCATCGGCGTGGAGCCTGGGCCACTATTCGTGGCAGTGGAATCGTGCTGCGCTACAAAGGCCGGCACGACATCCCTGCCATGTTCGCGATGAAGTCTTTTCATTTCGACGTCGATCTCGCGGCGATTTTCGATAATACCCGGCAGGTCCGCGATGTGGAGATTGATGGAATGGAAATCAATATTCCACCGAAGGACGATCGTCCAACCTTCAATAGTGCCGCCGAAGAACAGCAACACGCGCAGAACAGCGTCTTGATCCAGGACGTGCGGATTATCAATTCCAAACTCACGATTTTGCCAAAGGATCCGGCGAAGACGCCCCTGACTTTTAATCTTCACGAGGTTGACCTTTCCGAAGCAGGAAATGGTGTTGCAATGAAATACGTCGCTGCCTTAACCAACGCAAAACCTCCGGGAGAAATTATCAGTAAGGGCACATTTGGTCCGTGGGTCGCCGACGAACCTGGAGATACGCCTCTGGATGGGACTTATGACTTCGACAACGCCGATCTCAGCGTATTTACCGGTATCTCCGGGACTCTTCATTCGACGGGAACTTTCGGCGGAACCCTATCGGAACTCGACGTTACGGGAGAGGCTACCGTCCCCAATTTTGCGCTGAAGAAATCCGGCAACCCAGTCCCCCTGACGACCCGCTTTCAAGTTCATGTCGACGGAACAAATGGCGACACGATCCTGAAGCCCGTTATCGGAACTTTGGGAAAGACGACGTTTACAACCAGCGGTACCGTTATCAAAGACTATTCCGCCAATCGCCGAACGATCCATCTCGAGGTCACGATGCCGAAGGGAGATCTCCGTGACCTGCTGCGTCTCGCCATGAAAGGAGCTCCTTTCATGGAGGGGCAAGTCGAACTGAAAACAAAAATCGATATTCCACCCCTTACTGGAAAGGTTCGAGAGAAGCTTCGTTTGGACGGTATCTTCGAAGTAACCGGAGGAAAATTCTACAAGTCCAGCATTCAGGATCAGATCGATTCGCTAAGCCGCAGAAGCCAGGGGCAGCCGGGAAATTTAGAGATCGACGAGGTGGTTTCCCACATGGGTGGTCGATTCGTCCTGGAGAACGAAATCATCCGATTCTCGCCGGTGTCCTTTTCCGTGCCCGGCTCCGGCATCGATTTGACGGGCAGCTATGATCTCGATCAAGACATTCTGGATTTTCAAGGCACGATGAGGATGCAGGCAAAAGTTTCTGAAACGATGACAGGTTGGAAGCATTGGGTCATGAAACCACTCGATCCATTTTTTTCAAAACAGGGCGCGGGAACACTGCTGAATATCAAAGTGGAGGGCACGATGGAAAAGCCAAAGTTCGGATTGAATCGTGGCCAAAAGAACCCGCAAAGCACGAATTGAAACTGGTGCACCGCAAAAGCGGAAACAAACGTGCTGCATGATATCGCGATCGTGAGAATGGACACTAACCACGTCTGAAGATTTCAGGCGGCGAAGGAGGAATTTATGTTGTGGACTATAGCGGTGGTCCTGTTGGTGTTGTGGGTCCTGGGAATGGTGTCGTCGTACACCATTGGCGGGTTTATCCACATTCTGCTTGTGCTCGCAGTGATCTCCGTATGCATTCAGCTGATTGGCGGGAGGCGTGCGGTTTGAAGCGTTAAAAGGAATACGTGGGCCGAGGCGCGGCGTGGTGCACTACGCCGTAGCCGAACCCATCTTCCAGACCGGCAACTCGGAATTCCACGATACCGGCCAGCAGCGTCTCATCCCAGGCTGCTGGCGGTAATCCGAGCTCTCAGGCCTCAGGCTTCCATTTCGTTCTATCTGGAAATCTCCCTGAGTCTGACGTGAAATACAAAATTCAGGCAACGAGATTCGACTCTCTTTGAAGGAAAGCTCGATCCATACGCTTTGCGCATAAATTGCGGCTGGCGTTCTTCTCGTTGAGGCCGCCATGCCACACTGGCAAAGCTCGATACAAAACCAGGCTGGAAGGGATCTGACGGATTCTCCACGCATGGAAAAGACTGCGGCAAACCTGGCGAACTCTAATCCAGCGTCGTAACGTAAGTGTCAATACCGTCACCGGTAAGCTGCTTCTCAATCTTCCTGGCGGATTTCATGTCCGAAAAGCGCCCTACTCGGACACGATAAGGCGTCTTGCTTGTCCCCACTTTTTCCACAAAGACCATCTCGTAATTTTTCGCGAGTTGGGATCGTAACGATTCCGCCTTCTCCAACCGATCAAATGCGCCGACCTGAACCGTATACTTGCCGCCGGTGCCTCCGACGTCTGGCATGCTGCCGGCAATTGCAGGCGTCGGCGCGACAATCGGCGGCCCACTGACCGCTGCGTCGGTGGAGTCCGGCGACGAAAGCGTGCTTACAACGATAATCGGTGCTGCCCGCGTTTTGTCTGTCGCTGCTGCGCCTGCAATCATTGGCGACGACGTGATGACAGGTGTGCTTCCTGGAGCACCCGTGCTTCCCAACGGAAGTGCGCTCGTAATCGCGGACTGGGGTGCGGTAACGGTCGGCGAAGGTGCAGCCGCCAACGAACTGGCCGCCGGAGACGTCAGCGACAGCGCGGCCGGATTGACCACGGAAGGCTCGCTGACGATGACGGGCACGTCGACTGCCGGATTGATCAACATCCCCACAATCCGCGGCGTCAACAGGATTGCGATTTCCGTTCGGTTCTGCGACTTCGGGTACAGGTAGTTCAGTATCGGATTGTCGGGCAGTGTGGGTAGCTTCGGAAGTGTCATTCTTTCTGCCGCCGTGATGAACCCGCCCAGGATAATGCTGTCCCCTTCGTGAACGCGGGCATTGAACTTCGACGATGGATTCTCAAAGACCACCAGAGATGTTCCGGAAGCGTCAGGACCTCGGCGGATTCGCACCTGCGATGCCGTCGCAAGCGACGTGTCCCGGCTTTGAAAAACCATCGGGGTCACATCCAACACGATCCCGGCATCAAGAAATGTCTGAACCTCCGCTCCGCTGCTGGAAGGCACCGCAATACGCGAATCCAGGCGAACCTGGGAAGATGCTTCGCTAATTGCGGGGAGTTCGATCCGATGCACGACCCGGGATAGCGGTCCACTGGTCAGAGAGTCCGCCACTGATTTGGTCAGCGATTTTGCAAACCCCGTTGTCACCGTGCCGCCGCCCACCGCTTCCAGGTCTGTCCGGGAAAGTTCCAGTACGCGGACTTCGACAACGATGGAAGTCTGCGCAGAGGCAACAGACCGGAAGCCGAGAATCACTGCAAGTATCGTCACGACGCCTGCATGTCTTCGTAAAAAATTCGTCATAACCTTTTGCACACCGGAGTGCCGAGTACAGGCACCCGAGATTTTGAGATCATAAGGTATATCCAATGACGCCGTAATTCCTCTACAAATCCGCAAACCGATCCGGTCACTTCCTTAATATCCGAGCGGTTGCCATGGCAGGTCCCTGCCGCTGATTTCTGCGCCGTCGAAATGATGCTCTGTCGTGGGTGCCGGCACAGTCCGGGATCCAGTGTTGGTTGTCCGAAAGATCGTGGGGCCTCACGGAGCTCGCCTAAACTTCTGAAGTGCCCTGCACCGCCTTGACGTAAACCTCCACCGCCACGGTCTGTCCGCCACCACCCAGAGTCACGCCTTTTACCGGAGTCACGTCACCGTAATCACGCCCCCATGCCAGCGTCAGGTGACCATCCGTCGGCATCACATCGTTGGTGGGATCAAAGCCGATCCATCCGGCACCCGGAACAAAAACCGAAACCCATGCATGTGACGCCTGAGCGCCCTGCACTTTTGGTCCGCTGCGGACATATCCGCTCACGTAGCGCGCCGCAAGCCTGAGGGACCGAAGCGCACCGATCATCACGTGCGCGTAGTCCTGACACACTCCTCGGCGTTTCCGCAGCACATCCGCCAGAGGCATATCGATGGACGTGGCCTTGGGATCGTAATTGAATTCGTCGTGGATTCGATGAGACAGTTCCGTCGCCGCATCCAGCAACGGACGTCCTGGAGTAAACGTTTCGCGCGCAAACGCCCCGATATCCACCACCGCGGGCACATATGGTGATGCATAAAGAAACTCGGATGCCTCCAGCGTGGAGTCATCCTCAATTGCAGCGATGGATTCCCGAGCATCCTCCCATGAAATCGTCGATAAGATTTCATCCTCGGCACGCCTTACCTCTACCAGGCTCTTAGCCGTAGCCGTGAGGCTGTGATGCACATCGATAACCGCAAACGTCGAAACATCATTGCCGAAGTAATCCTTCCGATGCCTGAGAAAAGCCGGAGAGGGTTCCACCTGAATTCCAGTCTGGAGTACCTGCTGCAGCGGCAGCTGTCGGGGAGTCAGATGCACTTCATTCAGGCAACGCGAAACCGGAGCTTCATAGCTGAAACGCGTGGTGTGCGTGACTTCATACTGCATGCGTGTTTACCATGACACTGTCATTCGCGATGCAGTCAAATGACTGAGATAGCTGGACGTCAGTGCATCGGAGATTTCGTACAGAACACCTTTTAGCTCTCGGATGAGATCGTCGAGCGCGGCAAATCGTCCGCTCGGAACCCGATGAGCGATGTCGGCCATGCGAACATCTCGTATTGCGGCGAGCGCCTTCACTGCCAGTGCGCGCTCGACGCCATCGTAACTTCGATCATGCAATTCCTGAAGACGAGTCACCTGATGCAGAAGCGTCACGAGCTGGAACGCTACGGATCGCGGATTCGATTCGTCCGTAAGGAGGACTTCCAGAACCAGTTCCGTCTGCAGGACGGTTGGGTACCGTGAACGGTATGTAATCGAACTGTCTGCGATCTGCAGCAGGAGCTGAAGATAGGGCTCCAGTTCCGATGCAGCGCCCAGACAGGCTCCCAGCATCTCTGCCGACTGAAGCGCACGTTCCAGTCGGCGCCCGATCTCGAGAAAACGCCAGCCGAACCCACGCGTCGTACTCTCCATCAACATGCCGGAAAATGCAGAGAGCGTGACGATGACTCCATCGAGCACGTCCATGCCGGCCAGATACCGTTGATCCGCGCTCGAAGGTACGAATGCGGAAAACTGAGATTCCAGCTGCTGCAGCACGCGCCAGGTATCCAATGACAGCCGCTCCTTCAAGTGCCACGCCGTCCGGCGCATTTCCTTCACGTTCCATCGCAGCGTCGATGTCTGCGAAGGATCGAAAACCATCTCCGTCAGCCAGCGCTGCACCTGCCAATGCTGCTCGCCAAGGGATGCCATCGTTGTTTCGGGCGGAAGAAATTCCATTTTCGACAGGAGTCGCGTTGCTGTTTCGAGCGATACGGTGTGACCGTAATCTTCCTCTCCAGACAAAGACGGCAACAGGGCGCGCACAAATCGCACCCGTTCTTCGACGCGCTCGGCGTAACGTCCCAGCCACAGGAGGTTTTCCGCGACGCGGCTGGGGAGATCGCGCTTGCTGGCATTGGCTCCCATTGGGAGAGAGAGCTGTCTTCGAGATAACGGCGGCTCTTCGGTGTTTCCCAGAACCCAGGTGTCTTTGCTCTCGCCGCCAAGTTGCATCGACACGAGAAGCGAAGAATCCTGTGTCGACACCCGGGTCAAGCCTCCGGGCATCACGCTGTAGGAACTCCCGTTCCACGCCGCGTAAACACGAAGCATGACGTGTCGGGGAGAAAAACCGGCATCCGTGCGAACGGGCGCGGTGGATAGAGCCACGCGTTCCTGCGCGACAAATTCTTCAGGCTGGGCCTCAATTCGACGTGCAAGATCCTGTAGTCTTGCCGCATCCATCGTTTCGGGAAACTCGGGATGACGCCCGGGCTGCGGGAATGTGCTCTTCAGCACAAGGTCTTTCAAATGTTCCAACACGTAACGGCGCGGCTTCTCCTGACCGCACCACCATGTGGCAACGGAAGGCATCTTCAACTCATCGCCGAGCAACTGCCGGCAAAGGCCGGGCAGGAATCCCATATGCGCGGCAGTTTCCACCAGTCCGCTTCCCAGCGCATTGTCGATAACAACAGATCCACTGCGAACGGCGTCCACCAGACCGGGCACACCCAGAAGCGAATCCGCGCGAAGTTCCAGTGGATCGCAGTAGCTGTCATCCATTCGTCGAAGAATCAAATCGACAGGTTTCAATCCTCCCAGAGTCTTCAGGTAAACGCGGCGATCCAGAACGGTAAGATCGGCGCCTTCGACAAGCGCGATGCCCCAAAGTCCTGCCAGAAACGAATGTTCGAAATACGTTTCGTTGTGAGGGCCGGGAGTGAGAAGTACCACCGTCGGGTTTGGCCGCTGCGCCGATGCTAATGTGAGCAACGTTTCACGCTTGATATCGAAGAACCGTGCCAGTTGCCGGACGTGACGCTGATTGAATGCTCCCGGCAATGTCCGTGCACTGACCAGGCGATTCTGAAGCGTGTATCCCATCCCGGACGGCGCCTGGGTACGATCGGCAATCACCCACCAGCTTCCGTCCGGAGATCGCGCGATATCCACGGCATAACTGTGCAGGTGCACGCCACCTGGAGGAGTAACGCCAAAACACGGTCGAAGAAAATGAGGATTCGCATAAACCAGTGCCGGGGGCAA
>Ga0070670_100001999_pt1 | contig 16671 bp, 16 predicted proteins | sample KBSS63metaG_FD_64665 | JGI IMG/M metagenome (GOLD analysis project Ga0070670, IMG submission 64665) | Switchgrass rhizosphere microbial communities from Kellogg Biological Station, Michigan, USA - KBS S6-3 metaG | ecosystem: Host-associated > Plants > Roots > Rhizosphere > Soil ... | reverse complement strand
GTGGCGCCGGCAAGCGCAAGTTTTTCGCAAAGAAGACATCGCTCACCGGAGTTTCGTAGTGATAAATATTGTCGAGAAACGAGATTAAAAACCCGCGCCCGAGCAGCGCCAGGGCAAGCATCCACCACATTTCGCCGTAGTAGAAAAACGCCAGCACCAAAACCAGCAGCGTCAAAAAGCCGTCGAAGCGGATTTCACGAAGCGCCTCCGGCCGGAGCCAGTTGTCCATCAGAAGCGCACTGACGGTATTCGCCCGAATGTAGCGATTTTTTATCCACTGTAAAAATCGACGCGGCAAGACAAAATAAAGCGGGCTTAAAATTTCGACTAGGTAAAGCCCGAGAAAGATTTGAAAATAGTATGCGGGGGCGGCGCCGGACCTGGTCCCCTTCTCCCGATCGTAATACTCCGTTCCTTCGATCGGCAGACGGTTCAATTTGTGATGCAGCAGGTGACTCATCCGAACGATCCGAAATGGCGAGCCGAAAAGAATCGCGAGCAGCCGACCGAAAAACCCATTGATCGTTCGGCTGGGGTGAAACAAATCGTGAATGGCTTCGTGGATCAGGCTCCAGAAAGGGTTGGTGAGCAGCAGCAACGGCGCAAGCGACCAGCCCCAGATGCCGCCCCGCGGTAAGAGAAAAATTGGCAGCAAATAAAACTGGTAGAGATTCAGCGCAATATATCCGCACCCGAGGAAAACGTTGAGTGCGCTCGGAGCGCTGCCCTCTTGCCGGAAATATGAAGTACTGCCGCTCAAAACTCTAGACCTAAAATTTTTCCAAATGGCGTCAAGCTCAAAAGCACGACGAAGCCGAACAGCGCGATCACCGCGCCTGAGACGCGGTGAACCCAGAAGAGAAAGCGCAAGCTGAATCTATCATGAAAAATCGTTAATCCGATAAACAGGCCAACCCACCACAAAGCCGAGCCGCTGAAGACGCCAGCGGTCAGGAGCGCGGCCGCAACATAATGGCCATGCAAGCTCGGCACATGCCAACCGGCATAAATGGCAATAAAAGAGAAAAGCGTCACCGGATTGGAAACCGTTAGCAAAAAAGTGGTCGCGTAAGCGCTTAGCAGTCCGTTGACATTGTTGATGCGCTTCTTTGCCACCGGCTCGGTTCGGTAGATCCGGTAGCCTATATAACAAAGAAAGATACCGCCAATGAGCCTGAGCCAGTGCTGCTGCTCGGCGACGAAGCCGGATATCAACGATATTCCCAGTGCCGCGATACCCGCGGCCAGGGCGTCTGCTGTTGCTACTCCCAGGCCGGAAAAAAGCCCGCACACCGGACCCATCATGAGCGCGCGGTTGATGCATAACAAACCCAAAGGACCCACGGGCACCGCGACAACGAGTCCAATCAGCATGCCCTCGATCACCAGATATAACGGCATCAGAAATTTGGTGCTGGAAAATTATCAGCCGGCGCAGCGAAATCCAATGTTGTGATGCCCCGAACGAAAGTTGCGCGAGACGTGCCGCCCTCGATGAGTCGTGGTCAACTCGTCTGCCGGCGAGTCCTGACCGCCTCCGCGCGTGACGCGCACCTGCGGCTGGGTCAAGTCTTCCCGGCCGTCCGCGGGATTGTAGGGGTAGGGTCTATAGGTACTGCTGACCCACTCCCAACCGTTTCCGGCTAGATCGAGCACTCCCTCGGGAGTCGCACCCTTCGGAAAGCTGCCGACGTTCCGGAAATCGTTCCATCCGGCGTTGAAATGAGCACGGGTTGCGTCAGGCGGCTCATCGCCCCATGGGAATTTCCGCCCGTTAACTCCGCGCGCCGCTTTCTCCCACTCCGCTTCCGTCGGCAAACGTTTCCCCGCCCAGCTGCAAAAAGCCACGGCGCCGAACCAGGAAACTTCTACCACTGGACGGTTCTCATGTCCCGCATCCGCGAGCCATCGGCCGTTGCGCCGGTGCACCCGGGCATCATTGTCGCCGATGTCGAAATACTTTTCTCCGCGCGCGCTTTCCGTTCCGACAGCGTCGAGGAATCGGGCAAACTGAGCGTTGGTCACCTGATGACGATCGATGAAAAATTCCGCGACGGTGACCTTGTGCATTGGCCGTTCATCCTCCGGACCGTTATCGCTTCCCATTAAAAACTGCCCAGCGTCAATGCGGACCCTATCGGAAGCCCCTTGATCGACCGAACGGGCAAAGCTCAGCGGCTGCAGAAAAATAATCAAAGTCGCCGCTGCCGCGCGCCAGAAACGCGAGCGCAAGAGAATTTTCATGGCAAAAATTTTCTCAGTATCCTACGGAATGAATCGGGATTGCGCAAACCCGAAGGGCGCGTATGGCGCGGAAGCGATCCGTTCGACTAAGGTTCATCCGATGGCAGCCGGCGCGGTGATTTTCTCGTACGCCGGTTCCGGCATGCGCCAGAGGTGAAATAATAACGATCGGTGCTGAAACACGTCGGATTTTTTGGCTTGCTCGAAACCGGACTGGCGGCTTTGTTCAGGCACCGGTTGACGAATCAATTTTACGACTTCGTCCAAGGAATCGTAGAGAAACGCCGTCGGCCCGGCATATTCACGAAGGTCAGGACGAATATTCGCGACGCAGAGCCCAACACCGGAAGCTTGCGCCTCGGCGATTGCCATTGGCCACCCGACGTTGCCTCCAGGCGCCGCGGTGTAGACGAGCCATCGATGTTTTTTGTATTCTGCGGGCATGTCTTCGAGCTCTACGGGAGGAATAAAACGTACCGGACTTTGACGCGCGCTCGCGAACTCCTGGAGCTGAGCGACCTTGTAGCCGAGGGCGTAAAGGTTGAACTCGAACTCCGGCGCGCGCAGCGCAAGCTCGACAAAATCTTCCATTCGCTTCTTGGGAATACATGCGCCGACATTCATGATCGCCGTGCCGTTAGGGTGGGGATCGAAAAAGCGTTTAAAGTTTACCACCGGGAAGCAATCAACGAGTTTTGCCGCGGGGAAACCGGCGCGTTCCAGTCGCGGACGGGCAAATGGCAGGGTCAACAACCCTAGACAGAACTCATCTTCAATGAACTTCACCGCCCGCCGAATGTGTGAGGGCCGCGCAAATACCGAGAGCAGCGGAACGTGACGGAATCGAGATTCATCTTCAGGCCAGATGGAATCAAAGGAATGGCCGCGCACCGTGAACGGCACACCGGTTTTGCGGGCTAGTTTGCCGAGGAGCTTGACCGAATGAAACCAGTGGCTATGCAAGACATCCGGCTGAAACTCCTCGATCGCTTCGCAAATCATTGCCGGATCTTCAATGTAGCGGTACGGTTCATGATTTTTTGCCGGCATGTTGGCGCGTTTAGTCGCGACGATGCCGACATCGCACACTTCGTGGACCGCTTCGATCTCGGTTTTGATATACGTCTCGGACATTTGCGGGTAATTCTTCAGAATATACATGACGCGAAATTTGCGCCCGAAAGTAGACTGCGAGGAGAGCAACGGCTTGAATTCCGTATGTCCTACGGTGGAAGGGATTGAAGTCGATAGATCGCGGATCACAAGGCTTTTCTCTTTATCATCCGCCTCGGCGTTGATCGAGTTGAGGGGAAATCGGCGCTGCCGCGGTTCTCCGCATAGCCTCCTTCAACATGGCGCGATAGTGATAAACTCGTCCCTTTGAGCGGTAGATTTGTCTCTCGTTCCGCAGCGCCGCATACCAACACCAACCGACCATTGCCCGAAGTAAGTTTGCAAAACTTGAAAAGATCCCGCTTTCTTTGTAAATCGCGCGACTGCGTCCCTGTAATTGATGGCGTCGTTTAAAATATTCTTCAGTGAGCCGGGTCCAGTCGACATCATGGTAGACGATCGAGCGGGGCTCGTATCCGATCCGTCTCCCCGCCCTGAGAACCCTTTCACCGAACTCGACATCCATCGACGTACCCGAGGCTCCTGGACCGATGCGTTCGTCGAATAAGCCGGTCACATCGAGCAGTTCACGCCGGAATGCCATATTGGCGGCATTCAAGCTGACGATCTCGCGTACTTCAAGTCCCGGCTTGCTGTAATAGCAGATCGTCCGGTACCGATTCAGCAGGCGTAAAAACTGCTCGTCGTTTTGCATCGACGGCGGGACGAGGACCGATCCCTGCATGACGTCGTATGAATAGTCGCGAAAGAATTGCCAGGTGATTCGCAACCATTCCGGCGCGACTTCCACATCATCGTCGAGGAAAGCGAGAAGATTGGCTTTGACCAGCGGTAGCAGGCGATTGAGAGCGCGTGATTTCCCCGGGATGGATTCGCGGACATGAATCCAACGCTCCGGCTCACCAGCTCGATATTTTTGCAGTAAAGCTTCTACCGCCGCCGCGGTAGCTTTACCTTGAGCGTTGTTGGCAACGAGAATTTCGTGTTGAATCTCTGCACGATTCTCCAAGCCGACCAAGCTGTCGAGCAGTCGCTCCAACTGTGGCACTCGCCCTTGGGTGGCGATCAAGATGCTGACCGCGGGCTCCATCGAGATAAACTAATGGCTCGGCGGGGTACCGGAGAACGTCGGAATCGCAACCTCCGGAGCTATGCTTGTGGCGGCAGACTGTTCATATAAGCTGAGCAGCGTTTCTTCCAGTTGGTCGAGGTATGTCGTCCAGCTATATTGTTCTGCAGTCCTGCGTGCGGCATGGGAAAGCGCACGCCACCGTTCAGGTTCCAGAAACAACGAAAGCTTATATTCCAATTCGGTTGGGTTGTCGGGATTTTCCAGGAGACCGATCCTCAGATCTCCTGCTACTTTGTCGAAGGCGCCCACACCGGGCACCGTGATAACCGGCAGTCCCGCCGCCAGTCCTTCCAACACAACATTTCCGAAGGCTTCTTGAATCGAGGGAAGCGCGAGCACATCGGCTACGGCATAATAATCCTCGACGTTCGGCTTTGGTCCGGCAAAAATAACATTGGGGTTTGCACGCCAGGCAGAACGGTATGCGGCCAAACGAGCATCACCACCGACGACCAAAAGATAAGTGTTGGGAATAGCGCCGGCACGCCACAATCGCAGCAGCCGGTCCAACCCTTTGCGTCGGAATCCCGTTCCGACGAACAGCACGACTCGGGCATTGCTTTGAATCCCTAGTTCACGACGCATACGCTGCCCTACGTCATGTCTGCGGCTTGGGTTAAATTTTTCGTGATCCACTCCATTGAGGATGACCACAATCTTTTTTTCCGGGATGCCGTAAGCTTGGATCATCTCACGTTTACTTTGCTCACAGACGGCGACGATGCGCCGGCTTCCCGAGGTGATCTGGCGTCGTTCAATCGACAACGCCAGACGATGGTAGGGGCTCACGCGGTACCATAGAGATTTCCAACCCCCGTTCCGCTGCATTTTTTCAATGAACGTCTTGTGCGGTCCACCGCCGCTGCGAAACAAATCTTGCTTGATCAATCGATCGAAGCTCAGGACGACGTCGCAATCCGCGCGGCTGATCGTCAAGGGAGCGAAAATGCCGAAGCTCAACAAACGCCCGGTTCTCGGCCGTGAGACTCCCGGCACGCGATGAGGCGTGATCCCGGCAGGCAACGGAATACAGAATTTTTGACAGAACAGATGAACGTCATGGCCGCGATCGCGCAAGCCGGTAGCGGTCCTAAAGAATACCCGCTCGGTACCCCCTCGAAGATCGAACCGCTTATGCGCCAAAGCGACCTTCATTCTATTTAGCCTACTTCTGCCTTATACTCCTTTCAAGTGCGTTAGAGAATCGAAAAATCTCGCCTCACATCATTTGCTCAATGGTTCAGTTTGCCTTTTGAAAGTAAGATGCGCGTCCGATGAGTTCATCCGAACAAGGGTTTGAACGCCGTGGGATTGTAGAAGGGTTTTTTGGTCCACCGTGGTCTCTGGCCGAGCGCCGGCTTCTCTTCGACTTTGGCGCGCGCCGAGGTATGAACACGTATCTTTACGCGCCCAAGGATGATCCGTATCACCGTTTGCGCTGGCGTGATCCCTATCCCGAACCCGAATGGCAAAAGCTACTCCGGCTAATTGCCGCTGCTCAGAGCAAAGACATCGATTTTATCTACGGCTTCCATCCTGGCGAGCATCTATGTTTTTCCGAGCGCAGGCCGGTGCAGATCCTGATCGATAAGGCCAAGCGGTTTTACGATGCCGGCGTGCGTACATTCGCAGTGCTCTTCGATGATATCCCCTCACGGCTTGTGTACGCTCGCGACCGGCGCGCCTTCGGTGAAAGTTTGGCTCGCGCCGAGGGCTCATGGCTTAGTGAAATCCACGCGCGCCAACCACAATCATGGAAAGATATCGAATGGTGGATCTGTCCCTCCTATTACAGCGAAGATCCTTTGCTTGAACGGGTATTCGGTCGTTTCGAATCCAATTTCCTGGAAACACTGGCTCAAGATCTACCACCAAATGTCGCCTGTCTCTGGACTGGGCCGGCAGTGGTGCCCGGTAAGATCACGCTAGAGCATGCGCGGCAAATTGCACGGCGTGTCCGTCATCCACTGCTGTTATGGGACAATTACCCGGTCAATGATCTATCGATGGCTTCCGAATTGCACATCGGACCGCTCACGGGCCGAGATCCGCGCCTACCGCAAATTGTCTATGGCTATTTGAACAATCCGATGCTCCAGCCGACCCTGAGCTTGGCGCCGCTGGCGACGTGTTTCGACTACGCCGCGACGCCGTTCAGCTACGATCCGGAAGCGAGTTGGCGCACTATCATTAAACAGCGCTTCGGCGCGGACATGCTTACATATTGGCAAACCATCAGATCGTTTCTCGAAACATCGCAGCAGCTGATCAAAACGAAATCATCGAGGCGAATTGCGACGCGAGAGATAGCGCGATTACACTCGGCACTCGCCTATCTGGACGCCGCGAGCAAGCAGAAATGGGGACGCGAGATTCGCCCGTGGCGCGCACAAATCGAAGCGGCGCTCCAAAAGGGCGCAGTTGGATTGTTATAGCCGATGCTTTGCGTTAAACAGTGACAGATACGCCCTAGGAGCCCAACATTTTGCGACATGCGGAACACGCAATTCATTGCAGCCGCGCGAATTTCCCCAATTAGGACGGACAAGCCATTTGGATGAGCATCAATCGTACCGACGGATATCGCCTCGCCGGCGCACCGGCTTTGTTGGACCGGCATCGGTTGGCCGCTGCGATCCGCGAGTTTCGCGGGCGTACCCTTGGACTTGTCGCCGACCTCGACGAAAAGCAAATGATCGGGCCACGCCTGACGATCGTGAATCCGCCGCTTTGGGAAATCGGCCATATCGCCTGGTTCACAGAATTTTGGCTGCTCCGTCATTTGAAAAAACAAAAGCCGCTGTTGCCCAACGGCGATCAACTCTATAATTCGAGCGACGTCGCGCACGACACCCGGTGGGAGCTTTTATTGCCGGCCCGCAATCGAACCCTCAACTATATGAGCGAAGTGTTCGACCGAGCGCTGGAAGGCCTCGACGGCTCTAGAGAATTACACTCCGATGAGCGCTATTTTTATCTGCTCACGCTATTTCACGAAGGGATGCATGACGAAGCCTTGGCTTATACCCGTCAGACCCTCGCTTATCCGCCACCGCAATTCACGCCGCTCGATGAAAGCTGCCGGTCGACTGGCGCCGTGTGCACCGGCGATGTCGAGATTCCCGGAGGCAAATATATTATCGGCGCTACTCAGGACTTTCCTTTTGTCTTCGACAACGAAAAATGGGCACATGAGATCGAGCTGCGGCCGTTTCGCATCGCTCGCGCGGCGGTGACCAATGGCGAATTTCTCAACTTCGTCGAAGCTCAGGGTTATCGCAAACCCGAATACTGGAGCGCCGCCGGCTGGCGCTGGCGCGAATGCGGTGGCAGCCCGGAATTGGAACAGTCGTTGGCAAATTTCTTTAGTAAAGATTTAAATCACGGCGCTGAAGATTTTGCATTTGAAGCACCTGTAAAGCATCCGATCTATTGGCGAAAAAGCGCAAACGGCACCTGGCGCCAGCGAATCTATGATCGAGACTGCCCGCTGAACGAACGCGCGCCGGTGATCCACGTGAGCTGGTTCGAGGCGCAGGCATATTGTAATTGGGCCAATCGCCGCTTGCCCACCGAAGCCGAATGGGAAGTCGCCGCATCAGCCGAGATCGACGCGGCAGGCAGTTTGAGCCAAGTGCGGCGATATTTCCCTTGGGGCGATGCAGCGCCGAATTCCACGACTGCCAACCTCGATTGGCATCGCTCCGGACCCGTAGCAGTCGACCTCTTCGAAGCCGGCGATAGCGCCTCCGGCTGCCGGCAGATGATCGGCAATGTCTGGGAGTGGACTGCCGATGACTTCAGGCCTTATCCAGGATTTGTGATCGATCCCTACAAGGAATACTCGAAGCCCTGGTTCGGCACGCACAAAGTTCTGCGCGGCGGTTGCTGGGCCACTTCTTCGCTGCTGATTCGTAATACCTGGAGAAATTTCTATACTCCCGACCGACGTGATGTCTGGGCGGGATTTCGTACCTGCGCAAAAACCGTGGAATGAAAATACAACTGGTGACGCCAGCGCCGTTGAACCTCAACAACGGCAATCGAATCACTGCGCTGCGCTGGGCCGCGATTTTGAAAAAACTCGGCCACCGTGTGCAAATTCTCCAGAAATACCGCGGCCAATCGTGTGATCTTCTGATCGCTCTTCATGCCCGGCGCAGCGCCGACTCGATACAGCGCTTTCATGACGCACAACCGAACCGACCCATCATCGTCGTGCTGACCGGCACCGATGTCTACCGGGATATTCGCGCCGATCGTCAAGCTCAACAATCACTTGAACTTGCGACCGCGATCGTGGTGCTGCAAAAGATGGCGCTGCGAGAAGTGCCGAAGCGATTCCATCCCAAAATCCATGTGATTTACCAATCAGCGCAACCGCTGCACCGACCGCAGCCGGACCAGACCGAATCGTTCAGAGTCTGCGTGGTCGGCCACCTCCGCGCCGAGAAGGACCCGCTGCGTGCCGCTTTCGCGGTGCGCCGACTGCCGCGAAACTCTCGGATTCAATTGACCCATGTGGGACTTGCGCTGGATCCCCGGCTCGAACAAACCGCGCGCGATGAAGTGGCGCGTAATCCTCGCTATCGCTGGCTCGGTCAGCTGTCGCATCGAAAAACGCGTGATCTCCTGGCGAGGAGCCATCTGGTTTGCATCACCTCCCGGATGGAAGGGAGCTCGAACGTGTTATCCGAGGCGCTTGCGTCCGGCGTGCCAGTGATTGCCTCTAAAATTCCCGGTTTGATCGGCACCCTGGGAGAAAAATACGTCGGCTACTTTCCTGTGGGCGATACGCAGCGGTTGGCCGATCTGCTGCTGAAGGCCGAAACCGACGATAAATTTTACCGTGCTTTGAAACGCGCGTGCGTCCGTTTCGCGCCATTAGTGAAAAATGCGCGAGAGGTAGCCGATTGGCGCCGCCTGCTCAGAGAAGTGGTCTGAAATTTCGATGCCGCGCGCATCACTGACGCGTCGGCTCTTTGATCCAGCCCCTGACCCAAGGCAGAAGCAAGTACGCCGGCAGCGATAATAAAAACGTCATCGCAAAATAGTTGCCGTAGCCGTACCGTTCTGCGCCGATGCCACTGAAGCCGCCGATTAATCGGCCGGTCAGCGAAAAAATCGATGACAGAAACGCATACTGAACCGTGGCGTGTTCCTTGTCGCAAACGTTCATTAGAAAAGCGAGGAAAGCGGCGGTGCCGAGGCCGCCGCTGAACGACTCGAACATCGACGCGCCGTAGAGGCCAAAGCGTCCGAGATTTAGCCAATACACCAGCGAATAACCGAGATTCGAGACCGCCTGAAGCAAGCCAAGAAACCAGACGCCGTGAAAAATGCCGTAACGGGAGATGAACGCTCCACCCATCAACGCGCCGATCACGCTCAGCACGATACCGAAAGTCGTCGGAAACAATCCGATCTGAAACATCAGATCTTCGGTAGTCGGCCAAATCGATTTGCCATAGTCGACCCAGAACGGTTTGACCATAGGACCGATGGCAAATTCCCCGAGCTTATAGGTCAGCACAAAAAAAATGAGCGGGATCACCCGCCAGGTTCCCGCCCAATCGACAAAACCGGCGAACCAGTGCTCGCGGGACTCGCTCGTAATACTGAGACGCGGAACGGTAATCGCGCTCAAGGCTAGAATCGCAAAAACGATCGCCGCAAGCACGAACAACGAATTCCATGCAACCGCGCCCGCTAAGAATACCAAACCACCGCCGGCGAACACCAGAGCGATACGATAAGCCGAGGCCCGCACCCCATTGGCCGCGCCCTCCTCTTCCCGAGTAACTAAAGCCACCGAGTAGGAATCGATCGCCACATCCTGGGTCGCCGACAACGTCGTGAAAGCCAGAATCAAAAGCAGCACGATCAATCCAACCCCGGCGATATTCACAAACGGCAAAGTAACGAGCACGGCCGCGATGCCGAGCATACACGCCATGATCCAGATCCGCCGATCGCCGTAGCGATGAACCAGAGGTGACCAGAAAAACTTCAGTGAGTAAGGCAATTCGAGCAGCCTGAGCCCACCAATGGCGCGCAACGACACACCATTGATGCGAAAATAAACCGGCAACACTTCCCACAGAATCGCCGCCGGAGCGCCTTGAATGAAGTAGAGCAGCGCAATAACCGCAAGCTTTTTTCGCGCCGCCGGCGAGCTTTCGCGCACCCCCAAAAATCGCCAGATCAATGCAGACATACTCGACGGTTACGAAGAGGAAACAGTTTACACCGGCCGCTCGCATGATTGAAGAAAAATCTGGTTGACGGAATCAAATCATCTCGCACCGCCAGGAGGCTTCCGTAAACTGAGCGTCGCAACCCCGAACCGGCTGGTTAAGCCAAATTTTGTCTGAGTCATAGAAACTTCGTCGGACTGTTACCGGTTTTTAATTTTCGCCTGCCAAATAATGCCGGTCCCAAAAACTTTTTAAAGGAGACGACGGCATGAAGAAAATTGTTCAGACATCACGAACCGAAAGTGACGAGACACATCGTCTCGACACGGCGGTGATGCTTCTCACCGACGACGGTGACTTGAGCACCGCACCAAGCGGTACAGGATTCCCGAGCGAGGTTTACGTTTATATCGGAGAAAAAGCGAAAGCAGGTCATCCCATCGAGCAAGCCGGGTTCACGAGCGGCAGTCTTTATGGACTGCAGGTTATTCTGAACGGCTCTGCGGTAACTGAAGAGAGCGATCTTTTTGGGCTCGGCACCGCCGCCACCGGATTTATCGGAAAAGCGAGCTTTAAATTGGTGAATCTTGGCGATGTCTCCAACTTTACGCCACGAGACCTCCAAGATATGTCGATTGCCACCGGCATCACCCGCTTTCGCCGGCCAGAAGATGGCGCCTGGGACCCGCGCAAAGGCGAGAAGCGCAGAAACGACGCATACTTCGTTACGACCGCCGATATCGATACCAATTGTCGTCTCTGGCGCTTGCGTTTCGACGACATCAGCAAAGATCCTGAAAAGGGCGGCACGATCGAAATCTTACTGACCGGCAGCGAAGGTCACCGTTTGCTCGACAATGTCACCATCGATCGCTTTGGTCGAATCGTCATGGATGAAGATCCGGGTAATAATTCACGCGTTTCGAAAATTTGGCTCTACCAAATTGGCACCGGCGAACTCATTCAAGTAGCAGAGCACAACCCGAAGTTCTTCGACCCAACCGTCATGAATAATAGTTCTTTCATGACTCAGGATGAAGAATCATCCGGCATCATCGACGCGCGCCACATACTCGGCGACGGCTGGTTTCTATTGGATGTTCAAGTCCACAAAGTAAGTTCCGACCCCGAGCTCGTCGAAGGCGGACAATTGCTCGCCATCTTCATCGATCCGCGGATCGGTACCGGCGGCGTTGATGATGACGTTGAACCGAAGAGGAGGAGAATGATCAGTAAATCGTTGTCATCATTCGTTCGACCATGGAAGCGGGGCTGTAGTTCAGGCCCGGCTTTTAATCTCAGCCATAATCGACTTGTTCGTTCTTGACCAGCCTTATGCATCGATTCCTAACAAGTTCGTAACCGACGCTTAATATCGCCGGTTCAGTGTGAGCCTGTGCAACGCCTTCGTCAGCTCTCCGCCCTAATATTTTACTTCGCTCAACTGTCGCCGAAGCCGAAGCTTCATCCGGAGTTCATTCTTGTTTAACTTCCGCACCCCACAGTTCCGTCAAACATACAAGGAGGCAAAGATGGAACAAGTCAATCTCGGATCGGTGATCGAGCAGGCCATTACGCGATCAAGTCAAAACCGCCTTGGCGAAAAACCGCCGGTCTTCGTGGCGCTCGCGCCGGTGTTGCCGAAAATTCCGTGGAGAGATGCGGCGCTGCGCCGCTTTCTTCAATCTTTTTTGTACGAGTCTTTACTGACCAGCGACGCCAATGCGGTCGTGGAAATATCGTTACGCCGAAGGTCATTGCTCAAAGATCTTACCGCCTTCGTGGGGGTTCAACCATCGTACTGGGTGCAGCTACGGATCTCTGGCCGGGGCCTTAAGATCGCCGAGCAAACCATCGAAGATCTTTTCGCGGAAGTCGGCTATCGCTGTGAAGAGTGGATCGGCATCCAGGGCTCCGACGCTCGCTTGGGCATTTTCGGAACCATCGACACGCCCAATCTCAAAATGGTTTTCTGTCTCGAATCCACACGTCATAAACTCCGCTGCGACCTGCTGCTGCCGGTAAACGACGGCTCGCCGGCTCCATGCCTGGCCAAAAATGCCTCAGCGGCGTAACAAACAAATCACTCGCCGGTTAAACGCTGCTAACAGCAGAAGCTTATTCTGCCTTCAGAAATAAATTGAAGGAGGCTTCTCATGAAACAATTGGAAACAATTTTAATCCCAACTGATTTATCCGAGTACTCGCGGCGGGCACTCGTTTACGGCTGTTGGCTCGCCACCAAAGAGAAGACGTCGTCATTGATCATCCTGCACGTCGCCAACGAGCTTCATGCATGGGAATTTTACTCTGATGAATTGAGCTTCGTTCAGTCGACAGAAATTGGCCGATTGATCGGGTTTTAGCCGAAGCCAGCCTTGATCTGAGCCGATTTTTGGAACCGAGCATGGCCAGTCTGGAAAAATGTCCAAGAGCAAGTAAACGCGTCGTCTTGGGACCGATTGCGCAGCAAATCGCTGCAGTGGCAGAAGAAGAAAAAGCAGATCTCGTGATCATGTCGCCGCGCCGAGATGCCACATTGAGTCACAGGTTCTTCGGCTCGGTCGCGGATACGGTCACACGATTGAGTCCCTGCCCCGTCCTGTCGATTGCAGAGCCACTGCCATCGAAGCCCTGCGCGGCAGGATCATCCAGGAATATTTCAGGTGGCCGCGACCGCGAACGGTCAACACTTAGAGATTCGCTGGCGTTAGCCGACAACAACTTCACTTGCTCAGTTTTGTTGCCAATCAACAAAAGCGTAGCCTGAAGTCGAGTACCCTGATGGATAAATCAGTTCCTCCACCCAACGAAAAGACGGTCATCGGGGGCGGAGTCGCCGAGCAGTTTTCTTCATCTGAGTTTCAACCGCTGGTTCACGAGCTGCTAAACGAGCTTTGGCCGCCGGCGCCAAGGAACGTAGGCCCGTAATGGATCAGTTTTACGGCGACCGGTCGGGGGCAATTGGAAGACCCCTTCGGCCATCTAGGGTGGGTAGCCACGCATATGGAAGATATCGCTCCCGAAGAAATGCGGAAACGTGTGCAGGCCATGTTCGGCAATAAAAAGTAATTACGTTGTGCAACGATCTTTTGTTCATCGATCGACCTCAGGACAAACAGCAGTGGAGCTTTCCAAGGGCTGCCCCATTTTCAAATGGCACGGCGCGGAGAAAGTGCGGCGCAGCAACGATCGCAACGCGGTGATGGCCAGGAGCAATCTGCAGTACGAGGTTACCTCCGCAACTTCTCGAAAACGTAAGGCTGATTTAATCAAACCTAAACGTTTACCGCGCAAAGTTGACCAAATTCTAAACGCGCTGCTCGCCCGCTTTGGTTTTGCTTTCCGTCAAGAAGCCCGCGTTTTAACCACGAGGAAAACAATGGATCAATGGCTACAGGACGCACCGGCTCTGACCTACGTCAAGGACGTCTCTATCTGGCTGGTCGTTAACAAATGGGGCGAGCCGATTTCATGGACAGACGATCCGGCTGAGGTCGCTTGGTTTTCCCTCACGCGCGCAATCAGCCGATCTCAAGGTCCGCCCAAACGCCCACGTGATCGGAAGGCCAAAGCTCTAGATCTTCTTTAGCGGGCTGGTTAAAGCACACACCGGACGCGCGTAAGTTTATCGATTCGGAAATCCAGATGTAATCGATACAGCGATTGAAGCGCGGCCATTCCGGATGAGTCGGATCATCGCCGGAGTCGCGCAACGGCGTGAACGCCGTCGGCCGGTCTTGCGTCGGGCGGTAAGCCGCTGCCATCAGACGAATCGAGGGTTGATCCGGCGCTGCATTGAAATCGCCGCATACAATCGAACAATCAGCGTCCTCTCGCGTGCGAATCCAGTCCAGAAGTCTCCTCACCTGATATTGGCGCGCCGCATCCTCCACCTTCGCAGCAATGAGATGTGTGACGTAGATATCAAGCAGCTTGGCGGCGATCTCAAACCTCGCCACCAGTGCCACACAGTCGTGTGAGCGGTAGTCCAAATTGGCGGTTTCGATAATCGGATAGCGGCTCAGCAATGCCTCACCCTGAACGGCTGAGTCTTCTCCCGCCTTGCTCTGCTGCACTAATAAGTATTTCGTCGCGGTCGTCTTGGCCGCTGTTTTCTGCAACCAGCGTGCGCTCTGGGTCGGAATATGAATTTCGTTCAGTGCCCAAATATCGGGGTTGAGATCGGCAAATTGTTGCGCAATCAATTCTCGCCGCGCTTCCCACCGTTTATGATTTTGCTCGAGATTCAAAGTGGCAATGCGAAGAACCATAAGTCTATTCCCGGCAAGACTAAATTATCAGACCCGTTAAAGCACGGAGGCGCGCCCTACCCTCGCTTGTAGCTCAACGAGCAGCGGCTTTCCGACTGACCGCAAACTTCACACAATCACTAGAGTTGCTGAACATCAACACTGACGGAGCGTCGGGAGACTGTGGATGAAATAGCTCCTACGGGGTTCCGACATTACGGAGAGAGCCGGTCGCCGGACCATTATATCCACGAGTTTGAACGAAGCCGCGGCGGCGGGAACCTACCCGTCAGGTTTCGCAGCACGGAACTTGCCAAATCGGACTCCCCATCGTGGCGCTAGTCGAGATGTCAACGAGCTGCGCGTTTTATGGAAAATTCTTTTTAGCGGGTTGGATGAAACTCTCTACGGGGCTGGGCCGGCGCGGTCTTTCATTGCGCTGGATAAATTTGTTCGGGGCATCCACAGTGTCAGGTCGATTTTGTAGCGAGTTGCGAAGAATTTCTTCTTGAAGCGAGCTGCGCTCGCTGCCATTGGATTTTCCCGACTCCAACGCCGCACTCTCTTCATTGATAAAAACTGCCGCCGAGAAAACCGTGGTCCATAGACCGTCTTTGTTGCCGATCGCGGACTGCGTAATGTTGGTTGTGCGAACAATTTTTCCGGACATTTTGAAGATCTGCTCTCGCTCGTCCCAATCCAGCTCCGGATTGAACTCGATGCCAAGCGTCGTGGCGAGCATACTCGCGGCTAGATCTTCTGCGTATTCTCCCGCCTTCTCATCGGTCTCACCAAATGAATGGTGCTCGGAAAGATAACCATGCATGGACGGGTCCGCCGGGATCGCGACACCGACCGATGCCGCAATCAGGCGATTTGGTTCGTTGGTGCTTTCGCGGTCGTAAACCGCAAACACGATCTCTCCCGGTCTAAGGGCTTTCAGTCCCTCCTCTTTCGACACGACCTTGCACCCGGGAGGAAAGATGCTTGAGACCAAGACCAGATTGCAGTGCGCTAGACCGGCGACTCTCAACGCCATCTCAAACGACGCGAGCTTTTCCCGGTGAACACCGACTCCTTTGGTGTAGAAGATCTTTTTTGGAATCATGAGCTAAAAACGTTAGCACGTTGGACGGCCAAGACTCAAGAAAATTTTTCGAAAAAACGCCCGAGAGCCTGCTTAGCCATCAACCAGCAGCTCATAGAGCTTTTCTTGGGATCGGAGTCGAGAAGAACTCGTAGAGCTTGGACGACGATGGTAGCCACCGTCACTCTGCATCAACCAACCTTTGACGTCATCTGCCAATTGCGTTTCCAGAATTTGCTTTAGGCGATTCTGCAAGGCTGGGTCGAGTACAGGGAACACGATCGGGATGGAAGACCATCACGTCGCCGCGCGAATCGCACTCTAGAGATCGGGTGGCCGTTCGAAAGCGCTGACCGCGAGCGCGTTCTGCGGTCGCTCTTTCAAACGCGGCACCTTAACGCTGGCATAGAGCTAAAACAGATCCGTAAACTGCGGTAAACCCGGTGCTCGGATAAACATCTTCGACCCCTAGCTCCAGCTGCACAGGAAAACCTTTGCATTTAACCGAGGAATTCGGTAGCAAAGAAATGCGGCGTTCAGCGTCGCACTCGCGACCGGACAGAAAAAATTTCATCAAAATTTCATCGAATCGTAACGATACCGCTGCTCCAGCTCGCATCTCGT
>Ga0070670_100001997_pt1 | contig 16678 bp, 11 predicted proteins | sample KBSS63metaG_FD_64665 | JGI IMG/M metagenome (GOLD analysis project Ga0070670, IMG submission 64665) | Switchgrass rhizosphere microbial communities from Kellogg Biological Station, Michigan, USA - KBS S6-3 metaG | ecosystem: Host-associated > Plants > Roots > Rhizosphere > Soil ... | reverse complement strand
CGGAGCTTGCCGGTTGGGGCCAGTGCCTGTCGTTCTGCCTGACTAGGCGTGGAAGTGTTACTCGCGCACGCTGCAGCTAAAAATCCAACTACCACAGCAATAAACCACGTTCTCATCGACGCTCCCTTTTATGTTGCGGTTGCTCCCTAACGTGACCTACCCGGGGAACGCAAGACCGGCGTCTGACCGGCGCCTGCTGGAAGGCGACAATTGGAATTGTGGCTGCGACGGCGCCAATCGCGACGAGCACCTTACGCTGGAGCCACCCGATCCTCCCGTTGGAACGCACCAAAATTATACTAAGGCGAGTGTCCGGTTTTGGCCGGTATGCGGGACCCTCGAGTCCCAGCGCCTCGTGCTCGCGCGAATTCAACGCTCGGACGACATTCCCTTGAGAATTTGAAGCTCCACCGGCACGGAGGTCGCGCCGTCTGCCACGAAGACATGCCCATCCTCAATCGTGAACTGCAGCCGCATGGACCGGCCCGCCAGTTGCGCTAGCGCCCTGCTCGCTTCGACGGGCACCTCGGTAACGGCAAGTCGATCTTGGCGTTCGAGTTTTTCGCGTGCGCTCTGCCACCACAAATCGACGGCACGTCCGCCATAAGCGAGCACGTATACCTCACGCGCGCGTCCGCAGGCCTTGCGCACTTCGCGTTCGTCCGGCAGCCCGACCTCGATCCACTGCTCGATAGCCCCCGTCAGGTCGCGTCGCCATACGTCCGGCTCATCCTGCGTGCTCAAGCCACGGCCGAACGTGAGGGCGTCATCGGCGTGCAGCGCGAACGCGAGCAACCGGACCATCATGCGCTCGTCCGTTTCGGAAGGATGTCGCGCGATCATGACGATATGGTCGCGGTAGTAGCCGCGGTCGATGTCGGCAACGGAAAGCTCGGCTTTAAATATCGTCGACTTGAGTGCCATAACCGATAGTATGGAACGAGAAGCAGCCGCTTAGAGGAGGCCTCCGGCCGACCCGGCTTGCCGCGAGCCTCATATTGATCTCGGCCTAGCGCACTTCACGACCGCGCCGGTGGGCAACTTTCCTGGAAGCTGACATCGAGGTGAATGTCCGATGTCTGGCCAGCCGACTCAGAGAGGCACTGCAGAGGGGCCGTCTCACCAGTGCGGGTGAGCGTGCTTGCACGGCTTCCTTGACCCTCTGGGGCTGACCGCGTAGCGTCGTCTTTTCTGTTCCAGACATCCACGCGGGAGTCGAGAAGCTGCGAAGAGCAATCCTCGCCCTCGCCCGGCGATCCTTTAGTCGCTACTGCTGCGTGCTGCGGAGATTGAATGATGGATCGGCGCATGTTAATCCGCAGCGTGCTCGGTCTGATCGGTGCGCCATTCCTTGCGCATGCGCAAGCGCCGCGCCCGGCGGGCAAGATCGGCTACTTGGCCCTGGACCCAGCAAGTAGTGGTTCGAACGTTCTTGGGAACGTGGCGTTGCTGAGGACCGCTTGGCAGCGGCTGGGATATGTCGAGGGTGAGACGATGTTGCTGCGGTTTGCCGAACGCGACGCGCTGCGGTTGCCGCGACTTGTGGCAGAACTGCTCGCGCTCAACGTCGGAGTGCTGATTGTGGTGGGGGGCGAGGCAGTCAGGATTGTGAGCCAAGCCACGAAGGTAACGCCAATCGTCGCGTTGGACCTCGAGACGGACCCGGTTCGCTCCGGACTCGCCGCGAGCTTTGCTAGGCCCGGTGGCAATGTGACCGGTCTGTTCATGGACCAACCGGCGCTGGCAGGCAAATGGATCGAACTGTTACGCGAGGCTGCGCCGACCATCGAGCGCGTGGCCCTGGTGTGGGATCCAGGCACGGGCCGCGATCAATTGGAGATCGGGCAGGCAGGGGCGCGGGGAAAGGGGCTCGAAACGGTGGTGATCGAATTCAGCGCGGTCACAAATTTCGACGATGCGCTGCGTGGTCTCGGGCGGCAGCAGCGAACCGGCGTCGTCGTTCTGACGTCACCTAATTTTCCGCGAGGGAATTTCGCCGCGGCGGCACAGAAGCATCGATTGCCCAGCATTTCGTTCCAAGCGAATCAGGCCCAGGCCGGCGTGCTGATGAGCTACGGACCCAATCGGGAGGCTTACTTCCCGCGCGTCGTGGTGATCGCCGACAAGATCCTAAAAGGCGAGAAGCCGGGCGACATTCCAATCGAGCAACCCAATAAATTCGAATTCGTCGTCAACCTCAAGACCGCGAAGGCGATCGGCCTCACGATCTCGCAGTCCCTGCTGTCGCGTGCGGACGAAGTACTGCAATGAACCGCGCCCACATGAACGCATTTGGCGAATGACTTGCACGCGTCGGACCTGACGGGATATTGCCTCGAATGGCTGGTCCCGGCGATCGTTCGCAGGCTGTCGAAGTCCGGAAGTGGCCGATTAGCGACTATCGAAGCGGAAGACTCGCGGTTGGATCGTTTCGAAAATCGCCGCATGACCCTGAGGACCCGTTCGGTCATTGGAAAGTGCATTCGCCCCAGTTAGACCCCTGACGCACATCTCGCCCCGAGAGGTCGCGACTAGATGAGTCGTGCGCGCGATTGCAGGGATTGCGGAATCGTGAGTCGCAAGGCTTTCGCAGTCGTCGTGTTGATGACGAGCTCGAATTGGCTCGCCTGCTCGATCGGCAGATCGGCGACCTTAGCGCCGCGCAGCAGCTTGTCGACGAATTCCGCGGCTTTGCGGTAACCCTCGAGGCGATCGGGGCCGTAAGTAATGAGGCCGCCCAGCTCCGCATACTCGTAAAGTTGCGACCCAGACGGCAGCCGGCTCGCGAGCGCGAGCTCAGCGATGGTCTTGGCATGCACGGCGAACATCGAGCCGGATTGCACCATCACTGCGTCGCATTTCGTGGCAACCATGCGGTCAAATGCGCCAGCGAGCTCGGCCGGCGTGCGGACCTCGATCAGCGACAGCGCCAGATTAAACTGAGATGCCGCATCGCGCGTCGCCTCCAGCGCGTAACTCGACTCGGCAGGGTTGATCACATAGGCGAGTCTCACGCTGCGCGGCGCAGCTTCCTTCATGAGCTCGATAAGCTTAGACGCAAGGTCTGCACCGAAGAACGTCCATCCCGTCACGTTCGCGGTGGGTCGCGAGAGATTGGCGCTGGCGCCGATGCTGACGGCGTCGCCGGAGCTGCCCATGACGATGGGAACCGTGGTTGTGACGCTCCTCGCCGCCATCAGGGGTTTGGTGCCGGATACCACCAACACGTCAACCTTGAGGTTCACGAGTTCCCCGGCGAGGCGGGACAGCTCGTCGTACCGGCCTTGTGCGTAGCGGGTCTCAATGACGAGGTTGCGACCCTCGACGTAGCCGCGGTCGCGCAGAGCATTGCGGAAGGTCAAAAAGCGCGTCATGTCGCGCGCATCGGAGGGCGCCTCGGAGCTCAAGAACCCCACGCGATAGGGTCTCGCCTGCGCACGCGATAGCATTGGCAAGACGAGCACACCTGCACCGATCGTCGTGAGGAGCTGCCGACGGGTTGTCATTTGCGGGGTATCAACACCTCGTAAGACAACTCTAGGCGACCGCCGCGCACCGGTCAACCAGATCAATTTGCGTCGCTCTAAGCGCGTTCTAGAGGGTCGAGTTTCTCCCGGGCGCTCGGCTCTAGGCGCTGCAAATGAGTTTTTCAACAGAATCGACCCAAAGCCGTTGTTCCAATGTCAGCTTCAATGTTCCCGGTGATCTCGATCCTCGTCAGCCGCCGGTCGCGCCTTCGCGAATGGATCGTCTATAACGCACGTCGGGCTCGCGCTCTTCGTTGCGCGCGCCGTCCGTGAACTCAATCGCCACGAATCCGTTGCGCTCGTAGAAGCGGCGGGCCCCAGCGTTGCGTTGGAACGTCCAAAGATCGACCAGTATTGATTCGGCCATGGCCTCGGCTTGCATCGCATCGAGCAGCCGCTGCCCGATCCCCGCCCTCGTACGGTCCGTCGCGACGTAGAGCTGGCGGACCCAAGCGCCCGATCGCGTCGCGACGCCGACGATCCGATCGCCATCGACCGCCAGCCAGACCGAGCAGCGCGCGAAGTTGTCGCGCATCCAGGCGCGGTCCTCCTATTCGGTGTGCCGATGTGGCAGGCCCTGCAGCGTCACCTGCAGCGTTGTCCGTTGCACGGCCATCCATTACTGCACCACCTCGTCCGCGCGCAGCAGGAGCGGCTGCGGGATCGTAATGCCAAGCGCCTTCGCGGTTTTCAGGTTGACCGCCAGCTCGAACTTGGTGGGTTGCTCGATCGGTAGGTCACCGGGGTTCGCTCCTTTGAGGATTTTGTCCACCAAGATTGCCGAAGCACGACCAAGGGCCCCAAATGCGGCCCCATAGGACATGAGGCACCCTGCCATCACGAACCCCCTTCCCTCCGCCATCGTCGGGAGACCGTGCTTCAATGCCAAGTTGGCAATCTGATCACGGTTGGCGACAAAGAGCGGATCGCCACGGACAATCAATGCGTCCGCCTTCATGCGGGCAAGTTCTGCAATCAACCTCTCCAATTGAGAGGCTTCGGGCACGTCGACGTAGATCGGCTGCAATCCGAGCGAGCGGTACGCTTGCTCGTCCGATGGCCGAATGACCTTCAGGTACGGATTCGCTGGATCCACAAGTTCGCCGACCCGCTTAGTCGTCGGGAGCAACTCCCGCAGGAGCTCCAAACGCTTTGCCGCGAGCTCCGGGGCAACCGTTGAAGTCCCAGTTATATTGCCGCCGGGGCGGGACATGCTGCCGACGAGACCAATTCGAACCGGGTCCCCTGTAATCGTCACGATGGGAATGGTCGACGTGGCCTTTTTGGCGGCCAGCGAGGCGACGGCGCCATTTGCCAAAATTACGTCGGGCTTGAGCTGCACGAGCTCGGCAGCGAGACCAGGAACAAGTTCAGCTTTACCGCCGGCGGCGCGCCGTTCGATGATCAGGTTTTCTTGCTCGCTCCAACCGAGCTCCCGCAGCGTTTGAAGGAAAACTGCCCACTCGCTTCCAATCGTGCCTGCCGTCAAGATGCCCAGGCGGCGACCTTTCCCGGTCTGCTGCGCCCGAACGGACGACGCTGTGGCCACTAGACCAGCAGCCACCATCCCGATGAACGTCCGCCGATGCATTACCCGATCACCTTGTCGCCGATCGCCAGTCCACCCATGCTACGCCTGTGAGCAGGATTTGGACGGCGCACGCGTGTGACCGCTGGCGGCAGAGAGCCGCCGAATCCTCCGTTGGTATGCGATGTGCGGCTACTGAATCACCTCATCCGCCCGCAGCAACAACGACTGCGGCACTGCAATCCCAAGCGCCTTCGCGGTTTTGAGATCAATCACAAACTCGAATTTGGTCGCCTGCTCGACTGGCAGGTCGGCTGGCTGGGCACCGTTGAGAATCTTGTCGACGAATCGTGGCGCACGCGCCCAGAGCTCGTTGATGTTCGGGCCGTATCCGAACAAGCCGCCTGACTCTGCGAACTCCCAACCGGATGCGCCAGGAAATCGCTGCCTCATCGCCTGGTCCGCGATGGCGATGAGGTTGGCGTTCAGTATAGGGTCAGCGATAACCACGAAAGCATCGACTCGGTGATGCGCCCTCGAGCTGAAAGCTTCCGGGAGGTCGGCTACACCGCGCGCTTCGATTTGCGTTAGGGAAATTTTCATCGCGCGCGCCGTGTCTTCCATGCCCCGGAGCACCGCTTCGTTGATTGGGTTATCCGGATTCATGAGCACCGCTATCCGCTCGATGCGCGGAATTGCATGCTTGAGCATTTCGAGTTGTTTGGCGTACAGCAGCGGGCCCAGGAACGTCGATCCAGTGACGCCGCCGCCGGGACGTCCTAGGCTCGCGACAAGTCCGGCCACAATCGCATCACCGACCGCCAGCATCACGATCGGAATCGTCGACGTTGCATCCTTGGCGGCGCGTGTTGCCGTCGTCCCCTGCGTTACCAACACCTCGCCCCGAAGCTGGATCACTGTATTGCCCGGTCGATGGGAGGGAACTTCGCCATCGTACGCCTATGGCGGCGACTGAGTGCACCCCACGAACGGCCGCTCCTGGGCCATACGGAGACATGTGCAGTCGGCCGAATTCGAGGCCAACACGATACGACGCGCGCTTTTCTTTCTCGCCCCATCGCATCGCCTCGTGATACGCTGCCCCCGTTTTCGGGCCAGGGGTTGAGTTTCCAATGCCGTCGAGATTGCTGCCGAGATTGGAGACCAATTCGGGCGAGCGGCCTCCGCTCCCCGCGTCTTTGACCAGTGTTTGAATCGAGAAGCGTGGGAGTGCTGCGTTATCCGTTGACCACGAAGGGAGATGTCGTCGACGACTATCACGGGCAAGCGGTCGCGGACCCGTACCGATGGCTTGAAGACCTCGGATCGGCCGAGACAAGGGCCTGGATCGACGCGCAGAACAGCGTCACGCTCCCGTTTCTCGAGCATTTGCCGCGCCGCGCAGCCCTCCTGGAGCGGCTGACGCAGCTGTGGAATTACCCGCGGACCGAACTTCCGCTCCGCGAGGGGGGACAGCTCTTCTATCGTCGTAACACGGGCCTCCAAAAGCAGTCCCCGCTCTACATGCGCACGTCGTTGGCAGCGGAGCCGGTACTCCTGCTCGACCCCAACACGCTGTCGGTTGACGGGAGCGTCTCGCTTGCCGATTGGTCCCCCTCCCCCGACGGGCGCTACCTTGCCTACGCGCTGTCCGAAGGCGGCGCTGACTGGGCTGAAATCCGCGTGCGCGAGATCGCGACTGGCAAAGACCTCGTGGATGTCGTGCGCTGGTTCCGCTTCTCGACGATATCGTGGACCAAGGACGGCCAGGGCTTCTTCTATGCGCGCTTTCCCGAGCCGCCGCCCGGCAAGGCGCTCGAGGCCAGGCTGAAAGACCATCAGGTTCACTACCACCGCATCGGCACACAGCAGGGCCAGGACCGGCTCATCTACTGGCGCAAGGAGCTGCCGCGCCACTTCGTTGGCGCTAGCGTCACGGACGATGGCCGTTACCTGCTCATCACGCTGCACGAGGGCACCGACCCGAAGACCCGGCTTTTCCTCGCCGATCTCGGCGACCCGATGCAGCCAAATCTCGGTGCCCCGGTCGTCGCCATCGTCGACGAGGATATCGCGGAGCTGACCATACTCGGCAACCAGGGCCCCGTGTTCATCGCCCGTACCGACCTCGACGCGCCCAACCGCCGCGTCGTCGCGATCGACACGCGGCTCTCCGCGAGGCCCGCCGCATGGAAGGTCATCGTGCCCGAGCGCACGAATGCTCTGGAGAGCGCGGCGATCGCGGGCGGCAGGCTGTTCTGTCATTACCTCGTCGATGTGACGAGCGAAGTACGGATCTTCTCGCTCGGGGGTGATGCGGAAGGTTCATTGGCGTTACCAGGCATGGCGACGGTCGCCGGCATGCGCGGCCGTGAGCGCGGCGATGAACTGTTCTACGTCGTCACTTCGCCTCTGCTGCCTTCCACCGTCTTCCGCTACGACATCGCTGCGAGGGCATCTACCTCCTTCGACACCGAAAGGCCCGCGTTCGACGCGGCCGCCTACGAGACGCGCCGCGTGTTCTACGCCTCGAAGGATGGAACCGAAGTGCCGATGTTCATCACCGCCAGGAAGGATCTCGTGCTGGATGGCTCACGTCCGGCTTGGCTGTACGCGTACGGCGGGTTCGCGATCAGCGCGATGCCCGCCTACCGGCCCGATTTGCCGGCATGGCTCGAGATGGGCGGGATCTTCGTGCAGGCATCGCTGCGCGGCGGCGCCGAATACGGAGAAGAGTGGCATCGTGCCGGCATGTTCGAGAAGAAGCAAAACGTGTTCGACGACTTCATCGCCGCGGCAGAGTACCTGATCGGGGAGAGATACACGTCGGCGTCGAAGCTCGCGATCGAAGGCCGCTCGAATGGCGGCCTTCTCGTGGGCGCCGTGATGACGCAGCGGCCGGAGCTCTTCGCCGTGGCGATACCGACGGTTGGCGTCCTCGACATGCTCCGATACGACCGCTTCACTGGCGGCGCGGCATGGGCGGTCGAGTACGGGTCGGCGGAGAGTCCGGATCAGTTCGATTACCTGATTCGGTACTCGCCGCTGCACAACCTAAAGCCTGGAACGTGCTATCCGGCAACGCTGGTCGTCACGGCCGACCACGACGATCGCGTGGTGCCCAGCCACTCGTTCAAGTTCGCGGCCGCGCTGCAGGCCGCGCAGGCCTGCGAGCGGCCGGTCCTCATCCGCGTCGAGACGCGGGGCAGCCACCGATACCGTCCGACCGACAAAGAGATTGCGGAGCGGACCGACATCCTGGCCTTTGTCGCAACAGGGCTCGGCCTGCTTCAGTCGGCGACGTAGCGGCGACGCCGGCGTGAGATGAGAGGCAAATGTGCCCGCGAGAGGGAAGCGCTCGCTCTGACCGATGCCGAGAGCTTCGTCCCAAGCACCTTGGGATATCACGCCGACGGTTGACCCCCACGACTGAACGCCCCAATACCCAGGCCCCTGTGGCGCGGTACTGCTTATCGGTGAACGATGTCAGGGGAGCGGAGCGAAAGATCTAAACGGCATCATTCAGCAGGAAAGGAGAATGGTGAAGTCGTTCGCGAATTGGCTGCGGGACTCAGGTCTGGAGCACTACGCCGCTGTGTTTGCCGCGAACGATATTGACTTCGGTAACGCCCGCGCACTCTCCGAGGCAGACCTCCGAGAGCTGGGGCTGACGCTGGGCCACCGCAAGAACTTCTTGGCGGCGCTTGCTGCAATGGAAGCTTCGATCCAGGCCCTTCCTGTGACTGCTGTTGTCCCACCACCTTCGGCTGCGGTTCATCTGCGGGACTCAACGAACGCCGCGCGCCCGAGTGAGGCAGGCGAGCGCCGTCAGCTCTCCGTGCTGTTTTGCGACATGGTGGGGTTTACCGAGATTGCGTCTCGGGTGGATCCAGAAATACTGCGGGACATCATCCGTAGCTACGAGGACACCTGTGCGGGGAGCATCACGCGCTACGAGGGCTACGTCTTCCAATGCCAAGGGGATGGCATCGTCGCTTTTTTCGGCTATCCGCTCGCGCATGAAGGCGAAGCGGAGCGCGCCATCCGCGCAGCGCTGGAGATCGTCGCGTCCTTGTCCAAGCTGGAGGTTTCCGGCGCAGGTCGGCTCCGCGTTCGAATCGGAATCGCCTCCGGGCTCGTCGTCGTCTCCACGGCTGAGAAGAGCGCGGCGGGGGAAGCGATCAACTTGGCCTCGAGGCTCCAAAACGTGGCGCAGCCCGGAAGCATCGTGGTGAGCGAGAGCGTGCATCGCCTTGCCGGCGGCGCTTTCGATTACGAAGACTTGGGCGAGCAGACCTTGAAGGGCATCGCTCGGCGCGATCATGCGTATCGAATTCTGGGCATCAGCCAGGCGGCAAGCCGCTTCGAGGCTGCAACCCACGACCGATTCGGCCCGATGGTCGGGCGCGAGCAGGAGATCGCGGTATTGTTGGAGCGTTGGCGACTTGCGCAAGACGGCGACGGACAAGTCGTGTTGCTTTCCGGGGAACCGGGCGTCGGCAAAAGCCGCATGCTAAGCGCGCTGCGCGAGCGGCTAGAAACAACGCGGGCTCGCACACTCAGATTCCAATGCTCGCCGTACTACGTCAACAGCCCATTCTGGCCCAGCATCGAAACCCTGGAGCGCACGCTCAAGTTCGCGCGCGAGGAGTCGCCCGCGACGAAGCTCGACAAGATCGAAGCATTCATGGTCACCCGCTACGGCCGGCCCCTTGGCGACGTGCGCTTCATCGCCTCAATCTTGTCCATTCCCTGCGAGGGGCGCTACGAGGCTATGCTCATGACGCCGCAAAAGCAGAAGGACGAAACGCTCAGGTCGCTGGTCGATCTGATCGAAGCGGCCGCGCGCAGCCAACCCAGTGTGATGCTGTTCGAAGATGTCCACTGGGCCGATCCCACGACACTGGAAGTGCTCGATCGATTGGTCGATCGAGTCAGGAGCGTCCCGCTCCTGATCGTACTCACTCATCGGCCCGAGTTCGAGTCACGCTGGTTGGAGCAAGGACACGTCAGCGCAATCAACCTGTCGAAGCTCACCCGTGGGCAGAGTACGGCGATCCTGCTGTGGCTTGCCGGAGGCAAGGCGTTACCGCCAGCCCTGCTCGAGCAAATCCTCGCCAAGACGGACGGAGTGCCTCTGTTCGTAGAGGAGCTTACGAAGTCCATCCTCGAGTCGGGCGAGCTCAAGGACATCGGCGATCGCTATGACTACGGTGGCGCTGCGCGCATAGTCAACATCCCCTCCACGCTCAGAGATTCCCTGATGGCGCGGCTGGATCGGCTTGGACCGGTTAAGGAGATCGCGCAGATCGGGGCGGTGATTGGACGAGATTTCAGCTACGAGCTGATCGCCGCTATCGTAGCGACGGGCCAGGCGCATCTCGACGGGCTATTGGCGCAGCTGACTTCGTCGGGACTTGCGTTTAGAACAGGCATGCCGCCCGACGCCGTCTACACATTCAAGCATGCCCTCGTGCAGGATGCGGCGTACGACTCCTTGCTCAAGAGCCGCAGACAGCAATTGCACGCCAAGATTGCGCAAGTAATCGAGAAGCGCTTCCCGAGTATCACGACAACCGAGCCAGGTGTGCTGGCCCATCACCTCACCGCTGCAGGTCTCGCCGAAGCTGCCATTCCATTCTGGCGAACGGCTGGCGAACTGGCATTGAAGCGCCTGGCTCTTCCCGAGGCCATTACCCATCTCACGCAAGGGCTCGGAGAGGTCGCAGCCTTGCCTCGGTCTTCCACGCTGGACGCGGACGAGCTGGGGCTGCGTACCCTCCTCGGAACCGCTTGGCTGGCGCTCAAAGGCTGGGCGGCCCCGGAAGTGTGGGCAAGCCTTTATCCGGCACTCGCCTTGGCCAAGTCGCTCGAGCGAAACGACGCGATGCCGCCGATCCTCTGGGGGCTATGGATCAACGTCCAGTGCGCGGGTCGCGTCGCCGAGTCCCTCAGGTGGGCGGAAGAAATGCTCGACACCGCGAAATCGAGCGGCGATCCAGACCTGCTGATCACCGGACACGCGGCTGCCAGCTCCTGCTACTTCTGGATGGGTGCACTTGGCAAGACCGTGGCGCATGGTGACGAGGTGCTGGCGCTCTACGATGGCGAGAAGCATCGTCATCTTGCGGATCTTATGAACCACGATCCCAAGACGTCGGTGACCGCCTTCTCCTCCATCGTCACCTGGATGCTCGGATATCCCGACCGGGCGGCGCGCCTGAGCGATGAAGCAGTTGCGCATGCAAGGCGGCGCGCTCATTGGTTCGACGTCGGTTGGGCGCTGACGAGCGGATCGGAAGCATTCGATCTTCGCTGCGAGCCCCAGCAAATGCGGAAGCGCGCCGAAGAATGCGAGCGATTGGGTCGCGAGAACAGCATGCCTGTCCTTTGGGCTTTTCTTGCGCCAGTGCACTACGGCATCGCGCTCATCCGTGAAGGCAGGGCGAACGAAGGCATTCCTCGCATGAGGGCCGGTCTCGGCATCTGGGATGCCAGTGGCGGCAAGATTTGGAGCCCCTACGCCAAATCGGTCCTTGCCGAGGGAATGGCTTTGACGGGCGAACTCGACGATGCACTACAACTGATCGATGAGCAGATTGCCCAAGTCGAGCGGCCGGGTTGGGAAGAACGCCTTCACTACGCAGAGCTCTTGCGCCTCAAGGGCTGGATGCTCTCACGCAAGGGTGACCTCGAAGGCGCCGAAAAGAACTACCTCGCCTCCCTCGTCTGGGCCCGCCAGCAACAGGCGAAGTCCTGGGAACTGCGTACTTCGATCAGCCTCGCGAAACTGTGGCAGACCCAGGGCAAGCGCAAAGAAGCCCTCGACCTTTTCGCCCCGGTGTACGCATGGTTCACTGAAGGCTTCGACACGAAGGACCTGAAGGAGGCCCGACTATTGTTCGAGGACCTAGGCGGGTGAACGGATCGTAACGTGCGCCGAAGGTCACGCCTTCGAGTGGGCGGGGTTTCCAAAGCCTGCAACGCGGTGCCGTCCTCATCGCGCTCACGTACTGATGTCGAAACACCGAGCAACGCCGCTAACGACATGCGGCGACTGCCCATTGCGGCCGCCCCCGTCAACGGCGAAAGGCTCGAGTCAAAGAGGTTATCCCGCCGCCGCGAAAGGTCGGGCCGGCGATGGTCGCCACAATCCGGCGGCGGGAAAACACGACTAGACCTTCAGACCAAATTTGGTCCTAAGGAACGACTTGACCGCTGCTTGATAGTAAGGGTTCGCCTTTCCTTCAACGCAACTGTCAATTCCCCAGAACATTGAACCATTGATATCGTCGGGATGGCTGCCCATTTCCGAGGCAACGGCTTTAGCGATGGCCCCGCGGGATCCTTTGAAGGCGATGCTATCGAGGAGGGTATTCGCAATCGCGGGGGCAGCAGCGCATCCCAGTTGGACCGTAACCGGAAGCGTCACGTAGATTGCCTCGGGTGAAGTGAACTCGGCGTCCTTGCTTCCATCGCCGAAGAGAAAGAACCCCCTCTGCGTCGTAGCGCCACGTTCCGGAAACGGATTCGGATTGAACGCCAGGTAGCTTGGATTCACCGAATACAGATCGGTCTTCGAATCCGCCAGGACCGTTGACACCCCTTGGTAGGAATCGTCCGTTAGTGCAAGGTTGACCGAAACGTAGATGGTATTCGGATCACGTGCGGATACTCTCTTGTAGAAAAACTTGTCCGCGCTCTGCCCATTCGCAACTCTCAACGGAATTACGCTGCCGCCCTTGAGGACATTGAACGAGAAGTCCTGGAAACCACCTTTCACAAGAAAATTCCACTCGGCAGAAGTCGTATTGGCGGGCCTCGTGACCTTGAATTCCAGTCTCATGGGCAACACAAAAGTGTTTGCCAGGAAGTCCGCGTTGTTCAGGGGAAGGTAGACGCCGCCGGTGCCATGGCTCGCGGCGTACGCGGCAGCCGACGGCGAACTGTTTCCGCGGGCGCTCCACATCGGGATCTTGAACGTAGTCGCCGCATATAGCACGTCATTGCCAAGATATCCCGGAAGCACCGCGTCCCAGGCGTCCTCATATGTGCCTATCGTTACGTCGAGAAGATCGAGGTCGGCCCGGTTGGCGTTGAGCCCGGGAATATCGGCCCACATGAACTTGGCGCCTGCGGGCCCCATGTAGCGCGCCATTTCCAGCATTCCATCGGCCATCATCTTGGTCATCTGAACGGCCGACGCGACCTTCATCCTCTCGTTCGCCGTATGCCACCAGCGCTCGTTGCCGGGGATGATCGCCCCGAAGGCGGTCATCTTGTTCTGGAAATTTCCTGCGAGCGTTCCGCCGGTGGTCCCCTGCGCATACGCCATGTCGAGAAGTCCAACGACATCACTGAACTCCGCCGGATTGTGATTCATCGACCCCCTGTAGCTCGCCAGCTGAAGCGCGATCAGCGGGTTGTCGTGGGTCACATAGAGCGTCGGATTGGAGAATGCGTTGATGGTGCCCAAAGCAAACCCTTTGGCCTCCCAGGTGCTACGCGTCGCGGCTATGGCAGCGTTATAGTCCGTCGCGTTCGTGTGCATGCTTCTCATGAACAAAGGAATGCTCAGACTACCAGTGCTCGCCGTATAGAAGCTCGTAGGCACTTCGTTGTTGATCCCGCCCATCAACGCAAAGGTCAGATTCGGGGCTCCGTTATCGAGATTGCGAAGCAGGCTCTCGGGTATGCCCATATACCTGCCGATGTAAGCCTCGCCCTCCGCTCCGCCGCGGAAAAACAGATCGGCTATTCCTTCGGCCGCCTTCTTGAGCTGGAGATCCGCAGACGTGATGCCCCTTGCCCCGAGCGCTTCCGAGAGGAGGTGCATGCCCCAGACGATGGCGTTTTTGCCGTACTGAGGCGTGGGCATTTCCATCGCTTGCCCGGTGTTGATTTCGAGAACGATGCTGTCACCGGATATTGCAGCCTGTACCTTGGGCGTCTCGTTTGGAAGGGCAGGCAGCCATCCCTTCGCCGTAGCAGCAGCGTTGATGCTGGCGATGAAGCTGTTCCTGCCCTCTGCGCTTACACCGGTTACGCCGAGTGTGAATATCGCCCTCGAGGCTATCTGAGTGGTACTGCCGTAGACCAGGTCCTTCAACGTCGGGTCCCCTGATCTCAGGGTAACCCCGGCAACCGCCGCGGTAAGGGCGAACGACTTTCCGGCATCGCCTGAAAGGTTCATCGAAACGTTGGGCGTTGAAGCGACGGAATTCCCTACGATCACCGGGAAGCGCGAATCCGACGTGTACGCCGCTATCGGAATCTCTTCACGGTTGAGCATCTTGTACGCCCAGTTGTCGTAAAAGCCGGGGTTTGCCGTGTAGTAGGGGATACTCGCGAAGGTGGAGGTGCTGGCGACCGAAGGGGTGCCGGGCCCACCGTCCTCATAGATGCCCATTGCGATGCGTATACGCCTGTCATGGGGCAATCCCGCTTCCATGAGCGCTTTTGCCGCAAGCATCGTCGCTAGCGTGGGACCGCTGTCGTCCTGAACTCCGGCTCCGTAGAGCCAGCCGTCCTTGACGTAAGGCTTGTGGTAACACTCGGGCGAACAGGACGAAGCGGTGCCTATCAACCCATCCGGACCTCTCCAGCGGTTAAGCTGCGCGGCGCTGACGGACGCCGTCGGAGAATCGAGGTGACTCAATGCCATGATCATCTCCGGCGCGTCCGGGTCGCCGATTTCCACGTAAACCAATTTATCAGGTTGCCTCTGCACGACCACGGGGAATCCGAGACTTTTGGCGAGCCCTACGACCCACGCCAGCTTAGCCGTCTTTCTGTCGCGCTCGTTTTGGTTGCCCGCACTATTGCTCACGGGAAATGGATAGGCTGTGGCCGCGGTGCCGCCGCGGGAAATGGAATCGAAGCTTCCCCCGTCTAGCATTGCACCGACGAGTGTGCGCGGGTTATAGCTGCCATCGCCCGCAATGGCATTGCCCACATCGCCACTCAATGCATCGACTTGCGCATGAATGGCTGTGCGCTCCGCTGGCGTAAGCGAGGGAATGTAGGTAACTCTCTCCTGAAACGTGGGGGCGGCGGCTACGGGCAAAGACAAAGACAGTACAAGGATGGCCGATAGCGTTCTACCGAATAGCTTTTTCACCTTTACTCCTCCTGTGTCGGCGCTGATTGAGAATTTTCCTGCCAATTGCTGCTGCTGCTGAGGGTGCTAATCCATGAACCCGACTAGTTGATTCCAATTTGAGATGCTTCGATTCGATGCACAAAATGAACGGTAGCCGCGCGATTCCGCGGTGTAGCGAATGGCTTTCAGCAAAGAGAACTGGCTTCCCGCGCACGAACGTTCGCTTTTGCGAACATTTGAAGGGTCAGGTCGACCCGGTGCCGACGCAATGCGTCTGAGACCTGTCAATGCCCGTCTGTGTCGAGCGATTTGCCGGAGTGGAGCTTCGGGATCGCGAGCGGGCGCGCCTGCAGATTGACTGCAACCAAGCGATACGACCGCGAAGACCATGCACCACGAACGCACTGAATTCTCCCCTCAAAAAGGGACAGAAAATTCGGCGAGGTTTCGAGGTACTACGAGAAAAAGCGGAATCCTGGAGTGGCTCGCCGAGCTAGGCGTGCACTCGCCACTTGGGGCGCTCCCAAGGTTCCGGGTCGTATGAAGAGGCGTCTACTGAAAGGAACGCGAGGACAATCCCAGCGTCGCACACCGCCGCAGACCACGGCGCGATCGACAAGAAGTGCACACAGCCCAAGTGACCGAGCTCGCATTCCGCATCGTCGCTGATCTTCATCGGGCCATCGTCATCGCCCGCATTGTCGGCTTGACCGAAAGCAAAATGCTCATGGTGACCGAAGTGCTTGGGCGGGTGGTCCGACGGGTGCGCGCAATAGGCAGCCGCCGCGGCGAACGCAAGCTGCAGCGGAAAGAGTGCCATTAGAAGGAGCGCCAGGCAACGATGCATGCGTCGAAGTGTAACATCCGGGGTCGTTTGCAAAGCAACAAGCCAGACCAAAAGTTGTCATTAGCTGCGATTCAGATGACTAATGACGCGTAGCTAAGTGCCGCCCACCGATTGCCAACTCTGCAGACACCACTGGCTTTGCTTCGCAAGAACCTTGCAAGTCCTCGCGTAGCGCTTCATTCTCTCAATCTCAGCTCGAACGACGCACCACACCGGCTTGGCAGACCTGCCGCAGCAGATTACTTTGGCCGATGCATACAGCTGGACGGGAACGCTGCCCAAATGACCGGTTCGGGCGCCTCTACGCGACGACCGCTTTTGGCCGCAAGCAAGACGAGGCTCGGTTTTACTTGGCACCAGCGCGTATTTCGGCATGCAACCGCCCGCCTCCATTCATCGCTGCAAATCTGCGTCGCGTAGCGCAGTAGGTAACGTACCGGCTAAGGAATAGCGCCAGCAGGAACGCCTCATCCGCAATGCGATGCTAACGCAGACGACCCGGCGCGCTGTATGAAGTGCCAGGTGCTCGGAGAGTTTCACAGAAACGAGCTCGAGAGCGAGGGTTAAAAAACGTTCAGGTTGGCGAGGCAAGACGGGGAACGACACCGACGAGCGAAATGTGACCTTCGGTATACAAGCCGCTCCCGCAGGCGGTTAACGAGGCGTCGCGCGGG
>Ga0070670_100001996_pt1 | contig 16678 bp, 13 predicted proteins | sample KBSS63metaG_FD_64665 | JGI IMG/M metagenome (GOLD analysis project Ga0070670, IMG submission 64665) | Switchgrass rhizosphere microbial communities from Kellogg Biological Station, Michigan, USA - KBS S6-3 metaG | ecosystem: Host-associated > Plants > Roots > Rhizosphere > Soil ... | reverse complement strand
AAGCTGACCAGCATGGTCATGTTCGGCGGCGTCGGCATGCAGCCGCAGGTCGACAAGCTGCGCCGCGGCGTCGACATCCTCGTCGCCACGCCGGGGCGCCTCCTCGACCACCACGGCCAGCGCACGCTCGACCTCTCGCAGGTCGAAATTTTCGTCCTCGACGAGGCCGATCGCATGCTCGACATGGGCTTTCTGCCCGACATCCGAAAGGTGCTCGCGGTCGTGCCGGCGAAGAAGCAGAGCCTGCTCTTCTCGGCGACCTTCAGCGACGAGATCAAGGCGCTCGCCGATCGTCTGCTCAACGCGCCGGTGCTGATCGAGGTTGCGCGCCGCAACCAGACCGCCGAGCTGGTCGCGCAGAAGGTGCATCCGGTCGGCCGCGAGATGAAGAAGGACCTTCTGACCCACCTCGTCAAGGACAACGACTGGCACCAGGTGCTGGTCTTCACGCGCATGAAGCACGGCGCCAACCGCCTCGTCGAACACCTGCTCAAGCAAGGCATCACGGCGATGGCGATCCATGGCAACAAGAGCCAGACGGCGCGCACCAAGGCGCTCGCCGACTTCAAGAAGGGCGCGCTGCAGGTGCTGGTCGCGACCGACATCGCCGCGCGCGGCATCGACATCGACCAGCTGCCGCATGTCGTCAACTTCGAGATGCCGAACGTCCCGGAAGACTACGTGCACCGCATCGGCCGCACCGGCCGCGCCGGCTCGCCGGGCGAGGCGATCTCGCTCGTCTCGGTCGACGAGAACGGCTTCCTGCGCGACATCGAGCGGCTGATCAAGCACGAGATCCCGAAGGAAATCATCCCCGGCTTCGCGCCGCCGGCGCACGAGCGGCCCGAGCCGATCGTCCTCGGCCGGATGGTGATCGGCGAAGGTGCCGGTCGGGGCGACGCTCGGCCGCGACGCGACGGCCCCGGCCATGGCCGCGGCGACGCGGGTCGCGGCCAGGGCGCCGGGCGTGGCAATGGCGGCGGCAACAGCGGCAGCCCGGGCCATCGCCCCGCCGGCGGCGGCGGGGCCCGCGGCGGCGCCTCGGCGCCGCGTCGCGACGGCGGCCGCAGCGCCGGCGCGCCCCAGCGCTCGACCACCCCCAAGCGCTGAGCGCGAGGCAGCGAACAGGCGCCTGAAGATGGCTCGGCCGGCCGCGACTCCGCCCCGAACGGCGCTCGTCGCGGGCGCGACCGGCCTGGTCGGCCAGGCGTTGCTGGCCCAGCTGCTCGACGACGACCGCTACCGCAAGGTCGAAGTGGTCGCGCGACGGCCGCTGACCTCGGCGCTGGCACGTCACCCGCGCCTGGCCGTGCGCATCGGCGACGCGGCCGAGCTCGCCGGCGAGGAGCCGCCTGCCGACGACGTCTACATCGCGCTCGGCACGACGATCAAGGTCGCCGGCTCCGAGGCGGCGTTTCGCGCCGTCGACTTCGACCTCGTCGTCGCCATCGCCCGCGCCGCGCGCCGCGCCGGCGCCACCCGGCTCGGCGTGATCTCGGCGCTCGGCGCCGATGCCACCTCGCTCGTCTTCTACAACCGCGTCAAGGGCGAGATGGAAGCAGCGGTGCGATCGCTCGGCTATGCGTCGGTCGTGATCGCCCGCCCGTCGCTGCTGCTCGGCGACCGCGCCGCGCTCGGCCAGCCGACGCGGCGCGGCGAGGTCTGGGCCGCGCGCCTGCTCGGGCCGATGCTGCCGCTGGTGCCGGCCGGCGTGCGGCCGATCGAGGGGGCGACGGTCGCCGCGGCACTGATCGCCGCGCTCGCCGACGCGCCGGCCCTGCGCGTCCTGTCGTCGGCCGAGATGCAGCGCTTCGCCCGCCGCTGACGGGCTCAGCCCTCGCTCCGCTTCTTCTCCGTCCCACGCGCCTCCTTGCCGCGCGACCTCCATGCCGTGAGATGCTGACCGGCGCTCGACCGAGTCAACGCGACGCTTGCATCGAGCGCCTCGGCCCGCACATGCGGCGATGGGGTCATTGGCGACCCGTATGATCGCCCGCATTCAGCTCGCACAACGAGCCGCGAAGGAGACTGCAATGAGATCACTTGCCCTGGCTTTGGCCGTCACGTTCGCCGCCAGCAGCGCGCTGCCTGGCATTGCCGAAGCGCGCCGCATCGGTGGCGGCGGCGCCGTCGGCATGCAACGCAGCCTGCCTCCCGCGACGCCGACCGCGGTTCCGGCACGCCCGGTCGCGCCCGCGGCGCAGCCGGCGCCAGCGCCGACCGCAGCAGCGACTCCCGCCGCGGCCCCGCGCCGCTCCTGGATGGGCCCGATCGCCGGTCTCGCCGCCGGCCTCGGCATCGCCGCGCTGATGAGCCACCTCGGCCTCGGCGCCGAATTCGGCAACATCATCATGATGGTGCTGCTTGCCGCCGCGGCCTTTTTCGTGGTGCGTTTCCTGATGCGTCGTTTCATGCCTTCGAACCCGACGACGGCGGGCGGGGGGATGCAGCTCGCCGGCGCCGGCGCGCCGTTGCCGAAGGCACCGGCATCGTTCGTCGACGAGCGACCGGCGCAGTTTCGAGGCCAACCGATCGGCGACGCCGGGTCGCCCGGGCAGGCCTCCGGCAGCGGGCCGCTCGCCGCCGCCGTCGCGCCGATGGCAGCGACCAGCCTTCCAGCCGATTTCGACGCGCCGGCGTTCGAGCGCGTCGCCAAGATGATCTTCATCCGCCTGCAGGCGGCCAACGACGTCGGCGACCTCGATGACCTGCGCGCCTTCACCACGCCGGAGATGTTCGCAGCCGCCAAGCTCGATCTGCAGGAGCGCGGTGGCGTGGCGCAGCGGACCGATGTCGTTCGCGTCGATGCCGAGGTACTCGACGTTGCCCGCGAGGCCGATCGTCAGATCGTGAGCGTGCGCTTCCACGGAATGATCCGCGACGACGGCGCTCTCGCGCCCGAGGCGTTCGACGAGGTCTGGCATCTCGTCAAGCCGGCCGATGGCAGCCGCGAGTGGGCGATCGCCGGCATCCAGCCGAGCGCACCGGCACTCGCCACCGCCGCCTGACGCAGCCTCGGTTCGACGGCGCGCCGCGCTGAGCTCGCGGGCGCCGGCGGCGCTGCGCGACAATCGCGCGCCCTGACCCGGGCGCGGTGCCGCCGCGCCGACACTCGATGCCGTCGATCGCTCCGTTCTCGTCCGCCGCCGCCTTGCTCTGCGCGACCTTGCTCGGTGCCTGCGCGCCCCTGCCGCCGACCGCTCCGACCCCTGCGGGCGAATCCGCCGACGTCCTCGCGCCCAATCGCAATCTGGTCGCCCAGGGGATTCCTCCCGTGCCGCGCCGGCTCGTCGACGAGGTCGCGCGCTATACCGATTTCCGCGGCCATCGCTTCGTCGACTGGCATCCGTTGCGCAGCGAGATGCTGGTCTCGACCCGCAAGGCGGGCGGCGACACGATCCAGATCTTTCGCATCGCCGCGCCGCCTGGAGAGCCGGAGCAGCTGACCGACTTCAGCGAGCCGGTGCGCACAGCCAGCTACGAGCCGACGCGCGGCGACTACATCGTCTTCGAGCGCTCGACCGGCGGCGACGAGGCGGCCCAGCTCTACCGGCTCGACCTGGCGACGCAACAGACGACCTTGCTGACGCCACCGAATCAGCGCCACAACATGCAGGAATGGCTGCATCGCTCGGGCCGCCTGCTCTACCTCTCGCTACCGCTCGATCGCACCGCTCCCGGCGGCAGCCGCAACGAGATCAGCCAGACGCTCTCGCTGATCGACCCGCTCAAGCCTGAGGCGCAGCGCCGCCTTGCCGAGCTCCCCGGCGGCGGCTGGGGCGTGAGCTCGGTCGCCTGGGACGATTCGCAGATCGCGCTCACCCGCTACCTTTCGGCCGCGGAGTCCGAGGTGTGGCTGCTCGACCTCGCGAGCGGCGCACGCAGGCAGGTACTGCCGGCGGCGGGGCAGCCATCGGCGAGGCACTTCGCCAGCGTCTGGAAGCGCGATGGCTCGGGCTTGTTCTTCCTCAGCGACCGGGCCGGTGAGTTCCGCGAACTGATGTTCTTCCGGGTTGGCGACGGCTCGCAACAACGGGTGACGCGCAGCATTCCATCGGACATCGACGCCGTGTCGCTCGACGCCACCGGCCGCCTGCTCGCCGTCGGCGCAAACGTCGAAGGCCGGCGCGAGCTGCGCTTCTTCGATGCCGACACCTTCGATCCGCTGCCGACGCCGCAGCTGCCCGAAGGCAGCGTCGTGACCTTGCAGTTCCATCCGCGCCTGCCCGCGCTGGCATCGACCCTGGACGGCAGCCGTACGCCTGCGACCGTCGCGGTGGTCGACCCCGCCAACGGCGCGGTGCAGCGCTGGACCACGCCGTACGCCCCTGCCGGGGCCCGGATGGCGTCGTTCGCCGAGCAGAAGATCGTTCGCTGGCCGAGCTTCGACGGGCGCGAGATCTCGGGCCTGCTCGCCATGCCGCCGGCGCGCTTCACCGGCAAGCGGCCGGTGCTGGTCGACATTCACGGCGGGCCCGAGGGCCAGGCCACGGTCGGCTTTCTCGGCCGCCACAACTATTTTCTGGAGGAGCTCGGCGTCGCCGTGCTGCGGCCCAACGTGCGCGGCTCGTCGGGCTTCGGCAAGACCTTCCTCGCGCTCGACAACGGCATGAAGCGCGAGGACTCGGTGAAGGACATCGGCGCGCTGCTCGACTGGATCGCGCGCCAGCCGAACCTCGACGCGTCGCGCGTGATGGTCTCGGGCGGAAGTTACGGCGGCTACATGAGCCTGGCCGTGGCGACAAATTATGCCGACCGGATCGCCGGTGCGATCGACGTCGTCGGCATCTCGAGCTTCGTCACCTTCCTGCAGAACACCGAGAGCTATCGGCGCGACCTGCGTCGGGTCGAATACGGCGACGAGCGCGATCCGGCGATGCGCGGTTTCATGCTCCGGATCGCGCCGCTCACGAACGCGGCGCGGATCACCAAGCCGCTGTTCGTCGTGCAGGGCAAGAACGACCCGCGCGTTCCGTACACCGAGTCGGAGCAGATGGTCGCCAAGGCGCGCGCCAGCGGCAGCCGCGTCTGGTACCTGCGCGGCGAGAACGAGGGCCACGGCTTCGCGCGCAAGGAGAACGCCGACTTCCAGTTCTTCGCGACCGTGATGTTCATGCGCGAAGCGCTGCTCCGGTAGCTCGGCGGGCGCAAGCGACATGGCCGATGTCGACATCCTCGCTCTCGGCGAGGCGATGATCGAGTTCAATCAGACCGGCGCCGAAGACGGACGCGTCTACCTGCAGGGCTACGGCGGCGACAGCTCCAACTTCGCGATCTCGGCGGCGCGCCAGGGCGCACGCGTCGGCTACCTCTCCGCCGTCGGCGACGACGCCTATGGCGCCTTGCTGCGCGAGCTGTGGCGCAACGAAGGCGTCGACGCCAGCGGCGTACGTATCGACGCCGACGCCTTTACCGCGATCTACGTCGTCACCCACGATGCCGCGGGGCATCACTTCAGCTTCTTCCGGCGCGGTTCGGCCGCGAGCCGGATGACACCGGCGCAGTTGTCGCGGGCGCAGATCGAGGCGGCGCGCGTGCTCCATCTGTCGGGCATCTCGCTGGCGCTTTCGGAAGTCGCGCTCGACACCTGCTTCGCCGCGATCGCGATTGCCCGCAGTGCCGGCGTCCGGGTCTCTTTCGACACCAACCTGCGCCTGAAGCTCTGGCCCCTCGGGCGGGCGCGGCCGGCGATCGAGAATGCCATCGCCTGCGCCGACATCTGCCTGCCCAGCCACGACGACCTCGCGGCGCTGCTCGGCCTGAGCCAGCCCGAGGCGATGCTCGACCATTGCCTCGCGCTCGGCGCCAAGGTCGTGGCGTTGAAGTGCGGCGCACAAGGCGCGTGGGTCGCCGACGCAGGCCGACGCATCCGGATCCCGCCGCATCCGTGCCATGCCGTCGACGCGACCGGCGCCGGCGACGCGTTCGGCGGTGCGTTCGTCGCCCGTCTGGTCGCCGGCGACGACCTCGAACTCGCCGGCCGCTACGCCGCGGCGACGGCCGCGCTCTCGACCGAAGGCTACGGCGCGGTCGCGCCGATCCCGCACGCCGAACGCGTCCTTGCAGCGCTGCGCGCCGGCTGAACCCCTCACTTCTCCGCGGCCGCCTTGAGGTTGGCAAGGCCGGTCTCGAAGTCCTTGCCGATCATCTTGTCCATGTCGACGAACACGCCCATCAACTTCGAGACGAACGGCGCCGGGCCGCGCATCAGCCACGTGACTTCGGTCGTGTCGCCGCGCGGCACGAGGGTGAAGTCGGTGACGTTGTGGCCTTCGAACGGCTTGATGAAGTCGAGCTGGATCCGGACCTGGGCCGGGGCAGTGACCTCCTTGATCTCCATCCGTCCGGCGCCGACCTTGCTCGAGCCCTGCCAGGCGTAGGTCGCGCCCGGCCCGCTCGCCGGGCCGCCGAGCGTGCGCTTCATCTCCGGATCGAGCTTTTCCCACGGCGACCACGCCGGCCACTGACGGAAGTCGGCCAGCATTGGATAGATCTTCTCGGGCGGCGCCTGGATGCTGGCGCTGCGCTGGACCGAGAAATCGTCGGGCCGCACTGCCGCGACGACAAGAACGCCGACCACCAGGACGGCAACGACGACAAGCACGATCTTCCACATGGCGGTCTACCGGCGATGAATGATTGGCGGTTTCGCTACGGGCCGTTCAGGCGCTGCCCGGTGGCCCCTGGAAGCCGCCCGCGCGATAGGTGAGGACGAGCGTGTCGCGGTGGCCGTAGCCCTCGAGCGGCTGGATCGGCGTGCTCTCGTGGATGACGCGGGCGTCGTCGAGGACGAGCGTTGTCCACGGCTCGAGCATCGTGAAGCGCATCCCTTCTGGCCGATCGGTCGCGAACACGCGCGTCTCGCCGCCCTTGATCCCTTCGCGGCCGACCAGGACGACGGCGACGAAGTCGACGCCGTCGCGATGCGCGCCCTCCGGCGTCGGCCGGCCGATCCCGTCGGTGGTGTCGATGCGGAACTGATGCGCCTCGACGAACCACGGCTGCGCGCCCTTCAGCTGCGACGCCATCGTCGCGAACGACCGCAGCATGCGTTGCCACGCGCCTGCGGCCAGCACCGCCGGATCGATCGGCTCGAACCAGCGCTCGAGGCCGCCGTGGAGAGCGTTGTATTCGATCGGCTGCCAGTGCGCACGCTGCGGCACGAGCCTGATCTCGCCCGCGTCGACGACGAAGCTGGCATGACGGCGGCGCCGGTAGCGGCCGCCGTCGCGCAGGTGGGCGTCGGGCGGCAGTTCGTCCCACGACGGTCTGAGCCGGTCGAGCTCGGCGACCTCGGCACCCGTGAAGCGGGCAAAGCCGGCCGGCGCAAGAACGGCTCGGCCATGCTCGCGCAGCGCCGTCGCGAGCTTCTCGGGTGGCGTCGTCGGCGGATGCAGCGCGGCTGCGCTCATCGGCCGTGGCGTTCTCGGGCCAGGGCCGCGCCCTGCGCCAGCGCGGCCAGCTTGGCCTCGGCGACGGCGCGCCGCATCGGCGCCAGGCCGCAGTTGGTGCACGGGAACAAGCGCTCCTTGGGCACGTAACGAAGCGCGGTCGCGATCGTCTCGGCGATCTCCTCGGGCGTCTCGATGACGTCGGAGGCGACGTCGATGACGCCGACCATCACGTCCTTGCCGTCGAGGAGGCGCATCAGCTCGGCCGGCACGTGCGAGTGAAAGCACTCGAGCGACACCTGGTCGATGCTGCTCTTCGCGAGTGCCGGGAAGACCTGCTCGTACTGGCGCCATTCGTTGCCGAGCGTTCCCTTCCAGTCGACGTTGGCCTTGATGCCGTAGCCGTAGCAGATATGGACCGCGGTCTTGCACTTCAGCCCCTCGGCGGCGCGCTCGAGCGCGGCGACGCCCCACTCGGCCGCGTCGGCCATGTAGACGTTGAACGCCGGCTCGTCGAACTGGATGATGTCGACGCCATCGGCCTCGAGCGCGCGCGCTTCCTGGTTGAGCAGCTCGGCGAACGCGAAGGCCATCTTGATGCGGCCTTCCTTGCCGGCGCCGTAGTAGCGATCGGCGACCGTATCGACGATCGTCATCGGTCCGGGCAAGGTGAACTTGAGCTTCCTGTCGGTATGCGCGCGCGCCAGGCGCGCCTCGCTCGCATGCACCCGACCGGCCAGGCGCAAGGGCCCGATCACCTGCGGCACCATCGCGTCATAGCGGTTGTCGCGGATCCCCATCTTCACCTTGTGCTCGAAGTCGATGCCCTCGACCCGCGCCAGAAAGCCGTGGACGAAATGCTGGCGCGACTGCTCGCCGTCGCCGACGATGTCGATGCCGGCATCTTCCTGGACCTTGAGCCAGACCAGCGTCGCGTCGGCCTTGGCGCGCTCGAGCTCGGCGCCGCTCGCTTTCCATTCGGGCCAGAGCTTCTCGGTTTCGGCGAGCCACGAGGGCTTGGGCAGGCTGCCGGCGATGGCGGTCTCGAACATGGTGGCGATCCTTTGCGCGTGGCAGGCGCGGCCCTGCCGTGGTGGAGGCAGTCGCCGAACGCCGATGCGCTACCGTCGTTCTCGTGACCGCCGCCGTTCCGAACGTCGCCGACAACGCGACACCCGTGCCTGCGAACGAGCGCGTCGCCGCGCTCGACGTGCTGCGCGGGGTCGCGCTGCTCGGCATCTTCATTATGAACATGCCCGGCTTCAGCCACTCGCTGTTCGCCCCGCCTCAGCTCGAGGCGAGCACCGGCGAGGCGCTGGTCGCGGGTCTGCGCGAGCTGCTCTTCGCGGGCAAGTTCAACCTTCTCTTCGGCCTGCTGTTCGGCATCGGCTTCGCCTTGCAGATGACGCGGCTGGAACGCGCCGCGGCGGCACGCGACGAGGGCGTGCGCACCGGGCGCGCAACCCGCATCTACGCGCGACGGCTCCTCTTCCTCCTCGGCGTCGGCCTGGTCCACGCGATGCTGCTCTGGCCCGGCGACGTGCTGCTCGTCTATGCGGTGCTCGGCTTCGCGCTGCTTGCGCTGCGCCGCGTCGGCAACCGCCACCTGATCGCCCTGATCGCCGCGTGCCTGCTCTTCCCGGCGTTCGCCGAGGTCGCGCGCGTCGACTTCTTCTCGCTCGCCACCGACACCGTCGCCGCGTTCCAGTACCAGCAGTTCGAGGCGTCGAACGATCTCGCCTTCGGCCGCGGGTCGCTCCGCGACGCCATGGTCGAGACCGCGCGCGTCTTCTTCTGGAGCTACACGTCGCCGCTCGGGCTGTTCGCGTACGCCAGCTACTACGTTCAGATGGCGACCGGCATCCTGGCCGGCTTCGTCATCGGCAGGCGAGGCTGGCATGACATCGCGGCTCGGGATGCAGCAACCCCGGCGCGCTTGCGACGGGTTGCCCTCGCGCTGTGCGGCGGCGCGATCGCGGCCGGCGTCGCGGCGTCGATCCTGCTCGGCAGCTTGCCGGATGCAGACTCGCCGGTCGCAATCTTCGTCGGCACGCTGGCGCGGACGATCGAACGCGCGGCGCTGGCCGTGTTCTACGCGCTCACGGTCCTGCGCCTGGTCGATCGCGGCGTTCCCGGCTGGCTGCGACCCTTCGAGTCCGCCGGCCGGATGCCGCTCAGCAACTATCTGCTGCAAACGGTGCTCGCGAGCACGGTCTTCTACGGATGGGGCCTCGGCTTTTGGAATCGCGCCGGACCGGCGAGCGAGATGCTGCTCGCGATCGGCCTCTTCGTTCTGGTCCAGCTGCCGCTCAGCGTTTGGTGGCTGCGGCGCTTTCGCTACGGGCCGATGGAATACCTGTGGCGCCGCTTCACGTACGGCCGGGCGCCGGCGTGAGGCCGAAGCGCTCGGCGATGAGCGCGTAGGACGTGCGACGCACCGCCGGGTCATGGGCCCAGGTGTTGATCACGACCTCGTCGAGCGCGAACTCCTCGACCAGCCGCTCGATCCGCTCGGCCACCGTCTGCGCCGAGCCGACGAAGGAGCGCGCGCGCATCGTCGCCAGGCCCTGCACTTCGCCGGCGTCGAAGCCGCGCGCGGCGATCACTGCCGGCGACTGCAGCGGACCGAGGACGCCGCGGCCGCGATCGATCCGCCAGCGGTCGCGCGAGAGCGCGTGATGCTGCGCTTCCTCGTCGCTTGCCGCGGCGAGCGCCCAGATGCAGAGCGTCGCCCGCGGCTCGGGATGACGCTCGCTCGGCTGGTAAAGGCGCCGGTAGAGCTCGAGCGCCTGCTCGGCGCCGACGCCATCGGTGAAGAAGTACGCGAAGGCATACGGCAGGCCGAAGTGCGCCGCGAGCTGTGCGCCGTAGTCGGAGCTGCCGAGGATCCAGATCTCGGGCGCGTGCGGGCCGAGCGGATGCGCGGTGATGCCCGCGTGCCGGCCGACACTGGTCCAGGCGAGCAGGTCGCGCACCTGGACCGGAAAGTCTTCGGCCGCCATGGCCGCGTTCGGGTTCAGCGCGCGCGCCGTTCGCATGTCGCCGCCCGGCGCCCGGCCGACGCCGAGGTCGATGCGGCCCGGCGCCAGCGCCTCGAGGACTCGGAACTGCTCCGCCACCTTGAGCGCCGAGTAGTGCGGCAGCATGACGCCGGCGCTGCCGATCCGGATCGTCGAGGTTCGCGCCGCAATCGCCGCCATCAGGATCTCGGGCGCGCTGCCGACGATCGTCGGCAGGCCATGGTGCTCGCTCAGCCAGAAGCGCGAGTAGCCAAGCCGTTCGCAGTCCTCGGCGAGCGACAGCGTGTCGCGGATCGCCGCGTCTTCGCTGCTGCCGGCGAGCGAGACCGACTGGTCGAGGACCGAGAGCTTCAATGCAGCCATCTCATCCTTCCGGATGCGTCGGATCGATCCAGCGCACGGTCTCGGGTTGCTCCACCGGCGCAATGTCGAGATTGACGGCGACCGCCTCGCCGTCGCTGCGGCACAGCACGCATTCGAGCGTCTCGTCGCGGCTGGCGTTGATCTCCTGGTGCGGCACCCAGGGCGGGATATAGATGAAGTCGCCCGGCCCGGCCTCGGCGGTGAACTCGAGCGCGTTGCCCCAGCGCATCCGCGCCCGGCCCTTGACGACGTAGATCACGCTCTCGAGGTGGCCGTGGTGGTGCGCGCCGGTCTTCGCGTCGGGATGGATGTGGACCGTCCCGGCCCAGAGCTTCTGCGCTCCGACACGAGCGAAATTGATCGCCGCCTGGCGATTCATTCCCGGCGTCTGCGCCGTGTTCGGATCGAGGCGGTCGGCGGCGATGACGCGAACGCCGTCGTTCTTCCAGGGCGGCTCTGTCGATGGATCAGCAGGTGGGTTCACGGGGATCTCCGCAACGATCGAGGCTCATGTCTGCTACATTAGCGGCACAGTTATACGCAAGACAGTGGTTGTTCGTGATTCTCGTTCTACCCCCGCGGTCCTCGCGGTGGGCCACCTGAAATCCCCCTGATCGGTTCTTGAGTGTCGCTGCATGCGCCGCATGTTGCTGCGCATTCATTTCAATCGTAGACAGGATATTTTTTATGACGACCCAAACCGGAACCGTGAAGTGGTTCAACGAAAGCAAGGGCTTCGGCTTCATCGCGCAAGACGCGGGCGGTGCTGACCTCTTCGCCCACTTCCGTGACATCCAGGGCAATGGCTTCAAGACGCTGGCCGAAAACCAGCGCGTCGAGTTCGAAGTGAAGCAGGGCCAGAAGGGCCTGCAGGCCGCGAACATTCGCGTCCTCGCCTGATCGAGGCTTGCTTCTTCCGGATCGCCTCCGGGAACGAAACCGCGGTTCGCCGCGGTTTTTTTTCGCCCGCCGATCGGGCGCCGCAACGCCGTACGATCGGCGGACACGCAGGAGAGCACCGATGACCAGCACCGCCACCGCGACCAATCATCAAGTCCGACTCGCCCGCCGCCCGGTCGGCATGCCGACGCGCGCCGACTGGAGCTTCACCGCCGAGCCGGTCGTGCCGCCCGAGGCCGAAGGCGTCCTCGTCAAGACGCTCGCGCTGTCGCTCGACCCCGCCATGCGCGGCTGGATGAACGAAGGCAAGAGCTACATCGCGCCGGTCGCGATCGACGAGGTGATGCGTGCCGGCGGCATCGGCACCGTCGTCGCTTCCCAGAATCCGCGCTTCGCGGTTGGCGATCGCGTCAGCGGCGCGCTCGGCGTCCAGGAGTACGCGCTCTTCGCCGGCAAGCAGATCGCGCGCGGCGAGCTGGTCACGATCGACCTCGGACTGGGCACGCAGACGCAGTGGCTCAACGTCCTCGGCATGCCCGGAATGACTGCCTACTTCGGCCTGCTGGACGTCGGCCAGCCCAAGCCCGGCGAGACCGTCGTGGTATCGGGAGCGGCCGGCGCCGTGGGCCAGACGGTGGGCCAGCTGGCAAAGATCAAGGGCTGTCGCGCGGTCGGCATCGCCGGCGGTCCGGCCAAGTGCGAGTGGGTCGTCAAGGAGCTCGGCTTCGACGCCTGCATCGACTACAAGGCCGGGCCGATCAAGGACGGCCTGAAGGCGCATTGTCCGAAGGGCGTCGACATCTACTTCGACAACGTCGGCGGCGAGATCCTCGACGCCGTGCTGACCCGGCTGAACCGGCACGCGCGGATCATCATCTGCGGCGCGATCAGCCAGTACAACAACACCGAGGCGGTGAAGGGCCCGGCCAACTACCTGTCGCTGCTGGTCAACCGGGCACGCATGGAAGGCATGGTCGTGTTCGACTACGTCGAGCGCTTTCCGGCGGCGATCGGCGAGCTCGCCGGCTACCTCAAGGACGGCAGGATGACCAGTCGCGAGGACATCGTCGCCGGCATCGAGACTTTTCCCGAGACGCTGCTCAAGCTCTTTCGCGGCGAAAACTTCGGCAAGCTCGTGCTGCAGGTCGCGCAAGCCTAGTCTGCGGCGTGCCGGCGGCGTGCCGGCGGCGGCCGGGGCGCAGGCTAGACTTTGCGATCGAACTCGCGTTCGCACCGGCCGACAGGACGGCTCAGCAGCCCGCACGCATGAGTGACGCCTACGATCCGGATCCAGCCGCGCTTCCCGCCGATCTCCTGCAGGCTTTCGTCGCACACAGCCGCGACCTGCTCGCGCTAAGCGACGGGACCGGCACCCTGCTCTGGGCCAATCGCCGCTTCGCCGGCGCCACCGGCTTCGCCGGCCGCCCCGCAACCTCGTTGCTCGACTTCACTCCGCCCGGCGCGGCCGGATCGGCGAGCCGCCTGTCGTTCGCGCGGATGCTGAGCTCGCCGGGCCCCGACAGCGGCACGATCGAGCTGCGCGGCCCGACGGGCGGCGCATTCTGGGTCGATGCGCATTGCATCCGAATGGGCAGCCGCGTCCTGTGGACGCTCAGTGACGTGACCGAGGCGCGCGCCGTGGCGGCCCGGGCGAAGCGCCAGGACGAGCTGCTCGAGACCGCCCAGGAGTTCGGCCGGCTCGGCATCTGGGAGCGCGAGATCCCGTCGGGCGAAGGCCGCTGGGACAAGTACGTGTTCGGCTTCTGGGGGATCGACCCGGCCGATGGGACGCCGCACCACGACGCCGCGTTCGAGCACATTCATCCGGTGGATCGCGCGCGGATGGTCTATCCCGAGTCGACGCGCCGCGCCGGCCGCTACGCGCAGCGCTATCGCGTCGTCCAGCGCGACGGCACGACGCGCTGGATCCACTCGCAATGGGAGATCAAGAACGGCCCGCGCGGCATTCCCGACCGCGCCATCGGCGTCATGATGGACGACACCGAGACCTACAAGGCGGCGCGCGCGCTGAGCGACGTCAACGCCCAGCTCAAGCTCGCGGTCGACCTCGGCAAGATCGCGATCTGGCGCCGCGACCTGCGCACCGGCCGCATGCATCTCAGCGACGTGGCGTTCGAGCTGCTCGGCATGGCGCCGCGTCCCGAAGGCTTGTCGCTCGACGAGATGCGATCGTTGGTCCATCCCGACGATCTTCCGCTGGTCGTCGCCTCGATAGAACAGACGCTGACGGCGGACCGGCCGATCGACCTGGAGGCTCGCTACCGACGCGCCGACGGCAGCTGGCGCTACCTGCTGTCGCGCCGCGTCGTCGAGCGCGACGCGGCCGGCGAGGCGATCGCGTTGGTCGGCGTCACGCTCGACACGACCCAGCGCGTCGAGCACCTGCGCCAAGCCGAGGAGCTGGCGCGCAGGCTCGACGCCGCATCGCGCGCCGCCGGCGTGGGCATCTGGACGACGACCGCCGATCTCGGCAGCACCGACTGGAACGCCCAGATGTTCGAGCTGTTCGATCGCTGCGCGCCGCCGATGGCGCCGAGCTTTGGTCAATGGCTCTCGGAGTCGGTTCATGCCGACGATCGCGAACGCGTCAGGCGTGAAACGCAGGCGTACTTCGCGAGCGGCGACGGGCCCCACGAGATCGAGTTTCGCTCGCTGCGCAAGGACGGCAGCGAGCGCTGGATCGTCATGCGGGCCGACGTCGATCGCGACACCACCGGCCCGCGCCGCGTCCTCGGCGTCGCCATGGACGTGACCGAGCACCATCGCGCCCTCGAGGCGCTGCGCGAGGCCAGCCATCGTGCTGCGTTCGTCACCCGGCACGCCGGCATCGGCACATGGGAGGCCGACGCCGCCGGCTGCGGGCGCTGGAATGAGCAGATGTTCCGGCTGCGCGGCCTCGCGCCGCGCGAGACCGCGCCGAGCCGCGAGGAGTGGATGGCGCTCGTTCATCCCGACGACGTGTCGCTCGTCCTCGAAGGCTCGCCGGATGCTGCGGCGGCGCTGCTGCCGATGGCCTACGAGTTCCGCGTCCGTCTGCCCGACGGCAGCTATCGCTGGATTGCGTCGCGCTCGGCCCCCGTGCTCGACGAGCTCGGTCGCCAGGTCCGGCGCGTCGGCGTCAACTGGGATGTCACCGAGAACAAGAACGCCGAGCTCGCGCGCCAGCAGGCGGAACTCGCCGAGCGCGAGATCCAGGCCAAGTCGCAGTTCCTCTCGCGCATGAGCCATGAGCTGCGCACGCCGCTCAACGCGGTGCTCGGTTTCACCCAGCTGCTCCAGCTCGAGGCGAAGAAGGAGCGCCACGCCGACCAGCTCGCCAAGCTCGGCCACATCCGCGCCGCCGGCGACCACCTGCTCTCGCTCATCGACGACGTGCTCGATCTCTCGGGTCTCGAGGCGGGCGAGGCCAGGCTCTCCCTGCAGGCGGTCGAGCTGGGCGCGATCGTGCGCGAGGCCTTGCCGCTGCTGCAGTCGCTCGCCGAGCGGCAGGGCGTGGCCCTGGTCGCCAGCGTCAGCGGTGGCCGCGCGCGCGCCGATCCGACGCGACTGCGCCAGGTGCTGATCAACCTGATCTCCAATGCCATCAAGTACAACCGGCGCGGCGGCAACGTCGTGGTCACGACCAGTGACGACGGCAGCGTTGCGACGCTGACCGTGCGCGACACCGGTCGCGGTCTGAGCGCGGAGCAGATCGGCACCTTGTTCGAGCCGTTCAACCGCTTCGGCGTCGAGAACGAAGGCATCGAAGGGACGGGAATCGGCCTGACGATCGTCAAGTCGCTGGTCGACGGCATGGAAGGCCGGATAGACGTGGCGAGCGAGCCGGGCAACGGAACCCAGTTCACGGTCACCCTGCCTGCGGCCGACGCGGCGCCGGCGCCGATCGGGCTTGCCTCCGAAGCGACGCCGACGCCCGGGGCCCGCGCGGCCGATGCCGGCGAGCGGCGCGGATCGATCCTCTACATCGAGGACAACCAGGTCAACGTGCTGCTCGTCGAGGAGCTGGTGAAAAGCCTCGGCGGCCTGGCGATCGTTTCCGAGCTGACCGGATCGGCCGGCGTCGCTCGCGCCATCGCGCTGCGGCCCGACCTGGTCCTGATCGACCTGCAGCTGCCCGACTTCGACGGCTACGAAGTGCTGCGCCGGCTGCGCGCCGACGCGAGAACCCGCACGATTCCTTGCGTCGCCCTCTCGGCCAACGCGATGCGCGAAGACGTCGAGCGCGGGCTGGCGTCGGGCTTCGCCGACTACTGGACCAAGCCGATCGACTTCGCCGTCTTCATCGCCGCGCTCGAACACCGGTTCCCGGGCCAGCGCCGGGCCAGCGCCGAGTCGGCTGTCACCGACTAGCGCGACGAGCGAGAGTTAGCCGGCGGCAGGCTCCAGCAGGCCGCGCTGGCGCAGCATCGGTTCGGGCTGCGCGGCGCGGCCGCGGAAGGCGCGGTACGCGGCATCGGGCTCGATCGAGTTCCCCGACGAATAGATGAATCGCTCGAGCCGCCGCGCGACGTCGCGATCGAACGGATCGCCGGCTTCGACGAAGGCCTCGAAGCCGTCGGCGTCGAGCACCTCGGCCCACAGATAGACGTAGTAGCCCGCGGCGTACGCCGAGCCCGAGAACAGGTGCTGGAAGTGCGTCAGCCGATGGTTGACGCCGACGCCCGCCGGCAGACCGAGGCGCTCGAACTCGGCGCGCTCGAACGCGACGACGTCGATCGGCGCGCTCTCCGTGCGAGCGTGCGCCGCCATGTCGACCAGAGCCGACGCGGCATAGCGCACCGTCTCGTAGCCCTGGTTGAAGTGCCGGGCCTCGCGCAGCCGGTCGATCATCGTGTCAGGAATCGCCGCCCCGGTTCGGTAGTGGCGGGCATGGCGTTTCAGCACCTCGGGCTCCTCGAGCCAGTGCTCGAACAGCTGCGACGGCAGCTCGACGAAATCGCGCAGCACGTTGGTGCCCGAGACGCGCTCGTAGGTGACATTCGA
>Ga0070670_100001992_pt1 | contig 16700 bp, 10 predicted proteins | sample KBSS63metaG_FD_64665 | JGI IMG/M metagenome (GOLD analysis project Ga0070670, IMG submission 64665) | Switchgrass rhizosphere microbial communities from Kellogg Biological Station, Michigan, USA - KBS S6-3 metaG | ecosystem: Host-associated > Plants > Roots > Rhizosphere > Soil ... | reverse complement strand
GACGAGATCCTGCATGTTGCCCTGCGGCAGCACGACAGTTTTGATGCCCTGGCGGCGCGCTGCCATCGCCTTTTCCCGGATGCCGCCCACCGGCAGAACGAGGCCTGACAACGTAATCTCGCCGGTCATGGCCACGTCGGAGCGGACCGGTGTGCCGCGCGCGGCGGACACGATCGCGGTCGCCATGGTGACGCCCGCCGACGGGCCGTCCTTCGGGATCGCGCCGGCGGGAACATGGATGTGCAGGTCCTGCCTGCTCAGCGTCTCCGGCGTGATGCCCAGCGCCGAGGCCTGCTGGCGCACGTGGCTGAGTGCGGCGCGCGCCGATTCCTGCATCACGTTCCCCAGCTGGCCGGTGAGCGTCAGATGTCCGCCGCCACCCGGCAGGAGGACCGCTTCGATATAGAGCACGTCGCCGCCGACTTCGGTCCACGCCAGGCCGGTGGCGACACCGGGACGCGACAGGCGGAACGCCCCTTCCGATCGGAACCTCGCCGGCCCGAGATAGTCAGAGACTTCCTTCACCATGATGTGACCGATATATTCAGGCTTCGCCGCCACGCGCGCGGCGACCTTCCGCGCCAGCGCGCCAATCTGGCGCTCGAGCGAACGCACACCGGCCTCACGCGTGTACTCGGTGATCACCCGCCGCAGCGCGTCGTCATCGATCAGGAGCTGCTCCGGCTTCAGGCCGTGCTCTTCGCGCTGTCTGGGGATCAGATACATCTTCGAGATGTGCAGCTTCTCCTCTTCGGTGTAGCCGGTGAGCGAGATGATCTCCATGCGGTCGAGCAGCGCCGGGTGGATCGTTCCGAGCTGATTGGCCGTGGCGATGAACAGTACGTTGGACAGATCCAACGGCACCTCGAGGTAATGGTCGCGGAACGTGTGGTTCTGCGCCGGATCCAGCACTTCGAGGAGTGCCGAGGCGGGATCGCCCTGGACGCCCACCGAAACCTTGTCGATTTCGTCCAGCATAAGGACTGGGTTGATCGATCCAGCGGACTTCAGCGCCTGCACCAGCCGCCCCGGCATGGATCCGATGTAGGTGCGGCGGTGGCCGCGGATCTCGGCTTCGTCACGCACGCCGCCGAGGGAGATGCGTACGAACTTCCGGTTCATCGATCGGGCGATCGACTGGCCGAGCGACGTCTTGCCGACTCCCGGCGGTCCAACGAAGCACAGGATCGGACCCTTCATGTCTCCCTTCAGCTTCCGCACGGCCAGGTACTCGACGATGCGCTCCTTGACCTTGTCGAGATCGTAGTGATCCTCGTCGAGCACCTTGCGGGCCTCGACCGGATCGATGCGATCCTCGGTACGCGTGGCCCACGGTACCTCGAGCAGCCAGTCGAGATAGGTGCGGATCATCTGGTACTCGGGGGCAGCCGGTGTCATCCGTTCGAGACGATCGACCTCACGATTGGCGACAGCGGCGATATGCTCGGGCAGATTCGCGTCGGTAACGCGCTTGCGTAGTTCCGCCGACTCGCCGTCGCCCTCGCCGAGCTCGGTCTGGATTGCTTTCAGCTGCTGGCGCAGCACGTACTGGCGCTGCGCATCGGTCATTTCCTTTTCGGCGCGCGACTCGATCTGTCCTTTCAGCTCGAGGACGTCGATTTCGCGGGAGAGCGCGGATGACACCGCGTCGAGCTTGACGGCGATGCTGTTCTCCTCGATCAACCGCTGCTTGTCCTCAGGCTTCATGTCGAGCAGGCTGGCGAGGAGATAGGCGATGCGGAGTGGATCGTCGAGGGAGCTGACCAGCGTGCGGATGTCGGGCGACAGACCGGTCGCAAGCGACAGCGCGCGATCGACCAGCTCCTGCAGCCGGCGAACGTGCGCGTCAATCTCGAGCGAGCGCTGCGAGGTTTCCGGCATCGCCTTGATGAGCGCGCTCAGGTAGCCTTTCTCGGTCTGCAGGAATTCGGCGCGGGCGCGGACGATGCCCTCGACGAGGACGCGCATGCCGCCCTGCGCCTTGGCCATCTGCCGGATGACGGCGACGGTGCCGACGCGCTCGAGATCGTCCCCGGATGGATTGTCGTTGTCGTTCTTCTGCAGCAGCAGCAGGACCATGCGGTCGCCGGACAGCGCCTTGTTCACCGCCTCGACCGAGACGGGACGGCTCACGCCGAGCGGCGCGACCGTCATCGGCAGCACGACCGCGCCACGCAAGGGGACGACCGGCAACTCGCCGGGAAGGGGGACAGTGTTGGTATTTGTCGTCTCAGCCATTCAACGCTTCTTCAATGCGGGCGGAGGTCCATCGGCGACAATCCAGGCAGCCCGCGCCGCCAGCTGCGCCACGCGTGCCAGCTTGCCAAAATCGATCCGGGCCGTGTCGTCGTCGGGCGTGTGATAGTCGGGATGCAGTCCCGTGGTCAAAAACAGCGCCGGAATGCCGTGCTCCACGAACGGCCAGTTGTCGGAACGCTTCAATAGATCCTGGGCGCCGACATCGTAGTCCTCGAGCAGCGTCAAGCCGACCGCGCCGTTCGCGTCGCGAAGCTCGGCGGCCAGATCCGGCGTGAGGCTGTAGCCAAGCACGTGTAGCGTGTTGACACTTGTCGACGCCTGGACCTTCGGCAGTCCCGCGAACCGCCAGTTGCCGGGATCGGGAATCTCTTCGTGGCGTCCGACCATGTCCAGATTGAGATTCGCGATCACGCGACGCGCCGGCTGCGGCGACGTCACAAACGCCTCCGCGCCGAGCGATCCTTTTTCCTCGCCGTTCCACAGCGCGAACAGTACCGCGCGCGCCGGCCGCTCGCCGTCGGCGGCCGCGCGCGCGAACGCCGCCGCTGCGGCCAGGACCGCCGCCGTCCCCGATGCGTTGTCGTCGGCGCCGTTGAAGATCCGCCCCTGCGAGTCAGTTCCGTCGTGATCCATGTGCGCGCCGATGACCACCATCTCACCGCGGCGCAACGGATCACGACCCTCGATCATGCCGAGCACGTTGTGCATCGTCACGGGCTCGGCCGGCAGTGCGGGCGTCAGCGTGCCGCTGGCTCGAACGCCCTCCGCGAGTGCTCTCCTTATTGGACGCGCGGCGTGCTCCGACAGTGCCGCGACGGGAAGCGCGTTCTGCCACTCGGAGAGCAGTCGGTACACCGGTGGAGATGCGGACGGATCGGGCCACGCCAGCCGGTGATCCGGGACGTGATCGCTCACGAGGAGGACGCCGCGCGCGCCGTGGGCCGAGGCCTGCTCGATTTTCTGCTGCAGGGTCACGTATTCGCGCAGGTCGCCGGGCGCGCCATCGAGCAGCAGCACGATGGCATTACGGGCGTTTACGCCGGCGTAGTCGTCGTGATGTCGATCGGAGGTGACAATGCCGTGGCCCGCAAAGACGAGCGGACCGGTGACTGTCGCGTTGCCGCTGGCTGGCACCGGATACAAATCGTCGCCAACCGTAAGTGCCACCGCCGGGCTTCCATCTTCAAACGACGCTGTGAATACCGTCCCGGTTCCCGGGGCCGGGCGGTAGACGGCGATTGGCTGATAGCAGGACGCGTCGATTCCCGCGGGCGCGACGCCGTTGTCCTTCAACACCTTGCAGATGTACTCCTCGGCTGCGCGGTTGCCGGGCTGGCCCACACCCCGGCCGCCGAACTCGTCGCTGGCCAACGTCGTGACATATGACTTGACGGACTCCGGCGTGACGCGATCGACCGCGCGCACCGCCGCGTCGGGCAACCGCGACGAGAGCGGGCCCGGCCCGACCAGCGCCAGCCAGACTACGGCAAGCGCGGCCGTTCGGCCCCGATCGAACAGCCGGCAGGCAGCCATTTGCAGGCGGACAGCCATTTGCACAGGATAGCGCAGCCCGGGGGTATCATCGGGGCAGTGCCGATTGGCGATCGCCGGTTGCCGATTGACGGATTGTCGAGTGTCGGATTGCCGAATCGAGTTGTCATTAGCGGAATCGGCGTCGTGTCGCCGTACGGAGTCGGGCGGGAGCGTTTCTGGACCGGCGTGAGCCGGGGGTGCAGCGGTACGCGCGCGATCGCCGGCTTCGACGCCTCCATGTTTCCCTGCCAGGTAGCGGCCCCCATCCCGCCGGGGCTCTCGGTCGACGATGTGCCGGGAGTTGAGGAACGGGCGCACGGCGATGGCACTGCGAGACCGGATCCGCGCCGCTATTCGCGCGCGTCGCTCATCGCCGTGCTCGCGGCAACTGAAGCGTGGAATGACGCCGGGTTGCGTTTGAACGAGCCCGGCGCCGGCGTGCTCGTCGGCAGTGGGGCCGGGGGCATCGACGTCGCCGAGCGGCAGTACTACGAGTTCTTCAACGACGGCTGGAAGCGCGTGACCCCGTACGCCATTCCCGTGTCGATCGTCGGCATGATCTCCAGCGAAATCTCGATAGCGCTCGAACTGCACGGCATCAGCCACGTCATTTCAACAGGCTGCACCAGCTCGACGGACGCCATCGGCTATGCCGCCTCGCTCATTGCCGCCGGACAGGCCGAGGTCATCCTGTCGGGCGGCGCCGACGCCTGCGTCACGCCGGGCATGATCTTCGGTTTCTCCAAGATGAAAGCCGTGGCGACGCGGTACAACGAGAGCCCAGCGGAGGCGTCGCGGCCGTTCGATCTCGAGCGCGACGGCTTCGTGCTCGGCGAAGGGGCGTGGATGGTGGTGCTCGAGCGCGAGGATCGCGCCCGCGCACGCGGCGCGACGATCTACGCGACCATCGATGGCTATGGCTCGACGTGCGACGCCTACCACCGGGTCCAGATGGATCCCGAGGGCGAGCAGATCGTCCGCGCCATGAGCCTGGCGGTCGAGCGTTCCGGGCGAAGCCTGGACGAAATCGGCTACGTGAATTATCACGGCACCTCCACAGTGCTGAACGACGCGGTCGAGTCGCGCTGTGTGCGTCGCCTGTTCGGCCAACGGGCCGATCGGGTGCCCGGCTCGTCGACGAAGTCGATGATCGGCCATCCGCAGGGCGCGAGCGGGGCGGCCGGCATCGTGACCGCGGCGCTCGCCCTGGCGCGCGGCTTCCTGCCGCCGACCATCAATCAGCGCACGCCGGATCCTGCCTGCGATATGGATTTCATCCCCAACACCGGCCGCCGCGCCGCGGCCGGCGCCGCCCTGTGCAACTGCCTTGGATTCGGGTCGAAGAACAGCGCCATTGTGCTGGGCGCCGTCTGACGCTGCGCAGGGCAACTCCCAATTTCCAACTCCACAACTTCCAATGAACGCCCGACTCCCAACCTCCAAAACGGCCAACGTAAGGACGGAAGCTCGAGTTCCGTTTCTGAGCCTGGGCGTTTTGGAAATTGGGACTGGGGATTTGATTGTGGAGTTGCGGAGTTGTGGAGTTGGGAGTTAAAGGACGAAGCCGCGTCTATGTTCGATGTAATCGTCGTCGGCGCGGGACCCGCGGGATCGGTGGCGGCGACCGTGCTGGCGCGCGGCGGGGCGCGGGTACTGATGCTGGATCGCGCGAAATTTCCGCGCGACAAGCTGTGCGGCGACACGATCAATCCGGGCGCGCTGGCGCGACTGGCGGGGCTGGGACTTCGTGAAGGCATCGCCGCCGAAGCGATCCGGATTGACGGCATGGTGGTGACGGGAGAGCGCGGCGTCTCCGTGCGGTGCCGCTATCCGGCGGGCACGAGTGGACTGTCGATTGTGCGTCGCCGCCTGGACGCGCTGCTCGTGGATGCCGCGGTGTCGGCCGGGGCGCGATTCGAAGAGGGTGTCGTCGTGCGCGGGCCGCTCGTGGATGCCGACGACGTGCGCCGGGTGCGAGGAGTCGTGATTGCCGCGCGGGACGGCCGCGACATGCGGGTCCCCGCGCCGATCGTCATCGCCGCGGATGGCCGGCGATCGCGGATTGCAATACCTCTGGGACTGGCGCGGCAGCCGCCCCATCCGCGCCGGTGGGCCATCGGCGGCTACTTCGAAAATGTCTCGGGAGTCGGCACTCTCGGCGAGATGCACGTCCGGCGGGGACGCTACATGGGCGTCGCGCCGGTGCCGTCAGGTGCCGTCAACTTCTGCGTCGTACTGCCCCAGCATGCGGCGCAGGGCCGGCCCGAGCGGATTCTGGCCGAGGCAGCGGCCGCGGATCCGGCGCTGCGCGAGCGCTTTGCGGGGGCCCGTCTGGTCGCGGCGCCGGCCATGATCGGTCCTCTGGCGGTCGACGTCCGGGCCGCAGGGATGCCCGGACTGCTGCTGGCGGGCGACGCCGCCGGCTTTATCGATCCCATGACCGGCGACGGGCTGCGGTTCGCGATTCGCGGCGGCGAGCTGGCGGGTGAAGCCGCTCTGGCGGCGCTGGCCGGAGCGGCGCGCCCGCACGAACGCCTCACGCGCGCCCGCCGGCGCGTCTTTGCGTCCAAGTGGCGGTTCGACCGCGCGCTGCGGCGCGTTGTCGATCGTCCGGCAACAGTCAGCGCGGCCACGCTGGCGGCGCGGGTCGCGCCCTGGATCCTGCAGCGCGCGATCGCGTTCGCGGGCGACGTGTCCACATGATCGCGGGCCTGGTCATCGCGGTCTTTGCCACGATGCTGCTGGAAGCGGCGATCTCGCGACGCCATGATGCACGGCTGCGCGCCCGCGGCGCCGTCGAACCTCCCGCGGACGTCTATGCGGCGATGCTGGTTGCCTATCCCGGCGTGTTCATCCTCGTGCTCGCCGAAGGCGTGTGGCGTGGCGTGATTCTCGACGGTGTGGCCGTGGCCGGCCTCGCCGTGTTCGCTGTCGCCAAGGCGCTCAAGTACTGGGCCATCGCGTCGCTCGGTGAGCGCTGGACGTTTCGGGTGCTGGTGCCGCCGGGATCGACGCGCACCCGCCGCGGTCCGTATCGCTGGCTCCCGCATCCCAACTACCTGGCCGTGGCCGGCGAAATTGTCGGCTGCGCGGTGGCTTCGCACGCGCTGGTCACGGGCCCGATCGCGTTCGCGGCCTTCGGCACCCTGATCCTCCAGCGCATCAAGGTGGAGGAAGCCGCGCTCGGCGAAGGTACAATCAGTTCCACATGACAGAGAGAGGACCGAGCCGCGCGCCCGCCTGGGCCCGCGCGCTGGACGCCGCGATCGTGGCCGCGGCAGTCCTGTTCCTCTTCGTCCTTTTCTTCGGCGGTTTCTCCGCCTATCTCGGTCCGCTGCGTCTTCGCATCCACACGCCGTCACGCCTTCTGTTCATCGTCGCGGCCCTGATCGCGATCCGCCACGTGGCGCATCCCGGCGATCCGCTGCACCGGCGGCTGGCGCGCGGCCTGCGTGCGCGGGAGGAGGGAACCGCGGCGTCGGTCGTACCGGCGGCGCTGCTGTCGCGTCTGTCGGTCTTGCTGGTCGGCTACTTCGCTGTCATCACGATCGGAGTGCCGCAGTCACTGGAGGGATTCCGCGTGTCGGGCAATGCCGTGGAGAACCTGCCGGCCCGATTCGACGCCGGCTGGTATGGCGGCATTGCGCTGGACGGCTACTACTTCGAAGGGCGGTGGGACAAGCAGCAGAACGTCGCGTTCTTCCCGGCGTTTCCGATGCTCGAGCGGGTCGTCGGGTATCCGCTCGGCGCCTTTGCGCCGGGCGTGACGCGCGAGACGCGGATGGCGCGGCTGCTCTGGGCGGGCGTTCTGATTTCGCTCGTCGCCTTCGCGTGGGGCGCGCTGTATCTGTGGCGGCTGGCGCGCGACCTGATCGGCGAGGCGCACGCCGGCTCCGCGGTCGCGCTGACGGCGGCGTATCCGTTCGCCGTCTATTTCAGCGTGCCGTACACGGAGTCATTGTTTTTTCTCGGATCGGTGGCGGCGATCTATCACTTTCGCCGCGACGAGCTGATCCAGGCCGCCGCCTGGGGCGCGCTCGTCGGTTTCACACGGCCCAACGGCTGCTTTCTCAGCGCCGTGCTCGCCGTGATGCTCGCCGAACGGCTGTGGCGCGATCGCCCTCAGATTTCCAAATTTCCAGATTTGCAGATTTCCAAATCTCTTGCGGCGGCAGCCGCGCCCGGTTTGGCCATGCTCGCCTTCTCGGCCTACGTGCACCAACTGACCGGTTCATTCTTCGGCTGGGCGCGCCTGCATGAAGCCTGGGGACGTTCGTATGGGGGTCTTGCACCTGTCGAACGCGCGTACGGGTGGATTACCGACGAAGGATTGATGCACACGATCGAAGGCGTTCCATACGACACGCTCAACAGTGCCGGGTTGATATTTGCGCTGGTGATGCTGTGGCCGGTCGCCCGCCGGCTGGGTTATGCCTTCGCGGTTTTCATCCTCATCAACGTCATCCCCCCGATGCTTGCCGGAGGCGTGCTGTCGATGGGCCGCCTGACCGCCACCCTGTTTCCGGTCTTTCTGGCGCTTGCGGTCTTGGTCCGCCCGCGCGCGGTCACACCGCTGGTCACGGCTTTCGCGATTGGGCAGGGATTGGCGGCGGTCCTGTTCTTCACCTGGCGGCCACTCTTCTGATCCCGGCGTCTAACCGGGCATAAACCCTGCTTCAAGCGGCCCGGAGCCCCGCGAACCGTGGTCTATAATCGCCCCAAGTTCATGTCTCGCCGATTCTTTCGTCCGGCTGTCGCGTTGATCGTGCTGGCCTTGGTCATTGGGTTCAGCACGGCTGGCTCAGCCGTCCGCGGCCTGCAAGGGCCGCAGGTAGCGGATCCGCGTGCAGCGATCGCGGCCATCGCGCATGGCAAACGTGACGCCGCAGAGAAGTACGCGACGGCCAAGGGTGCCAGCGACCCGCAGGGCGGCGTCATCCTCGCGCAGCTGGCGATCGCGCGCGGGCAGTACCGCGAGGCGCAGTCCATCCTGGAGCCTCTCGTCGTGAAGGATCCCGCCGGCGACGCGGCGCTCGAGCTGGCGCTGCTGTATCGCACGATCGGCCGCGCCGGCGATGCCCAGCCCATCCTCACCGCCGTGCTTCGCACCGGTTCGGGATCCTCGGAGGCAGAGGCGCTCTTTCGGGCGGGCCGCGCCGCCCACGCGCTGAATCGCGCGCGCGACGCCAACAGTCTGTTCCGTGACGCCGAACGCGCAGGCGGGAATCCGGCCGTAATCGAGTCGGCGTGGGGACACCTCTTTCTCGAGAAGTACAACAGCCCCGAGGCGCTGAAATCTTTTCAAGCGGCGCTGACCGCAGACCCGGAGTGGGCCCCCGCGCTCGCCGGAATCGGACGCGTCTTCGAAAACGAGAATCCGCCGAAGGCCGCCGAGGCCGCGACCAAGGCGCTGGCCATCGATCCTGATCTCGCCGACTCGCATCTGCTGCTCGCCAACCTGCACCTGGATGACGACCGCGATGCCCAGGCGCGGGCCGAGATCGACAAGGTGCTGGCGTTCAATCCGAATCACCTGGAGGCCCACTCGCTGCTTGCCGCGATGGCCTACGTCAAGGACGACAAGGCCGGGTTCGATCGCGAAGTCGCGAAGGTTCTCGAGATCAATCCCGCCTACGGCGAGGTGTATCGCATTGCCGGGCAGCACGCGGCCAGTCACTACCGCTTCGAGGAAGCGGCGGCGCTGGCCGAACGCGGTCTGACGCTGGATCCGTCCAACAGCCGCGCCGCCGGCGACCTCGGCATGCATCTGCTGCGCACGGGCGATGAAGCCGGCGCACGGCGCGCCCTCGAGCGCTCCTTCCGGGCCGACCCCTACGACGCGGTGACGTTCAACCTTCTCAAGATGCTCGACAAGCTGGATCAGTTCCAGGTCGTGCGGGAAGGGGACATCATCCTGAAGATGCACCGAGACGAAGCACCGGTGCTGAAGGAATACGCGATGCCGCTGGCGCAGGAAGCGCTGAAGACGCTCTCTGCGAAGTTCGGCTTCACACCTACCGGCCCGATCCTCGTCGAGATCTTCCCGGACCACGACGACTTCGCCGTCCGCAATCTTGGTCTACCGGGCATGATCGGCGCGCTCGGCGCCTGCTTCGGCCGCGTCGTGACCATGGATTCGCCGAAAGCCAGAGATCCCGGCACGTTCAGCTGGCAGGCGACGCTGTGGCACGAGATGGCCCACGTCATCACCCTGCAGCTGTCGAAGCAGCGTATTCCACGCTGGCTGACTGAAGGGATTTCCGTGCACGAGGAAACCGTGCGCCGTCCCGAATGGGGCCGCGACATGGAAGTGACGTTCGCGCGCGCGATGGACAAGAACAAGGTCCTCAAGCTGCGCGACCTGAACGCGGGATTCACGCGTCCGGAGACGATCTCGCTGGCCTATTACCAGGCGTCGCTGCTCGTCGATCACATCGTCACCAGCAAGGGACAGGGGGCGCTGAACGCACTGGTCAAGTCGTACGGTGACGGCGTCGACAACGACGCCGCCCTGAAGCGCGCGCTGTCCACGGACGTCGACGCGCTGCAGGTCACGTTCGACAAGTCGATCGACGATCGCTTCGGCTCGATGCGCCGCGCCTTGAAGGACGCCGACACGCCGATCGACGCGAAGTCGCTGGACGTGCTGAAGGCGGCGGCCATGTCCAAACCCGACAGCTACATCACCCAGATTGCCTACGGCCAGGCGCTGGCCGAAGCTGGCGACGTGGCGGCGTATGCCCCGCTCACGCGCGCCGCGGCACTCGTCCCGAGTGCCATCGGTTCCGAGAGCCCGCACGTCCTGATGGCGCAGCTCGCGGAAAAGCTGAAAGACACGCCGCGGGCGTTGAAGGAGTGGGAAGCGGTCATCGCCGCGGACCATACGAACGTCGAAGCGGCGCGCAAGCTGCTGCAGGTGGCGCAGGCGGCTGGCGACGAACGCGCCACGACGACGGCCCTGGATCGCGTCGTCGCGCTCGACCCGTTCGACGCCTCCGCCCATACCCTCGCCGGCCGGCTGGCGCTCAAGCGCAAGGACCAGGTGACGGCCATCCGCGAGTTCCGCGCCGCGCTGCAGACCGGCGCGGCCGACAAGGCTGACGCCCACTGCGATCTCGGCGAGAGCTATCTGCTCGCCGGCAACAAGGCGGAGGCGAAGAGAGAAGCGCTCGCGGCGCTCGAGATCGCCACCACCTACGAGCGCGCCCTGGAACTGCTGCTCAACGCGTCCGGCGGAAGCGGCGCGGTCAAATGAAGAAGGTGGCCGGCGCACTGGGTCTCGGACTGCTCGGCGCAGTCCTGTGGCTCGGTCCGTCGGCCGCGCAGCAGATTCCGGTCCCCGCCGCGCCCGACGTCCGCTTCGCCGGACTGCAATGGACCTTCGTGCGCATCCATTACACCGCCTGGACGATGCCGCCGCGCTCGGGCTTCTCCTCATATGACGAGCCGTGGTACATCGACGCTCCCGCCGCCGAATGGAATCTGTCGCGCCGCGTTCGCACGGCCACGGCCATTCAGGTCAACGATCCCATCAACCTGACGATCGAGGATCCCGAGCTGTTCAATCATCCGTGGATCTACATCGTCGAGGGCGGCAACCTGCGCTTCAAGGACGCGGAGGTGCCAATCCTTCGCGAGTACCTGCTGCGCGGGGGCACATTGACGTTCGACGACTTTCACGGCCCGATCGAATGGGCCAACGTCGAGCGCGAGATGAAACGCGTGTTTCCCGACCGGAAGTTCGTGGACCTGACCAAAGAACATCCAATCTTCAGCAGCTTTTACAAGATGGCGGACGGTTTCCCGCAGACACCGGGCCTGGGATCGTTCCTGCAGGGACGCACGTGGGAAAAGGGCGGCTACATCGCGACCCTGCGCGCCATTGAGGACGACAACGGCCGCGCCATGGTGCTGGCCAACTGGAACGTGGACATGGGCGACGGGTGGGAGTGGTCGAACGCCGCCGAGTATCCCGGTTACGTGAAATACACCGCGATGGCCTATCGCATGGAAATCAACGAAATCATTTATTCGCTGACACACTGATGCAGACGACAGAGGGACTCTCGGCGGTCGCCGAGCGAGTCGCGCAGGGACGCGAGCGAATCCTCGGAGAGATTCGGAAGGTCATTGTCGGCCAGGACGCCGTCATCGACCAGGTGCTGATGGCGCTCTTCACCGGCGGCCACTGCCTGATCACCGGCGTGCCCGGGCTGGCGAAGACGCTGCTGATCAAGACGCTGGCCGAGATCCTGGACCTGTCGTTCAAGCGGATCCAGTTCACACCCGACCTGATGCCGGCGGACATCACCGGCACCGAAGTGCTCGACGAAGACCAGGGCCATCGCAGCCTGCGCTTCGTGCATGGGCCGATCTTCGCGCAGATCCTGCTGGCCGACGAGATCAACCGGACCCCACCGAAGACGCAGGCGGCGCTGCTCGAGGCGATGCAGGAGTATCACGTCACCGCGGCGGGACGAACCTATCCGCTCGAGCGGCCGTTCTTCGTGCTCGCCACGCAGAACCCGATCGAGCTCGAAGGCACGTATCCGCTGCCGGAAGCGCAGCTCGATCGCTTCATGTTCAACATCGTCGTCTCCTACCTGAGCGAAGATGAGGAGGTCCGTGTCGTCACGCAAACGACGGGCGCGGAGCGAGCCGCGCCGGCGCGCGTTCTGAGCGGACGCGAAATCCTCGAGTACCAGCAGCTGGTGCGGCAGGTGGTCGTGGCCGAGGAAGTGGCGCGCTATGCCGTGCGACTCGTGGACTCGTCGCGCCCCGGCCGGCAGCAGGATCTGGCGTTCATCAGGGACTGGGTGAAATGGGGCGCCGGGCTGCGCGCCTCGCAGTCGCTCATCCTCGCGTCGAAGGCGCGGGCGCTGATGCAGGGCAGGTATCACGTCTCGGTGGCCGACATCCGCGCTCTGGCGCATCCCATCCTGCGGCACCGCGTGATTCCGAACTTCTACGCCGAATCGGAGAAGGTGACGTCGGATGTGCTGGTCGATCGTCTGATTGAAGCCGTGCCGGCGCCTCGGAGCGGTATGTAGCCATGCCCCTCGCCGCCTCGACCCGCGACTTGCGCTTTCTCGATCCCGCCGTCATCGCGCGGCTGGGATCGATGGAGCTGAAGGCGCGTACGGTCGTGGAGGGCTTTCTCTCCGGACTGCATCGCAGTCCTTACAAGGGATTCAGCGTCGAGTTCGCCGAATACCGCCAGTACCTGCCCGGAGACGACCTGTCCACGCTCGACTGGAAAGTCTACGCGCGGACCGATCGACACTACGTCAAGAAGTTCGAGGAAGAAACCAACCTGGATTGTCACGTGCTGCTCGACGTGAGCGCGTCGATGGCCTACCGCGGCGCCGCCGCGATGACCAAGGTCGAGTACGGCAGCGTGTTGGCGGCCTCGCTGGCCTACCTGATGCACCGGCAGCGCGATGCGACGGGACTAATCGAGTTCGACGATCGCATCCGTCGCCGGCTGCCGGCGAGCGCGCGTCCCGGGCACCTGCACGCCATCCTGCTCGCGCTGGACAAGGTCGCGCCCGGAGCCAGGTCTGACGTGGGCCGTCCCCTGCATCAGCTCGCCGAAGCGCTCGGGAAACGCAGCCTGGTGGTGCTCATCTCGGACCTGCTGGACGATCCGGAGAACATCGTGCGGGGACTGAAACACCTGCGCTTCCGAGGCACGGATGTGATCGTGTTCCAGGTCCTCGATCCGCACGAGATCCAGTTTCCGTTTCGCGGCGCCGCCCGCTTCACCGATGTCGAGAGCGACGACGTGGTGACGGCGGATCCCGAACGCGTACGGGAGTCGTACCTCGCGGCGATGGCGTCGCTGCGCGCCCGCTATGAAAAGGAGCTGCGCGGCGCCGGCATCGACTTCCTGAGTCTCGATACGTCGAAACCGCTCGACTTCGCGCTGATGGCGTATCTCGACACGAGGGCGAAACGGAAATGAGCTTCCTGACCCCTCTGTACCTGCTCGGCGGCGCGCTGATCGCCCTGCCGATCGTGCTGCACCTGCTGCGGCGCGACGTGGCGCCGCCGTTGCCGTTCACCGCCGTGAACCTGCTGCGCACGTCGGCGGTCGAACGCTCGCGCCAGCATCGGCTCCGCGATCTGATTCTGCTCGCTGCCCGCGTCGCGGCGCTGCTGCTGCTGGCGGCCTCGTTCGCGCGCCCCTACGTCGCCGGCGCGGCGCCGGCGACGCGGACTACGGTGATTGCCGTCGATCGCTCCTACAGCATGTCGGCGGCGGGGCGCCGCGACCGCGCCCGCATGCTGGCGCGCCAAGCGGCCGACGCCGTCCAGCGGGGGGATCGGGTGGCGGTCGTGGCCTTCGACGATCGCGCCGACGTCCTCGCGTCACCCGGGGTCGTCGCCGACGCGCGAGCGGCAATCAACACCATTGAACCTGGATACGGCGCGACGCGATATGCCGCGGCGTTCGACAAAGCGGCCGAACTGCTGGCCAACGAGGAGCACGGGCGCCTGGTCATCGTCAGCGACCTGCAGCGCACCGGGTTTGACTCGACCGGGGCCGTGCTGCCGGAAGGGATCGAGCTGTCCGTGCGCGATGCGGGGGCGCAGGTTTCCAACCTCTCGGTCAGTGCGGCCACCCTCGACGGCACACGCCGAGTGGCACGGGCGACGATTCGCAACAGCGGAGACGAAGCGCGCGCGACCGACGTGCGGATGGTGCTCGAAGAACGCGCCCCGGTCAGCAAGCACGTCTCCGTGCCGGCGAACGACACACTCGAGGTGACGTTCGATGCTGCGGGCGATCCCCGCCGCGTCACGGTCGCGATTGACGACGCGTCAGGATACCAAGCGGACAATCAGCGATTCGGGATCTACGAGGCTCGCGGACTGCCGAAGGTGCTGATCCTTACAGGAGGCCCGGCGTCGACGGCCGGGTTTTACCTTTCACGCGCGCTCGGCGCCGATGGTGGGGAAGGTCCTGACTTCGACGTCCGCACGCTCAGCGGGTCGGCATTTACCGCGATGTCTGAGAGCGACATCCGCGACCAGTCGGTGGTCGCGCTGCTGTCGACGCACGGCCTTGATCGCCGGGCCGGGGACAGGTTGCGCGCCTACCTGGCGGCCGGCGGCGGCCTGTTCGTGGCGGCCTCCGCGGACGTCGATCCGACGGTGCTCTCCACATTGCTCGAGTGGCAGCCGCAACTGGCGCCTCGGGATGTGCGCCGTGCGCGCATCCTTGCCGCCACCGATTTGCGGCATCCGGTCTTCCGGCCGTTCGAGGCCGTGGCCGCCAATTTCGGCCAGGTGCTGTTCGATCGTGCCTGGTCGCTCGACGCCGGAGCCGGGTGGCGTGTCGCGGCGCAGTTTACCGATGGCTCGCCCGCGCTCATCGAGCGCGTCCAGAACGGCGGCCGGCTGATGCTGTTCGCGTCGGATGTGGACCGGCGGTGGAATGATTTCCCGCTGCATCCGACGTTCGTGCCATTCACGCAGGAGATTGCGAGGTACCTGGGGGCCAGGCCCTCGGTGACGGCGTCGTACCTGGTGGGCGACGTGCCGGCCGGGACGCCCGCAGTTCCCGGTTTCGCGCAGGTTGGCGCACGGACGGTGGCCGTGAACGTCGATCCGCGGGAGGCCAGCGCCGATCGTCTGACGCCGGTGGAATTCCAGAAGCTGGTGACGCGGACAACCGCCGGCACGCGAGCGCGCGTCGAGCGGCTCGCGCGCGAGACCGAGGGGCAGCAGAACTACTGGCGCTATGGGCTGATGCTGCTCATGGCCACCCTCGTCGTGGAGGCGTTCGTTGGATCTCGATAACCTGCTGCGCGCCGTTCGCCGCCACTGGCAGACGGTGGTCTCGCTGCGCGCGGCGCGGCGCGCCTTGCTGTTGTCGTCGGCTGTCCTGATTGCCGCCGCCGCGGCCGAGTGGTTCGTGCAGCCCGGCGACGCCGCCCTGCTCGTGCTCGGCGCTGCCGCCGCGCTCGCCGTGGCCGTCGGGTGCGTACTGAGCGCCCGGCCGCTTCGTGTCAGGCCGACCGATCGCCAGATCGCGCGGTTCGTGGAAGAACGGGTCCCCGAGCTCGAAGACGCGCTCGTGACCGCGATCGATCTGCGCGACCGTCCGGCCGATCGCTCGTTCGCCCCGCTCGTCGTGTCCGCGGCATCGGTGCGGGTGCGCGAGCTGAGCGTGGATCGCGTCCTGGACCCGAACGAATCACGCGGCGCCTGGCGCGGTGCTCTCGCCGCGCTCGTCGTGTTCGCCGTCGCCGTGATGCTGGCGCGTCCCTTCGTGGCCAAAGCGGCGCAGGTCGCGTACGTGAAACTGTTTCCGGGTGCCATCTCGGTTCACGTGAGCAGTGGAGACATGCGCGTGCCCGCGGGACGTCCGGTGACGCTTGCCGCGCGGGTCAGCGGCCAGCACGTCGCGCTCGACCGCATCGCACCTGTCGTGACGCTCGAGGCCGGTGGAAAAGCGGTGACGCTGGCAATGGAACGAACCCACGCCGGGTACGTGCTCCGGATTCCGGCGCTGGAGCGTTCTTTCACCTACGCCGTGACCGCGGGACCCGCGCATTCCAAAGACTACAAAGTCACGGCGCTCTTTCCGCCCAGGGTCCAGAGAATCGAGCTGCACTACGACTATCCCTCATTCACTGGTCTGAAGGCGCGCGACGAGCACGACGGCGGGGACGTCTACGGCCCGGCCGGGACCCGCGTTCGGGTCGTCGTCTACGCCGACAAGCCGATCGCGCAGGGCAGGCTCGCGTTCTCGGAAGGCCGGCCCGCCGTGGCGCTCTCGGCCGCGGGGGAGCGGGCGCTGGAGTCGACGCTGACGGTCAAGGAGGAGTCCGCCTACCGCGTCGCGCTCGTGGACGCGGACGGCCTCAGCTCCGAAGGCACCGAATACTTCATCCGCGTCA
>Ga0070670_100001991_pt1 | contig 16700 bp, 15 predicted proteins | sample KBSS63metaG_FD_64665 | JGI IMG/M metagenome (GOLD analysis project Ga0070670, IMG submission 64665) | Switchgrass rhizosphere microbial communities from Kellogg Biological Station, Michigan, USA - KBS S6-3 metaG | ecosystem: Host-associated > Plants > Roots > Rhizosphere > Soil ... | reverse complement strand
GCCTTGCCGGTGATCGGCGGCCGCGGCAGCTTGGTGCGGCCGGCCTCCATGACGAAGCTGTGCGCGAGCGAATACCACGGGCCCTTGACGTCGGGCGCGGGCGGCGGCTCGTTCTCGTGGCGGATGTAATTGCCGATGAGATGGCGGGTGACGCCGAACTGCACGTCGGTCTCGATGAACTTGTCGTCGGGGACGTAGAGCTGCGAGATCAGGGTCTTGAAGCCGTCCTTGCTGGCGAGGAAATGCAGATGCGCCGGCCGCATGTTGTGGCGGCCTTGCGCGCGCAGGAGATCGCCGGTCGGCCCGTCGATCGGGATCGGATAGCCCGCGGGCTTCACGCTGCGAAAGCTGATATGGCCGTCGGCGTCGGTGAAGAACTTGCCGCGCAGATTCATGTCGGCCTGGACCGGATCCTGGTTCTCATAGAATCCTTCCGGCGAGGAGTGCCAGATGTCGACCTCCGCGCCGACGATGGGATTGCCCTTGGTGTCGCGGAACCAGGCGTCGACGAACATCACCGGCCCGGGCGTGGGTGAGCGCACGATCGAGCCGCCATTCGGCGTGACCGGCGAGTGCATCCGCCAGAACGGTCCGAGCATGTTCTGGTCGGTTTCCGTCGTTCCGCGGTCGCCGTTGTTGAGCAGGCAGATCAGCGCCGACAGGCCGAGCGAGCCCGACATCAGCACCGCCTCGTTGTGGGACTCGTTGCTGTGCTTGCCAAGGGCAATGACATAGGCAATGGCGGCGTGAAACTCCTCCTCAGTCAGCTTCACCTCGCGCACGAAGTCGTGCAGGTGGCGGACAAACGCGGACATGATCTCCTTGAACCTGGCATCCGGCGCGCGCTGCAGCTCCGACAGAACCGCTTTGGTGACGTCTTGTTGATTTTCGATGATCATGGGCAAAGCTCCAGTGCGCCGTTCCGTCGGCCGTCATCCGTCCGCAACGGGAGGCGGATGATTTAGTAAACCTCGACACGGTGGTTGATGGCAAATGCTCGGAGCGGCGTGGTCGCTCCGAGGCGGCGGTCGGTCGTTGGACCGCCGCGCGATGCGCACCACTAGCTAACGGCCGGTGCGACTCCCGCAGCTGTCGTCAGGCAGGCCGGGCAAAGGCAGTCCTCTCCCGATGCGGGCTCCGGCATGGGAAGGCGGAAGGACTGCGCCCGACACCAGCAATCGCCGTCGAGATCGCACGCGAACGCGGTGCCGCAGCGCGCGCAGCTCAGCCGGCGTGAGGTCGAGGACTCGCGTGGCTGCAATTGACCACCTCGCCCGGTCGCGCTATTTGCTCGGCTCGCCACCGAGGAAGCCCGCGATCTTCCACGCGCCTCCTTCCTTGACGTAGCACAGCTGCTCGCCACCGATCGGCAGCACCGCCTCGACCGGCACGTAGCCGACCTTTCCGGACGACGTCACGACCTTGAGGAAAGCGGCCATCACCGCATTGGCCGGCGACTCGTCGGCGAGAACGCGCACCAGATAGAGTCCAAGCTTATCGACCACCGGCGCGTCCTGCTTCGCTCCCGAGCGCACCTCGATGCCGTCCCGGATCGGAAACGCCCAGTCGGCGGCGTCGGTATGGGTCGTGTTGGCAAGGTCGTCGGCCGCCTTCTCGTCGAACTCAGGCTCGGCCGGCGCGCAGATCACCCCGCGGCGCTGGGGATCGGGCATCGTGGTTCCGTCGGCGGCGTAGGTCGCCAGCGCTTCCCAGCCGAACGCATCCGCGCCGTCGAGGCTGAGCGCCTTGGCGAGGTTCTCGATCGGCGGCTTGCTCTTGTCGGCGAGGTCCTTCTCTTCGGGGACCCAGAAGAAATGCGCGGCCACCAGTTTGGCGAGCGCGGCGCGGTCCTTCTTTTCCGCCACCTGGGCGAGCTCCTTGCGGAAAGCGTCGAAGCTCGGATCGTTCAACGGCGCTGGCATCTTGATGGCGACGGGCTTGTAGGGGCCGGGAGGCACCGGTGCGGCTTGGCCCGGCGGGTGCGCCGGCGGCTGCCCCTGGGCGAGGAGCGACACGGGCGCGAGCACGCCCGTGATCACGAGCGTCGCCGCGACGAGATGAGTTGAGGGCAAGCGTAGATGCCGCATCGCGATTTTCTCCCAGGTTCAACCCGAACATGAATAGCGCTGGATTACGTCCGCTCTACGGCAACCGGAAAGGCCCCGTGCGCAGGGGGAGGCGCCGGGGCGGCCAAAGCTCGTCGAATCGGACGGCCAAACCTTAGCATGCCGACCTCGCCGCGCGCGGGCAACATCCCGTCGCGCAGGTCGATGGTGTAATTATAGGCGCCGCCTGCCCGCAAGGGGCACGGCCCATCATTTAAAATTACAGCCTGCAAGCCGCAGAAAAACGGTTCCAGCCCGGGGCAAAAGCGGGCTGGAACCGGCAGTCATGACGAACTTGGACGCTACAGTTACAGCAACGTTAGAAGGGCATTCCTTGCGCCGGAACACTTAGCGCACCCGTGTAACAGCGGCATGACGGTATGCGGCGCCTGTGGACGCAACGCCGGCTATGTCCGCGGCAGATGCGGGAAATCGGACCTCGCCACGGTTTGCGGCACCGCGCATTGGCCGTAGAAAAAGGTCCCCGCCCGCCACGCTCCCGCTTCCTTCCAACCCGGTGTGTCCATGCCCGCAATGCTCACTTCACCTTATGTGCTGACGATCCTGATGCTGCTCGGCTCCAACGTGTTCATGACGGTCGCGTGGTACGGACACCTGCGCTTCAAGGAGGTGCCGCTCGCCGGCGTGATCGTGGCGAGTTGGATGATCGCATTCGTCGAATATTGCCTGGCCGTGCCGGCAAACCGCTGGGGCAGCGCGGTCTATACCACCGCGCAGCTCAAGACCATCCAGGAGGTGATCACGCTCCTGGTCTTCGCCGGTTTCTCCGTGCTTTATCTCAAGGAACCGATGACCTGGAACTATGCCATCGGCTTCGCGCTGGTGGCGACCGGGGCGTTCTTCATTTTCGGCGGCCCGCTCTGAGCCCACTGGCGCGACGTCAGGTTGCGAGCGCCGCCGCGGGGTGCCCGATCCTGCCGATTTTTCATGTTGCGGCCATGATCGTGCAAGGTTCCCAGCCGCAATCTTGACACCGCGGTCGCGGACGCTTTCCCTTACGGGGGTGGCGTCGCGTCCGGTCGAAAGGACATTGACGCATGGCCCTTGATCCCAAGGCCCAAGCTGCGCTCGCCTTGCACCGGTTCGGCGTCAGTCCGCGCCCCGGATCGATCGCCGCCATTGCCTCCGATCCGCGCGGCGCTTTGCTCGCCGAATTGGACCGCGCCGGCGTCGGCCGCATTCCCGATACCGACCTGCTGCCGAGCGGTCCCGCCTGGCGCGCCGCCTTCGCCTACCAGGAGGCGCAGCGCGCGGCACGGCGCGCCGAACGCGCCATGCAGCAGGCCAACGCGCAAGGAACCGGCGCGTCTTCGGAGATGAAACCGGCGGATCAGCCGGCCGCGCCGGCAGCGCCCAGGCGCAATCCCGGTCCCGGCGTGCCGCAGCAGATTTACCTCGGTGAAGCCAAGGCCCGCTTCAATGCCGCGCTCGGCGCCGAGATCGGCTTCGTCGAACGGCTGGTGTGGTTCTGGTCCAACCATTTTTGCGTGTCGGCCGACAAGGGCAACGTGCGCCAGATCTGTGGGGCGTATGAGCGCGAAGCCATCCGCGCGCATGTGCTCGGGCGGTTCGGCGACATGCTGCTGGCGGTCGAATCCCATCCGGCGATGCTGATCTATCTCGACAATGCGCGCTCGATCGGGCCCGACTCGCTCGCCGGCCTGCGGCAGAAACGCGGCCTCAACGAAAATCTCGCGCGCGAGATCCTCGAACTGCATACGTTGGGCGTGCGCAGCGTCTACACCCAGGAGGACGTCACACGGTTCGCCAATGTGATCACCGGCTGGACGCTGGTGGGCATGCGGCAGGATCCGGCGCGCGGCGGCGAGTTCGAGTTCAATCCGCGCACGCATCAGCCGGGCGCGCAGGTGGTGATCGGCAAGAGCTATCCCGACACCGGAGCGGAGCAGGGCCGCGCCGTGCTCGCCGCGCTCGCGCGCCATCCCGCGACCGCGAAGCACGTGAGCACCAAGCTCGTGCGCCATTTCATCGCCGATGAGCCGCCGCCCGCGCTGGTGGAGCGGCTGGCCAAGCGCTTCCTCGCCACGCAGGGCGACCTGAAGGAGGTGGCGAAGACACTGGTGACCGCGCCGGAAGCGTGGGAAGCGCCGCGCGCCAAGCTCAAGCGTCCGGGCGAATGGATCGTGGGCGCGCTGCGGGCCGTCGGTTACACGCCGCCCGATATCGGGCCGATGATGCAGGCGCACCATCTGCTGGGCGAGCCGTTGTGGCGGCCGTCGGCACCGAAAGGTTTTGCCGACGAGAGCGCGCCCTGGCTCGACGGCCTCGCGCAGCGCCTCGACATCGCCAACCAGTTGGCCCGGCGCGTGGGCGGCGAGGCCGATCCGCGCGAGGTGTTCGAGGAAGCGCTGGCGCCACTCGCCTCGACCGAGACGCGCCAGGCCATCACGCGCGCCGAAAGCCGCCCGCAGGCGCTCGCGCTCCTGTTCATGGCGCCCGAATTCCAACGCCGATGACGCGCCGTCCCGCCATGCATCACGCGCGAGCCGCCGCGATCACTCGACAGAGGTGAGCCGATGACATCCGACCTTCATGCCCCGACCCGCCGGCATCTGCTGCTCGCCTCCGGCACGCTGTTCGCTTGGGCCTATCTGCCGAAAGTCGCGCGCGCGGAAGGCCGCGATCCGCGCCTCCTCGTGATCGTGCTGCGCGGCGCGCTCGATGGACTGGCCGCGGTGGCGCCGGTCGGCGACCCGGATTGGGTCGCGCTGCGCGGCGACAAGGCGCTCACGCTCGACGGCAAGCCGCCGGCGCTGCCGCTCGATTCGTTTTTCGCGCTCAATCCGGCGATGCCCAACCTGCATCGGCTCTACAAGGCTGGGGCGGCCACCATCGTTCATGCGACGGCGACGTCCTACCGCGAACGCTCGCACTTCGACGGCCAGGACGTGCTGGAAAGCGGCCTCGGCAAACCCGGCGCGAGCGACACCGGCTGGCTCAATCGCGCGCTCGCCTCGCTGCAGCCGGCCGGCCGCGCGGGCGGCGGACGCGACGCCTTCGCGGTCGGGCCGATCGCGCCGCTGGTGGTGCGGGGACCGGCGCCGGTGCTGTCGTGGACGCCGCGGCGCCTGCCGCCGGCGAGCGACGACACGCTGACGCGGCTCCTCGACCTCTATCAGCACACCGATCCCGCGCTCGCGCGCGTGCTCGAGGAACGCATGGGGCTTGCGACCATCGCGCGCGCCGGCGGCATGGATGCCGAGCAGCCGCGGGCGGCCGGGGCGGGGCAGGTGCGTGCCTATTTCGCCGAATCCGCGGGCACCGCGGCGCGGTTCCTGGCGCGGCCGGATGGGCCGCGCATCGGCGCGCTCGCCTTCGATGGCTGGGACACCCACGCCGCTGAAGGCGCCACCAACGGCCGGCTTGCCATGCTGCTCGGCGCACTCGATGGCGCCATCGCGGCGATCGAGACGGAAATGAAGGAGGCCTGGGGCGAGACCGTCGTCGCGGTGGTGACCGAGTTCGGCCGCACCGCGCGCATCAACGGCACCGACGGCACCGACCATGGCACTGCGACGGTGGCGTTGCTCGCCGGCGGTGCGCTCAAGGGCGGCCGCGTCGTTGCGGATTGGCCGGGGCTCAAGCCCGCCAAGCTGCACGAAGGCCGCGACCTCAAGGCGACGACCGATCTGCGCGCCGTGCTCAAAGGGCTGCTCAAGGACCATCTGCGCGTCGTCGGCACCGTGCTTGCGAGCAAGGTTTTTCCCGACAGCGCCGCGGTGAAGCCGATGGCGGGATTGCTGCAGCAGGCGTAGCTACCGCTCCGCGCTGGCGGCGCGGAACGCCTTCGCGAAGGTCTCGAGGTCGGGTGCCGCAAGATCGGAGACCGCGCTGTAGGCGGTCCCGTTTTCGCTCCAGGACAGCAGGTTGTAGCCGCCGATCTCCTTCGGCGTAGCGGCGATCGTCCGGCCGCCCGGAACCGCACTGAGGCTGATCAGATGTTGACGATGGCGATACACGAGCGTCGCCACCGGAGCGCGGCCGATCACATCGACGCGGCCGCCGACCAGGGGAAAACCTTGATCGGCGAGATCGACCACCCGCGGAGCATCGGCGATGCGGCCGTTGAACCAGGGCTTGACGGTGTGGCGGTCGGAGGACGCGATGTCGAACGGCTGCGGCGCCATCAGCGCGCGCACATGGCTGGCGACGATCATGTCCGCGGTGGCATCGGCCTGGTCGGGGCGAAGCGCAAACCAGGTCGCACCGCTCGCCAGGAATACGGCGAGCACGACCGAGGCCGCGAGCGCGCGCCATGACGGATGCGACGCCGCCCGCGGGGCTTCACGGCGCAGGCCGAGCGAGCTCTCGATCCGGCGTGTCAGGCTTGCCGGCGCCGCCTCGGCGGGCAGTTGCTCCCGAATGGCGCGCCGCAGCGCTTCCACGCGGTCCCGCTCGGCCGCCAGCGCGGGATCGCTGGCGAACTGCCGCTCCATTTCGAGTGCATGGGCAGGATCGAGCTCACCATCGACATAGGCGTGGACGAGCAAGCGCGGATCCATCGGCGACACCGTCATGACACGCCTCCCGGCGCTTCCGTGCCGAGGCGCGCGATCAACCGGCCGCGCGCGCGCGCCAGCCGCGACATTACGGTTCCGATCGGCACGCCGGTCACCTCCGCGATCTCGCGATAGTCGAGGCCCTGTACGTCACGCAACACCAGCGTCTCCCGGAATGGCACCGGCAGTTCCGCGATCGCGGATTCGAGCCGCGCCGCATCGGCCTTGGCAATCAACGCCGCTTCCGGCGTTTCCGGACCCTGCTCGGATAGGGCGCCGGCGCTCGCCTGCTTGCGTTCGACCGCTTCGAGATCGTCGACCATGAGCAGCGATCCCGAACGGTTCTTGCCCAGCCAGGTATAGGCCGCATGGCGCACGATCGTGAGCAGCCACGCCCGGGGATTGACGCCGGAGAAGCCGCCGATCCCGCGAAAGGCGCGCAGGCACGCCTCCTGCACCACATCCTCGGCGTCGGCGCGGTCGCCGGTCAGCCAGCGCGCAAGCGCGTAGGCCTGCGCGAGATGCGGCAGCACCACGCTGCGAAAGCGTGCCTGATCGTCCTCGCTGCTCAGGCTCCCCATCCTCGGTACGCACCGCTGCGGTCATGCAAGGGAGATCGGACTCTCGGCGAATTTATTCCCGTGCGTCGAACAAATTCCCGGCGGCCGCAGGCTGCGGTGGCTACTCCGCAGCCTGCATGTCGCCGGCATCGATGAAGCCGCCGGACTGGCGCCGCCACAACGCGGCGTAGTGGCCGCCGTGCTGCAACAGCTCGTTGTGCGTGCCCTGCTCGACGATGCGTCCGCGGTCGAGCACGATCAAGCGGTCCATGCGGGCGATGGTCGACAGCCGGTGCGCGATCGCGATCACCGTCTTGCCCGCCATCAGGGTATCCAGGCTCGATTGGATCGCGGCCTCCACTTCGCTGTCGAGCGCGGAGGTGGCCTCGTCGAGCACCAGGATCGGCGCGTTCTTGAGGATCACGCGCGCGATGGCGATGCGCTGGCGCTGTCCGCCCGACAGCTTCACGCCGCGCTCGCCCACTTGCGCCGGGTAGCCGCGCCGCTGCTTCCAATCCTCGAGCTCCAGGATGAACTCGTGCGCATGGGCGAGCTTCGCCGCCGCGACCACCTCCGCATCGGTCGCCTGCGGGCGGCCATAGCGGATGTTGTCGCCGATCGAGCGGTGCAGCAGCGAGGTGTCCTGCGTGACCATGGAAATCTGCGCGCGCAGGCTCTCCTGCGTGACCGTGGCGATGTCCTGGCCGTCGATCAGGATGCGGCCGCCTTCGAGGTCGAAGAAGCGCAGCAGCAGGTTGACCACGGTCGACTTGCCGGCGCCGGAGCGGCCGATCAGCCCGATCTTCTCGCCCGGCTTCACGGTCAAGGTCAGCCCGTCGATCACCCCGGTTTCCCGGCCGTAGCCGAAACGCACGTCCTCGAACTTGATCTCGCCGCGCGTGACCTTGAGCGAGGGCGCATCGGGGCGATCAAGCAGCGTGATCGGCCGGGCGATGGTCATCATGCCCTCCTGGATCACGCCGATATTCTCGAAGATCGACGTGACCTGCAGCGCGACCCAGCCGGCGACGTTCACGATCTGCCAGGCGAGCGGCAGCGCCATCGCCACGGTCCCGACCTCGACCTTGCCTTGCGTCCACAGCACGAGCGCGAGCCCGCCCGTGCCGGTCACCATCATGGCGTTGAGCGTGGACAGGCAGAAGCTGAACAGCGTGTTGAGCCGCAGCGACCGATAGAACAGCTCGGTGTGCTGATCGATGGCGTCGCGCACATAGGCGTCCTCCTCGCGCGCGCGGGCGAACAGCTTCACCGTCAGGATGTTGGTGTAGCTGTCGACGATTCGCCCGGTGAGCATGGAGCGCCCTTCCGAGACGGCCTTGGAACGATCGCGCATGCGCGGCACCAGCACGCGCAGCATCACCAGATAGCCGAGGAACCACAGCACGACCGGCAGCGCCAGCACCGGATCGGCGGAGCTGAGCAGAATGAGCGCGCTCGTGCCGTAGACCAGGATGTACCAGACGCTGGTGATCAGCGCGACCAGCGTCTCGCGGATCGCCGGCCCGGTCTGCATCACGCGGTTGGCGATACGGCCGGCGAAATCGTTCTGGAAGAACGCCCAGGACTGGCGCACCACGTACCAGTGATTCTGCCACCGGATGCGGTTCGACACGTTGGCCGCGATCGCCTGGTTGGCGATCAGGTTCTGCGAGGCCTGCGCCAGCGGGCGAGCGACCAGCAGCACCACCGCCATGCCGAGGAGATGCGGCCAGAATGTCGCGAACAGCTCCCGCGGCGGGGTCGCCGTGATCAAGGTCACGATGCGCCCCATGAAGACCGGGATGGTCGAATCGAGCAGCGCGACCACGAAGCCGGCCGCGAACAACGCCACGAACAGGCCTTTCGCTTGGCGGGCGAAATGCCAGAAGAAGGCGATGAAGCCGGGCGGCGGTGCGGCCTCCTCCGGCAAATCGGTCGGCTTCAGCAGCCGCTCGAACAGCGAAAACATGGCACGGGCTCGAAACGGGGCGCGACCGCTTTGCGACGCCATGCGCGGCGCCGTCAAACGGTGCGACCCCTCAATTCCTGTTTATCGGATCGGAGGCGGCGGGTAGAGAAGCTTCGTGTCGGCACTATGACGTTCGAGCCCGTTGCAGGCATGTTTTGCGATTGTTGCGTTTGCGCCACAGTGCCTCGATGGACCGAGTCGAGCCGGTGACATCAGGCAATAGACCGGACACCGGCCGCGCGACAGCCGCATGACCCGATCAACCGCAGGCGGCGTCACTTCGCCGGCGCCACGCGCAGGATCCGGCCCGACGCGCTGTCGGTAGCGAGCCATAACGCGCCATCCGGCCCCTGGCGCACGTCGCGGATGCGCTCACGCAGCTCCCGCAGCAGGCGCTCTTCCTTGGTCACCTTGTCGCCGTCGAGCTCGAGCCGCACCAGCAGTTGGCCGGCCAGCGCGCCGGCGAACAGGTTGCCGCGCCACGCCGGGAACAGATCGCCGGTGTAGAACGCCATCCCTGAGGGCGCGATCGACGGCACCCAGTAGCGCACCGGCTGCTCCATGCCCTCCTTGCGCGTGCTCTCGTGGATCTTGGCGCCGCTGTAGTCGATGCCGTAGCCGATGACCGGCCAGCCGTAATTCTTTCCCTTCTCGATGATGTTGATCTCATCGCCGCCGCGCGGCCCATGCTCGTGTTCCCACAGCTTGCCGCTGTCCGGATGGAGCGCGAGGCCCTGCGCATTGCGGTGCCCATAGCTCCAGATCTCGGGCTTGGCGCCAGTTCTGCCGACGAAAGGATTGTCCGGGGGTGCCGATCCGTCCGGCCGGATACGGACGATCTTGCCGATGTGATTGCCGAGATTCTGCGCCTGATCGCGGGTGGTGAAATGGTCGCCGGTGGTGAGAAAGAGATTGCCGTCGGGCGTCTGCACGATGCGGCAACCGAAATGATTTCCGTGCGAGAGTGGCCCATCCTGCTGGAAAATGACCGTGACGTCTTCCAGCCGGGGTGTGCCCGGGTCCACCAGCCTGGCGCGCGCCAGCGCGGTGCGCGCACCTGGCCCCGCAGGCTCGGCATAGCAGAGATAGATCGTCGGGCTCTGCCCGTAGCCGCGGTCGATGATGACGTCGTGCAAGCCGCCCTGGCCTGACGCGAAGACCTTCGGCACGCCCGCAAGCGCGGGCGAGAGCTTGCCGTCCCTGGAGACGATGCGCAGCCGGCCCGGCCGCTCGGTGACCAGCAGCCGGCCGTCGGGCAGGAACGCCAGGGCCCAGGGATGATCGAGCCCCTTCGCGACGGTCTCCACCGTTAAGTCGCCGGCCGCAGCGTGAAAGACCTGGGCGTGAGCGGGCGCGCCGCCGAGCGCGAGCAGCGCGGCCGCACCGGCGATGATCGACGATCTCATGCGAATGCCTCCTGCGCCCGCCGCGACAACGATGCGTCGCCGTCGGTGTTCCAGCAAGCGCGCGACGTTCACATCGGTGTGACAGCAATGCTGACTTTTCGCGCGGACGCGCTCCGTGTCATCGTCATCGCAAAAAGCGGGGCAGGAACAGACGAGGAAACCATGAAGCTTAAATCCGTGTTCACGGCGCTCGCCGTCGCCGTGGGCTGCGTCACCCACGCGCATGCGCAAGCCTATCCATCACGTCCCATCACCATCATCGTTCCGTTTCCCGCGGGCGGTCCGTCGGATACGCTCGCCCGCATCCTGGGCGAGCGCATGCGGATATCGCTCGGCCAGCCGGTGGTCGTCGAGACCGTCACCGGCGCCGGCGCGAGCATCGGCGTCGCCCGCGCCGCGCAATCGGCGCCGGACGGTTACACGCTCAGCATCGGCAACTGGACCAGCCACGTGGGCGCGGGCGCGATGTATCCGGCCGCCCACGACGCGGTGCTGGAGTTGCAGCCGATTTCGCGCATCAGCGCCACGCCGCTCATGATCGTCGGCAAGAACGCGCTGCCGCCGCAGAACGCCCGTGAGCTGATCGCGTGGCTCAAAGCGAACCCGGGCAAGGCATCGGCGGCCACCATCGGCGCCGGCAGCGGAGCGCATGTGTGCCTGCTGTACTTTGCGCAGAAGACGGGCACCAGCTTCCAACTCGTCCCCTATCGCGGCGGCGCGCCGGTCATGCAGGATCTGATCGCGGGGCAGATCGACATGTTCTGCGCCGAGGCCTCGCAGACGCTCTCGTTCCTGCGCAGCGGCGCGATGAGGCCGTTCGCCGTGATGTCGAAGGAGCGCTGGCCGTCGGCGCCCGAAGTCCCGACCATGGACGAGGTCGGTGTGACCGGAATGTACATTTCGTTCTGGAATGGCTTGTGGGCTCCCAAAGGCACGCCCAAGGAGATCGTTGCCAGGCTCAATAGCGCCGTCGTGGAGACGTTGGCCGATCCGGCGGTGCGGCAGCGGCTCACGGAACTCGGTCACGTGATCTCGCCGCGCGAGGAGCAGACGCCGGAGGCGCTGGCCGCTTTTCACAAGGCCGAGATCGAGAAGTGGTGGCCGATCATCAAGGCGGCTAACATCAAGCCGCCGGAATGAGTCCGACGCCTTCAGTCGGCAGCGAATGGGGTGAGACGCCGTGGGACGAGAGCTGATCCAGCTGTCGATTGCGTTGATATTTGCCATGTTGGCCGCCGTGGCCGGAGCGACCGCGCAGACTTATCCGTCGCGGCCGGTCACGGTGATCGTGCCGTTCGCGGCGGGCGGCGTGACCGATATCGTGGCGCGCATCGTGAGCGAGCGCATGAACAAGGCGCTCGGCCAGTCCGTGATCATCGAGAATGTGAGCGGCGCCGGCGGCACCATCGGCGTCACCCGCCTGTTTCGCGCGGCGCCCGACGGCTACACCCTCGTCGTGGGACAATGGACGTCCCACGTCGGCGCAGGGGCGATGTATCCCGTGCCCTTCGACTATCTGAACGATTTTCGAGCCGGTGTCGATGCTCTCGATCGCGCCGTTGTGGATCATCGGCCGCAGCAATCTGCCGGCGAAGGATCTGCGGGAGCTGATCGCGTGGCTCAAGGCCAACCCCGACAAGGCGTCGGCTGCCACCACCGGACTCGGCAGCGGCATTCACATGTGTCTCATCTATTTCCAGAACATGACCGGCACCAAGTTTCCGCTCGCGCCCTATCGCGGTGCCGCGCCGTTGATGCAGGACATGTTGGCCGGACAGATCGATCTGTCGTGTCCCGAGGCCGGGCAGACGTTGCCGCAATACCGCGCCGGCAGCATCAAAGCCTATGCCGTTCTGACGCAGAAGCGCTGGTTCGCGGCGCCCGATGTGCCGACGATCGACGAGGCCGGCGTGCCGGGCCTGCACTTTCCGTTCTGGCACGCCATCTGGGCCCCGAAAGGCACCCCGAAGGACGTCATCGCCAAGCTCAATGCCGCGGTCGTGGAGACGCTGGCGGATCCGGGCGTGCGGCAACGGTTCAATGAGCTCGGCCACGAGATCGCACCGCGCGAGCAGCAGTCGCCGGCAGCGCTCGCCGCCTATCACAAGGCAGAGATCGAAAAGTGGTGGCCGATCATCAAGGCTGCGAACATCAAGCTGGAATGAAGCCCCCGAAGACATCACCGCCGCGCGTCCGGTGACGCGCGGCAGTGACTTCCCCCGACCGGCCGCCCTGAACAGGTGGAAAGGTCATTCGTGCCGCGAATCACCGGCCATGATGGCGGTGACGACGCTCATGGCGGCGAGCAACAACCCGAACGACAGTGCGATCGCCAACGGCGTAGCGTCGCCGTTGCTCACGGCGCCGAGCACATCGGCGCGCGCGATTCCAATCGAAACGGCGGTGACGGCGACGGCCGTCGACAACGCGAGCGCGGCGGTGGTGATCAATTCGACGAAAGCGATCGAGCGGTGCTTCGGAGCGCAAACCTGGCGCGCATCGGTGATTCCGGTGCGCGTGAGCAATGTCTTCGGCATGTCAATCTCCACGAATCAGTGTCCACGAATCGGTCTTCAATGGGTCAATAGATCGCGGCCGATGCCGGCGCGGATTCGGCCGGACTTGGGCGAAGGCTTTGACGAATAAGGGCCATTTTGTGTTTCGGGTTAACGAAGGGTTAACGCCGCAAGATTTCGTATCTTGAGGTTAACGAAGCGTTAACGCGGTCTTTTCGCGCGCTCTGCGTAATGATCATGCAGTCTGCGCGCGCGTGCACCGCGGCCTATTCGGCCGCGACGGTCTCCGGCTGCCAATCCATCGGCACGTGATGCGGCTGCGCCGCCACGCGATCGAGCCAGGCGCGGATCTCCGGAAAAGTGGCGAGCTCGTAATCGCACTGATGCGCCAGATGGGTATAGGCATAAAGCGCGATGTCGGCGACGGTGTAGCGGTTGGCCGCGAAGAAGCGGTGATGCTTGAGATGATTCTCCATCACCGCCAGCGAGCGGTAGCCTTCCTCCATCCAATCCTCGAGCGCGTGCTGCTGCAGCTCGCGTCCGCCCTTGACCAGCGCGAGCCAGAAATAGGCGGCGCCGATATTGGGCTCGATGCTGTGCTGCTCGAAGAACATCCATTGCAGCGCTTCGGCGCGATCGATGCGGTTGTCGGGGCGAAGCTGCGTGCCGCTGGCGACGTGCCAGAGAATCGCGTTCGATTCGGCGAGATAGCGGCCGGGCGCGGCTTCCAGCAGCGGCACCTGACCATTGGGATTCTTGGCCAGAAACTCGGGCGTGCGGCTCTCGCCCTGGAGGATGTCGACCTCGACCAGGCGATAGGGCAAGCCCAGCTGCGCGAGCGCCAGCCGCACTTTGTAGCTGTTGCCTGATCGCTGCATGGAATAGAGCGTATACATCGCCTTCCCTCTAGCGGTCGTTCGCCGCAGTTTGCTCTCGCCGACGCTTAGGTCATTACGACGGCAATGTCATGGCGCAGAGGCATATAAGTGACTGCGCGCTGCCGCGTCAGCAGGCCGCAGACGATGCTTGCTGCCGGGCGGGTCTCAGGCAGAAAATTATTTCGCCGTTACTCGGCGGCGACGCGATGCGCGCGCGCATATGCCACAAGGGCGTCGTCCTCCACCGGCACGATCGGCGTGAAGTCGCGGTGCGCGATCCATTCCGCGCGGGTGAATTTGGTGATGTGGTTGGAGACGGCGCACAGCGTGAGATAGACGATCTTGCGCGGGTAGGGGGTGATGTTCGGCGGCGACGCGTGCACGAGATTGCCGTGAAACATCAGCACCGAACCGGGTTTGCCGGTCGGCGCCACGATCCCGATGCCTCCGGGCGGCGCCGCCTCGGCGCAAAGCCGCGTCACCGTCTCCTGATCGAGCGTCCAGAGCGGATAGGATGTCGTGCTCCTGTCGTGACCGGCGGCGAGGGTGCCGTGCTTGTGGCTCCTCGGGATCAGCATCAGCGGGCCGTTGATCGGCAGTACCTCGTCGAGGAAGATCGAGATGTTCATCGCCCGCGGCTCGGGCATGCCGTCATCGCGCGCCCAGGTGCCGTAGTCCTGGTGCCATTGCCAGACGTCGCCTTCGAACGCCGCCTTGGCGTTGATCTTGAACTGGTGGACATAGACACCTTCGCCGAACAGCTGCTGCAGCGGTTCGACCAGCCGCGGGTGATGGGCCATCAGCCGGAAGGCTTCGTTATAGGTGTGCGCGGCAAAGGCGGTGCGCGGCGCGCCGGTCTTCTCGCGCCAGACCTCCTGGCGGTTGGTCCTGAGAATGCTGTCGGCCTCGCTGCGCAGAACGGCGACCTCGTCTTCGGAGAAGCAGTTCGGAAAAAACACGTAACCCTGCTCGTCGAAGCTGCGGATCTGCTCGGGTGTGAGCTTCATGGCGTTCTCCCGGAGACGCTCGTATCGTTATTTATGGCGCACAGTTTAGAGCCAAATTGCTGCCGATTGAATCACGATTTCGCGCCGAGGATTGAACCGGTCGCGGCGACGAGCAACCGGTCGTGCCGACATCGCGCGCCGCAAAGAAGCGCCGATTGCCTTTTCACGCCCGCGGGCCGACCATGGAAGCGACGGCGCCAAGCTTAAAGTCCACGTCGCCGGTCGGAGGAACACGATGGGGTCGCGGACAAACACCGCCGTGGCATTCGCCTTGCTGCAGTGCATCGCACTTGGCGCGGGCGTGCCGGCGTCGGCGCAGGCGGCGGACCAAGCCGACGCCGCGGCCGCGCGCAAGGAAGGCAATTTGAGCTGGTACACTTCGACGCCGGTCGCGCTCGCCCAGCAGCTGGCCGACAAGTTTCAGGAGCAAACCGGGATCAAGGTCCAGCTTCTGCGCACCGGCGGCCAGGCGGTGCTGCGGCGGCTTCAGCAGGAGGTCAGCGCCGGCCGGCCCGGCGCCGACGTGATGACCATGTCCGATGGCGGCGCCGCCAACGGCCTGGCCAAGCAGGGCCTGTTCGAGCCGTTCAAGCCGGAAGGGTTCGACAAGGTGGTGGATGAAGCCCGTGATCGCGACGGTCGCTGGATCGCCCAGCGGCTTTCGATCATCGGCATTCCGATCCGCAGCGACAAGGTGAAGGACGTCCCCACGACCTGGTCCGACCTCAAGCATCCAAAATACAAGGGCCTGATGGTGATGCCGGATCCCTCCTTCACCGCGATCCAGCTGGTCGTGGTGGGGATGCTGTCGCGCACGCTCGGGTGGGACTTCTATAAAGCCCTGCATGCCAATGAGACCATGATCGTGCAAGGCCACCAGCAGGTTTTCAGCACGATGCAGCAGGGCGAGCGGGTGATCGGTGCCGAGGGCGCCGATCCGCGCAGCTTCGCCGAAGGGCACGAGGTGCCCAATCAGAAGATGGTGTATCCGACCGAGGGCGTCTTCATCGTGTCCTCGCCCACGGCGGTGATCAAAGGGGCGCGCAATCCCAACGCGGCCAAGCTGTTCGCGCAATTCATGATCTCTCCGGTGGCGCAGCGGATGATCGCCGCCGGCGGCGTTCACGCGGCCCGCGTGGACATTCCGCCGCCGCCCGGCCAGCCGGCGCTGAGCGAGATGAAATATATCCCGGTCGACCTCGACCTGATCGAGGAGCGGGGGCGCGAGCTCAAGGCGAGGTTCGCCGATATATTTCAGTGACCTCCCGCCGGCGGGCGTCGCGCGCGGGCGCTTTGGCGCGATCACACCGATGTGTGCGCCTGCGATTGAGGCTTGCCGTCGGCGGCTTGGGTCATTAGGAAGCTCGCGCCCGGTACGGGCAAGCGGAGATCGTCATGGCCCTCCTGGCGGAATACCTCAAGCGCATCAAGCCGTCCGCGACCATCGCGGTCACGGACAAGGCGCGTGCCCTCAAGGCGTCCGGCCGTGACGTGATCGGGCTCGGGGCGGGGGAGCCGGATTTCGACACGCCCGACAACATCAAGCGGGCTGCGATCGCGGCGATCGAGGGCGGCAAGGCGGCGAAGTACACCGCGGTCGACGGCATCCCTGAGCTCAAGGCGGCAATCGCCCGCAAGTTCAAGCGCGAGAACGGCCTCGACTACAAGCCGAGCCAGATCATCGTCGGCACCGGCGGCAAGCAGGTGCTCTACAACGC
>Ga0070670_100001987_pt1 | contig 16712 bp, 13 predicted proteins | sample KBSS63metaG_FD_64665 | JGI IMG/M metagenome (GOLD analysis project Ga0070670, IMG submission 64665) | Switchgrass rhizosphere microbial communities from Kellogg Biological Station, Michigan, USA - KBS S6-3 metaG | ecosystem: Host-associated > Plants > Roots > Rhizosphere > Soil ... | reverse complement strand
GCCGGCACGGCATGACTTCGCCCCGCAGCGCATTCCCGTGCTCCGTTGCTCGAGATGTCGCCAACCAGCACGCCGAGAAGGCTGCGGTGCCCGGCGGTACACGTCCGCCGCCGACCAATGCGCGAGGCGAATCGCTGCTGTTATCGCAACCGCGACCGTCCAATTCGCCATAGCGCCGTAGCTTCATCGGACCACCGCGACGCTCGCCGCGGTTTCCTCCCTTGAGGTTTATCCAACACCTGCCCTCAGGCCGGCTTCACGCGCGGCTTCGGTCTCGCGCGACGGGCAGATGTCGGACAAACCTAAACACAAGCGGACCTTCTCGAGCGTCTGCTCTCGGGTGCGATTCGGCGCTGCGCTCAGCGGCGCCGGAACGCGGCGCAGGGATCGTCGCGCGCGGCCCGGACGGTGCGCACCACCGCATCAGGAACTCGCTGTCTTCGACGGAGGATGTCATTTTGTAGTCCGCGTCAGGCGCCGCAGCATCCTGGCAAAGCCGTCCCGGCCGCTGGCGGCCTCAAACCCTTTGTCGCTGCCAGCGGCCGATCACGCGCTGCGTCACCATCGCCTTCGTCGCCGCCGCGAACGACAGATAGTGCGGGGCGGCGAGGTGGGCGTCGAACGCCGCGGCGTCGTCGTAGAGCTCGTAGAGGAAAACGAGTCCCGGGCGGGCCGCGTCGGTGCAAACGTCGAACTGGCGGCATCCCGGCTCGTCATTGCGCGAGCGGGCGGCGTTCTCGAGCATCAGCGGAAGGAAGTCATTCCAGCGAGCCGGGTCGATCGTGAACTCGACGGTGACGACGTACATTGGATCTCCAGCAGGTCGGCGGGCTCGATCCGCTCGGGTATGGGAAGAGTCGCGGATGGAAGGTTGCAAAGTCAAGGGGCATCAGGAGCACGCACCGGCGCCGGCTACGCCGAGCTGAACGGCGCCAAGCCGCTGACCCAAGACTGGCACGTGCAATGACGCCGTTGCCGCCTCAGCGGCCGCCCGAAACGTCGATCGTGGTGCCGTGCACATACGAAGCCTCCGGACCGAGCAGCCAGATGGCGGCGCGCCCGATCTCCTCGGCCCGGCCCAGCCGTCCGAGCGGAATCGTCGGCGCCACCTGCCGCCTGGTCTCGGCGCCGCCGACCGCTTCCAGGATGTCGGTGTCGATCATGCCCGGCCGGATGCCGACGACGCGGATGCCTTCTGCGCCGAGCTCCTTGGCCAGACCGATCGTGAAGCTGTCGATCGCGCCTTTGGTCGCAGCGTAGACGACGGTGCGAGGCAATCCGCCGAGCCGGGCGGCCGCCGACGAGATGTTGACGATGACGCCGCCGCTGCCGCCATGGCGCGGCGACATGCGCCGGATCGCTGCGCTCGACGCGTGGATGCAGGCATACACGTTGGTCCGGAACAGCGTCTCCAGCGTGTGCTCGGTATGTTCCTCGAGAGGCACGACGGCGCCGACGATGCCGGCGTTATTGATGAGCGCCGTGATTCGCCCGAAGCAGCGATCGGTTTCCGCGAACAGGTGCTCGACCCCTCGGAACTGCGAGACATCGGCGCCGACCGCGACGGCGTGGCCGCCGGCACGCTCGATGTCGGCCACCACGCCCAAGGCCGCGGCCCGGTTTGTCGCGTAGTTGACGATCACCTTGTAGCCGGCGGCCGCGCCGAGTCGGGCGCAGGCGGCGCCGATGCCGCGTGAGGCGCCGGTGACGACCAGCACGCCCGGCGCGGCGGGCGGATTGTCGTCGGTCGGATTCAACGGTTGGCTTTCACCGGCGCTGTGGCCTGTTGGCCAGGGCCTGCGAGTTGACCACGTAGGGCGGCGTGCGGCCGGCGGCGACATCGAGCGCGGCACGAAAGGCGCTCTCGGCGAGCCGGCGCATGCACTCGTCGGTGAAGCAGATGCCGTGCGGCGTAACGATGACGTTCTCGAGCCGCAGCAGCGGATTGGACGCCGGCGTCGGCTCTTCCTCGAAGACGTCGAGGCCAGCGCCGGCGAGCCGGCCGCTGGCGAGCGCATCGTGGAGCGCGTGCTCGTCGACGATCGGCCCGCGCGCGGTGTTGATCAGGTAGGCGCTCGGCTTCATCATCCCGAGCAGGTGGGCGCTGACGAGGCCGCGGGTCGCCTCGTTGAGCGGGCAGTTCACGGCGAGGAAGTCGGCTTCGCGAAAGAGCGTCTCAAGGTTGACTAGGCGCACGCCGAGCTCGGCGGCCACGGCCGGGTCGGCGACCGGGTCGTGGGCAATGCCGTTCATCTCGAGCGGCCGGGCGAGGCGGAACAGTTCGGCGCCGATGTTGCCGAGGCCGATCGAGCCCAGCGTGCGTCCAGTGAGCCCGGTACCGATGTAGTCGAGCTTCTCGCCCCAGCGGCCGGTGCGCGTGAGCCGGTCCTTGATGAGCACCTTCTGGGCCAGCATCAACACGAAGGTGAGCGCCGAGGTGGCGACCGGGCGGCGCACGCCGTCGGGGGCGATCGTCAGCAGCACGCCGGCCGCCGTGCAGGCAGGCACGTCGATCGTGTCGTAGCCGACACCGAAGCGGGCGATCAGCTTCAGGCGGCGGTCGGCGCCGGCCAGGCTCGCCGGCGTCACCCGCGTCAGCATCGCACAGACCGCGTCGTAACGCGCCGCCTGCGCCGGCGTGACTCCGCCCGGCTCCTGCGTCATGTATTCCCAAGTGATGCCCTCGGCGTCGAGCAGGCGGAGCACCTCCCGGCCGAAGATCGGCTCACCGCTGGAACTGAGAACGTCGGCAGTGATGCCGACCCGAAATTCACTCATCGAAAGCTTCCCCTTCGAGCGGTCATTGCATCATGCGCGGCAGCCACAGCACCAATTCGGGCACGAAGGCGACGAGCAGGATGACGGCGAGCCAGGCAAGGATGAAAGGCGTCAGCATGCCGAGTGACTCGTTGTAACTGATGCCCGCGATCTTGCAAGCCACCATCGCCAGCACGCCGACCGGCGGCGTGACCGAGCCGAGCACGAGCAGCATGATCGTGACGATGCCGAAATGGACCGGGTCGTAGCCGAGGTGCGCGATCAGCGGTTGCATGATGGGCACGACAATGATGAGCGCCGGCACCGGCTCGAGAAAGGTGCCGAGGAGGAAGAAGAACAGGATCAGCACCAGCATTGCCAGCGAGCGGTCCCCGGTGATCGACAGCATCAGCTGCAAGGCGGCCTGGCCGACACCGGCCCGGCTGAGGACCCAGCTGAAGAGTCCGGCGCCGGCGAGCGTTATCAGCGCGCTCGCGGTCATCGCCGCGGCGGCCGAGAAGTTGCGGTAGAGCGACGCGAAGCCGTGCCGGCGCCCTAACAGGCCGAACAGCAATGCATACAGCGCGGCCACGGCGCCGGCCTCGGTGGGCGTGAAGGCACCCGAGAGAATTCCGCCGATGATGATTACCGGCATGAAGATCGCCGGCAACGCGCGCGTCGTGGCCTGCCGCCGTTCGCCCCAGTTCGACCGTGGCGAAGGTTTGGCGCCGGCGCTCGGCGCCATGAACCAGGCCAGGGCGAGCATCACCAAGCCGGCAAGCACTCCGGGGATCGCGCCGCCCAGGAACAGCGCGCCGATCGAGACGCCGGTGACCGAGCCGTAGATCACCGCAATCACGCTCGGTGGGATGATCGGCGCCATCATCGACGCGCAGGCCGTGACGGCGACGGCGAAGGCCGGCTTGTAGCCCTCGCGCTTCATGGCCGGAATCATCATCGAGCCGATCGCCGTCAGGTCGGCGAGCGCGGAGCCGGAAATCGCGCCCATGAACATGTTGGTCATGATGTTGGCCTGCGCCAGGCCGCCGCGAAAATGGCCCATCAGCGCCCGCGACACGTTGACCAACCGCTCGGTGATGCCGGAGACGCTCATCAGCTCGCCGGCGAGCACGAACAGCGGCACCGCGAGCAGCGAGAAATTGTCGAGCGCCTCGTAGAACTGCTGGGCAAGAATCAGCACGGGAATCTGGCCGTCCTGCAGGATCGCGAGCACGGCAGCCAGTCCCATGCAATAGCCGATCGGCATGCCAAGCACCATGAACACGCAGAAGAGCCCGAGCAGCAGGCCGATCGTCATACGGTCAGGTCCCGATGCGGCTCGCTGGCGGGCTCGCGATTCCAGGTCAGCAGCATGAGAAGCGCTTCCAGTCCGGCACCGACGGCGAGCGACATGTAGACGGTCCACTTGGGCACTTCGAGCAGCGGTGAGCGTTGCAGCCAGGAGAGGTCCATCAGCTGGATCGCGGCCCACAACAGGATCAGGCTGAAGGCGATCGCCAGCGCGTTGGCGACGCTGACGACGACCTTGCGGCCGGCGGGCGGCAGCATCAGCTCCAGCATCTCGAGGCGGATGTGCTCGCGCGACGCGGCGACGAGCGCCGAGCTCACCATGACGCCCCAGACCAGCAGGCCGCGGACGAGCTCCTCGGCCCAGAACAGCGACTCGTTGAGGACGTAGCGGAAGAAGACCTGGAGCAGCACGAGCACGAAATAGCTCGCCAGCAGGCCCGCCGACAGGGCCGTCAGGGCGGCGCGCAAGCGACGGACGAAAGCAGCTTCGCGCCGCGGCACGACAGTGCCCGGGCCGGGCACCGGTCAGGCCTTGGCGGCAGCTTGCGCGGCCTCGACCAGCGCCTTGCCCTTGGGACCCGTCTTGGCGACGAAATTCGTCAGCACCGGGCCCATCTTCGAGCGGAAACTCTCGATGTCGGGCGCCGCGTCGGCCTTGACCCGCGCGGCCAGGGCGTCCCACGCCGCCTGTTGCTCCTTGATGTTGGCCTCCCACATCTCCTTCTGCACCGCCTCGACGGCGCTCTCGCGGATCACCTTCTGCACGTTGGCCGGCAGGGTCGCCATCTTCTTCGCGCTCGCCATCATCGAGACCTCGGTGAAGATGTGGTGCGTCTTGGTGGCGAAGCCGGCGACTTCGTAGATCTTGGCGGTGACGATGTAGTCGGCCGGCACCTCGATCGCATCAATGACGCCGGTCTGCAGGGCGGTGTACATCTCGCCGGCGGGGATCGGCGTCGGGTTGGCGCCCATCGCGCGTGCCATCTCGACCCATGTGGGAATTTCCGGCACGCGCAGCTTGATACCGCGCACGTCGTCGGCCTTGTGGATCGGCTTCTTGGCGAGGAAGACCCGAAAGCCCGAGGCACCGAGCGACAGGATCTCGACGCCGAGTGTCTCCTTGGCGATCTCCGTGACCTGCTTGCCGGTCGGTCCGTACATCACGCGCTTGACGTGCTCGAAGTCGTTGAAGAGAAACGGCAGCGAGATGAAGCCGAACTGCGGCTGCCAGTTGGCGAGCGTACCGAGGTCGCTCCAGCACATGTCGAGCGTGCCGAGTTGCAGCGCTTCGGCAGAAGTGCGCAGGTTGAAGAGCTGCGAAGCCGGCCGGATGTCGATCGTGACCTGGCCCGCGGTGCCGTCCTTGACGCGGGCGACAAAGCTCTCGGCCGCCTTGTGGCCAATGTGGGAGATGGGCAGATGGTGCGAGAACACCAGACGAATCGGCGCGGCTTGCGCCCGCGCCACGGCAGGCAGGGCCAAGGCGGCGATCGTGCCCGCGCCGCGGCTCAGAACGGAACGTCTGGACAGGCTCATCTCGTCTCCTTGCCGATCGCGCGACTGCACCTGCAGCCGTTTCGACGGGCATCGTCGATCGATCATGTAGCGCTACCATGAGTGCCGTCAACCACGGGGAAACGCAGGGATATGATCAACGAGCAGGATGTGGAGCGCTACCGGCGCGAGGGTTTCATCGTCGTTCCCGACGTGGTCTCGGCCGAAGACATCGCCGAACTGCGCGCCGTGACCGACGAGTTCGTCGAGGCGTCGCGCCAGGCTCGCGAGCACACCGACGTGTTCGACCTCGAGCCGGGCCACCGCGCCGAGGCCCCGCGTCTGCGCCGCATCAAGACGCCGGACAAGCATCATCCGGCCTATGCGCGCATGGTCCGCCATCCGAAGATCGTCTCCGTGCTGCAGCGGCTGTGGGGCCCGAACGTGCGCTTCGACATGTCGAAGCTCAACCTGAAGGCGGCCGGCTTCGGCTCGCCGGTCGAGTGGCACCAGGACTGGGCCTTCTACCCCCACACCAACGACGACCTCGCGGCGGTCGGCATCATGCTCGACGATTTCACCGCCGACAACGGCTCGATGCTCGTCATCCCTGGCAGCCATACAGGCAAGGTCTACGACCACCATGCCCAGGGACACTTCGTCGGCGGCATCGATCCCGAGGCGAGCGGGATCGATTTCTCGAAGGCGGTGATGTGCACCGGCAGGGCTGGATCGATCACCGTGCACCATGTCCGCCTGGTACATGGATCTTCCGCCAACGTCTCAGGCCGGCCCCGTCGCTTTCTGCTCCACCAGTACCGCGCCGCCGATGCCTGGCCGCTGATCCACGTGCCGACCGCCTGGGAGCCGTGGACGTCGCAGTTGGTGTCGGGGGCCGACACGCTCGAGCCGCGCATGGCAGCGCTGCCGGTCCGCCTGCCGTACCCGGCGGCGCCGAACCAGGGCTCAATCTACGAGAACCAGCGCGACCTGGCCGCGCGATTCTTCAAGGACGCGACCGAGGCGGTCTAGGGTTCTGCCCGCGCGCTACATCGCCGCGGTGAAGCCGCCATCCACCGTCGTCACCAGGCCGGTGACGTACGAGTCCTCGTCCGAGGCGAGGAACACCGCCGCCGGGCCGATCTCCCGCAGGCTCCCCCAGCGTCCGGCCGGCGTGCGCTTGCAAACCCAGTCGTTGAACTCGGCGTCGGCCAGCAGCGGCGTGTTCATCTCCGTGGCGAAGAAGCCTGGCGCGATGCAGTTGACGGTGATCCGGTCTAGCGCCAGCTCGACGGCCAGCTGCCGGGTCAACGCGTGCACCGCGCCCTTGCTGGCGACATAGGCCGAGATCGTGGCGCGCGCGTTGATGGCGCTGATCGAGCCGGTCATGATGATGCGGCCGGCGCGGCGGGGAACCATTTCCTTCGCCGCCGACTTGCACAGCACCCATACCGCGGTGAGGTTCGTGCCGATGACGCGCTCAAAGTCGGCGCGCTCGAAAGCGCGATCGGTGCGCGGTGGATGATGCCGGCGTTGGCGACGAGGATATCGAAGCGTCCATGGCGCAAAGCGATGCCGGCGACGCAGGCCGCGGCGGCCGCGGCATCGTTGACGTCGAACGCGGCCGCTTCGCCGGAGAGGCCTTGTGCCCGCAATTCAGCCACCCGCGTGTCGAGGGCGGCGCCGTCGCGCGCGTTAAGCACGACGTGGGCACCGGCGCTTGCGAGCGACTGCGCCATCGCCCAGCCCAGCCCGCGCGAGGCGCCGGTGATCAGCGCCACTTTCTGCTTCAAATCGAACGTCGCGTTTCCTGACACATGGCTGCTCAGCCGGCGCCGCTGCCAATCTTCTCGACGAGTTGGGCGTAGGCTTGCTGCAGCAAGCCGCTGTCGGTGCCGGCAGCGATCATCGTATAGCCCATGTCGCGTGCGCGCTCGATCCAGGCGGTGTCGGTCGCCATGAAGCCGGCCGCCTTGCCGTGGCGGCGGCAGACCTCGGCCACCCGGCGCATCGCCGCATCGAAGCGCGCATCGGCGAATTGCCCCGGGATGCCCATGAAGTTCGACAGGTCGAAGTGGCCGACCCAGAGCACGTCGACTCCGTCAACCGCGGCGATCTCCTCGACCTGCTCGAGCCCGCGCTCGGTCTCGATCTGGGCGATGACCATCGTGCGGGCGTGCGACTCGGCGATCTTCTGTCCGACATCGCCGCCGAGGTAGTCGCACTGCGCGAAGCCGAACGCCGCCCCGCGCCGGCCGACCGGCGGATAGCGGCAGGCCTCGACGATGGAACGCGCCTGGGCGGCGGATTCGACCATCGGGATCATCACGCCGCGCGCGCCGAGGTCGAGGGCTCGCGCGAGCCACGTGTACTCGCCCCTCGGCACGCGCACCATCGGCTCGATCGGCAAACCGCGGCATGAGGCGAACAGCCACTTCAGCGTCTCGTAGCCGAGGCCCGTGTGCTCCATGTCGAAGAGGACGAACTTGCAGCCGGCGTTGGCCAGGATGCTGGCCATGCCTGGCGAGAAGAATTCGAAGACCATCGCGCCGGCCACGGTCTTGCCGGCGCGAATGTCGTTCTTGATGGCGTTCGGTTGCATCGGGTCCGCTTTCTTCAATGCGCCGCGGCGCAGGTGTCGGTGACTTGCGCTTCGCCCCCGCGTTCGAGCCGCTGCCAGAGCTCGCGCACCAGGCGCAGCGGAGTTGCGACTCTCGCTAGTGGTCCGAAAGCTCGTAGCCGTCGGGATCGGTCGCGTATTGGCGAGGACCGAGCTGCCGAAGCGCCCATTGAACGCTCGGCCGACAGCTGATTGAAAGCAGCATACCCTGTGACACCGCAGGCTGGTAGTAGCCGTTCCCCGTCAGGCGTGGTCAGCCTTGGATCTGAGAGCGAACGCTCTGCGCGAGCAGTCGCGAGAGTGCGGCAACGGATTCACTTCAAGCCGGAAAAACGTCTCCTTGTCTGAACCTGTCGGCATCATTCTCGTCGGGACGTATTTCTCGTTAGAGCAATGGGATCAATTGGCGTTTGCGTGGGAGCCCAGCTAACGTGCAAAACTGCCCTCCGCCCCGCTGACCGAAGGACAGCAATGGGTCGTCAAGAGACCCCCAATTCGACAGGCGTATGTCCGCTTCATAGCTGAAACGGAAATGGGAAAGCTGCGTGACTTTTGCGTGACTCTTGTCAGCGCTCCTGGTGAGACGGATGCACAAAGCGGGTCGTGGGCGCCGCTAAGTCTTTGATTTTCGGTTGATACTTGCGGTTTAGTCAGGCTACGAACCAAGGGGTCGTGGGTTCGAATCCTGCCAGCCGCACCAAACTTCTCTTTTTAAGTCAACGGCTTAGACGCTTGCGCGTTTAGGCCGTTTTTCTTTGTCGGGGAATATTGGGGGGCAGGTCGTGGATTTGAGCACGCCCCGCGCGCTTTCCGCGGCTGCGGTTCGCGTTGCTGGCCAAATCCATTGCGCACAGGAATTGCCAGCGGGCACGTATGGACGCTAGTCAAAAACGCCGGAAGTCGCGGATTGCTGCGCTTGGGCTTGCGATCGAGCTGATCGCCATTTACCGTGTGACGAAGATATTTCGTCAGCTGCGAGCGGCTCGCAAGCAAGGTGATGGTCGTGGCACGGCCGTCCGTAGTTCCGGTAAGGAGCCGATCGCATGACGTGGCAGAGTTTGTGTCTGCGCGAGCAGGCCTCTCGACGCACGAGCGCAATCCTTCGTCGGAATGTTGTGGTCTTCGTTCGGTGCGATCTCGGTCAGTCGGAAGGAGAACGAACTGATGCTGCTGCCGGGGACTGAGCTGTGGATCCAAGGCGACCCAAGTCAACGGCGAGCGAAGCGGACTACAGCAGCGCCCCGCACCCAGTCGTGCCGGCCCAGCAGTTCTTTTGCGTGCGGCTGGCAGAATCCCGCAAGATGTGAGCGGCATTCGAAGAGACAACCTGAGTGGACGACTCGAACTTAGACCCCCGCCGCCGCGTCATGGCACTGGCCGCCGCCGTGCTGGCATTGCCGATGTCGGTTCGCGTGTGGGCGCAGAACGGATGGCCGGCGCGCCCGGTCCGCATCGTCGTGCCCTTCACGCCCGGGACCGGGATGGACATCCTGGCGCGGACATTGGCGCCGCACCTGCAGCAGGCCTGGGGCCAGCCGATCGTCGTCGACAACCGCCCGGGCGCATCCGGCAATCTCGGCGCGGGCACGGTCGCGAAGTCGCCGCCCGACGGGCTGACCCTGCTGATGGGCGTGAACACGCTGATCATCAATCCGGCGCTGTACACGAACATGACGTACGACCCGCTGAAGGATCTGACGCCGATCGGTCTGTGCGCGACCGGCTCGTTCCTGCTGGTCGCGAGCGCGGCGTCCGGATTCCGTTCCGTCGAGCAGCTGCTGAAGGCCGCGCGCGTGAAGCCGGGATCGATCGACTACGCCTCCCCGGGTGTCGGTACGCCGCACTTCATGGCGATGGAGCTGTTCAAGCTGCAGGCCAAGGTCTCGCTGACGCACATCCCGTTCTCGGGAACGGCGGGCGCCGTCAATGCGGTGCTGGCCGGCGACGTGCCGCTGATGTTCCTGCCGGTTCACGTCGCGATGGCGCAGGTCAAGGGCAACCGCCTCGTCGTTCTCGCTGCGGCCGGCGCGAATCGATCGGCGCTCGCGCCCGATGTGCCGACTCTTGCCGAGCTCGGACTCAAAGGGGTCGAAGCCGACCTCTGGTATGGCAGTCTCGCGCCGGTGAGAACGCCGCCCGAGATCATTGGCCGCGTCAACGCCGACATCGCGAAGGCGCTCGCGCTGCCCGAGGTCAAGACCGCCCTCGCGGGCCAGGGCATGGAAGTCGCGACGGGCTCGCCCGATGCGATGGGCGCGCTGATGCGCAGGGACGCCGCGCGCTGGGCCGCCGTCGTCAAGCAGGCCGGCATCAAGGCCGAATAGAAGTCGCGTCGGCTGGGGTCGGACGCGTCTCTCGTCGCGCCTGTCGATCGAACGGCCCTGCCACCTGGCCGCGGGTCTGCTTCAACAGGAAGTCGCCCGAGAGCAAGCGCCCCGGATGGCGCGCGGATGCGCACAGCAGATCGTTCAAGCTTACACACCTTGATGAGCGGCTCGCACCTGCCTAGCTCTGGGTTCCCCCTGGGCTGTTGAGCAAGCTGACAAGCCATGGCGGAAAGCGCTCGATGGACAGCGAAGAAGAGACGTGCTTGAGCGACGGATTGGGAACGGATGTTCGTAACAAGAAGTGCACGCGGCGGCGATTGAGTGGGGACTTTTCCACACATTGCCGAAAGAGGCGTCCATCGCCATCGCACCCCCAGACAAGGGCTTGTTAGCGCGGTGCAGGGGCAGAACACTGGCCGCTCTGGACCTGCACCATTTCCCCTAAGGATGCCCGTATGAAATCTATGAATCGTTCGTTGATCGGCAGCGCCGTTTTCGCGCTGGCAGCAGTTGTCGGTGCACCGGCACACGCTGCATTCTTTGCGACCGTCTGCAATGACCTGGCTTGTACAGGCGGCGACGACATCACCATTCTGGACAACGCTGCGGGCGACACTGTTGGAGCGCTTGGCGGTATCAGCTTTTCGACGTCGGCGTTCGGCTACTCGCTGCTTGTCAACACTTCCCAAAGCAAGCCGATGATTGGCAGCGCGGCAGCCCCGCAACTCGACCTGACCTTCACGGCGACGTCGAATGCCGCTGGCGGCGGAAGCGTCTTTCTCTACACCTCTGACACCGACTTCGTGTCGAGCGGCTCGTTCCTTCTCGCCCTCGGTGGCACCAACTCCGGTGGCAGCGGGTCGGTGATTGGCCGAGCGTGGGGCGGATCGAGCAATACCGCCCTTCAGTTCTCCGGTGCGAATCTGATCGGCACGTCGGGAGCGCAGTCTGGCTCGTCGTACTCGAACAGTGTGTCGGGCAGCTTCTCTTCGGCTGTCAATCCTTACTCGCTGACGATCGGTGCTGCGATCACGCGGACCACGGCGGGTACCAGCACGGGCGACCTGAACCTCCAGGTGTCGGCGATTCCGGAACCCGAGACGTACGCCCTGATGCTGGCTGGGTTGGCCATGCTGGGTGGTGTTGCGAAGCGCCGCAAGTTGGCGACCGCCGCTTGATGCCCTAACGCGCAAGTTCATTGTTTGACTGGCCCCGCCGAGGCGACTCGGCGGGGCCTTTTCATTGCAGTCCGCGTCGGTGCTGTGACTGCCGACGTCGTCAACCAGCTCGCTTCCTTCGCCACCCGGCGCGGCGCCGCCGTGTCGCGCTAGGCCAATTCACCGCTGTCGTGAACGACCTTTCCGCCGACGACCGTGAGGATCGGTCTCGTCTGCCTCATCTCGGCAACGCTGACGTTGAAGTAGTCGCGATCCAGCACGACAAGATCGCCCAGCTTGCCGGTCTCGATGGAGCCGAGCTCGTTCTCGCGGTTCAGGAACCAGGCGTTCTCTCGCGTGTAGGCGCGCAGTGCCTGCAGACGACTGATCTGCTGGCCGGGGTTGATCTGATCGCCGGCTAGGTTGAGCCCCGTGGTCGCGTAGTGGAGCGCGAACCACGGGTTGTGCGGCGCGATGTGCACGCCGTCCTCGTGCAGGCCGGCGTGGATGCCGCTGGCGACGATGTCGGCGAAAAACGGCCCCACCGGAAGGCCATCGGACCGAGGCGTGCTGTTCAGCCACTTGAAGCCCGACATGGACACCCGGCAATTCAACGCCTTCAGCCGCGCGATCTGAGCGGGCGTCGCCTGCTCGACATGGTGCAGACCCCAGCGCAGATCCTTGATGCCGAACTCGGCATCCATCGCCTCGTACGTCGCGATCACCTGCTCGATGTTCGGATTGTTGGCCTGCGCGTTCTCATTGCTCCACCGGGCCTGGGCAATCAGCCGCTGCGCCTCGTACCAGACGGCGTAGCCATTGGCGTTCGACGGTGCCGCAAATGGCGCGCCCCATTCACCGATGGCGCCGGTCCTGATCATGTCGTCGCCGAAGAACTGCTGGCTGTTCTTCAAGCGCTCCCGCAACTCCGGCAACTGGTGGCTGAGGTCGCCGAGCTCCGCGATGTAGCTCTGGTTGTGCAGGGAATTCATCTGCAGCCGAACCAGGACCTTGTCCTCGCGGTGCAGCGCCAGGATGGCGTCGTACATGCGGAAATGGTCGAGATTGAACAGCGCGTCCGTCGGCTGCGGCGCGAGCGATGCCGGGTCCAGCGTACCGGTCGGCTTGGCGGGGAGCACCTGGTCGAGGTTGGTGGTGACGCCGACCGCTGCCGAGTACGCCATCGCGTCGAGCGCGCTGCGCTTCTTGTCGTCGAAGGTCTGGCGAATGCGCAGGTGGTACAGCGCCCGGTTAGCCATATTCGGGTTGCCGCCGGCAATCGTCCCATCGGCGCCCACGGTAACCGGTCCGGCCAGCGGGCCGGTCGCGCTTTCGAAGAACTGCTTGCCGAGCGTGTTCGTCCTCGCGGGCCCACCGCCGCCTTGGTACAGGAAGACCGGTCGATCGGCCACCACGCTGTCGATCTCGGCCAGGGTCGGCAAGCGCCGCTCGGTAAACATGTTGGGTGTGCCGCCACCCATGGCTGTAATGAACTGGCCTTCGGGTACCCCTCGCTGGCGACGTACGCGAAGCTTCTCGAGCACGCCGGCGATGTTGGAGGCCAACTCCCATTCGGCCACGTGGTAGCCGGGGCGATTGGCCAGGCTCACGAAGTGGGTGTGGCTTTCGATGAGGCCGGGGACCACCGTCTTGCCGCGCAGGTCAATGACCAGGGCTCGACTCCGGTTGATGTCGCCGTCCGGCACGAAGCGCCCATCTTGGATGCCGATCGATGAGATCACGCTGTTCTGATCGTCGAGCGTGTGGATGTCGCCGTTCACCAGCAGGAGGTCCGGCCCGGTTCCGGCAGCGTCGTCGCCGCCGCCACCGCAACCCGCGAGCTGCCCGGTGGAAATGACCGCAGCGCCCACAGCTGCGGCTCGAATGAAATGACGTCGGTCCACTGGATGTCTCCTTGTAATCGGGGTGCACTGGGTAGCCGCGAGCGGCCCCTCAGTGTCTTCGCCTGCGTTCATTTCGGGTGCGTCGCTGCACACCCGCGCTCCCGAAGCATGTGACTCGGTGCGCAATGGTGGAAGTGATGAATTTCCATTGAAACCATCGACTGCTTCGATAGACGCGGTGCCGCGCCAGGTCCAGTTCGCGACGACAACCGTTGTTGCGCTACGCTGCGGCTCACCGTTGTGCCGACTTCTGCCCCACATGGAGCCTCGGTGCGATCCGCAGGTGCCCATCTGATCGTTCGGGTCGGCAAGCCGCCCATTCCAAGGAGACATTCATGACAGCTCGACTCTGCCCTGGAGGCCAAATCCTCCGCCGCACTGTTTGCGCCCTCAGCCTCTTCGGAGCCGCTGTCGTCGCGCTGGCTCAAGTGCCGCCTTCGGTGCGACCGGAGGAGGTGGGCTTTTCATCGGAGCGGCTGAGCCGCGTCGGCGCGTGGGTGCAGCGCGAGATGGCCGCCAAGCGAATTCCGGGCGCGGTCATCCTTGTCGTGCGTGATGGCAAGACCGCGTATTACGAAGCGTTCGGTCAGCAGAATCCGGCGCGCGACGAGCCGATGCGCCGGGACAGCATCTTTCGCATCTACTCGATGACCAAGCCCATCGTCTCGGTGGCGGCGATGATGCTGGTGGAGGAGGGTCAGGTGCTGCTGGAGGCGCCCGTCTCGCGTTATCTACCTGCTTTCGGCAACGTCAAGGTGGGCACCGAAAAGGTCGATGCTGCCGGCAACAAGAGCCTGGAGCTGGCGCCGGTCCGCCGCGCGATGACGGTGCAGGACCTGATGCGCCACACCTCGGGCCTCACGTACGGCTTCTTCGGCGACTCGCTGGTGAAGAAGGCGTACGTGGATGCCGGCATCGGCATTTCGGGCGACGTGTCGACAGCCGAGTTCGTCGACAAGCTGGCCACGATGCCGCTTCACTACCAGCCCGGCAGCACCTGGGACTACAGCTATTCCACCGACGTGCTGGGCCGGGTGCTGGAGGTCGTGACGGGCAAGCCGTTGGGTGCGCTGTTGAAGGAGCGGCTGTTCGATCCTCTGGGGATGAAAGACACCAGCTTCTATGTGCCGGAGGCGGCGCGCCAGACGCGCATCGCCGAGCCTTGGCCGGACGACCGGGTCATCGGGGCCAACGCGGCGTTCGGAGATCCCCGCGTCGTGCAGAAGCTCGAATCGGGTGGCGGCGGACTTGTCTCGACCGCGCCGGACTACTCGCGCTTCCTGCAGATGCTGGCCAGCGGCGGCACCCTCGACGGCCGGCGCTACATCAGCCCGAAGACATTGGAGTACATGACGTCTGACCACCTGGGCACCAGCGTGGCCACCACGCCTCTCTACCTTCCCGGGGCCGGGTATGGGTTTGGGTTGGGCTTCGCGGTGCGTCGGACGAACGGGGAGTCACCCTTCATCACGCCGGCAGGCGAATACAACTGGGGTGGCGCCGGCGGCACCTACTTCTGGGTCGATCCGCGGAGCAATACGTACGTCCTGTTCATGATGCAGTCGCCGAAGCAGCGCGTTCCCTATCGGTCGATCCTGCGCAACATGGTCTACGCGGCGATGGAACGTTGAGCGCCGAGCGCCGCCAAAGTGACGCGGGCGCTCGCACCGATGGTGTGGAGCGCCCGCGGGTCTGGCGACAGAGCCGGACTACAGCACGTAGGGATCCGTCCCGGACCGTGAGATACAAAACATATCACCTCCTTTCGGGTCAGCTGCGAGACCTCTAGCGTACTTCATCCGGCTGGTGTTTGCGCGGTCGGCGCTGGCCGACCTGATTCTCTGAAATATATTTACACGTCCACCTGGGAACAGCCTCCTTGACGCAGGCTGTTGGCGGCCTAGACTGCACGCCGGATGTAATTTATTTACAGCGGTGGTCGTTGCTGCAGCCGCAGCGGCGCACGTCCGACGCACCTGTCGCCCAAGGAGATCTCCATGCTTGCCTTCGCCCAGAGATTCGTTTCCGTCGGCCGCACCGGACGCGCCCGCCACGCCCAACGCACCATTGCCGCGATCACCGCAGCTGCCGCTTTCGCCTTCGCAGGCAGTGCGTCGCTCGCTGCGCCGCCGCGCGGCGGGGCTGCCAACATCGCGATGATCGGCGAGCCGCAGACGCTCGATCCGATGGCGTCGACCGCCGACCTGGTCGGCACGATCATGCTGCACGTGTACGAGCAGCTGTACACCTTCGATGCCAACTGGAACGTGACGCCGATGCTGGCCGAGAGCATGCCGGCGATCTCGAACGGCGGCCTGGTCTACACGATCGCGCTGAGGAAAGACGTCAAGTTCCACAACGGCCGCGACATGACGTCGGACGACGTTCTCGCGTCATTGAAGCGCTGGATGGACGCGGCGCCGCGCGGCAAGGCGCTCGGCAAGGAGATCAAGGGCATCGAGGCCCAGGGGCCCAACGGGATCGTCGTCACGCTCAATCGGCCGTACGCGCCGCTGCTCGCGCACCTGGCGCTGCCGAACGGCTTCGCCGCGATCATGGCGAAGGACTCGATCGCCACGCCGCTGACCCAGTTCGTCGGCACCGGGCCCTACATGTTCAAGGAGAGAAAGCCCGACCAGTACGTCCAGCTGGTGCGCTTCGACGGCTACAAGGCGCGCAGCGAGCCGGCGAGCGGCTATGCCGGCAAGCGCGAAGCGCTGCTCGACGAGCTGCGCTTCATCCCGGTGCCCAACGCCAACACGCGCGTCGAAGGGTCGCTCTCGGGGCAGTACCACTTCGCCGACGTGCTGCCGGTCGAGTCGTACGCGCGGCTCGAGAGCGCGGCCAACGTCAAGCCGGTGCTGACCGCGCCGTTCGGCTTTCCGTACCTCGTGCTCAACACCAAGCAGGGGCCGCTCGCCAACATGGCGCTGCGCCAGGCGGTGCAGGCCAGCCTGAACGACGCCGACATGCTCGGCGCCGGCTTCGGCGATCCGAAGTTCTACAGCGCCGACGCCAACCACTATGCGAAGAACACGCCGTTCTATTCGACGGCCGGGACCGAGAACTACGGCAAGGGCGACGCGAAGAAGGCGACGGCGCTCGTCGCGGCGGCGAAGTACGACGGCGCGCCGATCAAGAT
>Ga0070670_100001984_pt1 | contig 16729 bp, 17 predicted proteins | sample KBSS63metaG_FD_64665 | JGI IMG/M metagenome (GOLD analysis project Ga0070670, IMG submission 64665) | Switchgrass rhizosphere microbial communities from Kellogg Biological Station, Michigan, USA - KBS S6-3 metaG | ecosystem: Host-associated > Plants > Roots > Rhizosphere > Soil ... | reverse complement strand
TCTTTTGCCCTGCTTTTCGCATGGGCTGCATGGACCAACTGGCACACTTCGCAACAGCACCCTGAGTTTTACCTGGACTATGCACAACTGGCATGGAGTGCCTGGTACGTTCAGTTTATCAAAGGATGGTTTTCAACCCATATTCCGCTAACTGTTGGATTGATCGCGATTTGCCAGGCATTGATTGCTGTTTCAATGCTGCTGCAGGGCTGGGTATTTAAAGCAGGTTGCACAGGCGCTATAATTTTCCTGATTGCTATCCTTCCTCTTGGAGCCGGCGCTGGTTTTCCCTGTACAGCAATCATGGCTGTGGCAATTTACAGATTGGTGAGCCGGCGTGTTCAATTAATTTGGAAACATGCTGTATAAAATAATAAAAAAGGCGCGCAATTTCTTCCGATCCTGCAACGGTCATTAACAAGAGTGACGAAAATCATTTTTTTGGATAATTACCGGGTGTAGATTTATTGCTGAAAAACTATCACTATGCTTGCGGTACTAGCCCCCGAAATAAAATCGACTATGGATGCCATCCATTTCCGGCCGGCCATTTCTATAATTCTACCGTTTGAACCAAAGATGAGCGGTAGTAACGCGCTGGCACAATCGCTGAAAACGGCCGCCAGAAAAATAGAAAAGGAACTGCTTGACAAGTACCCTTCAGACATCGTATTGATGATGATGCAAAAGTTGAATACTATTTTTCAGCATCTTAATTACGCTACCCATAAAAAAAGCATTGCCATCTTTCTATCGCCGGTATATGAAAAAGTGCTATACCTCGATATTGCCGTGGAAGCAAAAATCATTGTAGATGAATCGTTCGGAATACGGGGCCTGGTCTCTTGCAAAAAGCAATTACGCCGTTACCTGGTACTGCAGTTAAATGAACGTGAAAGCCGTATGTACCTGGGCAGTTCGACAGGCCTTGTAAAAATTGTATCCGGCGCTCCTGGTTCCGCTGCTGGGGATGATCCACTGCTAAAAATGACCGACTTTTCTGGCAATCGTCCGCGTAAAGAAATACTGATCCGCAATCTATTGCAGCAGGTTGAGAACACGCTGCACATTATACTGAATGCATACCCACTACCCCTTTTTGTTATCGGGCCGGAAAGATTGCTGGGCCAATTCAGAAAAATCAGTAAACACCGCCACGCAATAGTAGAATACATCCGGGAAGATTATTGTGATGCCAATGAAAAGGAACTGAAAGCAATATTGGAACCACACATCGCCGACTGGAAAAAAGTTATTCAAAAAGACTGGCACAATCAGTTGAATGCTGCGGCAGGTGCAGGCAAACTGGTTACGGGTTTGGACGCCGTGCGGCGCGATGCAGCCACGGGAAACGGGCGACTGCTGCTGATCGAAAAAAATTTTATGTACGCAACAGCCGGTAATAATTGCAGAAACACAGTGGATGAAACCATAGAAGAAGTGCTGAAAAATGGCGGGGATGTAGAATTCACCGACCAGGGTTTTTTGCAAACGCATGATCACATCGCCCTGATTAAATACAATTAATTTTCTTCACGCATAAAAACATCAATTATGAGAACCATTGTTGTTCCGGTCGATTTCATAACCGACTCATTGAATGCCTTACACTATGCTGCCGATATGGCCAGCGCAACACATTGCGATTTAATGATTGTTCATGTTTACCCTTATGCGGTAGCGCTGACAGAAGTTGCGGTAGCGATGTACACAACGGACATGCTGGCTGAAGAAGCTGAAACCAAACTCGCTGAGCTTAAGGAGCAAATAATAACCCGCACCGGGAGGCGTATCAAAATTCATACCCTGGCAAAACAGGGCGATATTATAGAAAGCATAAAAGAATGTTGCCTTGGTCTTAATGTGTATGCAGTAATCATGGGCCGTAATGATGCCAGCGCAGCAGACCGGTTTCTATTCGGCGCCAATACTGTTTCCGCGGTAAAAAAACTTTCCTTTCCCGTCATCATCATCCCACCGGGCGCCAGCTTTAAGGGTCTGCACAATGTTGGCATTGCATGCGATTTCAGGGATGTAATTGAAACACTGCCGGTGGCTGAAATTAAAAATCTTATTAAGGAGTTAAACGCAACCCTGCATGTATTGCATGTAAGCCAGGAAACCGGCGACGATTTCAATTCAAAAACAATTGAAGAATCCGGCTGGTTCCAGGATCTCATGGGCGATCTTTCACCTAAGTATCATTTTATCAAAGGATCAGACCCAGAAAAAGAAATAATTGCGTTTGCCGATAAACATCATCTCGATCTGCTTATCGTTATCCCCAGGAAACATGATTTGCTGGAAAAAATATTCCGGCACAGTCATTCAAAACAACTGGTACTGCATGCGCATGTTCCGGTAATGGCGATTCACGAATAAAATATTCAACTATGCAACCACTTATCAGGAAATTTAAAGAAATACGTGTTGAAGATACAGCCATCGTTGGCGGCAAAAACGCCTCGCTGGGTGAAATGTTTTCGCAGTTATCTGCCCGCGGCATCGTTGTACCGGATGGCTTTGCCACCACGGCATTTGCTTTCCAGGAATTTCTCACCTACAACTCTTTGCATGCACCGCTGTACGCGCTTATGCAGGAACTGGATAAAAAAACATTTGCCAATCTGAAAACGATTGGAGAAAAAGCCAGGACGCTGATGTTAAAGGGCCATCTTCCGATTAACCTGCAACACGCCATTACGGAAGCGTACGCAGAACTGGTGGGCAACGCCGAAGACGCCGTTGCCGTTAGAAGCAGCGCAACAGCAGAAGATTTACCCGAAGCCAGCTTTGCAGGACAGCATGAAAGCTACCTGAATATAACAACCGAAAGCGACGTACTGAAAACAATCATAAAATGCTTTGCATCATTGTATACAGACAGGGCTATTAAGTACAGGGAAGATAATGGGTTCGCCCATGAAAAAGTGTCATTGTCAGCAGGCATACAGAAAATGGTTCGTGCCGACAGAGGATGTTCCGGTGTTGCATTTACACTCGATCCGGAGTCAGGTTTTAAGGATGTCATTCACATCAGCGGGGTTTGGGGATTGGGTGAAAACCTGGTGCAGGGTACCGTGACCCCAGATGAGTTTTATGTTTTTAAACCAACTTTACTGCTGGGTAAAAATGCCATTATTCGCAAAAAAACCGGCAGTAAAGCCAAAACAATGATTTACAGCAATGATAGCCGGCAACCAGTAATGAACACAGATACGCCTGCTGCCCTCAGATTGCAGTTTGTATTGAGCGACGAAGAAATAACCAGGCTTGCAAACTGGGCATTGATCATTGAAAAACATTATAACAAGCCCATGGATATTGAATGGGCTAAAGACGGTTTAAACGGGCGGATGTACATACTGCAGGCAAGGCCGGAAACAGTACAGTCCAGGAAAAATCCATTGCTGCTAACCGAGTATTCCTTACCAAAAAAAGCTGTGCCGGTTACAAGTGGGCAGGCCATTGGCACCGGAATCGCCACCGGACAGGCAAGAATATTATCCTCACCGACTGAATCTGAAAAACTGCTTCCCGGTGAAATCGTTGTAACAGATATGACCAGTCCTGATTGGGATCCGGTATTAAAGAAGGCAGCAGCCATTATCACCAATAAAGGAGGAAGAACGAGTCACGCTTCCATTGTTGCCAGGGAACTGGGTGTACCAGCAATTGTAGGATGCGGCAATGCAACAGAAAACATTACTGATGGAGAAATGATAACCGTTTCCTGTTGCGAAGGAACCACGGGTTTCGTTTACAGGGGCAAGCTCAATTATAAAGCAACCGTTACCAATTTTGCAGATATAAAAAAACCGGAAAGCACCGAAGTAATGCTGATTGCTGCAGATCCCGATACTGCTTTCAACCTTTCTTTTTATCCGTGCGACGGTGTAGGATTGTTACGGCTCGAATTTATCATCACCCATGCTATTCAGGTTCATCCGATGGCGCTGGTTAAATTCAATGAGCTGAAAGATGCCGCCGTAATTCAAAAGATTCAGGAGCTGAGTTTTCAATATGCCGATAAAGAAAAATATTTTATCGACAAACTCTCAGAAGGAGTAGCTACGATAGCGGCCGCCTTTTATCCCAGGGAAGTGATTGTAAGAATGAGTGATTTTAAGACAAACGAATATGCCAACCTGATCGGCGGCAAAGACTTTGAACCACAGGAGGAAAACCCCATGCTGGGTTTCCGGGGTGCATCGAGATATTATCATGACCTGTACCGGGATGGCTTCCGTCTTGAATGTGCAGCGCTTAAAAAAGTGAGGGACGAAATGGGATTGTCAAACGTGAAGCTCATGATCCCCTTCTGCCGTACGATGGACGAAGGGAATAAAGTTATAAAGGTGATGAAAACATTTGGGCTTGAGCAGGGGGTTAATGATCTTGAAATTTATGTAATGGCAGAAATTCCAGCCAATGTCATCCTGGCCGATGAGTTTGCGAAGATATTCGATGGTTTCTCCATCGGGTCAAATGATTTGACCCAGTTAGTACTTGGCATTGATCGTGATTCATCCACCATCAGTCAATTATTCAATGAACAAAACGATGCTGTACGTACGATGATTAGCGATATGATCCATAAGGCAAAAGCAGCCGGCGTAAAAGTTGGTCTCTGCGGGCAGGCTCCCAGTGACTTCCCGGGCTTCGCTAATTTCCTTGTAGAGCAGGGTATTGACAGCATTTCGTTTAACCCCGATGCCCTGCTGAAAGGCATTGAAAATATCAGGCGTGCTGAAACCAGGCTGCAGCTTTCGGCCTGACATGCGGAATGAAGGCAACCATTTATTGATACTATATTATTATTGGCATGAAAACACTTTTTTATAACACAAATGATTTGGAAGGGCAATGCTTAAGGGTTAAAGCACGCGGGCGTAAAGACATTGCATTTGTCGCTGAAGCATTATCTGCATCAACGGTATATCTGTCAAAATCGTTTGATGCGATCAGTATCCGTCCATCAGATGATGCATCATCTTCTATATTGCAGGCATTGTATGAAAATGGCCTAAGGTATATAACTATCCGCGCAGCAAAAAACAGCAGTCTTGACCTGAAAAAGGCGGCCGAACTGGGTATAACAGTAGCAAACGTTCCTTTTTGCGCGTCTTCTCCTGCTGCCTATCCGGCAACCGATCTGATGGACTATATGGTTACTGTTACGTTTTATAATTTAGCCTGTCGAAAAAAAGATCTGTTGTCTGGTAATGAGCTAACCTGTGCAGATCATTTACCGGGAGCAACCATATATTCCCGATAATAAATTAAAGCAGGTAGGAGTTTATTGGTTTTATTTTGTCATTATAGAAACCCCACCGCATTATATCAGGATCGAACCATCAAGTAAATCAAGATGCCAGCAATTATTACCATAACATTCAGCCCCTGTATTGATAAAAGCACTACGGTGCCCAGTCTATATCCTGAGCGAAAACTACTTTGTACTGCACCGGTACTGGAACCCGGCGGCGGCGGAATTAATGTTGCAAGGGCTATAACGAAATTGGGAGGAGACGCTATGGCTGTTTTTCCTTCCGGTGGCTATACGGGTAAATTTTTTAATCATTTGCTGGAAAAAGAAAATGTTCCGTCCACTATAATTGAAACCACCAGGGAAACGAGGGAAAATATTATTGTGTTTGATACTTCTTCCGGCAACCAGTATCGCTTTGGCATGCCGGGTACAGAGTTGAGCGAAATGGAATGGAAAGCTTGTTTGGATGCAGTAAAGCAATTAAAGGACGCGGCGTTTATTATCGCCAGTGGTAGTCTGCCACCAGGCGTACCACCCTCCGTCTACGGTATCCTTGCACGAATTGCCCGAACTAACCACGCTAAATTTATTGTAGATGCATCCGGAGAAGCCTTAAAGCATGCGGTAGATGAAGGCGTTTATTTGCTTAAACCCAACCTGGCAGAATTAGCGAGTCTTGCCGGAATTAAATCACTCAATAAGCAGCACGCCGCAGATGTCGCAAAAAAATTGGTGCAAACAAGAAATTGCGAAATCATTGTGGTATCATTAGGTGCAGAAGGCGCCTTACTGGTTACAAGGCAGGAAACAATAAGAGTGGCAGCTCCTGCGGTTGCTGTAAAAAGTACAGTGGGTGCGGGTGATAGTATGGTTGCCGGTATTGTTTACAGCTTACACAAGGGTGAGAGTCTGCGGCAGGCCATTCATTTTGGCGTAGCCTGTGGTACAGCAGCTACATTAAATGCAGGGACGGAATTGTGCAGTCAAAAAGACGCACAGCTTCTGGCCGACCTAATACGCCGGGAAAATTTAGTAAATACTCCGCTGTAACGAATGACCGAAGTAAAACATATACCGTTGTGTCAATATATTCCGCCTGTTCATTTTCCTGAAAAAAATGGTAATACTGATAAATGACGGAATGCAAAACGCCAATTGCATGATAGACTATAAAAAAATTTTATCTGGCGGTGATTTGCGATCTACCGGGCAAAGCGATATACTTGCGCAAACTATTTTTGATCAGGAGAGTTTTGACAGGCTTTTTACATTGTTATTCGACGATAACCGGATTATTGTAATGCGTGCGGTTGACGCGATAGAAAAAATTACGCTTCATCATCCCGAATTCCTGACGACCCATAAAAAAGAAATCATTCATTTATCTGAGTCGGCGTTCAACAAAGAACTGGTATGGCATCTCGCACTGCTGATTCCGCGCCTGCAACTGACAGATAAAGATTTTCATAAAGAATACCGGATAATAAAATCATGGGCAACTAATAGCAACAATTCACGTATCGTAAGAGTAAATGCTGTACAGGCGCTCTTTGAAATGATACAACAAAACAACAACCTGCAAAAAGATTTCAGCCAGGTGCTGGCGGCTATACAACGGGAAAACATTCCTTCCATCAATGCGAGAATTAAGAAAATCCGGGCCCGTTTAGCGACCGGCTAATTGACGTTAATTTTTAAGCGCTGCAATATTTCAACGACCGGTAGCCCCTGGCTAAGAATTTGATTTGATACCAATGATATTACAGTGTTTATAAGCCAGTGGGTCCGAATTTACTTTCTTCGATAATCAATCCTTTTATTGCAGTGTTCTTATTTTCTTATTAATTGGGTTTAAAATATTACAATGATTACCTGGTTGCCAAATAAGACAAGCAGCTTATTTATTCATTGCAGCATTGACTTCTTGTTTCCGTGTTTATAATTGAAGGGAAACTGGTAGCCGGTCGTGAGCATCGTTGCAAGTGAATAGTTGCTTCCGTTTTCCCGATATCGGTGGATATCATACAATCCGTAATTACAACCGGTTTCAATAAACACCCTTCCGGTTTTAAGTTTGTAAGCGATTCCCATAAAAGCCGTAATGCCCCTGTTAAACGCATTCAGATCTTCCCTGATATTCTGTGAGCTGTTTATATTTTGAGGGATTGACGAAACTGGTTGCGCATGTTGCTCATCCAGATACACGATGCTGCTGCCGCTGGTATATTTATGCGCCGCCACTACAAAACTGGAAAATGCCCCCACCCCTGTATAACATTTCAACTTCGTCGACAGGTTAAAACGGTATTTAAATAAAACAGACAGCATAATGGACTTTATAACAATTTCATTTTTATAATCCGCATAGACATATTCCGGCATCTGCCCCGTGGCGAACAATTGCTTCATACCAGTTGGAACTGCAACGGGTTGGTAGCCGGCGTTTTTCCCTCCGGTTGAAACATAGTCCAGTTGCATGGGTAACGATAAATGTTTTGAAAGAAACAACTCTGTAAAAACAGCAGCATCATCTCCCAGGCGTAAATCATATGCCCGACCCACCGGGCCGGAGCTATTTCCATTTAACAAGCCAGACATGGTGATTCCTGCTTTTATACCCATGTCTATAGGGATCTGTGAGAAAGTCTGGTCAACCACGCAAAGCAGCAAGACCACTAAAAAGAAAATCGTTTTCATTCCATTATTATTATTGATGACGTAAACAATCCCGGTTTGCTTCATATGAATTTCATTTACAAACGAATCATTGTCGTATTCGTTTTCTATGCATCATTACGGTTGCCGGTATTTAAAAAAGGGGCCAAATAGAAATCCGGCCCTGTGTTTTCCAATTTGCTACTGAACCCTGTTTGCAAATTGGGCTGTAATGCATTGTCAAAAAATGACCAATGATCTACCAATAGCTGATTGTTGTCACCGTATAGCGCCAGCAGTAAATGCGAACTTGCAGGTACGCATGCACTGAATTGTGCAGGTTCGGCTTACGGGCAGGAAGACCTTGTTCAAAACAACATGCGTCATTTGTTTCATCATTATCCCAGGCATCCGATTCAACTCCGGGTATGGCTGGCTTTTTGTATCAATATTTAATGGAAGGCGGCGGTTAAAATCATTTTCGTATGATAATTCTTGTCTTTGGTTTACCAGGTTCCGGCAAGAGCTGGTTTGCCAGGCAACTGGCAAAGGCAATGAAGGCAGACTATGTCAGCAGTGATGCGCTCAGGATGGCAATGTTTACTTCCAGAAAGTATACTGATAAAGAGAAATCATCCGTTTATAGTAGAATGCTGCTGCTGGCAAACAACCACATACAACAGAACAAAAACCTTGTTCTTGACGCTACCTTCTATAAACGCAGGTTCCGCAACGCTTTTACACGATTACCGGCCAAGGTTATCCCGATCGAAATAGTAGCAGATGAAGCATTGATTAAGGAAAGAATCAGCAAAAGGCGAGCCGACAGTGAGGCGGATTTTGCCGTTTATGCTCACATCAAATCGGATTGGGAACCCATGCAGGAGCCCCATCTGATATTACAATCCGGCACCGGTAATTTAAATGCCATGATACAGACAGCCATAAAATCATTTTCTCCCGATTATGACCCCTCAGCAAATCAATAAGCTTATTTCAAACGGCGTCTTTCCTGGTTTCACACAAAAAGCTGAACTGATTGAAACCCATATTTCATGGGTGGTTGTCTGCCGCGACTTCGTGTACAAAATAAAAAAGCCTGTATCGTATTCATTCCTTGATTTTAGCACGGTTCAACAGCGGGAATATTATTGTAATAGGGAGCTGCAGCTAAACCGGCGGTTTAGTAACGATATCTATTTAAGTGTGCTTCCCGTGAGAGAAAGCAGGGAGCATATTTCGATTGGAGAAGGGAAGGGCGAAACTATTGACTATGCCGTCTGCATGAGGAAACTTGATAAAGACAAACAAATGGACCGGTTACTGACCAACCATCTTGTAACCCCGGAGGATATCGGTCGGCTCGCTGAAAAGATAGCCGGCTTTCATAAGAGCGCAGCTATTATCAGCAAAAAGGACTACCTGGATATTCCTGCATTATTTAATGATCTGCAGGAGCAGCAGGTTTATATTGCGGGTGCAATAGACAAACCGACCGCCGATCTGATCAGTGTCGCCACAAACATATCTGCCACTTTTGCGGAGACAAACAAAAACGTCTTTGCAGAAAGGCTCAGGAATGGATTCTTCAGGGATTGCCACGGAGATCTACATACACGTAATATCTTTTTGCTTCCCGCGCCACAACCATTTGATTGTATAGAATTCAATAATGATCTGCGGCAAATTGACATCCTCAATGAAGTGGCCTTTTTATGTATGGATTTGGACGCATTTGGAAGGAAAGATCTATCGGATCTTTTTATTGACTGCTATAACAAGCTGCTTCCGGCAATATCTACCGTAACAGACCAAAAGCTTTTTATCTACTATAAAAGTTACCGCGCCAACATCCGCGCTAAAATAAATACCCTGAGGGCAAAAACTGCCGTAAATCAGGCCGTCAGAAACCAGTCTTTGGCGGAGACCCGAAAATATTTACTACTGATGGACTTCTACATAAAACAAGTTCCAAAGACAGCCTCATAAGCAAGGGCTCCCAACATATATATGCCCACCTAAATACATCAGGTTCCTGCGTAAACGTCCTGATCATACGCTGCCAGGCTGGCTTCAATACATTGTATACGTTTTTCAACCTGCAGCTTATGTTGCTGAAGCTTCTCTTTTGCAATCAGCAATTTTTCTTTCCTATGTTTTCCGTTTAACACCGCAGCCAGCCTGTGCAATTGTTTGTATAACTGCTTACGATTTTCCGAACCTTTGCGGGGAGTCAATAAAGAACCAAGCATAGTGCCGGTAATCAACCCAGCAGCAGTTAAAAATTTAGTGGACTTTTTCATTCTGATTCTTTTTATTTATAATGCGTACACATTGCTGGAACCTGTAGAAAGGGCAAGCCTGCATGTTTATGATAACAAAAGCCCCCGCTGTGGCAGGGGCAATACAATACCACCTGCAAAACAACTATTTAACCGCAATATGCTTCGCGGCAGTTTTAACAGCGCCCGCTTTACGTGGCAGGGAAACATGCAATACCCCATCCTCATATTTCGCTTCAATTTTTTCCTTGTTAATTTCATCAGGAAGGGTAAAGCTGCGGCTAAAAGAGGAATAATTATATTCCCGCCGGGTAAATTTCTTATCCTTTTCTTCTTTATTTTCTTCCTTTTCACTGCTGATGGTAAGCATATTTCCATCAACGTCTATTTTAAAATCATCCTTCTTTAATCCCGGTACCGCAAGTGATACACGAAACTCATCTTTGTGTTCAGAAATATTTACTGACGGAACATTGATACTACGCCCTGAAAAGCCGCCGTCAAACCATTCATTCCATGGTTTAAAAAAATCACTGAAAATAGTTGGCATACTTTCAGTTTTACGTGCAAGTGCTTTTGTTTCCATAAAAACCTCCTTTGTTTTTTTAGTTTAACAATGATTAACGGGTTCAAAATTATTTCGGTTCGTTTTTTTTATTCAAGGACTGTGATCAGGATAATTGTTGATCGTCATCAGCTATCATACTGCAGGATTTTCCTTACTGTATTATTCAATCCGTCAATACACCATGATGCGATAATTTGCCGGAACATCCGTAGATACCCGGCCAGTAGGTATACAAATGGTCAGATAGCCATTTTTGTATTCCGCCGAACCAAACAGGCCATCCGCATTTTCGGGTATGAGAAGATTTTTTACAAACATGGGGTCATGACGTTTTTTTTGGCCTACGGTATCTTCTGCAGTTTCCGTGTTGCAGTCAGGTAATACAATAACAGATAACAAACTCTTGTAACCGCTAATGAAGATGTTCTGCCGGTTAAATCCTGGCAGCGCCATTTCAATGAGCAGGGTGTCAGCGCTTTTATTAATTTTGGCCATCGCGCCAGGGTTTTCTGAATGGTTATCTTTTTTAACCGCATTCAGTAACGTTTCCATTTCCGCCACGGGCGTGTATAGTCCCGGGTAAACTGCACTTTCGTTTGAATTAACAGCTTTGTTTATCATTGTAAGCGGCTTATATATGAGTTCATTTTTGTTATCTCCTTTCATCCTGATCTTTGTGCGGAAGCCATCGATGATTGTCCACAAACATTAGCACTGCAGCAGCAGCCCAGGCAATTTTATGATAACATAATAAAACAACAGGCCTTTTATGGCAGTATATCAAGATGGTTTCTGCTAACAAAAAAGAGAGCCTGCCGGGAGAAGGGAAGACCTGCTGTTCTATTTATGACGGCTATATCGCTCATTCGTCTTCAAAGGAATACTCGGGCAGCACAATTTTCAATTTGCTTTCAACCAGGGCCACACCAGGGGCCGCCCAGGCTGCGTTTTCGGCATCTTCCTTTTCTGCAATGGACCGGACCGTACCGGTAAGCGTAACTTTATTGCCAGCTACTTCGGCAGTAATCTTACCCGCATCAATGGTAGCACTACGGGTAAATGCGGCATTGATCTGTTGACGGATACCGGCCGCAGTTACGGTTGGTTTTACAGTAACCAGGTTTGTAACTGAGCGTACACCGGCAAGGTGTTCAATTGCCGTGCGGGCACTGCTGCGCTGAAATTCCCATTCAACTTCTCCTTCCAGCACTACATTACCACCCTCCACTTTTATTTGAACTTTCTCCTCTTGTACCGCAGGGTGCCATTTCAATGCATTTAAGACGGCGGTCGCAATTTCCGCATCTGTCATTTTAAATTCAGGAGACACGCCAATTTGTATATCTTCTGCAATAGCTTTTACACCAGCAACTTTTTTTGCTGCTTTTTCGGCGGTCAGTTTCTTGAAATAAGATTCCACCTGGCCGGTCAATGTCACCACGCCGTTTTTTACTGACACACCAATTTGATTGGCAATAAGACCTGGCTCCCATTTTAACTGGGCCATTACGTCTTGTTGAATTTGCATGTCCGTTTTCATGATTGTTTATTTTAGGGATGTATATTTTGATCTCTATTCTACAACAAAGTAACAAGTTCTTCGATCGCCATTTATTGCGCATAGTCAAACCGGCTGATGATTGTTGTCAGGATTCAGCAAGCCTGCATTGTCGGTAAACTGTCCGCCTTTTTTGTGACCAGAGTCAAAAGTCCTGCTGACGAACTTCATTGGCGCCTGCGCGATCTTTCCGGTTCTTTGACTACTGGTTAAGAAGCTTAATAATAAGATGTATTGAAGTCCTTATGCCGGTTTAATCCGGCATATAACCCGTTTTTTTATGACATATCAAAAACTACTATTCATTGCCGTTTGTATAGGACTATCTGCGGGCGTCTGCTGTCAGCAAAACAATTATCCGATGAAGCGCTATTTGGAAAATGATTTTAAAAAGGAGACAGGGGTATTGTTTCAACAGGAAGTCAGAGAATTTTATGGATATACTGAATACTGTTTCGCCTGGTTAAACGATGAAACAGCATTGCAGCAGTTGTCGGATTATATTGAGCATGCCGGCGAATCCGGACTAAACAAAGAAGATTATCAGATCCGGTTCATTCGTTCTTTCCGGGATAAAACAGCACAACTGCAAAACACCGTTGACTCAGTGGCAGCGGAGATCAAACTTACAGATTGTGCAATTCATTTTTTCAAAGACATCGCCTTTGGAAGGGAACCAGCTTTGTTAAAATATAACGGGCTTAACTATGTTCCAGATTGTATTAATATTCAGGCATTGGTTGCCGCGGCGCTGAATGGCCATCTGTTTAATCAGTTGCTGACGGTGGTTGAAGATCAATCGCCCGAATACCTGGCCTTAAAAAAAATGGCAGTCAGCTTTGTTGGCAGCGACAGCATAAAACCCGCACCTCCCATCACTTCTTCCAACCCAACCGCTGGCAATAAGGCACTCGTGCAAAGACTTTATCAACTGGGAATTATTAGTTCGCCTGATACTTCGATCACAGATACCACTATGAAAAATTACCTCAAACAGGCAGAGCGGATGTTCGACCTGCCCGAAAATGGTTATTTAACTACAGCCCTGATAAAGGAATTAAATGTGTCGTTGAGTGAAAGGCTATCTTCCCTGTATGCGGCCATGAACACTTTCCGGTGGTTAAGTTGTATCAGGAAAAAATGGCCGCATATTGCAGTGGTTAATATTCCATCCGCCAATTTACTGGTATATGCAGGCGATAGCGTGTCACTCGCATCAAGATTAATTGTTGGAAAATATTCCACCCAGACCCCTACCCTCTGCAGCATAATTAAGGAAATTATCCTGTATCCCTACTGGAACGTGCCTGCAAAAATGGCTGTCGCGGAGTTGCTTCCAATGATTAAGAAAAACAAAAAGTATCTCAGTGATAACAATTTCCAGGTACTCAATAAGCAGGGGAAGCTGGTGGATGCGGCGGCTATTAACTGGCAAAACTTAAGAAAAAAATATTTCCCATACACATTAAGGCAGTCTACCGGCTGTGATAATTCCCTGGGCATTGTAAAATTTAATTTTAACAGCCCGTTCGATGTTTACCTCCATGATACGCCATGGAAAATCTTGTTTAATCTGAACACCCGCTTTTTCAGCCATGGCTGTATGCGTCTCCAAAAATCGGTTGAGTTGGCTCATCTGCTGTTAAGAGACAATGCGGTTGCCATTGATACCCTGGTAAGTAAAGGATGCCTCAATAACCAACATCCCGTTACTGTGCCGGTGGCCGAAAAAATGCCGGTCTTTGTGCTGTATCAGACTGCGTGGGTGGATAGTGCTGCAACCGTACGCTTTTATGATGATGTGTATCGAAAATTTAAGCGCAAGTAGGTTTTAATGCACGCAACCCACGCCGTAAAAAAAAGTGTCCCCTCAAGTTATAAGGGACATCTGCTATTTGCAGAACCTGACGGAAATCAGTAAGCACTGTATCATGCATCATAGTTCAGAGATACCTGGCGGTTTATTTTAGCACACAAATAATAACAATGAAAAAAATACTGCTTGCATTTGACGGAACTCATTTTTCACAAGGCGCTATTGGGTATGCCAAATGGATAAATACGCTTCAGCCCATTCAGTTGACAGGCGCCTTTCTGCCCCTGTCCGATTACGCCAGTTTATGGAGTTATGCAGAAGAATCAGCCGGGAAAGGAAAATTCATTCCACTGATGGAGCAGCAGGCGCAGACGGATGTATTGCATAATATTGAACGATTCAAATCTATTTGCGCAGGCAACCACATTAGCTATACCATTAACCGGGACTTCACCAATTTTACGTTGCCCGAACTGAAAAAAGAAACAAGGTATGCAGATATGCTGGTTATAGGTGCTGAGTCTTTCTTTGCGGAGGCCGGGCCCGAACCGCCCAATTTGTTTCTAAATGACGCCTTGCACCAATCGGAATGCCCCGTGTTGCTGGTGCCGGAAAAATTCCGTCCTCCTTCAGAAAACATCATTGCCTACGACGGCAGTGCATCTGCAGTTTATGCTATTAAGCAGTTTGCCGGTTTTTTTCCATCCCTGTGCAACAATGACACCCTGCTTGTTTATGCGGGCGGTAATGAAACAGAAAATCTTCCGGATGAAAAAAATATCAAAGAACTCTGCGCCACTTATTTTCCGCGGTTAACAACACTTGCAATGGATATCAATCCACGGAAATATTTTGCTTCCTGGATAAAGGAGCATAGCAATGCCCTGCTGGTAACCGGTGCATTTGGCCGGTCAGGCTTTTCACAGCTATTCAAAAAAAGTTTTTTATCCGCGGTAATGAGCGACCATGCGCTGCCAATTTTTGTCGCGCATCGTTAGCACTATGTGCCTGAATAACCTTTTATACAATATGAAACAGTTCCGCATCCTGAACGCCTGCCTGATCATTGCGCTGCTTTTTTGGAGCAGCAAAACATCCGGGCAGGACAGCATCCGCTATCAACATTTGAAGCCGGTAGTTGTTAAGGCAACGACGACAAAGGTTCCCGAAAAGGTCTGGAATCATTTCAGCGATTATTTTACCGGCGCTTTTGTGAGAAAATGGTATAAAGTAAATAAGCGGTACCTGGTAAAGTTTATGTTGGATGAAACAGAAAACAGGGCATTATTTACAAAGAGGGGTATTCTGGTATATCATATCAGTTATGGTTACGAAAATAACCTGGACGATCGGCTTCGGACCCTGATAAAGGAAAATTTTATCGATTATGCTGTTACCAGGGCAATAAAGGTTAGCGAAAACAGCAGGGTTATTTGGGTGCTGACCCTGGAAAACAGTGAACAGTTGCTGTTGATTAGAATGGAAGATGACGAGCTGGAAGAAGTGGAAAGGATGAACAAAAAAGCGGTAGGGGAATAATTCTTACGAATAAACAAATATAAAGATGATGTTGGCAAACTTAGTATCAATCACTGCGGGAATGCCGATGCCTGTTCCTGATCCGTATGACTGGTCCGATAATCCGCTGCCCCCACAATAATATAAATCGGTGAATGTTCCGGTGAATATTTAATGGTAGCCGGTATAATATATAATCCAATTGCCTCAATAAAAGAACACAAGTTTTACCTAACCCGATAAATTAACTTTTATGAGAAAAAATCGTGTAATCGCCGTCGTAATCCCGGGTACGATTTTTCTGTTCATGTATTCCTGTATAAAGCCAGGTCCCGATTTTGACCCGCGTGATGGCAATATTGTATACAGCAATTGCAGGATTAAGACAGTTACGGAATGGAATGGATATCCGCCCGAAAGCTCCTATTACAGGCTGTATGAATACAACAATAATAATGACCCCATAAAAGTGACAGTAGGGCCCTACCAGGGAATGGGCTTGCCTGATCTTTATTTTAAGTACGACAATAAAAAAAGGTTGACGGAATTTGGTGCGGATTTTCATGTAGCCACTGAATACGACTTTCAATTCATTCACCGGTATGGATACCTGCAAAACCGTATTACAACGGATACAGTATATGAACTGGGCTTTTTCGACGCCAGGCGAAACCCTGTTAATTACGTTAATAAATTCCTGAAATACCTGACCTATGATAATCTGAACAGGATCATACAGGATTCGATGATTATCGTCTTTCCGGCTATTCAGGGCCCGGCCATCGTTGGCAATATCAGCTACGACGCAAACGGCAACCGTATCATTTTAGATCCCAAGCTTCAAACAAGAATACCTTATGATAATAAATTAAATCCTGCGCGTACCAACTACGTTTGGATGTTCATAACCAGGAACTACAGTCTAAACAATCCTGTTGGTGCAACCTCTTATAACAATCACGGACTCCCGCTTACTTTTTCTCCGGAGCAAGCCGGCAATAAACCACCCGTATTGATAATATCGGGTCCGAGTTATTCAGATTCTACTGTGGTTGTATAT
>Ga0070670_100001983_pt1 | contig 16739 bp, 16 predicted proteins | sample KBSS63metaG_FD_64665 | JGI IMG/M metagenome (GOLD analysis project Ga0070670, IMG submission 64665) | Switchgrass rhizosphere microbial communities from Kellogg Biological Station, Michigan, USA - KBS S6-3 metaG | ecosystem: Host-associated > Plants > Roots > Rhizosphere > Soil ... | reverse complement strand
AGGACGCATACGCACCCCCAGGTCAGATCGAGAGACCGGCTGCAGTATACGCACGGCTGGGTTGACGAAGTAAAGCGGCGAATACGCGGATCGACGGATCTAATGCCGCCACTGAATGACGCTCCAGATATTGGAGAAGTCGTCAGTCCAGGTGCGATTGGTGCCGGGCTGAAGGTGCTGCCACCGCTTGTCCATGGCCAGGACACCAAGCGCTGCCTCTGTTCTGGCGAGCACTGCCCAGTGCGATCCGTACTTTCCGCTGTCGAGACTCGCGGGATTGTCCTGAAACTGCACGCGGCCGGCCAGTCCCAGATCGCGCATCACTCCAGCGACGACGGGACGCAGATCGAGGTGGTTATTGGAGATGTGGATCGCGAGAGCGCCGTCCTCGCTCAGGCGTGACAGGTAGAGCGTGACGGCTTCACGCGTCAGGAGATGGATTGGGATCGAGTCGGAGCTGAACGCGTCGAGCACGATGACGTCATGGACGTCGGACCGTTGCTGGAGCGACAGCCGTGCATCTCCGATCACGACGCGGCATCGCGATCCGCACGTGGCCAGGTGTGTGAAGTACCGCGTATCCCGGGCGATCCGTTCGACTTCGGGATCGATTTCGTAGAAGGTCCACTGTTGCCCCGGCATCGCGTATGCGGCCAGCGTGCCGGTTCCCAGTCCCACCGCCCCGACGGACGTCATCGGCGCCGGGCGCGTCGTGAAGATTTGCGCGATCGGACTGTCGCGATGGTAATAGGTCAGTGGCTCGTCCGAGCCGATGTTCTGGCGTCCGTGAATCGTCGTGCCGTGAAAGAGGGTGAAAGAGGGATGCTGCGGATCGGCGATGACACGGTAGGTGCCGAAGAACGTCCGTGACGCGTCCGCGACATTGACGAAGCCGCGCCCGCCGATGACGGCATAGAGGCCGAGTATCAGCAGCACGCACACGCCGAAGCGCCGGCGCTGGCGCGACACGCTGAAGGAGACGAGACCTGCGCCGGCCAGGAGCGCCCACGCGATCACCGCGGTCCGGATTCCGGTGCCGGGCCATTTCAGCGCGATGATCGTCAGTGCCGCCGCCAGGAGCGGCTCCACCCACCAGCGTGGCCTGCTCCGCAGCGGCGGCGAGTCACGCTTGAACGTCAACACGACCACGCCGCACGCGAGCGCGAGCGGGTACTCCAGCACGCTCTTGAACAGCAACGGTGCGAGCAGCGTGTTGAACACCCCTCCGAGCGCGCCGCCGATGGCCAGCGACAGATAGAAGTCCGTCAAGTGTGACGACGGGGGTCGATCCGCGGCCAGGAAGCCGTGACACAACATGGCAATGACGAAGAACGCCACCAGATGTGTGGCAGCCAGCGCCGGCAGCGGCAGCCGCGTCTCGCTGACGAGCTCCCAGGTCAGATAGACGAGCACCAGCGGGAAGTACCGGTTGTAGAGCGAGACCGCGCGGGGCGAGTACGAGCTGAAGGTCACCACGAATGTGATGAGGTACAGGGCCAGGGGGACGACCCACAGCAGCGGAACGGCGGCGACGTCCGTCGAGAGGTAGGCTGTGACTCCGAGCATCAGGCTCGACGGCACGAACGCGAGCGCAATCCATCGTGCCCGGCGTCTCCACGTCACCCGGTCGATGTCCGCGTCGGTTGATTGCTGAGTGACGCTCACCTCTCCGGGCGCACGACGCCACATCACGACAGCACAGGCCATGGTCAGGACAACGGCGGCGCTGTAGCCGAACGCCCAGACGTGAGTCTGGGTGGAGAGTGCCAGCGCGGGTTCGATCATCGCCGGGTACAGCACGAGCGAGGCGAAGCTCCCGACGTTGCTGGCAGCGTAGAGGAAGTACGGGTCCACTGGCGCGCGGTGCTGCGTGGCGGCGAACCATCGCTGCAGCAACGGAGCGCTGGTTGCCAGCGCGAAGAATGGCGCACCGACCGAGATCGCGGAGAGCTGGAGGACCGACGCGATTGGATGAGCGGTCGCGGCGGCGGCGGTGGTGGACAAGGCGATGGGAAGCGTGAGGATCGGCAGGGCGATCACGGCCAGGTGCGTGATCGCCTGCGCCCACGGCTTTCGCAGCTTCACGACGCTGTGGCTGTAGGCGTAGCCGGCGAGGAGCGCCGACTGAAAGAACAGCATGCACGTGGTCCAGACCGCCGGCGAGCCGCCAAACCGCGGCAGCAGCAGTTTGGCGAACATCGGTTGCACGAGGAACAGCAGCAGCGCGTTGACGAACATCGCTGCCGCAAAGAGAAGAGTTATCGGATTGCCCACAGAGCTCTCCGATTATCGGGCCGGGGGAGCGGACGCTGTAATATCGGATCCCTCGCCGGGTGCCCTTTTTCTGCCCGGTGCATTACGATTCCCGAAGATGCTCATGCCACAAGGGCTCGGTGAGTACGGCAGTATCGCCGGCGGTTCTGGCGGCGACGTGGGGTCCCGCCTCAGTGATATCGCCTCGGCGATCGAGAACGAGCTGCGCAATCCGACGCCGAAGACGTGGATTGGCCTCGCCGTCTTCTTCTTTCTTCTGTGGTTCATTTTCATCCGTCGTCGCTAACTGTCCGGGGTCGTGCGTTCATGAGAATCCGATCGATAGCCAGTGTCGTCGCCATCGTGGCGGTTGTGATGACCGCGAGTCAGCTCGCCGCGCAGTCTCAGGGAGGCGGAGGGATCAGCGCCGGCACCGTCCGCCGCGCCGATCCAATCAAGGCGAGCGAAGTGCCGCCGAGGAAGCGGCCGGCGCCGATTCCGCCGCGCGGCACGTACAAGCCGGTGCGCACACCATGGGGCGACCCCGACATCGCCGGCGCGTACAACAACAGCGACGAAAGCGGCATTCCGTTCGAGCGCCCGGAAGAATTCTCCGGTCGCCGCCTGGAGTCCTTCACCCAGGCCGAGCTCGAAGCGCTCACCAAGCAGCGGCAGCAGCAGACCATTGAGCGCGCCCCCGGCCTCAGCGAGTTTCCCGGCGCCACCAGCCCGATGCACTGGTTCGAGAACTATTTCGCGGCGAACAGCCGCGCGTGGCTGGTGAGCGAACCGGCGGACGGCAAGGTGCCACCTGTGACTGATGAAGGACGCAAGCGCGCGGCTGACCGTGCCGCGGCGCGGAAGGGACGAGGGCCCGCGGATTCGTGGGAAGACCGCAGCCTCTACGATCGCTGCATCACGCGCGGCGTTCCCGGATCGATGATGCCCGCGATCTATGGCAACTCGTATCAGATTCAGCAGGGGCCCGGTGTCGTGACCATCACCTACGAGATGGTTCATGACACACGCGTGATCCCGATCGACCCCTCGCCTGCGCCCGGGGCAGGTGAACGGGCACATGTCTCGTCAAAGATTCGGCAGTATCTCGGCGACGCACGCGGACGCTGGGAAGGCAACACGCTCGTCGTCGAAACGACGAACTTCAACGACAAGGCGCCGTACCGCGGCTCGAGCGAGAACCTGAAGATCACCGAACGCTTCACACCCATCGGCCCCGACACGCTCGAGTGGGTGATCACCTTCGACGACCCGCATACGTGGGCGCGGCCATGGACGTTTGCGATGAACCTCACGCATGACGAATCGCAGCCGCCGTTCGAGTACGCCTGCCACGAGGGCAATTACGGGCTGCGCAACATCCTGTCAGCAGCCCGGGCTGAGGAACGCATGCAGGCTATTGCGACCGAGCAGGGCCGGCAGAAATAGGACTCCCCACCTCTCGTTTTCGTGCCAGCCAGTACAGCGTCACTGGCTGGTGACCTTCTTCTTCCACCGTGAACCCAGCCTGACTCAGTTGCGTGCGCCAGCGGGCGGCGTCTGGCCGGAAGTGATGCGCCATCGGCGGCGACACCAGCCACGTCCACCAGTCGGTGTTGACGATCAGCAGCAGGAACTCCCCGTGCGGTTTCAGCACACGGGCCACCTCGTGAAGGGCTGTGGTCCGGTCGTCTCGTCCGAGATGGTCGATCATGTACGAGCTGACGACGGCGTCGAAGGAACCGTCGTCGAACGGCATCTTCCGTACGTCTCCGACCCGCGCCTCCGCACGATCGGCGGCGCCGGCGATCTGCGCGTTCGACATGAATCGGGCCGGCGTGTTGTCGTCGATTCCGTAGTACCCGTCGTAGATGTCGAGCGCGGTGACGGTCGCCCGCGGCCGTGCCAGCAGGACACCGACGCCGGCACGCCCCGATCCTGCTCCGGCGTCCAGCACGCGGCCAGACCCCGATTGCAGGAATCGTTCGGTCGGCACGGTCATCGGCGTATTGATGCCCCAGACGACGTTTGCGACAAACAATGCGGCGGCCGACCAGACGATGACGACGCCTGCCACCCCGGCAACCCATGGACGCCAGCGGCGCCATGTTGCCACTGCCGCGAGTACGATGCCGATCGCCAGCGGAATAGCAAACCCGTACGCAACCGGCCAGCTGTAGTTGAATTCGTATTCGAAGATGTTGAACATGGCGGCCACGATATGCGCCGCGCACTGAATGGGTCATGAATGCGTCATTCAGCCACCATTCAGGTATCGGAACGCTATATAGAACGATCTCGATATGCGCGTCCTGGTCGTTGACGATGAACCGGCGCTGGCTGCGCACCTCTCGCAGGCGCTCAGCACCGCCGGCTATGCGGTCGATGTCGCCAGCGACGGCGAACGCGCCGACTTCGTGGTGCGCACCGAGAGCTACGACGCCGTCGTGCTCGATCTCGGCCTGCCGCACATCGACGGGCTGACGCTGCTGCGAGGCTGGCGGCAGGCCGGTGTCGAGGTGCCGGTGCTCGTGCTCACGGCGCGCGGCAGCTGGCATGAGACGGTTGACGGGATCGACGCTGGCGCCGATGACTACGTCGCGAAGCCGTTTCGTGTCGAAGAAGTGCTCGCACGACTGCGCGGCCTGATTCGCCGGGCCAGCGGCCACGCGCAGCAGCTGTTGCGTTGCGGCGATGTGACGCTCGATCCACGGCTCGTTCGCGTCACGAAAGATGGTCTGCCCGTCCGTCTCACCAGTCACGAATTCCGCGTGCTGTCGTACCTGATGCACCATCGTGACCGCGTGGTCTCGCAGGGCGAGCTCACCGAGCACATCTACGCGCAGGACTTTGATCGCGACTCCAACACCGTGGAGGTCTTCATCGCGCGGCTGCGGCGCAAGCTGGGGACCTCATTGATCGAGACCGTGCGTGGGCTCGGCTATCGGATCGGCACATGACACTCTCGCTCCGCGTCCGCGTGCTGCTTGGCGCCATCCTGTGGACCTTCGGGCTCGTTCTGATGTCCTTCGCCGTCATCGCGTGGGTCTTCAATCACGTGCCGGATCTGCCGTTCCTCGGTCGCCATGGGTCGATCCATTTCATCTGGGGATCACACGCGATCCTCATTGTGGTGACCGCCGTTATCGCGATGGCGGGCGGTGCGTTTCAGGTACGACGAGGGCTCAACGGCATCGCGCGGCTTCGCGAGCGGCTGGCCGAGGTGCACGCCGGACACGAGTCGCGTCTCGCGGGCGATTACGTGCCCGAGGTGCAGCCACTGGTCGACGATCTCAATGCGCTTCTCGAGCAGCGTGAGCAGGCGGTGCAGAGAGCGGTTGCCAAGGCCGGAGACCTCGCCCATGGACTGAAGACACCGCTCGCTCTGCTGGCGCTCGAGGCCGAGCGGGCCTCGGCAAGCGGGCACGGAGATGTCGCGGCGGCGTTGCGCGAGCAGGTGGCCCGGATGCAGCGCCAGATCGACTACCACCTGGCGCACGCACGCGCCTCCGCCTCGGGATCGGGTCTTGGCGCCAGGGCGAGCGTCGTCGAATCAGCCGATGGTCTTGCGCGTACACTGCCGCGGCTCTATGCCGACCGCCATCTCGCCATCGACGTACGCGTCGATGCCACTCACGCTGTGCGCGTCCAGCGCGAAGACCTCGACGAGATGCTCGGCAATCTGCTTGACAACGCGTGCAAGTGGGCACGTTCGCGCGTGCTGATCGAATCGACGCAAGCGGTCAACGAAGTCTCGAATGTGGAGTCCGGCTCTAGCCGGATTCTCGTTACCGTCGACGATGATGGACCTGGCCTGGCGGCGGACATGAGAGAAAAAGTGCTGCAGCGCGGAGTGCGAGCCGACGAACAGGCTGCCGGATCAGGACTTGGCCTCGCGATCGTCCGCGACCTTGCCGAGGTCTACGGTGGGTCGATCGCGTTGAGTGATTCGCCGCTCGGGGGCCTGCGAGCAAGCCTTGCACTCCCACGGACGGACTGATCTCGACTTACAATCTCGCTCGCTCTCCCCAATGCCGTGTCCGTCCTGCTTCGCCGTCGTGCCGGCCGAGAGCCGGTTCTGCCTGGCGTGCGGCCAGCCGTTTGGCACGCTCGCACCGATTTTATCGCCACGACTGCTCGTCACGACCGAACCTAGGCTCATCCTCGCCGTTGCGTTTGTCGGAAACATCGTCCTGGTGTCCGTGCTGATGCGATTCGGATTCCTGACCTTGGCCGTTGTCGCATATCTATTAATCGTCGTGAGCACGTTTCCGCTCACGTTCGACGCATCGACCTGGGACGCGGGATTCGGTTAGGCGGCCTTCGCGATCGTCGCGGCGCTCGCGTTGTTTGGATTCAGAACAGCCGTCGGGGGCCGGCGGATATTCGAGATGGCCGACGTATGATTCGCTCGAGTCATTCGGCTCATTCATAACTGCGAAGAGGTTGTCATGCGACGTGCGTTCCTACCGGTCGGGTTGGCCATCTTCCTGTTTGCTGTGGGCGCGCACCTGATCGCGCGTCAGGGCGCGGTGAAGCCATTCACCGACGCCGACTGGCCTCGCTTTGCGGGTGACTTCGCCGGAACGAAATACTCGAAGCTTACGCAGATCAACACGACCAACGTCTCGAAGCTGGCCCAGGCGTGGACATTTGAGGGCGTCGGCACTCAGCAGACGCCGATCGTGATCAGCGGTGTGCTGTACGCGACGACGCCGGCAGGCGCGGTTGCGCTGGACGCTGACACGGGCATGCTGATCTGGCGCTACGGCACAGCGCCCGCGCCGGGTGGTGGACGAGGACGCGGGAGAGGCGCGGGTGGACCCGGTGGTCCGGGCGCAGGACGTGGCCCGGCAGCTCAGCCCGTGAATGCGGATGCGCCGCAGGATGGAGAGCCCGTTCCGCCGCCTGCGGCAGGAGCCGCACCACAGGCCGGAGGTGCGCCGGCGATCGCGAGAGGCGGCGGTCCGGCCGGCGGACCCGGTGGAGGTGGCGGACGTGGAGGCGCCGTGCCAACCGCTGCAGGTCCTGGTGGAGCCCCCTCGAGTCGCGGCCTGGCTTACTGGCCCGGCGACGGAACGATCGCGCCGCGTATCCTGATGACGGTCGGGCAGCGGCTCGTTGCGCTCAAGGCTTCGAACGGCGAGCTCGACGCGTCGTTCGGCAACGGCGGCTTCATTGACATGGGTGTCGCGTGGGGCGGTGTCCCGCTCGTCTACAAGAACATCGTGGTCGTCGGGTCGAATAACGGCGAGGTCACGCAGGGACCGGCACCGGGGGATACGAAAGCGTTCGATGCGCGCACCGGCGCGAAGCTGTGGAACTTTGCCTCCGTCGCACAACCTGGCGATCCGAATCACGCGAAGAGCTGGCTCGACGACGGGTGGAAGAACCGCCAGGGTGTGAACCACTGGGGCTGGTACTTCACGCTCGACGAACAGCGCGAGATTCTCTACACCGTCTTCGGCAGCCCTGCGGGCAATTACTGGGGTGGCGATCGCCCAGGCTCGAATCTCTATGGCAACTCAGTCGTAGCCGTGAACGTGAACACCGGGAAGTATCTGTGGCACTTCCAGAGCGTGCATCACGATCTCTGGGACTCTGACCAGCCGTCGCCGCCGACGCTGATTGACGTGACGCGCAATGGGCGGCGGGTTCCGGCGCTCGGGTTGATCAGCAAGACCGCGTGGATGTTCGTCCTCGATCGATCGAGCGGGACGCCGGTGTTTGGAGTCGAGGAACGTCCGGTGCCGAAGGGGGAAGTACCGGGTGAGTGGTACTCGCCGACGCAGCCGTTCCCGGTGAAACCTGCACCCCTCGCCCGGATGGATTTCAAGAAGGAAGATCTCGTGACGGCCGCCGACACGACGCCCGAGCACGAGAAGAACTGTCTGGCACTCTGGGAGAAGGCTGGCGGCTTCTACAACGCCGGTCCATTCACGCCGTTCGGGTATCACGAGGACGGTGCCCCTCCGAAAACGACGCTTCAGTTCCCGGGTAACGGAGGTACGAACTGGGGAGGTCCGGCAGGCGATCCGACGCTCGGATATATCTACGCGTTCACGCAGGACGCGGCGCTGAGCGGCTGGATCGAGAAAAAGCGGTCTGGCGGTAACTACGGCAGCGGCAACGGCTCGCCGCAGCCGTACGACCGCGGCAGCATCACCGGCCCGGGTCCGTACTCAGGCTTCAGCGCGTCGATGGGACAGGGTCTGCCGCAGGGACCGTGTCAGCGTCCGCCGTGGGGACGTCTCACCGCCGTCAACGCTGCCACGGGAGACTTCGCCTGGCAGATCACGCTGGGGGTGACCGACGGCCTGCCTCCTGAGAAGCAGAACACCGGCCGCGGCGGATCGGCAGGGCCGATGGTGACGGCCGGTGGCCTGGTGTTCATTGGGACGACCGCCGACGCGCGTTTCCGGGCCATCGATTCGAAGACTGGAAAGGAATTGTTCGTCACGAAGCTGAATGCCACAGGTGCCGCGACGCCGATGACCTATCAGGGCCGGAGCGGGAAGCAGTACGTCGTGCAGTCCGCCGCCGGCACCCTGAACGCCCTTGCGCTGCCGTAGCTAGGCAGCGAGTTCTTCGAGCATTCGCTTCTGCCAGGCGGCCGTCGTGTCGATCGCGTTGAAGGTGAACACGTGGAGGCCGTGCACGCGCGCCGCGGGATCTTCGATGATCGGCGCGAGCGATCGGAGGAACGCGTCCGGTCCGAATGAGCCGGCCGATGCGATGTGGCCGAGGAGCCCGGTGTTCTTCGACAGGTAGCGGGCTGAATCCGCGACGCCGATCTGCGTTGCGATCCGCATCAACTTCGTCAGCTCGACGACGCCGGGCACGCCCAGGTAGAGCGGCAAGCCGACTCCTTCCTTGCGCACGTTCACGATCCACTCGCCGACCTCGTTCGGATTGAACGCCATCTGCGTCGCCATCGTCTGCGCATGCGGCTGCTTGTCCTTCAGCGCCTGCATCAGCTTGTCGTTCGGGATGGCGGAGTGGCCTTCCGGATAAGCGGGCACGCCGATCTCGTCCAGCGGCTGCCCTGATTCAGCGACCGCGCGAACGAGGTCCACGCCGTCCTTGAAGCTGCCGATCGCGTCGCCGTCGCCGCCGACGACGAAGACCTTCTTCATCCCCGCGGCGCGAATCCGCGTCAGCAGCTCGGCGAGATGCGAGCGATCGCGAACCAGCTTGGAGGACAGGTGCGGGATGACGTCATAGCTGCGTCCCGTGCGTGTGAGCCACTCAGCCAGTTCGACCGTCGCGTCGATGCCCTTGGCGGGCGAGGCGGTGACGGTCACGGTGGCGCCGGCGGGCAGCGCTTCCGCCTTCTCCTGGATGCCCTTGAGCGGGATGATTTCGAATTTCGATTTCTTGACGACCGCGGTCAGCGCGGTGCGCTGTTCCGGAGTGAGAGTTGCCTTCTCTTTCGAGCCAAACGGCCACAATGCCATCCGATGATTCTAGTTGGCTAGTTGGATAGTTGGCTAGTTCGTAGTCGAGGCACGGACCTGCGGTACCCACTACGAACTATCTAACTAGCTAACTAGCTAACTACGAACTTTATTTGGCCACGCACGGGGTCGGACTCCACCCCGCTGCGTTTGGCAGCTTCTTGAAGTCGGTGGTGGTGATGTACGGCCGCGAGAAATAGACCGGGTCTTCAACCTTGGTCGTAATCGTCAGCCACGTGTCGCCGTTCGGGAGGCTATTGAGGTCGTAGTATTCCGTCACCACGGCCTTGTCGCTGTGCGGCGCGCCGTTCTTGCGAACGTATCCCGCGCGGAGGTTGGTGGTGACGACTTTCAGGTTGCCGATCCGCGGTGCGCCGCGCGCGGCCGGCCCGTATTCCCACTGCGCGACGGAATAGCCCTGCCAGCTCGGTTCCGCAGGCGGCGTGCCGGAGGCGAAGTTGAAAAGGCGCGTCTGCGTTCCCGCGTCCGTCTCGACCTGAAGGGTGTTGGCGTCGCGCCACGTGATGTGGATGCGGCCGGGCAGCCGCATGACGTTGGCCGCCGTGAACGCCTTGCAGGCGTTACCCGCGGCTTCATCCTTCGCCGGATCCCAGCTCTGGCCTGTCTTACGGCCTTCGCCGTTCAGCGGCAGCGAATCGAAGACGCCGTTTTTGGGCGTCACCATCCGGTATTTCCAGTCTTCAGTGATGACGGAGACCCAGTAGCCGGTGAGATCGAGTGCGGCCGCGTCACGCGGGCTTGCGGCCGGACCGCCGCGACCTCCGCCGCGCTGCGCGAACGCTGGCTGTCCTGCGGCGACGGCGAGCGCCATCGCCAGCAGACAACCGCGAAGACCACGAAGGTTAGTCAACAACCTGTCCGGCGCCTGAGCCCCAGGTGAAGCCATCGCTCGGCCGCACGAGGCGGACCATCAAGATCCGATACTCACCGGGCACGCGTGACGGACGGCCGGTGACGACGATGTCATCGCCGACCTTGAGCGAATCGCGCTGCACGCCGCTGTTGGCGAGTTGAGCAGTGCCGCTCCACTCGACGGCCCACCGCTGCATCTCGCCGTTTTCGTCCTTCGCCGTCATGTGCACGAACGAATGCGGGTTGCGGTAGACGAACTGCGCCAGTTTGCCTTCGAGCTTGATTTCCTTCTTGGTGTCGTAGGTCGCGCCGTACGAGTGATGCGCCCGCGCCACGCCGCCCACGAGCACGAACGCGCAGAGAAGCAGAATTACGTTTCGCATATCACTTTTTCTCCCGAAGGCTGCGATACACAGCCTCGACGAACATATCAGTCGTCCATGCGCCGGTGGTTGATCCGTACCGCCGATCGAAATCCAGGGTCGGCTTCGCCGCCTTCACCTGCTCGAGCGTCATCCCCTTCTTGATCATGTCCTGAACACGGTCCCGGATGATGTGGATCATGTTGCGGTAGGAGGCCACGTCGGCTGTATCGGACAGCCGGCCTCGACCCGGGATGATCCAGGTGCCGCCCTGCGCTCGATACTCGGCGACCGCCAGATCCAGGATCTTGTTCAACCCGTCGAGCACGCCCTGGATGCTGCCGCCCTTGTCCACCTCGATGACCGGGTAGCTGACGGTTGAATAGAGACTGCCGGCACTGATCACTTCCGAATGCCGGAAGAACACGATGCTGTCGCCGTCTGTCGTCGCCTTCGGCGCGTAGTAGACGATGATCGCCTCGCCGTTTACATACTCCGGGAGCTTGTGGAACTCGTCGAAGTAGGTGTCGGTGGGCTGCGCGACCGCCGGCGCAGCGGGCTGCTTGCCCACGGGCGTCTGCATCCGGTTCAACACGTTCTCGTGCGCGACGATCGATGCGCCGCGGCCGACGTTGGTCACGGCGGTTCCGAATCCCTGGACGCGCGGGAAGAATCCCGACGTCGCGAGTTTTTCGTTGCCGCCGACGTTCTCCGGCGAGGCGCTGGTGTTGATGATGTAGCGGAGCGGACGCGGCGGAGCAGGAGAGCTGATCACCGCGTTCATGTACGGGCTCGACCAGCCCCACGCGCCCGGGCAGTTCGCACCCGCGCAGGAATTCGTCGTCCGCTGCGCCTCGACCATCGTCGCGAGCTGATTGACGGCAGCCTGCAGCTTCTCCGTCATGTTCGCTGGACCAGTGTTCACCATCAGCACGCCGTCCTGCCCGACCGAGGCGGTGATGTTATAGCCGTCAACGACGAGCATGTAGACGTTGCCCTGCACCGGAAGAACGTGAACCTCGCCGTCGCGCGGCGCCTGCGCCGCGATGCGCTGGTCGAGATTGATCGCACTTTTCGATGACGGTACGGTCAGCGCGCTCTCGGAAATCGCTCCGTTCAGCGTTGCCCGGTATTCCGGATACGTCGTCTTGACGCCGCCGAGCGCTGCTTGCGGCGGAATCCAGCTCTGATCCTTCAGCCACTCGGCGCGCGCGTCGGCGTTCTGACCGGGAAGGAAGTGCGGAACGTGATGCCGGTCGGTGCCGCCGTTTTCGGCAAACGACGAGCCGTTGCACGTTTCCATCGCCACCGATCCGGTTGGATCGATCTGATAGGTGGTGGACTGGACGTACGGTTCGTCCTGATACACCGGATCGTCGGTGACGCTGACGATGGTGAGCAGGTCGCCATGACGGGTGATGAACTCCGTCATCGAATACATGTCGCTGACCTGGGGCCCGCCGCGTTTCAGATAGCCGTCCTTGAAGTGCGTGGCGGTGATCTTCAGCGTGTTGCCGACCCACTCACCGGTGGAGAATCCCGTCCAGCTATGCGGCGCGTACGCCGGAGGACGTGGCCGGCCGTCCATGAAGATCGGGCGGTCGAGCGATCGCATGAACTGGATGTGATAGACCTTCACCTCCCGCGTGAGCGGGTCCTGTTCTTTGAGGATGCGCGCCCCGCCAAGACCACGCCACTGATGCGGCGCCGAGTGCGGCCGGCACTGGTATTCCGGCGTCCCCCAGATTGATTCGGCAGTGGTGTCGGAGCGGAGTCGGCCAGCCTCGTTGAACGGGATACCCAGGTACTCGCCAAGCGGCGGCTGCGCAGTGGTGTCCTCTTCGTTGTTCTCGAGGCGCCATTCGCCGGAGATATCCGGCGGCGTGGCAGGACGCGCGGGCTGCGTGAACACTGGCGCACTCGCAAGCACGGCCGCCAGCGCCAATAGCAGACGCGCGAACGACGAGGATCGCGGTGCCCTGACCATATCTTGAACCGCCGTGATTATAAGATGCGGCCGATGGAAGTTCGCACCTTTCCCAACTGGACCCGGCCGGGTATCGGCATGAAGCCGCGGCGCGAGAACCAGCGTCCCCTTTTGCCCCAGCATGCGCGCCACTGCCCGGTGCTCGAGGCAGGCAGCGGCCTGGGTTTCATGGTCTATCCCGCGCTCGACCCGGACGAGTCGTTTCATGTCGAATTCCAGGGCGAAGGGGTCTACCAGCTGATCTATCTGCAGACCCTGGCCGGCAAGTGGCAGCCGGTTTTCACCCTGAAAATCACGATGCCGGTCGGGACCATCGGGATGTTCAAGGAAGACGTCGAGTTCCATGTCTCGCCGCCTCCGTTTAACGCGGAGACCGCCAAGCAGCTTTCCCGGGCGTACATCGTCCCGGAGGACCTCGGGACGCCGCAGGGTGCGGTCACGCTTCGGGGCAATACGGGCTTTCGCACGCCGGCCGGCTGGGACACGGTCTACACGCCGGTGTTCAACAACATCGAGCGCCCGATCGCGCCGATGTTCGTCGTGCGAGTCGAAACCGACTGGTACGTGCACGACTCGGAATTCCGCTACGTGCTGCAGCCGGGCGAAGGCATCGCGGGCGCCCACAACCTGCCAATCGGCCAGGTCTTCTTCGTGCCACGCGAAGACGTCACGTTGCAGGAGTGCACGGACGCGGAGATTGCGATCATCCGGGAGGCGAAGGGGAACTTCAATCGTGAGAAGGCGGCGCATCGCGTGACGACGCCGCACGGCCTGCACTACAGCCCTCACTACCTGCGCGAAAGCCGAGCGCGGAAATCCTAGTCCGTGGTTCTTGGAGCGTGGTGCATGGTCCGTCCTGACGCCCGGGTCCGTGTTCTCGGCCAACGTCCTGCGTGCTAGTCCCGTCTAACGGCAACATGAGGCAACTCGCTGCACTGTGGATGACGGTTGTCGCTGTCTTCGTTCTGAGCGTTGAACGACGTCCTGCCGCGCAGCAGGACCGAGACGCGTTCGAGGTGGCGTCCGTCAAACCGATGGGAGACGCGCCCGCGGAGCGGCTTGCGGCATTTGGCCGCGGCTGCGACGGCAGCTTTCCGCAGGTCGAGAACAACCGGTTTCGCGTGACGACGACGGTCTTCGCACTGATCACGTGGGCGTACGGATACAACGACAGAGGCGGATGTTCGTTTACGAGCAACGGCAACCTGATTACGGGCGGTCCGTCATGGGTCGGAGTAGAGCGTTTCGAAGTCCAGGCCGTTGTTCCTGACGGCGCGCCCGCATACAACCTGAATCAGTTCCTGGACGGCCAGTCACCGCGACTGAATGCAATGCTGCGTACGCTACTGGCTGACCGCTTCAAGCTGAAGGTGCGCCGGGAAACGAAGGACGCGCCTGTATATGCGCTGGTCGCGGGCCGTGGCGGTGCGAAAGTGCCCGCAGCCAAGAGCGACGATCCCGTGATGTTCAACATCATCCCTGATAACGGTGGGGGCAATGCGCTTCGTCTTCGGGTGAGCAACGTCAACATGAGTCGCGTCGCGTTGATGGTCGGCATCGTCATGAGACGACCCGTGGTGGACGGCACCGGGATGACCGGGCAATACACATTCGATCTGCTGTTTGCGCCGCCTAACGCAAACCCGGGCGACAGCTCGGCGCCAGCACTGACGACCGCCTTTCAGGAGCAGCTCGGGTTGCGGCTGGAGGACGCTCGCAGGCCGGTTGACGGGATCGTCATCGAGAGCATCGAGCGCCCGACCGCAAACTGACTACTTCACCACCCTCATCTCGCCGCGGGTCAGCAGCATTGGACCGAATGTCGGTGTGCCGAGACGTCCGGCATCGACGCCGACGGTTCCATTCAGCTCATAGGCCACAGCTCCGCCCACCGCGAGGCGTCGCAGCGCGCCCGCGAGTCCAGGCAGATCGGCGAAGCTGAAAGACAGGTCCAGCGGAATCACAGACTGCTGCCGCGCCGAGAGCGGAAGGCCGAGCGGCAGGTCGGCGCTTGCCGCGCGGCTGCCTTCAAGCGACAGCGCCGCATTCAGCGTGCTCAGTGTGAAGCCGAACGGATTCGGGTTCGTGACCTTCACCCAGATGCGGACGCCAGCGCCTCCTACCGGCATCGAACGCGACGGCGTGAGGATGCGCAGTTCGGCCGGCTGATCGTCCGCCTGCTCGAAACGCGGCGGCTGCATGATTTGCGAGAGCCCGCCAAGACTGGCGCAGCCGGATGTGAACATCACCGCGACGAGCGTCAGAAGAGAGGTCATTCGCATGCCGCGGTTTCTGCAACAGCAGCGCCAGTTGGCCTAGAATCGCGACTATCTATGCGACGCCGTGAACTACTTCGACAGATGACCGCTGCCGTGGCCATAACCGCGACTGACCGTCCGATTTTGGGGTCGACCGCGCTTGCGCAGACGCTCGCGGCCGGATCGGCGGCCACAGGCCAGCAGGCCGGCGAGATCAGCAAATTTCTCCCCGGCTTTACAGTTTCGAAGGTCAAGACGTCAGGCACCACGATTCACGTCGTCAAGGGCGGACAGGGTCCGCCCCTCCTGCTGCTGCACGGTGCGCCGATGTCGCACATCACATGGCGCTTCATCGGTCCGCAGCTCGCGAAGCAGTACACCGTCATTGCGCCAGACCTTCGTGGCTACGGCGACAGCGGCAAGATGCCGGACACTCCGGACCATGCCAACTATTCGAAGCGCAACATGGCGCTGGATCAGGTCGAGGTGATGAAGCACTTCGGCTTCGAGAAGTTTCCCGTCGTCGGTCACGATCGCGGCGGCCGCGTGGCGCATCGCATGACGCTCGATCACCCGGACAAGGTGATGAAGCTGGCGGTGCTCGACATCCTGCCGACCCATTACCTTTACACGCACGTCACGCTGGAATTCGTCAACGCCTACTTCCACTGGTTCAACTACCTGCGGGCCGCACCGGGCCCGGAGAACGAGCTCAAGGCGCAGGCGGACGCGCGGCGCGGGCAGCCGATGTCGGACGTGCAAGCCGAGTACTACCGCACCACGTCAACGATGGAGAACATTCACGCGATGTGCGAGGACTACCGCGCGGCTGCGTCGATCGATCTGAAGCACGACGAGTTGGACCTGAAGAAGAAGATCGCATGCCCCCTGCTGACACTGTGGGGCCAGAACGGACCGATGGGTCGTCTCTACGACGTTCTTGCCGTGTGGCGCGAGCGCGGGACCAAAGTGACTGGCAAAGGTCTGCCGGGCGGCCACAACCTGCAGGAAGAAGAGCCGGTCTGGAATCAGGTCCTCACGGAGCTGACGGCTTTTCTGAAGGCCTGATCATCTCCATCACCGCGTCGACGACCGCCTGAGGCCGGCTGCTGGCGATCAGGTGGCTGCTGCCGGGAACCACGCGCCACACTCCGCGGGTCGAGCCCTGCGCCATTCGCTGATGACTCTGTCGAAGCGCATCGACCGAACCTCGTAGGTGAACCCAGCCTTCAAGGGCAGGCGGCAGAAAACCCTCGCGTGTCTCCGCGCTCAACGCGGTGATCGGGATTTCCGGACGCAGCGGGGACGCTTCGTCGAATTCACTGAGCGTCGCCTCTGCGGCGCGCACCATCGCACAGAGCATGCTCCATGGCTTCGCGCGATACATCACGGCCGCGGCGCGTGCGGATTCTTCCGACCCGGCCCGTCGCAGATGCCACGGATCCAGCAGACGCATCAGCCCGATTGCGCTCGCGGCGCGAAGGCCGCTGCATCCAATGGCTGCAAGCGTTGGAACATAGTTTCTGTTGATCGCAGCGCCGATTGCGTCGCT